>WNGI01000154.1_pt1 | contig 49636 bp, 45 predicted proteins | sample 5400621 | NCBI WGS metagenome assembly WNGI01 (sample SAMN13153374, study PRJNA577476) | soil metagenome | isolation source: 20 cm soil or saprolite under Garry oak tree replicate 1 | place: USA:California | collected 2016-06-15 | reverse complement strand
ACTCCTGTTTTGATTTCGAACAAGGTGAACATTTGGCGCGAAATCGTGAATGACGGTGCCGGTTTTGCCGATGAGGATGATCGCGCCGGTGTGACCCGTTTGATCGAACGCTGGATGGGCGCGTCGGCGGCGGAACGTGAAGCGATGCGATCGAACGCGCGGCGATGCTTCGAAAGGCGGTTTCAAATTGACGGCGCGACCGATTCGCTCTTGCGAGTCCTGGCTGAGCCGCGCAAGACGCCATGAACATTACGATCGTCCTCGGCGCGTTCCTGCCGGTGCCTCCAATTATGGGCGGAGCGGTGGAGAAAGCTTGGTTCATGCTGGCTCAGGAATTTGCGACCCGGGGGCACCAGGTAGTCATCGTTTCGCGCGCCCTCGAGCAGTTTCCGCCCGCGGAGGTTCTCAATGGCGTGCGGCACATTCGCGTCCGCGGATTCGACACGCCTCGCTCGCTGCTGTGGCTCAAGTTCTTGGACCTGATCTATTCTGTCCGCGCCAAAAGGATCCTGCCTTCGGCTGACATTGTGGTGACCAACACCTTTTGGTTGCCGATTTTGTTGCGCAATTCAAACAGCGGCCGGGTTTATGTGCACGTAGCCAGATATCCAAAGGGCCAGATGCGTTTATATGGCCGGGTGGCTCGACTCCAGGCGCCTTCCAGCGCTGTTGCGCGGGCCGTGGCAAGTGAGGTGCCACGACTGGAAAAAAAGATTACTGTAATTCCGTATCCGGCCGCCCCATCTATTACCAAGTCTGAACCTCCCGCAAATGCGGCGCGCGAAAAGATCATTCTGTTCGTGGGGCGTGTGCATCCGGAGAAAGGTGTGCATGTCCTGGTGAAAGCTTTTGCCAGCCAGGCGAGTACTGTTTTTGCTGATTGGAAGCTTATGATTGTTGGGCCGGTCGAGAACAAATTTGGCGGCGGCGGAGCATCCTATTTCAATTCTCTGGAAATATCTGCGGCGGAAGTGAGCAATCAGGTAATTTTCGCCGGGCCGGTATTTGATTCCGGAAAACTGGAGCAAATCTTTCGCGCCGCCAGGCTCTTCGTCTATCCTTCGCTGGCGGAACGCGGCGAATCGTTTGGACTGGCGCCGCTTGAAGCGATGGCGCAGGGTTGCGCCGTGCTTGTTTCAGATCTGGAATGCTTTCGCGATTTTGTGCAAGACGGTGAAACAGGTTTCATCTTTAGCCATCGCTCCGGTAACGTAAATAATGCGTTAGGCGAAAGGATGAAAGATATAGTTCGTGATGAAGCTTCTCTGAATGCCGTCGCCGCTGCTGGATATCGGCGGTCCGCCCTATATTCCCTTCCCCGGGTAGCCGATCAATTTCTCAGCGATTTCAATTCGCTCACGCACACTTCTGATGTCACAGGCCCAGATCGTTAATCCAGAACAAAAGTCGGCCTACGATTCGCCCTGGTCGGGAAATCAGCGCTTCTTGCGGGTGTTGTGGGAATTTTGCTGGACTGTTTTTTGCGCGTGGACTCCCAAACCATTGAATGAATGGCGGCTGTTCTGGTTGCGTGTCTTCGATGCCAGGATTCACGGAACACCTTTTGTCCACCAGCGCGCTCGCATCGCCATTCCATGGAATTTAACACTGCACGATCGCGCCTGCCTGGGTGACCGTGCCAATGCCTATACGCTTGGTGAAATCGAGATCGGCGCGCGCGCGACGGTCGCTCAAGAGGCCTATCTCAGCACTGGCAGCCATGACTTTTCGCTGCCGGAAATGCCGCTGGTGACGGCCAAGATTACCATCGGAGAGGATGCCTTCATCGGTGCACGGGCTTTTGTTTTGCCCGGTATCACAATTGGGGCGCGCAGTGTGATCGGGGCATGTTCGGTCGTTACGCGCGACGTACCGGAAAATGTGATTGCCGCCGGGAACCCGTGCCAGGTGTTGCGGCCGCGATGACTTCCCGAGTACCGGTTTCAGTTCTTATTCCCATCAAAAACGAAGCGGCGAATTTGCCTCGCTGTCTTGGGTGCGTGCAATGGGCCGACGAAATTTTGGTGGTCGATTCACACAGCACGGACGGCTCGGTCGAAATTGCCGAGCGGCACGGCGCCAAAGTCGTCCAATTTGAATTCAACGCGACCTGGCCCAAAAAGAAAAACTGGGCATTGGAAAATCTCCGGTTCAATAACGACTGGGTCCTGATTCTGGATGCGGATGAAGTACTGCCGCCAGAATCAGCGGCCGAAATCGCAGACGCCGTTGCCAACACCAAAGGTATCGCCGGTTATTGGATCAATCGCCGTTTTTTCTTTCTAGGCCGCTGGTTACGGCATTCATATTATCCTAACTGGAACCTTCGACTCTTCCAGCATTCGTTAGGGCGGTATGAACGTCTGACTACGGCCGAGACGCAAAGCGGAGACAACGAGGTTCATGAGCACGTAGTCGTGCAAGGCCCGACGGGCCGATTGTGCTGCGAAATGGATCATTACGCCTTTCCGTCGGTCGAGGTTTTTATCGAGAAGCACAATCGATATTCCAACTGGGAAGCTCGCGTGGCGGTCGACAGCCTGTTGCACGGAAGTTCGGCCGATTTGAGTAGCGCGCACGTGGGCCGTCGGCGCAAATTGAAAATGCTTTCGCAACGTCTGCCATTCCGGCCGCTGATGCGTTTTCTTTACATTTACATCTGGCAAAAAGGTTTTCTTGACGGTCGCGATGGCTATTATTTTGCGCGACTACACGCAATCTACGAATTTCTCTCCCTGGCAAAAACGTACGAGCTGCGCCGCCGCGCCCAGACACCGCAAAACTGAGCGATTCAGATGCGCGTAATCGTTTGGGGCATAAACTACGCGCCGGAAATCACGGGAATTGCGCCCCACAACGTCGCTCTATGCGAATTTCTGCAACGCGAGAGCGTGGATGTGGAAATGATCACCACCTTTGCCTACTACCCCGCCTGGCGCAAACGACCGGAAGATCGGCGTTTACTTTTCCGCACCGATCGGATCAACGGCGTGCCGGTGCATCGCTGCTGGCATTTTGTTCCGCAACGCGTTTCCGCGTGGAAACGAATTGTGCATGAAGCGACATTTATTGTTACATCGACACTCCAAACTCTTTTACTGCGGAGACCGGATCTGTATGTCATCGTCTCACCGCCTCTGCTTCTCGGTATGGCGGCCTGGCTGGTTTCGACCCTGAAAAGTGCTCCTTACGTCTTTCACGTGCAGGACCTGCAGCCGGATGCTGCAGTTGGCTTGGGCATGTTGCGCGCCGGCTGGTTTACGCGCGTTTTGTATTGGCTGGAAGCGTTCGCCTACCGACACGCCACGCGCGTCTCGGGGATTAGCGAGGAGATTCTAAATGCATTTCGAGCCAAGGGCGTGCCGGAGGCTAAACTGATTCTTTTCCCGAACGGCGCTGTCCTTCCAGATGATTCGCAGATTCCAGCGCGTGGCCAGTTCCGGGCAAAAAATGGTTTTGCGGCCGACGAATTTCTCGCAATCTACGCCGGAAACCTTGGCGTAAAACAAGGCCTAAGTATCTTGCTCGACGCAGCAGAGCAACTGCACGGGAGTGACAAAATACGCATCGTCATTTGCGGCGATGGCGCGGAACGAGCGGCGCTCGAAAAATCAATGGAAGATCGACATCTGAGCAATGTTTTGATGCTGCCGCTACATTTCGGTCTGGATTACCGGGAACTTCTGGCGGATGCCGACGTCTCGCTGATTACGCAGCAGAGCGGTTCCGGCAACGCGTTCTTCCCGAGCAAACTCTTAGTCACGCTCGCTCATGGCAGTCCAGTGGTTACCGTAGCGGATGACAAGAGTGCGCTGGCTCGTGCTGTCGCCGAGGGACGTTTCGGGGTGAATCTGCGCCCAGGCCAGGCCGAGCAACTAGCCACGACTTTTCGCGAGCTCGCACAAAATCGGGAACGGCTTCGGCAATGGAGCCACAATGGCCGCATTTACGTCAGGCGTTTTGAGCAGCGCTCTTTGCTCGCGGATTTCTACCGCCAATTGCAGTCCTTAAGCAAAGCGGAGCACTTCGCTCAGTAAGCGGTTCGTGGCGGGTTAATCAGTTGCGTGAAGGTGCGCAAAATGATTCCGCACTCGAGTGAAAGATTCCAGTTCTCGAGATACTCAATGTCGCAAGCGACGCGATTCTCAATGTCGGAATTATCACGCGCTTCCCCCCGAAATCCGCGCACCTGAGCAAGACCGGTAATCCCGGGCTTAACAAACGTGCGGACGTTATAGTTTTCCATGAAGCGAGAGAATTCGTTGTTGTGCTCGATCAGATGTGGTCGCGGACCGACAATGCTCATGTCGCCGAGAAGCACGTTCCAGAATTGTGGGACTTCATCGAGGCTGAGCCGGCGCAACCATTTCCCCAGGGGGTAAACACGCGCATCGCCGTCACGGGCCTGCCGCGAAAGATCGTCGTGATCGGGCTTCATAGTGCGAAATTTATAAATCTTAAACTGCCGGTTCTGCATACCGGCGCGTCGTTGCACATGAAAGAGTGGGCCAGGAGATTGGGCACGCTGGACGAGGAAGACGATTAACGCCAGGGGTGGAAAAATAAACAGCATAACCGGCGCGGCGATGAGCAAATCGATTGCCCTTTTCAAAAAGCGATTCAGCGGATTCTCCAGCGGTTCCTCGCGCAGTCCAATAAAGCGGAAACCGCCGTCTTCGAAGTGCGTCACGGAATGTCGCAGCTTTTCCTCGAGATCGCTCAGGATGAACAATCGGATGCCAAGTTGGTCGCAAATGCGAATGATGTCCTGGTAGATATCGGTGAAGAGTGGAAACTCCAGCAGGATCACTTGGGTAATTCCACGCTCGCGAATGACCTTCTCGACTTGATCGGGTGTTCCGAGCAGAGGGATTCCGTCTTGCCCGTTCTGAATCTTTTCATCAGAAATCAGTCCGACTGTACGCAGACCAATCTCCGCCTTGCGCCGCAGCCAATCGCCTAGTTGCGCCGCTTTGCGGCTGGAGCCGACCAACAATGTCTTTTCTTCCCGCCGGAAAATCCCACGGGCCAACAAGGAGGGGAGATAATAATGCGAGAAAAGAAGCGCGACATAAAGCCACGGCACAAAATTGAAGAAGAAAATTCGGGAAATGAACGCGTCTTTTGTCGCAATAAGGTAAAGCACCAGCATTCCGACGCTGGCGATCGTCTGCCGCAAACTCAGCCGATGCGGACGCAGCAGTTCATTTTGGATAAAATAATTTTTCGACCGGCTTAAGGCCTCCAACAGCATGCCCAAAACCAGCACCGCGCAGTAAATGCTGTAACGTCTCCAGGTCAGCTCCGCGCTGGGCGAGTAAAAGGTGACCATCACCCAAACGCCGAACCAAAAAAGGGCCGCGACGATAATGATCTGGCAAAGCAGGAAGAGGCGGTAAAGACCTTCCGTCCGTTGCGTAACCATGTCTATGCCGATTGGAGTTGGGAAAGAGTACGCGATGGCAGCATGGCTTCAACTCGTGCTAATGTTCCTCTGCTCATGCTGTCTTTATGCCTCGACGAAGTGGCTGTCGTTCTTAAAAGCGATTCCCATACCACCACGACGGGCCTTGGTTAATGCGAAACTCCATACCGCAAGCTGAATCGCGCCGGCGCCAGCATTCTGTTGGGACATCCTCCGTCAGCAACGCCGCAGTGGCGTTGTTGCCCGTGCTCGCCTGTTTTCTGGGCGGCGCTACCGAAAAGTGGGCGGAGGGCATTGTGGTTGGGTTCCTCGGCTTTTTTCTTGTTGTTCGACCGCCGCGGCTATCACTGGGCCCGGCCACCAATGGCATCCTCGCCGCACTTCTTCTTCTGGCTGCGATCGCCTTCTTGCCTGACCGGTGGTTTTTTATCCCAGCATGGCGGGTAGCGTTGGTCAATGATTTTGGAATTTCACTCGTACCGACTGTCACGCCGCAACCGTGGCTTACAGCGGGTGGCTTGATCAGTTTTAGTGCCGGTCTTAGCTGGCTCTACCTCGTCGCGACACAAAATCTCGAGTTACGGGCCGTGCGCTCGCAGCTCCGCTTTTTTTCCACTGGAATCGTAATCCTGGCGGCCATCAGCATCCTGTTCTATTGGACGCATCTCAATCTGCCGTTTTGGCTTAGTAGACGCGGCTTTGGTCCCTTCCCGAACCGAAATCAAACTGCTGATCTCTTCGGATTGACCGCCATCGTAATCCTTGCCTGCGGCCAGGATGATTTTCGCAAAGGAAAAAAACGGTGGGCTTTATGGGTTCCTGCGCTCGGGATTATTGTTACGGCGCTCATTTTGAGTTTCTCCCGTGCGGGAATTCTAATCCTCATCGCGGGCAGCGCGCTTTGGCTTGGCATTTTCGCTCTTCGGCAACGGTCCACCTCGCGAATTGCGCTGGGATTGTCTTTTGTGCTCCTGTTGCTGACCGCTCTTCTGGTTTTCGGCGGGGAAACCTTGGAGAGGTTTCATCTTCGCGACGTTAGCAACGCCGGTATCTCGACCGATTTCCGATGGCGGATATTTCGCGATACCTTTGAACTGATCCGGAACTCGCCCTGGTGCGGAGTGGGTCTGGTAAATTTCGAGCCAGTCTTTGCCATTTTTCGTAACGCCTCTTTTGGCAACACGCGCGCCTTGCATCCGGAAAGCGATTGGCTTTGGCTTTGGAGCGAAGTGGGATGGCCAGCCGTGGCGGTCGCAATCGTGGGCCTTGCCTTGGTCATTCGCAGGGTTTTTCCGTTGCAAGAAGGAACGAATCAACGCTACCGGCTCGCCACTCTTATCGCGGCGCTCTTGTTCGCAATTCACGGAATTATTGACGTTTCCGGACACCGGGTCGGAACAGCTTTTGCCGGGATTTTCCTGCTCGGGCTTTCCTTGCATCGGCCGCTGGATTTGAAGACGAGCCGTTCGATTCCAATTTTATTTCGTGGCTTGGGTGTCGTTTTATTTGCCGCCGGCCTGTCGTGGTTGGTTGCGGCAAGCAGCACGAAGTTGCTCCCTGGATCTGTCGGAGTAACGAGCGTGAAGCAATTGTCGGCGGTGGCCAACCGCGAGCACGATTTCATCCAAGCCATCAGCCTGACGAGTCGCGCGTTTACGTGGGCCCCGCTCGATTGGCAATTGTACTTTGTGCGCGCTCTCGCCGAGGTGGGAGCGAGACAACCGGTCCAAGCACTCGATGACTTCCGGCGCGCGCGTTTTCTTGAGCCAAATTCTTATGACGTGCCGCTGGCCGAAGGAAATGCCTGGCTCTCGAGTCAGCCTTCGCTCGCGCCAACCGCCTTTCGTGAAGCTCTGCGCCGGGCCCGCTCGCGGCGCCGGGATGTTTACTCTGGCATGCTGAACACCGAATCGCTGCAGAACCCGGAGGTTGCACAAATTTTGGAGCAAGTGGGTCTGAGTCAGCCGGACTTGGCCCTGGCCTACCTCAGTAATGTTGCCGGGGAAACATTTCATCGCGGACTCGTGCAGTTCCTGAAGAATGACCCCAATTTACAATCGCTGACCGACACGGAGAAACTGGCGCTCTTTGTCTTGTGGTCGGAGCGCGGTGATTTGGAAGAGCTGGTCAGATTGGTGCAACAGCATCCGGATTGGACCCGTTATGCCTGGCTGGGAATCGCCAAGTATAATGCCAGCAAGAAAGATTTTCGTTCTGCCTACGAACTGATTCAGCGATTTGGCGATCCCGTTGCGTTGCCCCGGATTTCCGTGGGGCCGTCGCTAGAGGAGCTGGAGAATCGCTATCGGGCCGCGCCTGATAACTACGCAGTTGGATATGCCCTTTATCGCGAGCAGATGGAGCACGGTCGCGTCGACGATGCGCTTCTTACGGCCAGGCATTTCAGTGAGCGAGCAAGTAGCCCCGCGTATTTCCGCTATCTCGAAGCACAAGGTTGGGCAGCCAAGCAGAATTGGGAGCGTGCCTGGAATGCCTGGCTCGCATATCGCGAGGCAACAAGAAAATGAAGGACGACCCGAGCTATGGTTCTGTTTAATGTGCAATGAGGTACTTCGGTCCCCGTTCTACAGTTCGCTCGCGGCATAGCTTTCGCCCGGAATGACGAAGGGGCCAACAGCGAGCCTTTACCCATCGGTGCGCACATCAACATGGGTGGTTCTGTGGACCATCGCGCTCGTTAGTCGTCTGGCCGCCGCGCTATTGCTGCCCAACGCTGAGCAAGATGGATATTCATACGCGGAAATAATTGCCCGATGGAGCACTGACTTGTCTGGTGGCCACTTTCGATTGGCCGATTTGTTCGGCTTTTGGTTACCGCTTTTTCCGTTAGCGGCAGCGATCCCAAACATTTGGATCGGCAATCCACTTCTTGTCGGGAAAATCTTCTCCGCTCTATGTGGCGCCACAACTTGTCTGCTCGTTTTCGCGATTGCGCGGGCACTTACGCGGAATTTTGCCATCGCCGCCCTGAGCTTCGCAATTTTGGTTTCGAGTCCCCTGCACATTTTGTACTCGGCGGCTTGCATGACGGATGTGCCAGCGGGTTGTCTGATTCTGGCCAGCCTTTGGTTTGTTCTGCAAAAACGCTGGCTGGCGGCAGCGATATTCGGTGCACTGGCCGAGGGTGTCCGCATGGAGAGTTGGGCCCTTATCATCGTGCTTCCAGCGCTTCAACTTGCCTATGAACGGCGAATTTCCATGCTCTGTCTGGCAATCTTGCTTTTTCCGCTGCTCGCCTGGCTCGATGTTTCCCAGCTCGCGACGGGTGATCCGCTTGCTTACTTCGCTAAACGCGCTCGTTACCAGGCCAGTTACATGGATTTCTATCCAACGCGGCACGGCTTCACATTTTGTGATGTCCGCCAGGATCTTGGATATTTTTTGCTCGGTGCAAACAGGGGAGTCGTTCTGGCCAGCATTACCGCAGGTATCTGGTCGATTCTGCGGCTGATGCAGAGACATAAGCGGCTGCCCTTCGCCCTTGCGGCGACGCTAGGATATGTTGCCGCGCTCGGCGGTTTGATTGCGCTTGCTTATCTCACAAAAGGGCAGCCGGTTCTTTTGCCGCGCTACGGCCTGATACTTTTTGGGCTTGGTTTGCCTCTTTTCGGGTGGCTGCTAGGACATTCTCTCCAGTCATCACAGCCGTCGTGGATCCTGAAACTGATCTCGGCCGCGGCTATTTTCATCTGTTTCTGGGAAGCAAAGAGACAGGTGCCAACTATATCCAAAGTATTTGCCGACTATCGCGCGCATCGCGAGATTGCGGGAGCGTTGGCGAGAGCGTTCCAGCAATCGCCTCATTCCGAGAAACGCTGTTTTTCCGACGACACAGCTGTTCGTGTCTTGTCTCAACTGCGGGCCGATAGATTTGTTCGCTCCGAATCCGCGCCGATCTCGGCTTGGCACGGCGTGACGAGCTTTGAATCCTACCTACGCCAGAACCATGTCGGCTATCTCGTTTTCATAAATGTTGAAAATTCCTTGCCGGCGAAGCTTTATTCCGACTTGGGACGCCACGACCAGGCTGATTCGGGTATTTTTCAATTCATGGCCGTGGCATTTTCGCCTTTTGGGCCTGATGTGTGGCTGTACCGTGTGCGAAATGCTGAGCTGTCACAATGAGCACATTTGGATTGTGCTCGATCGACTTAGTGGGCAGCTATTCCGCGAGGGCGGCTTGGGCAGCGGCTAATCGCGCGATCGGTACGCGGAAGGGGCTGCAGCTGACATAGTCCAAGCCGAGTCGGTGACAGAATTTTACGCTAGTCGGTTCGCCGCCGTGCTCGCCACAAATCCCAAGCTTGATATCGGGTCGTGTTTTACGGCCCAGATCACGGGTGATCTCCATCAAGCGTCCAACCCCTTTCTGGTCGATCGATGCAAATGGATTTGTGTCGACGATATCGAGCTCAGCGTAGGCCGGGAGAAATGTTCCGGAATCGTCCCGGCTCATTCCGAGGGTCGTTTGTGTCAGGTCATTCGTCCCAAAGCTGAAGAACTGGGCATCGCGCGCGATTTCGTCGGCGACCAGGGCGGCACGAGGAATTTCGATCATCGTCCCAACGAGATAGTTGAATTTCGTTTTCTGTTCCTTGGCCACTTCGTCGGCAACGCGATGCACGATATCGATTTGGAGCTTGAGTTCGCGCGGAAACCCAACCAGCGGGATCATAATTTCCGGCCGCACTTTGATGCCTTTCTTTTGCACCGCGGCCGCCGCTTCGAAGATGGCGCGCGCCTGCATTTGGGAAATCTCGGGGTAAACAATTCCCAGCCGGCAACCGCGATGGCCGAGCATCGGATTAAACTCATGCAGCTCATGCACTCGGCGGGCAATATTATTGACTGGAATGCCTAATTTATCAGCCAGCTCGCTCTGTTGCGCATGATCATTAGGCAAGAACTCGTGTAACGGTGGATCGAGGAAACGAATAGTGGCGGGTAAGCCCTTGAGGACCGTGAAGATGCCGACGAAATCTTCGCGCTGATAGGGCAGCAATTTGTCCAGCGCTTTTGCTCGATCCGCTTTGCTTCCAGCCAGAATCATTTCGCGCATCGCGTCGATGCGATCGCCTTCGAAGAACATATGCTCGGTCCGACAGAGGCCGATACCTTGGGCGCCGAAAGCCACGGCATTCGTGACTTGATCAGGCGTATCAGCGTTGGTGCGGACGTCGAGTGTGCGATATTGATCGACCCAGGCCATCAACTTTGCGTATTCCCGATAAGTCTCGCTTTTCTTGCCATCCAGGCTCCGGTCTACCAGGACTTGCACGATCTCGGAGGGCGCAGTAGTGACTTCGCCCGCAAAAACTTCACCCACCGTTCCATCGATCGAAATGTAATCCCCTTGCGTCAGGGTTGTGCCGTTCGCGCTGAGTGTCCGCTTTTGATAATCAATTTGGATTCCGGTTGCACCGCAGACGCATACTTTCCCCATCTGACGGGCAACCAGCGCGGCGTGCGAGGATACACCACCTCGTGAGGTGAGAATTCCTTCGGCGGCGATCATACCGCGTAAGTCCTCCGGAGACGTTTCAATCCGGGCCAGCACGACTTTTTCTCCTTTGTCCGAACGGGCGACTGCCTCCTCTGCGCTGAAAACCACGTGGCCGGACGCAGCGCCCGGTCCCGCCGCCAAGCCGCTCCCGATTTTTTTAGCATCGCGGACCGATCGCCGATCGAAAATCGGTGCGAGCAGATGCGAGAGTGAATCGGCGGGAATCCGTTTCACCGCGTCTTGCTTCGAGATCAATTTTTCCTCCACCATGTCCACGGCGATACGGACGGCGGCGTGTCCTGTTCGTTTGCCGTTTCGCGTCTGCAAAATGTAAAGGCGATTGTCCTCGACGGTGAATTCAAGGTCTTGCATGTCCTTGAAATGCTTTTCGAGGGTCGCCCGTACTTTCATTAGTGCTTTGTGCGCGGCCGGCATTTCCCGGGCCAGATCAGCGATGGGATGAGGTGTGCGCACTCCGGCGACTACGTCTTCGCCTTGCGCGTTGATCAGGTACTCGCCGTAAAAAACCTTTTCGCCGCTGGCGGGATCCCGTGTGAAGGCAACGCCGGTAGCGCTCGTTTCGCCCATGTTGCCAAAAACCATTGTCTGGACGTTGACCGCCGTGCCCCAGTCATGTGGGATTCCGTACTTCCGCCGGTAAACAATCGCACGGTCATTCATCCAGGAACCGAATACTGCGCCGATAGAGCCCCAGAGTTGCTCCTTCGCGTTTTGTGGGAAGGACCTTTGAGTGCGCTCTTTAATTAAGGCCTTGAAGCGTTTGACCAGCTCTTTCAGATCGGCAACGGACAGCCGCACATCCGGGAAATCATGCTTGCCGTAGCGTTCATCTTTTAAGTGTTCGATCACGCTCTCGAAGGGTTCATGATCTTCGCCCGGGCGTTTCTGCACACCCATCACCACGTCGCCGTACATTTGTAAAAACCGGCGATAAGAGTCCCAGGCGAAGCGGGGATTATTGGTCTTTTTAGCGACGATTTCGACGATTTCGTCATTCATGCCAAGGTTGAGAATTGTGTCCATCATGCCTGGCATGGAATCGCGCGCCCCAGAACGGACCGAGACCAGAAGCGGGCGCTCTTTGTTGCCAAGCTTTTTGCCGACTGATTTTTCCACCTTTTCCAGCGCGGCTGCCACCTGGGCCTCAAGCTGGGACGGGTAGGTGCGCTTGTTCTCGTAAAAATAAGTGCAAACCTCAGTGGTGATCGTGAATCCAGGAGGGACGGGCAGCCCGATTCGCGTCATTTCGGCCAGATTGGCCCCTTTGCCGCCCAGCAATGGCTTCATTTTCCCGGTTCCGTCGGCCTCGCCATCGCCGAAATAGTAAACGTATCGCGGAACTTTGATCTTTTTCGGTCGTGCGACGGAAGCGGCCTTACGTTTTAAGGGCGAAGTGCGACGAGTTAAGGTTGTTTTCTTGGCCATAGAAAGGATTGGGCAGATTCCTAAGAGAACCGCAAATTAGTTCTGCGTCTTGGTGTGTCAACGCGCGACCCGCATCTGTGCGCAAACGGGGTCGCCGGCCGGAACCCCGCTCCGCACCGTACCCTGCCACGATTGCCGATCAGGCTGGCGCGTTTTCCGCGCCCGCGAGCACTTCCCCGATAGCTGCAGTGAACTCCTCCACTCCAGTGCTGGGAACTATGATCGTGTTGCGTCGGCCGTGTGCCTCTTCCGTGATCCGCAAGAATTTACCGCGGTCGTTTTCTCGAAACTCCACGTGAAAGTGCTTGCGCTCAATCTGGAGTTCCTTGGCCTCGATGATATTATCCATTCCTGAAACGGCCAGTCTAGGCAGGCCCACTAACGAAAGGGAAGAAGATTCTGCGGTGTAAATCGGTTAGTCCGGTTCCCTTCTATCGCCCTTTACGTTAAAAGTCAGTGTTTTCGGTGCTGACGGTTTGATTCCGGTGGCCGATCCGCCAGCGCGAAGTCGATTTGCCGCTTGAACCGATCCACTCGCGCGACAAACACCCGAACCTCATCGCCTACGGCAAAGCGCTTTCGGGTTCGCCGTCCGATCAGGCGGCGCTGCGCGCCATCGAATACGTAAAAGTCGTCCGTCAGCGCCGAAATGTGGACTAATCCGCTCAGAAGCACGTCGGGTAGCTCGATGACCAGGCCGTAATTCCGGATATCAACGATCGATGCGCGGAAAACCTGAGGGTCGCGCTGGGCGAGTTGCTGTTCGAAAAATTCCAGCTTCTTCATACGCACGGCCTCAATCTCGGCTTCAGCAGCTGTCCGTTCCGTCGTGGAGATATGCTCGGCCACTGCGGCGAGCTGACCCATGTCGGCTCGAGCCTGCCGTCTTTGGTTTCGCTCGCCCAAGGCGCGATGCACAATAAGGTCGGCATAACGGCGAATAGGACTGGTAAAATGGAGGTAATTGCTCTTGGCCAATCCGTAATGTCCGAGTGGCTGTGTCAGATAACGCGCTCGCTTCAAACTCTTCAGTAATCCGATCTTGAGAGCCTGTTCTTCCGGTTTTCCTTTGATCGAAGCGAGAAAACGTTGAAGTTCGACGCGATGTGTCAGGTCGCCCGCGCGATAATTATGGCTTAGTATCAGCTCGCGGTATTCCGCGAGTTTTTCTGGATCGGGATTTTCATGAACGCGATAAATTGTTGGGATCGTGCGCTTCTTGAGCTCGCTGGCCACGGCTTCGTTTGCCGCAAGCATGAACTCTTCGATGAGCTGATGTGATTCATCGTTCTCGATGCGTTCGAGTCGCACCGGCCTACCGTTTTCATCGACCCGAACTTTAATTTCAGGAAAGTCGAGATCGAGAGACCCATGCTGGAAGCGTTTTCGCCTGAGCAAGACGGCCAGCTTCCAGGCGCCGTGCAGACGTTCACTTAACTGATCGTGAGCAGGCGATTTGAGGATAGCATAAGCCTCTTTGTAGGTCAGGCGTCGCGCACTTCGAATAACGCTTCTGGCGAACCGCGTTCCTTTGATGCGGCCGTTGCGATCGTACTCAATGAAAACGGAATGCGTCAGACGATCGACCCCCGGTTTGAGACTGCAGACCCCATTGCTCAGACGCTCCGGCAGCATCGGGATTACGCGATCAGGGAGATAGACGCTGTTGCCGCGCCGCCGCGCTTCTCGGTCCATCGTGCTATCCGGCTTTACATAGGCCGCCACATCGGCAATGTGCACGCCCAGCCGCCAGCCGTGCTCGCCGGTCGGTTCCACATCGATCGCGTCATCGAAATCACGCGCGTCATCCGGATCGATCGTGATGATAAATTTTTCGCGCAAATCTTCGCGGTTTCTGAGCAGGCCATCGTCAATGGTTGGCGCAATTCGGTTGGCTTCATCGGTCACGGTCTTGGGAAATTCGGTTGGCAGATGATAGCTCCGGACGATGGAAAGAAGATCAACCCCGGGCGCACTGGCTCGCCCCAGCACCTCAATGATTTGTCCTTCGGGGTTAACGTGACGTGATTCCCAGGAATCAAGCCGAACCACCACTTTATCGCCGATCCGCGGCACTGGAGCGGCGGTCTGCGACCGTCGATCTTTGTCAGGCCGAACATAAACGTTATGCACAAGTCGCGGATCGTCTGGGACGACGTAGTAGAAGTTTCGTGAATGTTGCAGGGTGCCTACGATCGTATCGTGGGCCCGCTCCAAAATTCGAATAACGCGGCCTTCTTTGAGAGGTCGTTGATCTTTGCCGCGTTTTGGCGTTTCACGACTGATTCGTGCGACTACGCGATCACCGTTCAGCGCTGTGCCAGTATTTTCCGCGGCGATGAATAGATCAGCATCGCCTGGTTTTTCGGTCACTAGAAATCCGTAGCCGGCTTGATGGACCTGCAGAATGCCGGTAACAAGATCGGCCTCTGGCGGCAGAATGTAGCGGTTTTTGCGAATCCGGGCGATGTCGCCTGCGCGCTCCAATTCGCGTAGTTCTTTTCTGAGCGCGACACGCTGATCGGACTTTAGACCGAGCGCTCGTGCGATTTCCGTCTTTTCCAGCGGCTGGTAATCGCGGCGGCCAAGCAGCGCCATAATCTGCGGCCTAATTTTACGTCCGTCCGCGGTCATCTGAGCGAAACCATATAGGTAAACGTGATGTTGGGTCTAAGAAATTGAACCGGAGGCAGGAGAATGAAAATAAAGATTCTCGGCATATGCGCGATTGCAGCAGTTGCCGGCGCCTTGTCATCATTTGCTGTGGGAGGTGGAAAAATGAAAATTTCGAGTTCGGCTTTTCAAGAGGGTGGAAATATTCCCTCAAAGTTCACGTGTGACGGGACCGATGCTAATCCGCCGCTGCGTTTCGAAGGGGCGCCGGCCGAAGCCAAGAGCTTGATCCTTATCGTTGATGATCCGGATGCGCCGGGTGGCCTCTTTACGCACTGGCTCGTCTGGAACATGGATCCAAAGACAACTGAGATTGCGGAAGGCAGCGCACCTAAAGGGACGCAGGGGAGGAATGATTTCGGCAAATCGGGGTACGGTGGGCCGTGTCCACCTTCGGGTACGCATCGTTACAACTTCAAAATCTTTGCCCTCGATCGAGAGCTGGACTTACCGGCCGGATCGAACCGGAAGCAGCTCGACGCTGCGATGAAAAATCATATCATCGCGCAAGGTCAGTTGATGGGCCGTTATTCACGGAAGAAGTAATTGTAGGGGTGCTCGCCGCGGCCAGCACCTGTACTTAGATTTCGGTGTTTGGCACAAACACCGCTACACGTTTCGAATAAGGGAGGCTATGTGGTAGTCTGATAGATGATGCGCGCGAGGCCTTGGACCATTGCCGGCCGCAATGTCGATCTTTCGCAGCGTGGTATGATCATGGGCGTGCTGAATGTTACCCCTGATTCCTTTTCGGATGGAGGCGAACATTTTTCGACCGACAAAGCGATCGCGCGCGGGTTGCAAATGGCCGCGGAAGGCGCGCAGATCATTGATGTCGGCGGGGAATCAACCCGTCCGGGGGCGAAGCCAATCTCGACCGAGGAAGAATCGAGCCGAATCCTCCCCGTGATCGAGAAGCTGCGCGCCCAAACCGACGTCTTCATCTCGGTCGATACATCGAAGGCGGCGGTGGCCAGCGCCGCACTCGATGCCGGCGCCTCCATTATTAATGATGTTACTGGTGGGCGAGGCGATGTCGAGATGATGCCGCTGATTGGCCGGCGTGCGGCCGCGTTTATCATCGTACACATGCAAGGCACCCCGCAGACAATGCAGATCGCCCCGCGTTATGTCGATGTCATCTCGGAAGTGGCTGATTTTTTTCGACAACAATATACACGCGCCCTAGAGTGCGGCATTGAACCCATGGTCATCGCGTTTGATCCGGGAATCGGTTTCGGTAAAACGCTTGAGCACAATCTCGAGCTACTCGGAAATCTTGCGCGCCTGCGGTTGGACGATCGACCGCTGGTGGTCGGTGTTTCGCGAAAATCGTTCCTCGGGAAATTGATCGGTTCATCCGCCATGGCAGATCGACTGGCTCCAACGGTTGCCGTCACCGCGCTCCTCCGGTCGCGTGGCGCGGAAATATTCCGCGTCCATGATGTGAAAGAAAACTGGGCCGCGTTACGCGTGGTTGAAGCAATTATCGCAAACTGAACCAGATGTTTCAGCAACTCATTCCCCTGTGGTTGAAAGGGTGGCGGAGTATTTTCGAAGTCATCTTACTCAGCGTGGTGATTTATTATGGCTATCTTTATTTTCGCGGCACCCGTGGGGCGAAGGTCTTGACCGGGTTGGCCATCGTATTTCTAACCCTGACGTTAATCTCAACGTTACTGAACCTTGTTGTCATCGGCTGGATCGTGCGCAGCTTTTCGGTGTTTCTGGCCGTTGCCTTGGTCGTGATCTTTCAACCGGAGCTGCGTCGCGCTCTGGCCGAGCTCGGTGGTCATCCGATTTTTTCCCTGACCAGCGAAAAGCGTGAAACGGTCCACGATATTGCTGAGGCCGTCACCCAACTGGCGAACAAACAATTTGGCGCTCTCATAGCCATTGAGCGGGACACCTCAATTCGCGTTTATGAAGAAACGGGTGTGACGATTGATGCTGAGTTTTCGGTTGAGTTGATGCTTACGCTTTTTCATCCCAAAGCGGCCCTGCACGATGGCGGTGTAATTATGCGTAACGGCCGGATCGCTGCAGCCGCTTGCATTTTCCCCGTTAGTCAGCGCGAGACGCTGGACCGTAGCCTCGGCCTGCGCCATCGGGCCGGCCTCGGAATCACAGAAGAATCTGACGCTATCGCCATCGTTATTTCCGAGGAGACGGGAGGAATCTCTATTTGCCACCGGCGGCGAATTGAGCGCAATTTCACACCGGAAACGTTTCGTCAGCGGATCTCGGAAATTTTATTGCACGGCACTTATGAAGAGGCTGATTCTGAAAAATTGGCGCGCGAAGTTGATCTCCCTGCTGCTCGCGACCACGCTTTGGTACCTGATCAAAAAGAACGTAGCGACGACGCCCTCACCGTCTGAAGTCAGTTCCGGTGCGACGAAAGCTGAGCAGCGTTAGGACGCAGATCAGCGCAAAAACCGGGCGAGATTGTCTTCTTCCCATCGACGCGCCCGGTGATAGCCGCGAAACTCACGTTCGCGCCGGTTGAATTCCGCGGTATGCACCCGTCGCCTGCCGCCCCTTATGGTTTCGTCCGGCACGACCGAATGCAGCATTTCGTGGTAGAGCACGTATTGCAGAAACCAAAGCGGCACGAAAGGTTGGTCGAGTAGCGGGTTGATTCGGATGACGCGATCCTCTTCCTGAATCGTACCGAAGATAAAATACTCTTTTGGACGGTGTCTCCGCCGACGGCCCCATTTCACTTCATAGCCGCGAAGGCGACCGCGAAAATATCGTTCATTCAATCGATCGAAGATCCGCTGCAGATCAAAATATTTTCCTTCGTGCCGTAAGTTTAGCTGCCGCTGCATCGGCAGCTTCGAATACGCCACTTTGCGTTTTGTTTTCTTCGGCATCAACATTCTCCCCAACAATTTACCATTTTAGTAAACTGTTTGACTCGCTGACAAGGGATGCCGTTGGATATTTTTTTCTCAAACTGTTACTGCATTGATTTTGAGCATGTTACGTCGATTTTTGTCATTTTTGAGACATCGGGATGGCCTAAATGGCCGGCCGGGCGCAATTTGGTAAATCCAAGCTCGCGCCCCCTTCCGCCGAGCGAGTTATTTTACGAATCGAAAGAGGTAGGTATAATTTAGGCTGGATCGCTTCCGGGGGAATTGGAGCCCAAACATAGCTGAATGACGCCCTTTTTACGCAAGCTGCTTGGACTCAATTGGCTTCTGTTGGCCAACATGCTCGCCCTGGGCATTTTTGGCGTCATCGCCATCTACAGCGCTACTTACATGCGAGAAGACTCCGTCGCCGCCGAATTCTGGCGCAAACAAGCCAATTGGGTCATCGTCGGATTCTTTGCCTTCATGGTTACGAGTCTGATCGACTACCACTGGGTTCGTTGGGGCGCCCTGCCCACCTACTTAGCCGGCCTTTTTTTTCTCATTCTGACGAAGTTCTATGGCTCGAAGGTTTACGGAGCGCGTAGCTGGCTGCATATCGGTCCAGTCAACTTTCAACCGGCACAGCTCGCGGTCGTGGCCGGTATTATGGTGCTGGCGCTGTTTTTGAGTCAGTTCCGTCAAATGCACCCAATGCTGAAGCTGCTGCTTTGTGGCGCTATTGTCGGGGCGCCCTGTTTATTGATCCTGATGCAACCCGACCTGGGCGAATGCATCATTTGGACGCCGGTTCTAATGGCGCTTCTTTTCGTCGCAGGTCTACCGCTTCGTTATTTGGTCTGCATTATTCTAATCGGGCTCACGTTTATCCCGATTGCAATCAATCTCGGCTTGAAACCCTACCAACAGGAGCGCATCACGGCCTTCATTAATCCCGATATTGATAAACAGGGAGCAGCCTGGGCGATTAATCAATCGCTCATCGCAATTGGATCGGGCGGTTGGTCGGGAAAAGGTTTTAAAGCGCCTAACACGCAAATTGAATTGGGGTTTTTACCCGCCACCGCCGTGCACAACGATTACATTTTCTCCGCCATCGGTGAGCAATGGGGTTTCGTCGGCGGAATGTTTCTGATTGGTGCTTTCAGCTTGCTCCTGCTGACCTGTCTTTTCGTCGCGTTCTTTGCTGGCGATCAATTTGGTTTGCTCCTTGTTACTGGAGTCACCGCCCTCATATTCACGCACATATTTCAGAATGTGGGGATGACAATTTCCATGCTGCCGATCACGGGCGTTCCATTACCTCTCATCAGTTATAGCGGTTCGTTTGTCCTAATGATCATGTTCGGGCTCGGCATCGTTAACAGCGTTTGGGTCCACCGGCGAGAGGCGGCCCAGCAATTGTAGGATCGACCCGCGCTGTCTCGGCCGAGCGAAAGATCTCGCATCTCACTAGCGGCTGCTGCCACGACTTTAGTATCGGAGGTGCGATCGGTTTATGCTACGTGAGGCGAACAGGTAGAGGCGATTGACCTATTCGACCTCGCTCAGGGCAAGCTCTCAATCGCCATGGTCCCGCGCCTGCTGGAGTGAACCGCCGCCCGGGACTTCCGTAGGAGCAGCATGAGCAGCAATATGTCGCTCCCAATGGAGGTTGCCTCCTTATGGAGACGACACTTTCCTCGCGCGATGCGATTTACATTCCAACGTGATTACCTAGAATCCCGGACACCAGACATGGACAGTGATTACAAGGTCAAGCTTGAGATCTTTGAAGGTCCTCTCGATCTGCTGCTTTTCCTAATCAAGCGCGATGAAATCGACATTTACGACATCTCGATCGAGCGCATCACGCGTCAGTACCTCGAATATCTGCAAGCGTTTAAGGAGCTGAACATTGACATCGCCGGCGAGTTCATCGTTATGGCCGCGAACCTGATTTATCTGAAGAGCCGCAGCTTGCTGCCCGCGGATCAACAGCCCCCGGATGAGGATGCTGAGGAAGACGATCCGCGGTGGGATTTAATCCGCCAGCTCATTGAGTACAAGAAATTCAAGGAGGCGGCTGCTCAGTTACACGTCCGCGCGCTCGAACAGGAACGCGTCTTCAGCCGCGATGGCGGGTCGGTCGCCGCCATGGCCGAAGAGCCTCTGCGTCTCGGTGAGGTCGGAATCTTCCAGCTCATCAATGCATTTCAAAACGTGATTAAGCGAGTCGAAGCGCGAGAGGATCTGCGCGAGATCTTTGGCGAGCACTTTACGGTTTCAGACAAGATCGATGTAATTTTGCAGCGGCTCGCTGGAGACTCTCGGTTGCGGTTTTCTGATCTGTTCGACGCAATCGCCCCGCGAGTGGAGATTGTGGTAACGTTCCTCGCCCTTTTGGAATTGATTCGTTTGAAACAGGTCCGTGCCACCCAGGCGAACCCGTTTGGTGAGATCGAAATCGCTGCGGCGGCGGCTTAAGGAGTGATTAGAAGTGCGGCGTGTTCTCATAGCCGGATGCGGTTATGTCGGCGCCAGGACCGCTGATTTTTTTCACGACGCCGGCTGGGTGGTTGAGGGTTGGACGCGCTCCGCTGAATCCGCGTCCGCGCTTTCTGATAAGCCTTATCCAATTTATTGTGTCGACATCTCAGACACCGGTGAAGTCGCCGCGAAGTCGCTGGCTGACTTCGAGGTGGTTGTTCATTGCGCGAGCACCCGCGGTGGAGACGCCGATGCTTATCGGCGCGTCTACTGGAATGGCGTGCGCAATCTCCTTAGTCGGTTCAGCGGATCGCGCTTCCTATTTACAAGCAGCACGAGCGTGTATGCCCAGAAAGACGGAAGCTGGGTGACAGAGGAAAGCGCGGCGAAACCCGAGCACGAAACGGGAAAAATTCTGCGCGAGACGGAGGAAATTGCCCTTGCGGCTGGAGGAACGGTCGCGCGCTTGGCGGGAATTTACGGCCCGGCGCGATCGGCGTTACTGAAGAAATTTTTGAGCGGCCACCCAGTTGTTGGGCCGGAGAATGATCGCTTCGTTAACCAAGTCCATCGGGATGACATTGCGGCTGCATTCTTTTTGCTATTGGATCGACCACCGTCTGCCGGTGGAATTTACAACGTCGTCGACGACCACCCGGTTCGAGAAAGCGAATGCTATCGGTGGCTGGCCCACAAGTTGCAGCGCCCACTGCCGACAGCCGGTGAATCGCCGCCCAGCCGCAAGCGGGGCGATAGCAACAAGCGCGTGAGTAATTCCAAATTGCGCGCTCGAGCCTGGCAGCCACGATATCCTTCGTTCGTCGAGGGGCTGGAGAAAAGCGTTCTCGCGAGCTTTGGGTTGTAGGGACGGCCATTTTGGCCGCCGATCGTTTTAAATGGCGGCGAAAATCGCCTCCTTCCTACAATTACTCGCTAATCGATGCCCTCAGATGGCTCGCAAATAGCCAATCACCCCTGCCTTGAATGCGCCTTTGACCGGGTTTTCACTTCCGCACCTGTCGGTATGGAAGCTGCTTTTTTAGAATTGTGCGTGCCATCAAGTTGACCGGCCGGGAAGCGAGCGTTGTCCGGGCTATCGGTTTCACGGAATCAATGCTGGGGGCGGAGATTCAGGACCTTGCCCGCATGGAACTGGAGGATATCACCGACACGTTAAACGGTTTAATTGCGGCTGGCTTTGTCGAAAGCATTCCCTATTCCGAAGAAGTACAGATGGCCGACATGCCGGCGACAGCCTTTGAACTGAACCCCGCTTACGTGCACGAGTTAAGGCAGGCGTTGATTCGTCGGTAGAATCATGCCTCGGCGCTGACTTCGAGCGTTTGAGCATCAGATCGGCTGGCCACGCGCCGCTGTCCGAACAATTGGCGGATTACTTCTTCAACCGGCAATTCCTGCACGTTGATATCGCTGACATCACACGCCTCGAGCAATCGCCGGCAAGTTTCAGTTACTTTTGCTCGCGGCACCTTCAACTGGACTGAGACTGGAGTCTGCTCAATAAGTTCGCCAAATTCGGAGAAGTCCCGGGTTACTGGTCTTTCAAAAGTGAGGCTGAGGATCTTGTATCCGGAAAAGCGGTCGATGATGGACGAAAGGGGCCCGTCGAAGAAGATATTGCCGTGATCGATGATGATAACGCGCTGACAAAGTTCTTCGATATCCTGCATGTAATGGCTGGTCAGCATCGTGACGATGCGATGCTGCTCGTTGTAAATGCGCAGAAATTCCCTGACTCGTTTTTGGCTGACGACATCAAGACCGATGGTTGGTTCGTCGAGGAACAAGACGCGCGGTTCGTGAATCAAGGCGGAGATGAGCTCCATCTTCATCCGTTCGCCTAACGATAATTCGCGCACCATTACATTCATCTTGTCGGTCACTTCGAGAAGCTCAGCCAGGCCCCCGACAATCTTGTTAAAGCGGGTCCGGTCGATTCCATAAATTGCCCGATTGAGTTCGAGCGATTCCTGCGCCGGCAGGTCCCACCAAAGCGCATTCTTCTGTCCCATGAGCAAACTGAATTGCCGCTTCATTTCATTGCGCCGTTCCCACGGGACAAAGCCAAGGACTCTGGCATAACCCGAAGTCGGGTTCAGCAACCCCGAAAGCATCTTGAGGACGGTAGTCTTGCCAGCGCCATTGGGGCCGAGAAAGCCGACAAGCTCACCTTCCTCGATTTGGAACGAAACGTGATCGGCCGCCCGGGTCTCGTCGTAACGACGTTTGATCAGTCCTTTAATCGAGCCACGGAGCCCCCGCTCTTTCCGATAGGTGCGGTAGATTTTTGTGAGATCGCGAGCTTCAATAGCGCTCATAGCAAAACGAGAAGGGGCAAGAGCGAAGGGAGGACTTCTCGCGCGTCGTTACGCGAATGTCGGCTGTGCTGCCGTTCGCTTTCGCAATAACGGGAGAACTTTCTCCACCAATGCGTCTGCCGTTATCCCATGTTTCTTGCGCAGAATCGGAACGGCGCCGTGCTCGATGAATTCATCCGGCCAGCCAATGCGAACAACCGGTGTTTGAATGAAGTGTGAATGGAGATGTTCGATCACCGCGCAGCCAAAACCGTTATGCAAAACGTGATCTTCGATTGTGCACACCACTTCAACACTGCGCGCGAAAAATTCGAGCGTGCCGGTATCGAGCGGCTTGATCCAGCGCGGATTAATCAGTGCGACGGAAAAACCCTGCGCCTGGAGTTTCTCGGCCGCCTCTTGCGCCAATTCGAACATGTTACCGAGACCGAAAATCGCGACGTCGCGCCCATGTTGCACGACCTCGGCTTTACCGATCTCGAGCAGTTTGGGCTCCGCTTTGGGCTTGGCGCCGGTGCCGGAGCCACGCGGGTAACGAATGGCAATCGGGCCAGAGTTATAGTGGGCCATCGTCCAGAGCATGTCGACAAATTCATCTTCGTCCTTCGGCTGCATGTGCACCCAATTCGGGATATGCCGCAGATAACCGATGTCGAACAAACCATGATGCGTTGGGCCGTCGTCGCCGCTGAGGCCGGCGCGATCCATGCAAAGCGCGACGTTTAGTTTCTGGATCGCCATGTCGTGGATCGCCATGTCGTAAGCGCGCTGGAAGAACGTGGAATAAATCGCGAGAAAAGGCTTTAATCCTTGGGTGGCGAGGCCGCAGGCAAAAAGCGCCGCGTGTTCCTCCGCAATACCGACGTCGAAGTAGCGATCGGGATGCGCCTTGGCGAAGTGGGCCAGACCTGTTCCACTGGGCATCGCCGCCGTGATCGCAACAATCTTCCGATTAGTGTCCGCGAATTTGGCTACTGTTTTACCGATGATCTCGGAATAGGTCGGCGTCGGCGTCGGGGCCGTCTCGCCGGTTTCCAGTTTGTATTTGCCGAGGCCATGGAATTTGTCCGGCTGTTTGATGGCCGGTTCATAGCCTTTGCCTTTCTTCGTCAGAATGTGCAGGAGCACCGGCTCGTCCTGCATTTTCAAAAATTCGAACGTGCGGATGAGAAGCGGGATATCGTGTCCATCGATGGGACCGTAATAGCGCAGTCCTAATTCCTCGAAGATGACGCTGGGAACGAGCAAACCTTTCACGCTTTCTTCAACTTTGTGCGCGAAGTGCACGACTGTCTTGCCCGCGATCGCCTGAATAAAGCCGCGTGCCTTGTCGTGCAGATGGGTAAAGGTTGGACTGGTCGCAATCGCATTCAGATAGTTGGCGATCGCGCCCACGTTCTTGGCGATCGACCACTCGTTATCGTTCAGGACGACGATGAAGCGTTTGGTCTGCGCTCTAACGTTGTTCAGCGCTTCATAACTAATGCCGCAGGTAAAGGCGGCATCGCCCGCCACCACCACGACGTGCTCATCGCTGCCGCGCAAATCGCGTCCGACCGCCATGCCCAACCCGGCGGAAAGCGCTGTCCCGGCGTGGCCCGCGCCGTAACAATCATGTTCGCTCTCGGTCCGCAGGAGGAAACCATTGAGACCCTGGTATTGGCGCATCGTCGCAATCCGATCGAGGCGACCGGTAAACATCTTATGGACATAGCCTTGGTGGCTTACGTCGAAGACAAAACGGTCGCGGGGCGTTTCGAAAACACGATGCAACGCGATGGTCAATTCCACCACGCCAAGGTTTGGGCCAAGATGTCCACCCGTTTGGGAGAGGACTTTCACCAACTCGTCGCGCACTTCCTGCGCGAGTTGTGGCAAGTCTTGTTCGCCCAGCGCCTTGATATTTGCCGGTGAACCAATGGTATCCAGCAAACGGGGCGGCGTTACCGGGTCAGAAGAGTTTGACTTCATCATCGTTGTCCTCGGTTGGCTCTACCCCGGCGCTCGGCGGCGCTGTTTCCTGGCTCGGCTCGAAATCTTTCACGAATGTTTTTCCGGCGCTATTGCGCGCGATAATCTCAATTTTCTTTTCCGCGCTGACCAGACGTTCCTGACAGACCTTAACGAGATTCATCCCCTCTTCGTAACGAACAATCAAATCTTCCAGCGGCAACTTACCCGATTCCATTTGCTCGACGATCGCTTCTAATCGATCCATCGCGGTCTCGAAATTCGGTTCTCCGTTGGCCGGTTTGGCCTTTGTGGTCATAGGCGGATTAGAACTAAGCACAGCAGCGCCCAATACAAAAGCGGAAGATACCCCGGTCGTTTGTTATGAAGGTCGGTTTTCCCCGTGGCGTCAGCCATTTGCCGTACCCAGTGGTGTTGCAGTCTAGCCGCCAGGGCAAATACTTCTGGGCGAAGTCCAGGCCGGGAATTCGAAACGAAGCTTCGTTAGCTTGGTTTGCTTCTGTTTGGCGTCGAGCCGCTTTTGTCCTGCAGAGCGGAGTCGGATTAAAAATAAAATGTGTCCATAATTGTTGAAAGTCCGGTCTCGCCAAAATCTGCCTTCATCTCGAGTTGGGTTGAGACATCTCTAAGTTTTTGTGAGCGGAGGGAGGTCTGAAAGACAGCAGTAAGAGATTCCTCCATTGCAGTCGGATACGCAGACGTGTAGCAGGGTAAAGACGGAAGTCACGTTGCGCTCTGCGCAATGCGACTTGCCTGATGGGGTGCACTTCTCTAAAAACTCGGCCCGAGCTTATGACGCCGCTGCTTCGTTGGGTCCCACGTGAGGATGCGCGCCATCGTTTCGCCATTTCGCTCGTCTTCGCCGCGGCGATTTTCTTGTCGCTGCGAGGTCACGTCAGTTTGTTGACACAGTTTATCGCCACTTGGGATGCGTTCGTAGTTTGTTCATTGGCGCTAGCCTGGGTAACGATTCTAACCACACCCCGGAGTCGCCTCAGAGCGCACGCAAAAGTGGAGGATGTCAGTCGCTTCGCCATTTTCATTTTTGTGGTGATGGCGGCATGTGCAGCCTTATTCGCCGTCGGATTTCTTATCCGAACCAATCGCGCCGAATTGCGTGGGCATCTGACATCCCATTTGCTTCTCGCTCTCGGCACCGCTGCTTCCTCGTGGGCGCTCGTGCACACCGTTTTTAGCTTGCGCTACGCTCACATTTTCTATGGCGACAGCGACGAAGACGCTGGTGATCAACAAGCTTACGGGCTGGATTTCCCGGGCGAAAAAATCCCTGATTATTCGGATTTTGCCTACTTTTCATTTGTCATCGGCATGACTTGCCAGGTTTCGGACGTGCAGGTGACGTCGGGAAGGATGCGTCGGCTCACCATGCTGCACGGGATTTTGTCGTTCGGCTTTAACACGGTGATCCTCGCGATGCTGATCAACACGGTCTCCGGCCTCCTTTAAAGTTCGTGCCAGGAAATGGCACATTGGATGCTGGAGAAGGCTGAAAATCCGCCCAGTTGTGACGACATTTCCCAAAAAAATTCTGTTGGTCGACCGCGAACCGGGAGTCACCCGGCTGGTCCGACGCGCCCTCGAAAAAACCGGAAAATACTGGATCAAGGAGGAACATGACAGCCAGTTCGCCCTGCACTCGGCCAGATGGTTTCAGCCGGACCTGATACTGCTAGATACAGTCACTGCTAGCCCTGACCGTGAACTTCTAGCCCGCGAAATTAAGACAGATGTGGCGTTGCGAGAGACGCCGGTGGTTTGCCTGAACAATCTGAAACCGGAAAGCCAGATGATTTCCGGCGGGATCCTCAGCGGCTATAGCTTCTTCGCTGCGCCTATTCGGATTGAAGAAGTCCTGCGTGGCGTCGAGCAACTGCTCTTCGGGAAAGATTGATCCGCGCGATCAATTAACCAAGTCTTTGACCGCTTATTACGCGACGCGGCTTCTGCCGCAACCGAACTTTTGACCGCGGATGACGCTGATACCGCCGATCGGACAGACGACCACAGAGAATGACGGTTGGATAGGACACTTTGCGATCTGACGATTTCATTGAGTGTTGGAGGTTGGGCGTTGAGCCTTGGGCGTTGAGCGTTTTCTTTGATATGTCCGATTCTCTAACCTCGGAAGTGCCGCATTGCTTGATCAGCCTTCCGCCACCTCAAAAACTCATCAAAGCATAGCCCATGTTCTGGTATTGCATCAGTACGAGCAACGCATCAGCTGCCAGCGCCACACCTGGTGTTAATGTCTTAGGGTCGATCTTTTCGCTGGCTAAATATTGGCCGCACACGAAAAACTCGACGCCCTGTTTCTTCATTTCTGCGATCACTTTCAGGTTCGGATTGCTTGTTCCAAACTTCGTTTTGTAATGAGTTTCGTCCAGAATGCCATCCACTGGCGTGCTGGACCGGTACTGCTACCGCCGCGAGCGCGTTTAACTCCGACCCGGCCATGTTCAATGCCGGGAGCAGTTGTCCTGGCTTGTCGGCAGCTCGAGTCGCGTCGAAAATCGCGCGATAAGTGCTTTCTTTCCTTGGCGCAAGCGCCGCGTTGGGAATTTCTACATACCCGTCCGCTTCGGGCACCGCCGGCGATTGCGGCTGCCCCCATTGAGCAGCAGCGACATTGATGGTCGCAATTAGAATAATAAGCGTCTTCATAAATCAGCAGAGTCTAACAAGAACGGCTGGTGTGCCCCAAACGCGCGCCCAGACTAACTGACCTCGTGATGTCTGATGTGTGCAACGTTGGGTTAAACAGCTGGATGGTCGGGCGGAGGTTCGGGAGTGAGCTCTCCCGTGGCAATGTCTGTTGGCGAATCCCACTCAGCGTCGAACATTTGGCGAATCTTCGTCAGCACGTCGAAATAATCTCCACGACCATCTGCCTCATAAGCGTTGGCAATATGCCTGGCAAAATCTACCAGCATGATGCCCCAAGCCGCCGGATCCTCCCACAAGCCGGTCCGGATATGGACATGCTGGCGACCGTGAGCTGCCCAGATACGAGCAATCTCAAGGGCGTTCCGATCGTCTGCCGCAGTGTGCGGCATGTCGAGAGCATTTGGGTGTTTCATAGTATGAGTCATGCAGCCTAACGAGACACAATCTCAGCCACGGCTCCGGCAGGCGCAAGTGGCCGCCACAGCGCCACACTAGCTAGGAGCGACATCGAACGCATGACGCAGTGGGGGCCGTTGGCTGCCGCGCTTAGTTAGGTCTGCGGAGTTCGTAGGCATTTGATCTCAGACTAAAGTGTCCCTTGCAGGTAACCTCGTATGGCTGCAGCCCCGAAGGGCAAAACAAGCGTTAATACAATGTACAGGACGACGCAGATGCGGCGCACACTTCTTTTATCAGGCTCAGCCTGAAACTGCGCGATAACTCTTTTGTATCGCTCGTTATGGAGCCAAAATAGATATTGGCCGTATCCTGCCACTGCGATTGCTCCAGTAATTTCCAATCGCGATAAGGCCGGTAGTGACAAGCGGGGCGACCAGCAAGATCAAGTATTTCCCACAGAAACAGCAGGTTCAAAAAAACTAGCAGCGTATTGAAACTAGCGATAACAAATTCTGTTGCGCGTTCAGACGGCCAATTTTTCCGTTGGTAACGGTAAACGGGGTAAAACAAATATTGGTATGGCGCGGCGAGGTTCAATTGGACGACGGCACTAGACCTAACGAGAAACCGGCCGAAACTATTCGGCAATTGCTCGTAGAATTCGGAATGATTCGGTCTAATCCGATTTCAGTTGTTCGTCGGTTTTCAATAGCCAGGTCCTACCCGATCTGTTGGCGGTAGGCGGCTGCGTTTTTTAATTTCGCAAGATCATCGGGGCTATCGACCTTGAGCACAAAGAGCCAGCCTTGGCCGAAAGGATCGCGGTTGAGCAAGCCTGGGTCCGCTTCGAGCGTCTCGTTTATTTCGACAACTTTTCCTTTCACTGGCGCGTAAATGTCACTCGCCGCTTTGACCGACTCCACTACCGCGATCGGTTCACGGGCATTCGCTGCCCGGTCCATTTTCGGTAGCTCGACATAAACCACGTCGGTTAACTCGGACTGGGCGTGATCGGTGATGCCAACACGGATGTTGTCACCCTCGCGCTTAATCCACTCGTGCGTGTCGGTGTAAAGCAAGTCGTCGGGAACATTCATGATTTTTTGTAGAGCGGTTTCTTTTCGATGGTGGCAGGAAATTTCTGACCGCGAATTTCGATTTCGATCTTCGTTCCGATCTTTGCCTGCGGCGCGGACAGGTATGCCATGCCAATACCGTAGTTCAAGCTCGGCGAAAGCGTGCCGCTGGTTACTTCTCCGATGCGCTCGCCGTTGCTGAAGACGGTATAGTGAGGTCGCGGTGGCGGCCCCTTTCCCTCCATCCGGAAAGGAACAAGCTTCTGGGCCGGGCCGTTTTCTTTTGTCCGTTGCAAGACGTCGCGCCCGATGAAACTCTGCTTGCTCAGGTCGACAAAAAATCCGAGACCGGCTTCGATCGGATTATGTTCGGGCGATAAATCGGAGCCGTTCAGTGGATAGCACACCTCGAGTCGCAAAGTGTCGCGCGCACCCAATCCACAAGGTTTGATTCCCAATTTTTCGCCTTTTTCCAAAACTGCATTCCACAACTCCGTTGCGATTTCAGCGCGGAAGAAAATTTCGACGCCGTCTTCACCGGTGTAACCGGTTCGAGCGACTGAAACGGTTGTTTCCTTGAAGTTCAGATCGACAATCGAATTCCGGGGCGGCAACTCGATATGTGGTCCGAAGAGCGCGTGAAATAATTCAGCGATCCGCGGACCTTGAATTGCCACTCCGCCGAAATCTGCGCTGCGGTTCGTTAGACTTACTTCTCTACCAGGAACGGCGGTTTCTCCGGCGGCTGCCGGACCGGGGCGATCTGGAGATCGCTCTTCCTTGAGATGCTGATCCAGCCAGTTGAAATCGTCATCAACACGGGCGGCATTCACGACCAACAAGAACTCCTGGGCGCCGATCCGATAAACGATCAGGTCATCGATGATTCCGCCGGCTTCGTTTAATAAGAAGGTGTATTGACCAATACCGACATCCAGTTTGCTGATATTGTTGGTCAACATGGTGTTGAGCCAGTCGCCGGCGCCTTGGACGATGAATTGGCCCATGTGGGAAATGTCGAAGACACCGACGTTATTTCGCACCGCCTGATGTTCTTCGACAATGCTGGTGTATTGCACCGGCATGAGCCAGCCGCCGAAGGGAATAATCCTGGCGCCGCGCCGCACATGTTCTTGGTAAAGCGGAGTCGTTTTCTGCGCGGTCTCAGTCACCCCGCCAAGCCTAAACGTCGACACTGGGGTGTCAACGCGGCTAAATCAGGGGAGCGGTCGCCGCGCGACCCAGCCTTCCGATGCTTGCCAAGCAGCTTTATTGCTCGATGTCCCCGGAATACGAAATGGCGATTGAGAGCCTGCCCTGAGCCGAGCCGAACGGGCCCATTGCCGCTAACTCTTGAAGACGAAGGCCGAGACCCTTACCGTGGGCGCGAAGATGACCTGGCTCGACAAACTGGAAAAGCGATTCGGCTTTTTAGCTGTTCCCGGACTGCTTCGCTATGTGGCGGCGCTCAGCGCGGTCGTGTTTTTGCTCTACAAGTGGGACCCGAGTTACCTGCGCCTGATTGATCTCGACCCGACGGCCGTCCGTCACGGCGAGCTGTGGCGGCTCGTCACTTACATTTTTATTCCGCAACTAGGCAGCCTCATCCCAGCGCCCGATTGGTTTAATGCCGCGTTCTTCGCTTTCTTTCTCATCTGGGTGGGGGACCGTCTCGAACAAGCCTGGGGTTCTTTTAAACTCAACCTCTATTTTCTCATCGGCATGATCGGCACGACCATCGCCGCTTTCTTCTTTGGCGCGCGCTTTTCAAATTCGATGTTGATCTCCTCGCTCTTCTTCGCTTTCGCCCGGTTCTATCCCGATGTGGTCATTTACTTCGCCTACATCCTGCCTCTCAAGGTAAAATGGATCGCCTGGGGATATGCTGCGCTTCTCTTCTGGCAGTTTCTGGTTGGCTCGATGCAGTTTCGCAGCGCTGTCGTCGCCGCGCTCGCCAATTACTTGCTTTTCTTCGGTCGCGAACTGTTTCACGAAGCGCGACATCGGCAGGAAGTTTCCACGCGACGCCGACGCTTCGAGGTGGATGCGCGCTCGGTTGAGGCGGAGCCGCTGCACAAGTGCGCCACTTGCGGTGCGACGGAATTAACTGATCCCAACATGGAATTCAGGGTGTCGCGTGACGGCGAAGAATATTGCATGGCGCACTTGCCGCGAGTGAAAACCGCGACGCAATAATTCGACAGGCTGGAAGCCCATTCGACTTCGCTCAGGGCAGGCTCTGTCGGCCACGGAGGATAGGCATCCTTGCCTGTCTTGGCCGACACGCTTCCAGCGTGTCGAAAATGCAGACAAGAGTGCGGCAAGCTAGAAGCTTGCCGGCCGAGTCAGGCTGGAAGCCTAACTTCCGACGGTCTCCGCTTGAACTCTGCAGAGCTTGACCCGGTCTTAGCAGGGCGGAAACTAGCGCGATGACTGACAAGAGTGTTGCGCTTGTGCCCGAGCAAGGCTGGCACTGCGTGCATCTGTTTTACCGGATCGAATACGGGCAATGGCAATTGCTGAATCGAGAGGAACAGAATGCGGCGAAAACCAACCTTGCCTCACTTGTGCAGGACGTTCGGGCGATGGAGTCGACGCAGTTGCTTACCCTTAGTATCGTTACGCCGAAGGCCGATCTTGGATTCATGCTGATTACGCCGGACCTGCATGACGCCAACAAGATCGAGAAGCGAATTTCATTGGCTCTCGGCGCGGACCTCCTGACGCCGGTTTACAGCTATCTCTCGCTCACCGAAGAGAGCGAGTACACCACAAGCGAGGACGAATACGCCGACACGCTGGTAAAGGACCAGAAAATCGAGCGAGGCTCGGAAAAGTTTGACGAGGCGATGAAATCGTTCCACGAAAGAATGAATCATTATCGTCAGGAACGAGTCTATCCGACGCTGCCTGATTGGCCGGTGGTCTGCTTTTACAATATGAGCAAGCGGCGGGGCGAACAGCGCAACTGGTATGCCCTTCCGTCGAACGAGCGCCGGAATTTAATGAAGGGCCACGCCACGATTGGCCGCCAGTTCGCCGGCAAAGTGAAACAGCTCATCACCGGCTCGACCGGTCTCGACGACGCGGAGTGGGGCGTGACCCTGTTCGCACGCGACACGTTTCAGATCAAAGCCATCGTCTACCAAATGCGCTTCGATGCGGTGAGTGCCGAATACGGCGAGTTCGGCGAATTCTTTGTTGGAATCCAGCTCCCGCTCGACGAATTGTTCCATCGCGTGCAGCTATGAGATTGTGGCGGCGCTCTATGAGCGCCGGGACTCCGGAAAATTTGCGGCAGTCGTAGACAGCCGCTACAGGACGGCAGGATGGATGGGTGACAGAGCGGTCTATTGTGCACGCCTGGAAAGCGTGTGTGCCGAAAGGCACCCGGGGTTCGAATCCCCGCCCATCCGCCGATGTCGGACGTCACACGTCAGAGATCGGATGTCAGAGGGCAGCGTGGCAGTTCATCGTGTCTCGGCCGCGCGGCTTCGCGATGGGCGTTGTCGTCGAGGCTTTAGTTCTTCACCTGGCCGGGTTCGCGACGCGTCAACACTTGCTGCTCTTGTCGAACCTTGACGATGCTGCCGTGCGGAAGGACACCGCGGAAATTTGTGCCTGGATAAATGATACAGTCGCGACCGAGCACCGAGCCCGGATTAATGACGGCATTGCAACCGATTTCGGTGCGATCCCCAACAATCGCGCCAAACTTCGTTAGGCCAGTGGCGATGTTGCCATCCTCGGCCACGACTGCAATTTCACCATGGTCCAGTTTCACATTCGACAGAATCACACCGGCGCCGAGATGTGCGCGATAACCGATAATGGAATCTCCCACATAGTTGAAGTGCGGGACCTGCGCTTCATCGAAAAGAATTGAGTTCTTGAATTCGCACGAGTTTCCCATCACCACGCCGTTGCCCACGATGACGTTTTCGCGCACATAACAACCGCTGCGGATGTGGCAGTTTTCGCCGATCCAGGCCGGTCCCTTCAAAACCGCGCCTTGTTCGATGATCGTCCCTGCTCCCACAAAAATATTTCGACTGATAAATGGTTTCCCGAGAAGCTCACCGAGCACGGCTGGCTTGAGCCGAAATTGCAAATAGCTTGCGATTTGTTTCAGGGCGTCCCAGGCGTACTTCTGGTCTTCGAACAGTTTTTGGTGGGCAGTGTGCTCGAGATTAAGGAGTTCGGCAGGGGCAAACATGTCGTTATGGCGCATTCAGGATGAACAAAAGAGACTGTCTTCTGCGAGCGGAAAATGTTCCGGGAAGCGAACGCGACCTTGCCGGCTGGTTTTCGGCGCCTCGCGGAAACAAGGAGCGGCGCTCTCCAGAGCGCCGTTTATTTTGGCGGGATGACAATTCAGAAAGTGATTGGATGCCCAAGGGTACATCTAACAGTACAGGGACGAGACGCAGCTTGTAGCTTGCCTTAAGCGGCGGTTGAAAACCGCCGCTCCTTGGACATCCGATGGCCGACTCAAGCACCGGGGCGCCGCGTAATTTTCTGCCCGTCTTTGGTATCGCGCACTTCCCAGCCGCGAGCGCTGAGGGCATCGCGTAGTTCATCACTTTTTCCGAAATCTTTTGCCCGCCTCGCTTGCGCGCGCGCCTCCGCCAGCTGGGCGATCTCAGCGGGAAGTTCCGCCGTTTCTCTCTCGAGGTCGAGGACGGCATTGATGCGCTTCCACCAATCCAACCAAGCATTCGCCGAGACTGCGTCGAACTTTTGTTGATCCATTGCGCGATTTGTTTCGCGAATCGATTCAAACAAAAAGCCAAGCGCGGCGGAGATATTTAGATCATCATCGAGCGCTTGCTCGAATTGCTCATGGGGCAAGTTTGTCTGGTCGCTGCCGGACTGTTCGACATTCGAAAGGGCGGAACTCGCGGCGCATTCGCGCAGACGGTCCAGCCAGTCATCAATTCGCTTCAACGCTTCTCGCGCCTCCTCCGTTCCCTCCCAGGTGAAATTGAGCGGCGCCCGAAAATGGACGCGCATCAAAGCGTATCGAATCTCACGACCGCTGTAGCCTTTGGCGAGAACGTCAGGTATTGTGTAAAAATTCCCGAGCGACTTCGACATCTTCTGGCCATCGACCAACAGATGAGCGCAATGGAGCCAGTAGCGGACGAATTTCTTTCCCGTGCAGCCTTCAGTTTGTGCGATTTCGGCTTCGTGGTGCGGGAAAATGTTGTCGACTCCACCGCAGTGAATGTCGATCTGATCGCCCAGCAGAGCGGTGGACATGGCGCTGCACTCGATATGCCAGCCGGGCCGGCCACGGCCCCACGGGCTTTCCCAGCCGACATCCCCGTCTTCTTCGTCCCACCCTTTCCAAAGTGCGAAATCTCCGATGTGCTCCTTATCGTATTCGTCATGCTTTACGCGGCCGGTCGATTGCAGCTGGGTAAGATCGATATGCGCCAGTTTCCCGTAGTCGGGAAACTTGTTGATGCGGTAATAGACCGACTTGTCTTCAGCCTGGTAAGCAAGGCCGTGTGAAATGAGTGTTTCGATCATGGCGATCATGCGGTCGATGTATTGTTGATCGGTGGCGGCGGGAAATTCCTGGGCATGCTTGATTCGCAGCGTGTCGAGATCTTCGAAGAATGCTTTCTTGAATGGCGCGGTGAAATTGGAAAGCGGAATCTTGGCTTCGCGAGCACCGCGAATCGTTTTATCATCCACGTCGGTGATGTTCATGACGCGGTGCACCTGATAGCGGCGCAGTTCGAGATGTCGCTGCAACAAGTCCTCGAAGATATAAGCGCGGAAGTTTCCGATGTGCGCGCGACTGTAAACAGTCGGTCCGCATGTGTAGATGCCGATCTGGCGGGAAGCTGGATCGCGCGGCTCGAATTGTTCGAGCTGCCGCGAGTAGGTGTTAAAGAAACGCAGCGGCATCTCGATCACTGGAGTGATGGAGTAAAGGAGTAGTGGAATAATGAAACCGGATTGCTCATGATACCATTACTCCAGCACTCCATTACTCCAGTTCCACCGTTGCCACCGCCATAGCGGCAATTCCTTCGCCGCGGCCAATCGTTCCTAATCCCTCGTTTGTTGTTGCCTTAATGCTCACGCTCGATTCACTGACGCCGATTGCGTTCGCAATTCGTTTTCGCATGGCGGAGATGTATGGAGCAATCTTCGGCGCTTCGGCAATTAGAGTCGCGTCGAGATTTATGGGACGAGTCTTTTTCTCAGCGAGAATGGACGCGACTCGTCGCAAAATATCGATGCTGGCAATTCCGCGGATCGATTCATCCGTATTTGGAAAATGCTGACCAATATCACCCGCACCGATCGCGCCCAGGAGGGCGTCGGCGATGGCGTGCGACAGCACATCTGCATCGGAATGTCCTTCCAAGCCCCGTTCGTGTGCGAGTTCCACGCCACCCAGAATCAATTTCCGTCCGTCGACCAGACGATGCACGTCATAACCGATTCCACATCGAATCATGTCAAAGCTTTAAATCGATGACGCCATTGGACGCAACAATGCTGTACTTGTCTTTCATATCAGTGCGCGGGCGCAGGTCGACGCTACCGCCGGCAGTTTCAACCAGAATCCATCCAGCGGCGACATCCCAAAGGCTGATGCCTTGTTCGATATAGGCATCGAAGCGTCCGCAGGCAACGTAGGCCATGTCGAGCGCGGCGCTTCCCATCAGACGGCATTTGCGCGCACGGTGGACCATTTCCTGCAAGAGCGGCAGACCAGATTCGATCGTCACACCCGTTTTGGAGAGACCGACCGAAATGACAGCCTCAGCCACATCGGCGCGATCGCTGACGCGAAACGGCTCACGATTGAGGGTAGGCTTGTCTCCTTTTTGCACACTCCACATTTCATCGCGCATGGGATCGTAAACAACGCCAACGACGATTTCGCCTTGGAAGCGAAGGGCAATAGAAACACAAAAGTGCGGGATACGATAAAAATAATTCACGGTGCCATCGAGCGGATCGACGACCCACTGATGGACGCTCGTTTGATCACCAACGATGCCTTCTTCTCCATAAAGCGCGTGCTGCGGAAATTCCTGCAAAAGCGACGTTGTGATGAGATTCTGCGCTTCCACGTCGATCTCAAGCTTGATATCATGGGCTTCGGCCGCGTTGACCCGGAGCGGACGGTGAAAGTTTTGGCGAAGTAATTCACCCGCGGCCCGCGCAGCTTTCTCGGCCGCATCGCGATAATGCGTCATGATGAGACACTAATACAGCCATTTACTAAACTGCCAATGCAAGCGGTTGGGCGACAATAGCCCAGCGTTTTAACGCTGGACGTTCGGGCAGAACCGTAATCGAGTCCCGTTAGGGACGACAGAAGCTGGCCATGCATTTGTTTAGGGATCGCGTGTCGGGTCACGGATTCGAGACGTCGGATTCTTCGCAGAATAATCCTTTCGTCCCTTAGGGGACTCGCTCGCCTAATTCCAAATAGCCGTCCCAGCGTTAAAACGCTGGGCTATTGTCGCAGCATTCATGCGCGCAAAAAAAACCGGGAGGAAAATAAATTCTCCTCCCGGGTTGAAGGTTGGATTTTGGCCGCGAAAGATTTTCGCGGCCGTGATCAAGCTTGGGGCCTTAATGCCTCTTTTTCTTAGCTGATTTTTTCTTCGCTGCTTTCTTTCTTTTCTTTGCTGCCATCGACTATTCCCCCCTTTCAATCCGCATCTGCGGGTGATTTGTGAAGAGTTGGGAATGACTTCACTACACGAGTCAAGTAATCATGACATTTTTTTTGTCAAACGTTTTTCTCGCATGTTTGAAAATATTTTTACGAGCTCGCGCGCGATATTTTTTTTGGGCGCGCGCGCAATTTTTTTTATTTCACCATCTCGAAAGAGGATTGTTACTTCGTTTTCATCGGTTTCCATGCCGGAGGTAATCGTGCTGACATCATTCGCTACGATGATGTCACATTTTTTTTGTTCGAGCTTTTGCCGCGCGTTTTTTTCGAGATCATTTGTTTCGGCGGCGAACCCAACCAGCAGGAATTGTCGGTCCTCTTTTCCGAGCGATGCGAGAACGTCGCGCGTCGGTATGAGTTCGAGCGAAACAGTTTGGTCTTGCTTTTTAATTTTGCGCGGCGAAACAGTTGCCGGCTTGTAATCGGCCACCGCCGCGCACATCACCACCACGTCAGCGCCCTCAAGATGCCGATGAACCGCGTCATACATTTCGTCGCTGCTCAGCGACGAAATGAGCTCGACGCTTTTCGGGGCGGCAAGATTTACCGGCCCCGAAATAAGAAGGACATTGTGTCCGGCTTCAGCCGCAGCCTCCGCGATGGCGTAGCCCATCTTGCCGGACGAGCGATTGCTGAGATAACGAACCGGATCGATCGGCTCGCGCGTCGGCCCGGCCGTGATAACAAATCTCACGCAATCAAGTTATCCTGCCGCGCAAGCAAAAACTCAGCGCGAAAGGCGATATCGTCCACTTTCCAAAGTCGTCCCAGTCCTTCGTAGCCGCAGGCCAGCATTCCTTCTTCGGGTCCAATGAACTCAACCCCGCGCGATTTCAATGTTTCCACATTTTCTTTGGTGGCGGGATGGTCCCACATTTTTCCGTTCATGGCGGGCGCAAGCAGAATAGGAGCGCGGGTCGCGAGGGCGATGGCGGCGAGCGGATGACCGGCCAGACCGTGCGCCAGCTCGGCGATTATGTTCGCGGTAGCTGGGGCAATAAGAAGCAGGTTGGCGCGGTCGGCCAGCTCAATGTGCCCCGGTCGCCAATTTTCTTTTTCGTCGAAGAAACTGGTCGTAACCGGATTCTTTGAAAGCGTCTGTAAAGTCAATGGGGCGATGAATTCCGTGGCGTCATGCGTCATTACGACAAAGACCTCATGGCCCTGCTTCACCAGCAAGCTAACGAGCTCGGCCGATTTATAAGCGGCAATCGATCCGGTCACACCGAGGATGACAGATTTCGCGCCGGGCTGAATGCGCACAACTTTTCGCGCACTCATTCTCTCAACTTTGCGTTTGGAATTTCTTTGCATCAAAGCTGGCCAATTATCGTTGGATGAGACGCCGGCTGAGATACCGCTCTGCGCCCATTATATGTCGGAACTTTTCCAAATCCTCTTCAACTGATTGGCTGATGATAGTATAACGATAATCGCGCCACAATTCCATCTCCCGAGCGGCATTCATAAGGCGCAACTCGACTTGTTTCGGGGTTTCGGTTCCGCGTTTGATTAGTCGCCGTTGTAACTCCTCCAGATTTGGCGGCATAATAAAAACATCGGCCAGGGCCTGGCGGATAAATTCGTCATCGCAGTTACGAATGGCGGCGGCGCCCTGCGTGTCGATATCAATCAAAACATCGACACCATTCTTCAGATTGTTGAGCACCGGGTTTCGCAATGTGCCGTAATAATGTCCGTGCACCTTCGCATACTCCAGAAATTCGCCTGCCTGCACGCGCGCCAGAAAATCTGATTCGCTGAGGAAATGATAATCTTCCCCCTCAATTTCGCCGGTGCGGGCTGGTCGGGTTGTGCAGGAGACAGAATAAACAAACTCCGGCGTCTGCCGGAACGCCTCGACCAATGTCGTCTTGCCCGCACCTGACGGCGCGGAAATGACAAACAAAATTCCGTAACGGCCGAACTGTTTGGAAGTCATCTCAAAAATTGGGGGGAAGCAAGCGAGATTGCCGCAGGTCGGATGGCAAAACCTGAACGACAAACATGTTCTTCATGCACTGGTAGGAAACGAGCCCCGCTGAGTTATTCTTATTTGTGAGAAGACTTCTATTCAAGGTTCTGAATCTGCTCGCGAATCTTTTCGAGCTCGGCTTTACAAGCGACCACGCGTTGCGAAATAAACGCATCGTTCGCTTTGGCACCGAGCGTGTTCAATTCACGAAACATTTCCTGGGTTATAAACTCAAGCGTGCGACCGACCGGTTCGTTCTTGCGCAGATGATGAGCAAATTGCGCAAGATGACTTTCCAGGCGCGTTAGTTCCTCCGAAATATCGGCCCGATCGGCGAAAAAGGTGATCTCTTTGACAATGCGTTCGTCGTCACTTGGAATGGGTAGCCCGGCTTTTTGAATGCGATCGAGCAGCGCGGAGCGATATTTCTTAACAACGTCGGGATGGAGCGCGCGGATTTCTTTCAGTTTTTTCCGCATCGCTTTGAGACGGTGAATCAAATCTTTGGCCAGATGTTTGCCCTCGCGCTCGCGCATTTTAATTAACTCAGCCAGGGCGACGCGGAGAGCGCGGTCAACCGCCGGCCACACATCCTCGGGCTGGATTACTTCTTCAGGCGCACGCATGACACCGGGCGCTTGCAAAATTGTGCCAATGGTGATTTCGCCGGGCGCGCTCAATTCTTTTTGCAAGGCGCGCATGGCATCGTGATAGGAACGCGCCAGCTCAGCATCGAGAGCCAATGCTCGCGCACCATTGGCGGCGTTATGGACACAGACGAGCACGTTGGTTCGACCACGGGAAATACTCTCGTTGATGGTCTGGCGAATGCGCGGTTCCAGCTCAGTCAAATCACGTGGCAAATTCACCACGATATCGCTCTGTTTCCGGTTCACCGAATTCAATTCGACACTAAACTTCGCGCCCTTGTGATCGACTTCACCGCGGCCATATCCGGTCATCGATCTCACGATTTTGGATCTCGGGTTTTAGATTTCTGAGTTATGGCACGATTGTCGACTATCCCAAAAGCGTCTTCGTTCATGCGTTCAATAAGGAAAGACCAAATCACAACTATTTAATGAGTCCTGGGATCGAAAATCCAAAATCTAAACTCCGGAATGACCAAGATCTTTATCGCCGCGGCCGGAACAATTGACCACGATAATTTCAGTTTCGGACATTTTTGGAGCCGCCTTAATGACGTAGGCGAAGGCATGCGCTGTCTCCAGCGCAGGAATGATTCCTTCGCTTTTGGAAAGCCGCTTAAAGGCGGCCAGCGCTTCGTCGTCCGTCGCATAGGTGTATTCAATCCGTCCGAGATCTCGTAGGAAACTATGTTCAGGTCCAACGGCGGCGTAATCGAGTCCGGCCGAAACTGAATGGGTTAATTCGATTTGACCATCGTCATTGGCGAGTAAGAACGTTTTTGTGCCTTGCAAGACACCGAGCTTGCCGGTCTGGAAACGTGCGGCGTGTTTTCCACTCTGAATTCCTTCTCCGCCAGCCTCGACTCCGACCATTCGCACCTGGTGATCATCCAGAAATGGATGAAACAAGCCGATGGCGTTGCTGCCGCCGCCGACGCAGGCCACCAGCAAATCGGGCAGCCGACGTTCCCGTTGCAGGATCTGATCGCGAGCTTCAAGACCGATCACGCGGTGAAAATCGCGCACCATCATAGGGTAGGGATGTGAGCCGAGAGCGGAGCCTAATATATAATGAGTGGTGCGCACATTTGTGACCCAATCGCGCATCGCTTCGTTAATCGCTTCCTTGAGGGTAGCCTGCCCGGCCGTGACCGGTACAACCTGCGCGCCGAGGAGTTTCATGCGAGCGACATTAAGCGCCTGACGTTCCATATCGACGCTGCCCATATAAACGACACATTCGCAGCCGAAGCGCGCAGCCACTGTGGCCGTAGCGACGCCGTGTTGGCCGGCGCCGGTTTCAGCGATAATGCGGTGCTTGCCCATCCGTCGCGCCAGAAGAATTTGGCCTAAGGTATTGTTGATCTTATGGGCGCCCGTGTGCAGAAGGTCCTCGCGCTTGAGATAAATTTTCGCGCCGCCGAGGTCGCTTGTTAGGCGTTCGGCAAAATAAAGGGGGGTGGGTCGCCCGGCAAAATCGCGCAGGAAGGCCGACAATTCGTCTTGAAATGCCTGATCGGTCTTGGCGCGTTCATATTCACGCGTCAACTCGTTGAGAGCCGACATCAGTGTTTCCGGAACGAACATCCCGCCGTAGGGACCAAAGTGGCCGCGGGCGTCTGGGACCGTGTCAAAAGAATACATCGGCGAAGGCGAAAACTGAACGTCCAACATCCAACGCTCAACGTCCAACGCTCAATGAAGCGTATTTGCGATCAGAGCCAGAACAGCGCGGCGATGCGGGGAAGGGAGGGGAATGGAATCAATATCGCGGAGCGAGAACCATCGGCGATGTTTACTTCGCCCGGCAGGTTTCTGCCGGAAAACCGCCAGGTTTATGCGGTAGTGGGTAAACGGGAATACTGCTGCGTGGATTGGTTGACGCGATTTAGGTCGGCTCAGTGGAGGCAATATCCACATCCCGCGCCAGCGCCCCGTTGATTGTTCAAGCAGGATTTTGTTTCGCCTGACGGCAAATGAATGAGTTTCCAACAGTCGCTTCAGGCGTGGACGCGCCCTTCTGATTGGAAGCAACCGGGGATGTTGCGCGCGGCAAAATTTCTGCACCGGGCAAAGGCCGCATTTGGGAGCACGCGGGATGCAGATCATGGCCCCAAGATCCATAAGCGCGGAATTGAGAATGCGGGTGTGTTTATGGCCGACCAACCTTGCAGCCAAATCCCATATCATGTTTCGTCCTGCGGACGAATCACTAGGAATTTGAATATTGAAAAGTCGCGCCATCAGGCGGGCAATATTCGCATCGACGACGGCGACCGGCTGATCGAAAGCGAAACTCGCGATGGCATTCGCGGTGTAACGACCCATCCCAGGAAGAGATTGAAGTGAGGGTACGTTTCGCGGGCATCGTCCCCCGTATTTTGTCAAAATGGTCTTAGCCGCGGCGTGCAGATTGCGCGCGCGCGCATAGTAACCAAGCCCCTGCCAGGCGTGCAGAACATCGCTCTGCGAAGCGTGAGCCAGCGCGTGAAAATCAGGAAAGCGCCGGAGCCATCTATCGTAATAAGGCAGAACGCTAGCAACCTGAGTTTGTTGAAGCATGAATTCGGAAACGAGAATTGCATACGGGTCCCGCGTGTCACGCCAGGGCAGATCGCGGCCATGGTGGTGGTACCAGCCAAGCAGGGTCGAACGAAACCGCTGCTTGTGTTGAAGTGCATTCAAAGCAAGCAAATGTTCAACGCCCAACGCTCAACGTCCAACATCCAATGCAGAAAATTGAGCGTTGAGCGTTGAGCGTTGAACGTTGAGCGTTGAACGTTGACGCGAAACGAAAATGAATTCCTACACGCATGCTCTTACCCACGAACAGGCAACAAAGCTTCGCGCGTTGCTGCAAGACCTCGGTTTTCAGTTCGCGCCTAAGGAGTACACAGTTTTTTTCGCGCAAAAAAATAAGCTGAGCGTCGCCGTCTACGAAAAGGGGCCGAAAGTCCTGATTCAGGGCAAAGGGGTAGAGGAATTAGTCCAGTTCGAACTGGAGCCAAAAATTCTGGGTGAAGCGAAGTTGGGATACGAAGAAGTTCATTCGCCGGAAATGTTCGAGCCGCACTTCGGCGTCGACGAAAGTGGGAAGGGCGATTTTTTCGGGCCGCTCGTGATCTCGGGCGTGTATGTCGATGCGAAGATTGCGCGCAAGCTTCTCGATGCTGGCGTGCAGGACAGTAAGCGGATCGGCTCCGACGCGCGCATTCGCGCACTGGCAGAATCGATTCGTAAAACTACCGGCGGCTTGATCGACACGGTGCTAATTGGTCCGGAGAAGTACAATGAGCTGTATGAAAAATTCGGTAACCTCAACACTCTGCTGGCTTGGGGACACGCGCGCGTGATTGAAAACCTTTTGGCGAAAAAACCAAATTGTCCGCGCGCTCTCTCGGATCAGTTTGCCGATGCCCGGGTGATCCAGCAGTCATTGTTGCGGCACGGCAAGCAGATCAATCTTGAACAACGCACGAAAGCCGAATCGGATATCGCCGTGGCGGCCGCATCTATCCTGGCCCGCGAAGCGTTTATTGATTGGCTCGAGCGTCAGAGCAAAAATCTCGGACTGCGTTTAGAGCGCGGGGTGTCGGCAAATGTAAAAGAGGTCGCCAAAAAGCTGGTCGAAACAAAAGGGCCGCACACTCTCCGTGAGGTGGCAAAAGTTCATTTTCGGACAGCTCATGAAATCTCGCCCGGGGAATACGCGGCGCCACCAGCCCGGCGGGCGTGGAGAAAGTAAAGCTGGGGGCCGTTTCTTGTCGTAAACGGCGTCTGTTTAACGACCAGCGCTGGCTGAACTGGCAGCACCATAGGTGCGTCATGTTTATAGTGTGCCCAATCGGGAGAGCCCAAGCTCCGGAGGAGTCCCGCGATGGCGGGATTGTCTTGGCACGAGAAAAAATGTGTCGCCACTAGGCGGCTAAAGGCTTTGTGCCCGGCGCTCTATAAACATGCCCCGGCTACGGCGGTCCTCGCGCGCCTGGCACAACGCTAAACCGATACCCTGACAAGGTCCGGCAAGGTTCCTGCTCTTACAGGTTTCCGATCTCTTGTGCCATTGTGGAAACCCGTCTCCTTATTCTCAACGCGGACCCGGTCTTCCAGGACGAAGCGCTAGGCCTTTTCGATATGCTGGACGGGGTCGAAAGCCGAATTGCCCGCACCCTTCCGGAAGCCGTGGCAATTCTGCTAGCAGAAAATTTCGATGCGTTCATCGTTGAAGGCGAAGCGGCTCTGGCGTTGGAGCAATGCACCAATGCCCGCCAACATTTCCCCTCTCTTAATATAGTCTGCCTGTCGCCGCGCCAGAATCCGGCCGAGGCAGAGGAGATCGCGCAGCTGCAGAACATCACTCTTATTTTCGTGACGGGAAACAAGCGCCGGCTGGAGCGCAGCATAAGCAACTTTGTTAATTCATTAGATGGCACGGCCGGGACAGCCGCCGAAGGAGTCGATCCTTGCCATTCTCTGATCGGCAATCTCAATCAGTTTTCAGCTGCCGAGATCTTGCAAATGAGCTGTTTGAGTCAGCGCAGCGGCCGTTTCACGTTTAAGTCGGGGCGCGGCAACAGTGAGATTTACCTGCAGCATGGTTCGGTGCGGCACGCTGTCTTCGGTTCGGTCGAGGGAGAAGCCGCTGTGGCAGAGATTTTCCGATGGCGGCAGGGTCGTTTTTATTTTGAGGAAGGCATCATCAGCCAAGTGCAAACCGTAGATCGGCCCTGGGCCCATCTCTTGATCGATAATTTGCAAAAGCTCGACGAGACACTGGAGCTGGTGGAGCGTGTCGTGGGGCCATGAGGAGTAAAGAGCTGGAAACGAAGCTCCGTCTGCTCAATATCCAGTTAGATAGCTGGAAGAAGCTGCATGATCTGATCACCTACGGATTGGATAAGGCAAAGCCAATCATCTCGGCCGAGCAAGAGCGCCAGTTTACCGACACTCGTGGTCACTTGCTGCAAGAGACTGAGTATGTCTTTACGCAGCTTAACATGGTGGGCGAACTCTCGGGAAAGGCCATGAATGTATTGCAGCGCGCATCATCGGTGCGCGGGGTCCGGGATTTAACAAATGACGAGATTCGCCGATTGGAGATGGAATGGAACGGGGTTTTTACGAAACTGGGGGTTGTTCAGGGACAACTGAAGGCACGCCAGAAGGAGCTAGCCTCGCAAACAGCTCTTAAGTATTATTTGACCCGGGTCTTCCAGCGTTCGCCCGTGGCGGCCCGTTAATTTCTGGTCGCGAAGCGGCATAATCGTGCTTAGTTCTCTGAGTTGAGGAACTTACCGCCTTTTGGGAACCGATTACTAGGTAGTATGGCAAAGTTAACCAAACGCGATATCGTAGTCGCCATCAGTAATCAGACAGGGATGGTTCAGCATGAGGTCTTCGATGTAGTCCAGCGAACGCTTGACCAGATCACTGATAGTTTGGCCAGGAATGTCGCCGTGGAGCTGCGCAACTTTGGCGTTTTCCAGCCCCGGCTGACGAAACCGAGAGTGGGCCGAAACCCAAATCAGCCAGGCAGCAGTTTTGTGATTCCCCCGCGCGCGACCGTCAAGTTCAAGGCGGGGAAAGTCATGCGTCAGCGGGTTGAAAAGCTTTCGCGTGAATTGAAGGAAGCCTCCGAGCGCAAGGGACCAAACGGACAGGAGCCAAACCAGAAGTAACCTCTGCCGGCAGGTCGATGATAGCGCTTACATGACGATAGCGCTCAGGTGATGATAGCGCTTAAGTGTGTCAGGCTGGCTCAAGATCGAGCAAGTTCCGGATAGCTTCTTCCAGCCGTTCAAAATTGATCGGCTTGGTCAAGTGCTCCGAAAACCCTGCCGCCCGCGCTTTGGTGATGTCATGTTCCATCCCGAAGCCACTTAGGGCGATGCCGCGTAAGCTTCTGATGGCTTGCAGTTCGCGCATCAGTTCATAACCACTGCGGTCGGGCAGTCCGATATCGCTGATGATGAGATCGAAATCCTGCAGGCGCGCCTTCTCCACCGCCTGATCGGCGGTATGTGCGACCGTGATATCGTAACCGCGGCGCTCCAGCATCAATCTCATCCCAGTGCACGTATCATGGTGATCATCGACTACGAGGAGTCGGCGCGGCCGCGTATCGAGACGCTTCTTAGGCATATCCGGTGCGGGTTTGACCTCCCCGTCGCCGACTATTACCGGAGTCGCTACCGTTCTGAGCGTAATGGCGAAGGTGGCGCCCTTATCGCGGCCCGTGCTCTCGACTCGAATCTTGCCCCCGTGCGCGTCTACCATCGCTTTAGAGATGGCCAAACCAAGACCTAGCCCCCCAAATCGCCGCGTGATAGAGCTTTGCCCCTGTTCGAATGCGTTAAAAATTTTGTCGATCTTTTCCGACTCAATCCCAATACCAGTGTCAATAATGCGAACCTCGATCTCCTCCGGTGTAGGGTTGAGTGTTTCGATAGTGATTCGCCCGCCCGTCGGGGTAAACTTGACACTGTTCTTAATAAGGTTCCAGAAGACCTGCTGTAGGCGTGCCGGATCCCCATCCACATGGGCGTGAACGGCGTGCAGCTGAAATTCCACGTGAATATGTTTGCCGGCAGCCTCTTCACGACAAATCTCGTAGGCGCGCTGAACTGTTTCGTTCACCGAAACAGTCTCGAAGGTTAGCTGCAATTTGCCCTTCGCGATCCGAGTCACGTCGAGCAAATCGTCAATTAACCGAGCCTCCAATTCGACGTTGCGACGAATCACCGCCAAGGCATGGCGAACCTCCGGCGAATCCGGGGTGCTCGCTTCCAGTTCCCCAACCATCGCGATCACGGGCGAGAGCGGGTTACGCAATTCGTGAGACAATAATGCCAGAAACTGGTCTTTGGCCGCATTGGCGCCGATTAATTCCTGGCGCAACGTGACGTCGCGCGTTCTGTCTTCCACCAAGTAGAGAATGCCTTGAATGGTTTGTTGCGAACCTTGCAACCGAAGGAGGTTCACATTCACGAAATGCGTCATCCCCCCTTCATCTTTGAACGGCTGTTCGATTAATTGAAAGGGTGTTCCAAAAGAGAGGACGCGCTCGATCGCACCGGTCGGAGCAATTTTGACGTCGTCGTAGGTAGCCTGAGTAATGTCTGCTCGCGCTGGCAATCCGCCAAAACGATGCGCCATTTGTGTGAACGCTTCGTTGGCTTGGAGAAAACGGCGCGAAGCCGGATCGACGAACGCGATTCCAGTCGGCATGTTCGCCAGAATTTTCTCGTTGAAAATTACCTCTCGCTCAAGGCGCCGGGCAGACTCAGTTTGGCGCCGGTAAAATTTCCCGCCTAGCCAGGCGAAGACAGCTGTCAGCGCGATCAGCCATGCGGCCAGCACAGTCATGCGCCCGAGCAGATCGTGGACGGGCTTGTAAGCCACAGCTCTTGGTTGCTCAACGATCGCCATCCAGCCGGTCGATTCGATCGGGCTAAAGGAGTAAAGATTTCCGTTCCGCTCGATGTGGCCGTTACGATTTCGGCCGATCTCTTTGATCAGAGTTTGCCCCACCGGGGAAAGGGCGCCGGAATTTGCTTTGAAATCATTCGTGAAAAGCGGGACGCCATTTTGATCCAAAACCTGGCAAAGTGATTGATCCGCAAATTCGATGGTCGACAGACGGCGGCCAATTCTTTCCACCAAGACGGAAACGCCGAGGTATCCGGCGACCGTGCCATTGGGAGCGCGCACCGCACCGACGATATCTGTGGCCATTCGCTTGTCGGAAGGTCGCGGATGAACCGCTGAGACATACGCCTGGCTCGAGGTACTTGTTTGTTCTTGCCAAAATGCCGATCCGTAATCTTTTCCCAGCATGGCCGGGTCCGGTGGAACCGATGCGACCAGTTCCCCATCGGCCGTGGTGACGAACATTCCGTCGATGCGCGGGTGCGCATAAAAGGCGGATACCAGCCACTGCTGGGCGGCCATCTGCGCAGCCGGGGCGGCCAAAATCTTCGACATCTCCGGCAGTGTTTGGTAGTACTCAATGATCCCACTGGTGCGGCTCAGATCGTCGCCGACCAAATGACCCATCAACTGCACAAAAGTCTGCCGATCGCGCAGGATCTTGGATTCCAAGGTGTCGCTCAAGATGGTATAGGAGACCACCAGGGTCAGAATTGACGGCACCCATCCGGCCAAAAGGATCGGAAATACGATGTTAAACCGCTCGAAACGGTTCCGCTCTCGCTTTTTGAGTGGTTTTCGCACGTCCATCACCGTCACTTGCGGAACAATAATTATACCACAAATAGGTTTCCAGTCGCTGTTAAGGCCAATGTCTCGATCGAACGCCGTAGAGGGTCATCCGATCAGGAATACTGAAGCTGGTGGCCGCTTTACCGTCCCGCCCTCGCCAAAGGCGAACACGCGTCAAAGCCCCGGGGAGCGGCGTTTTTTAGCCGCCGACCAACGCTGAGATGAGCAGCTCGCCCTGAGCGGAGCCGTCCCCGTAAGACGTTTACGGATGGGACGTCTCGGAGGACATCCCTCCATGCGGTAATCTCAGCAGGAAAAGAAAAGCGTGCGTAAGCAGCTGCTGCAGGTGACCAGATATTCTTCGAGCGCTTCTTGCCAGCGGGATTCGATATTCAAAAGGCGCCATGGTCTTGCTCTTTGCGTTCGCCCTGCAAACCGATTTTGTACCGCCGGAGCGCATTTTCTCAGAGGCAAAACCGGCAATTTTTGATTTGACGCACGCCGCGGAAGCGCCATCATGCGCCCGTGACTGCCTCAACCAGCGGCGGCATTTTCTAAAAGCCCTATGCACGGAAGCGTCGGTTACGCCATTTGGACGATCTGCTATTTGAGCGTGCTCATCGGCCTCTCGGCCTATGGCGTTCACCGGTACTTCATCATTTATCTTTTTCTCAAACACCGGAAGCGGGAACCGGTTCCGCTCGGTCACTTTGAACAGCTCCCGAAAGTGACCGTGCAGTTACCGATTTTCAACGAAATTTACGTCGTGGAGCGTCTTCTGCGCTCAGTTAGCGAGCTCGACTATCCGAGGAATCTTCTCCAGATCCAGGTGCTCGACGATTCAACCGATGACACCCGTGAAATCACTTCTTCTTGCGCGGAAGAATTGCGCCAGCAGGGTTTTAACGTTGATTTAATCCATCGGTTCAAGCGGACCGGTTTCAAGGCCGGTGCGTTGGCCGCCGGCCTGGAAGCGGCCGAAGGCGAGTTCGTTTGTATTTTGGATGCCGACTTTGTTCCGCGGCCGGATTTGTTGAAGCGTACCATCCAATTTTTCGCCGACCCTAAAGTCGGCATGATTCAAACGCGATGGGGCCATTTAAATCGCGGATACTCGCTTCTCACTCGGGTGCAGGCCATGTTTCTTGACGGCCATTTGCTTTTGGAGCAAACGGCACGAAGTCGCAGCGGCCGATTCTTTAATTTTAATGGCACGGCCGGTCTTTGGCGTCGCTCGTGCATTAAGGAGGCGGGTGGATGGCAGCATGACACCCTGACGGAGGATCTGGATCTTAGCTACCGGGCCCAACTCGCCGGGTGGAAATTTATTTTTTTACCAAATGTCGTGACACCAGCCGAACTCCCTGTGGATATGAATGGTTTCAAATCCCAACAGCATCGTTGGACAAAAGGTTCCATTCAGACGTGCAAGAAACTCCTGCCCACGATCTGGCGGAGCAACCTGCCATTTGCGATCAAACTTGAAGCGACCGGGCATCTAACGTCGAATTTTGCTTATCTTCTTCTCGCCTCCTTGTGCGTGCTGCTGCATCCTTCCACCGGCGGACCCCAAGGTTGGGCGCGCACCCTGCTCCTCGACGTTCCCATTTTTTTGACTGCCTCCGTCTCGGTAGCGGTATTTTATATTTGCGCGCAACGCGAGCTGCACCCCCACAGCTGGATGAAAGAAATCCTTTTCCTGCCCTGTTTGCTCGCACTGGGCGTTGGTCTTTCGCTCAATAACGCCCGAGCGGTGCTCGAGGCGGTCTTTAATCATAAGTCCGATTTTGCGCGCACGCCGAAGTATGGAATTGAACGCAAATCTCAGCCATGGCGTTCTTGCAAATACATGCCGCTCAAGTCGCTTCTGCCGATCGCGGAGATGGCGTTTGCCATCTATTTCACCTACTTCGTTTGCTTCGCGATTGCCCATCGGCAATTCATCTCGGTACCGTTTTTGCTCATGTTTCAAGGTGGCTTCCTTTATGTCTCTCTCTCCTCACTTGCCCCCTGGTGGCCACGAATCAGCTTCGGCGGGACCCGCGCTCCGGCGGCAATTCCAGCGTGACAAACCCAACGTTTTGAGTAAAAATTCGCGAATGTTTCGGCCCGTTTTCGCCCTCCTGGCTCTTGTTTTCCTGGTTCCGTCGGTGCGGGCCATGACTGGCGTCGCCGTCCCCAATAATCA
>WNGI01000123.1_pt1 | contig 49895 bp, 49 predicted proteins | sample 5400621 | NCBI WGS metagenome assembly WNGI01 (sample SAMN13153374, study PRJNA577476) | soil metagenome | isolation source: 20 cm soil or saprolite under Garry oak tree replicate 1 | place: USA:California | collected 2016-06-15 | reverse complement strand
GCCACCTGGTTTTCGTGCGCAGCTACCTCCCGCACGCCACCATCAAAGCGGTCGACGTGGCCGACGCTCGATCCGCGCCCGGGGTAATCGACGTGATCACCGCCGCCGAATTGAGGGATGCGCCGGCCTTCCCGGCAAGCGGGCCGAAGGGGAGCCGGCTCCCGCAACGTTCCCTTCTCAACAGTGACCAGGCGTGCTTCAGCGGCGACCTGATCGCTTTCATCGTCGCGGAAACCCGCGAGGAGGCCCGCGATGCGGCCGATAGAGTCGTGGTCGAGCTCGACCCCCGACCGTCCGTCACCGATCCGATAGCGGCGGCCGCCGCTGACGCCCCAATCGTCCATGACAGCCTGGGCACGAATGTCGCCGACGAGTCGACCCGGATCTGGGGCGATGTCGAGGCGGCGTTTACGGGTGCCCACCGCGTCGTGCGCTCTCGCATTCGCAACCAGCGGCTGGCCGGCGTCCCCATCGAGGCGCGCGGCGTGCTCGCCATCGCCAACCGCTGGGAGCCTTCAGTCACAGTCTGGTCGGCGACCCAGATTCCTCATGGCGTCCGTGACGAGCTGGCGACCTTCCTCGACCTACCCCAGTCCGCGGTGCGGGTGATCGCTCCCGAAGTCGGCGGCGGCTTCGGCGCAAAACTGTCGGTCTATCCCGAAGAACTCCTTACGGCATGGGCCGCACTGCGATTGGCCCGTCCGGTGAAATGGGTCGAAGAGCGCAGCGAACACCTGCAAGCCACCACCCATGGACGAGACCAGATCCACGATGCGGAGCTGGCGGTGAATGCGGATGGAACCCTGCGCGGCCTCAAGGTGCGGCTGACCGCCGACCTCGGCGCCTACCCGATGGGCGTCGGACTTCCCCGGCTGACCCGTCGCCTCCTGAGTGGTTGCTACCGGATGCCGGCACTGCAGGTGGACATTCGGAGCGTGTACACGAACAAGACCCCCATCGCCGCCTATCGGGGAGCCGGCCGGCCGGAGGCGATCTTCCTGATCGAGCGGATGATCGATCTCGCGGCACGCGAGCTTGGCATCGACCCCGCGGAGATGCGACGCCGCAACCTGCTGCCCGCCTTCGACGAACCGACCGCGAGTATCAGCGGCGAGCTGTACGACAGCGGCAATTACGCCGTTGCCCTCGAGCGCGCACTGTCGGTCGCCGGCTACGAGCAGCTCCGCGCCGAGCAGCAGCAGGCGCGCCAGGCTGGTCGGCTGATGGGCATCGGCATTGCGTCGTATGTCGAGATGGCCGGCTTTGGGCCGGATGGGGACTTGTTCGAAAGCGCGACGGTGCGGGCCAACGCCGATGGGACCGTCACCGTCGTGACGGGCACCTCTCCCCATGGTCAGGGCCACGAAACGGCGTGGGCGCAGCTGGTTGCCGGCGAGCTCGGTATCGCCATGGATCGGGTCGTTGTCCGGCATGGCGACACCGCGACCGTCCCGGTCGGCCTCGGCACCTTCGGGAGCCGAAGCGCGGCCGTTGGCGGAACGGCGGTGCACCTCGCCGCCGGCGAGGTTGCCGAAAAGGCGCGCCGGCTGGCGGCCCACTTGCTCGAGGCGGCGCCGGCGGACATCGTGGTGTCGGATGGACAGTGGCGGGTGCGCGGCGTTCCGGGCCGGGGTGTGACGTTTGTGGAGATCGCGAAGACTGCCTACGGCGGCGCGCGGCCCAAGGATATCGAGGCCGGCCTCGAGTCGACCCGGTTCTTTCAGCCGCCTGGGATGGTCTTCCCGTTTGGAGCGCACGTCGCCGTGGTTGAGGTCGATCCAGAAACGGGGGCGGTTGGATTGCGCCGGTACATCTCGGTCGACGACTGTGGCCGGGTTCTCAACCCCCTCCTCGTGGAGGGTCAGGTGCACGGTGGCCTGGCGCAGGGTATCGCGCAGGCCCTCTACGAAGAGATCTCCTATGGCGACGATGGGTCGCTGCTCAGCGGTAACCTGACAACCTACATGATTCCGACCGCCCCGGACCTGCCGAGCTTTGTGCTCGACCGTACGATCACGCCCAGCCCCATCAACGCGCTTGGTGTCAAGGGCGTGGGTGAGAGCGCCACGATCGGCTCGACGCCGGCCGTCGTCAACGCCGTGGTCGATGCGCTCAGCCCCCTGGGCGTCACCGAAATCGATCCACCCTGTACCCCGCAAAAGGTGTGGCAGGCCATGGAAGGTGCCCGGGGCCATCGGTCCGGATGAGGCTGTGCAGCTACTCGGTCGAGCCCGGCCCACCCCGGCTCGGCGCCGACTGCGGGAGCGCAGTGCTCGACCTGGCCCGCTATTCGCATCTGCATGACGGCTTGCGTCTGCCGTCGGACATGCTGGGCTTGCTCGACGCCGGGGCAGCGGCCTGGCGCCACGCGGCAGACCTGTGCCGCCGCTTCTCGTCGGAACTTGAAAGCCATGACCTGGCGCAGGACGCGGAGGCCGGCCTCGCCTATGCGTCAGATCGGATCCGCTGGCACGCGCCAATTCCGCGGCCGCGCAAGGACGTCGTTTGCCTCGGTCAAAACTTTGCGGCCCACGCCGCGGAATCCGGCAGCCCTCCACCGCCGGCGCCGATTTACTTCACAAAGCCGCCCACCACCATCATCGGACCCGGTGAGGCCATCCCTTATCCGCAGGGGCTGACCACGCGGCTCGACTGGGAAGTCGAGCTGGGCGTCATCATCGGAATCGGGGGCCGGGACATTCCTGAAGCGCGAGCCCTTGATCACGTCTTCGGCTACACCGTCGTCAACGACATCTCCGCGCGCGAGTTGCAGTTCCGCACCTCGCAGTGGTTCAAGGGAAAGAGCCTGGATGGCAGCTGCCCGATGGGCCCGGTGATCATCACCGCCGACGAGATCCCGAATCCGCAACGACTGCGGCTCCGGTTGTCGGTGAATGGCACGGCCAAGCAAGACAGCAACACCAGCGACATGATCTTCTCTGTGGCGCGGATCGTCGCCGACCTCTCCGCGGGAATGACGCTCGAGCCGGGGGATTGCATCTCAACCGGGACGCCGCAGGGCGTTGGCGACGGTCGCAAACCGCCCGAATACCTGCACCCCGGCGACGTGGTCGAAGCCGAGGTCGAGCGAATCGGCGTGCTGCGCAACCCGGTGCGGTAGCGGGGGCCTTAGGGCTGGAGCTTCCAGCCCTTGAGCAGGTCGATCGCGGGATAGGCGGTCAGGTCGTACTGCACCGGCGTGATCGAGACATACCCATCGCTCACTTTGGCCGCGTCCGCCTCATTCTTTGGTTCCTGTAAACGAAACTGGCCGTCCAGCCAGTAGTACGTTTGATTTCGAGGATCCGTCCGCTTCTCGAAGCGTTCCTCGACACGCGACTCACCCTGCTGCGTGATGGCCACGCCCTTGATCTTGTCCTCCGGAATGTTTGGGACGTTGACATTGAGAAGGGTTTTGTCAGGCAGGCCTTTCGCCAGCACGGCGATGGCCAGTTTTCGCGTAAAGCGTGCCGCATAGCTGAAGTCGGGATGGGTAAAGGTCGCGAGCGACACGGCGATCGATGGGATACCCAGGATGCGGGCCTCGGTGGCCGCGCTCACCGTGCCGGAGTAGATGACGTTGGTCCCCGTGTTCGCTCCGAGATTGATACCCGAGACGACCAGGTCCGGCGGCCTCGGCAGGATGGCCTTGACCGCGATCTTCACGCAGTCGGCCGGCATGCCGTTCACGCCGTAACCGAACCGCACATTGCGCCGCACCACCTCCTTAGTGCGGAGCGGAAGCAGCAACGTGATGGCGTGCCCGACGGCGCTGCGCTCCGCGTCGGGAGCGACCACTTCCACCTCGCCGATCTTGCGCAGCTCCTGCCAAGCGGCAAGGATGCCCTGGGCATAGATCCCGTCGTCATTGGTCAGCAGGATCAGCGGTTTTGCCACGACTCCGCCTTCAATGATGCGCCTTCGATGCGCGGTTCCCAGTCCTATACTGGACCGGGCGACGATGGAAGATCCCATCCTGGAGTTCCTGCGGTCCCAGGCTCGAAACTATCGCTGCCGGGTGTGCGGCAGCAACCACAAGGGCTCGCAGCTGCGCAAGATCGGCAACCACAACAACAAATTGATCGTCCAGGTGACCTGCGGCCGTTGCCGTGATTCTTTTTTCCTGCATGTTGAGTTCGCCGGCTCAATCGTGAACGCCGTCGAAGAGGTTACCCGGGTGGCGGCCCCCTCGCCCCGCGATACTGACGAGATCGATGGCGATCCGCTCACCCATGACGAGGTGCTCGACGCCCATCAGCGGCTGCAGGCCTTTCAGGGAAAGCTGACCGACCTGCTCAACGAGGGCAGTTAGTCGAGGCTGCGGTAGCCGCTCCGGTAATAGATGAGGGGCTCCTCCTCCGTGACCACCTCGAGTGCCACCACCTTGCCAACCATGATCGTATGGTCGCCCGCCTCGTGGGTCCCGTGCACGGTCGCCTCGAGATACCCGGACGCCTCGCTCAGGATGGGGGAGCCGGTGACCCCGAGCCGGTAACCGCCCTCCCGGAACTCTGGGGCTGCCAGCCGGACGTTGTCGGCAAAGAAGCGCGCCGTGCTCTCGCTCCGCTGGCCGAGGAAGTTGATGGCGAAGGCGCGGCTGCGCGCCACGAGCTCGTGCATCACGGTCGAGCGCTCGACGCTGACCATGATCAGAAGCGGATCCAGCGATACCGACGCGAAGGCGCTGACCGTCATCCCGTGCATGCGCTCGCCGGCCGTAGTGGTCATCACCGTGACCCCGGTGGCGAAGTGCCCTACCGTGTAGCGAAACGATGCGCCGTCGAGCGGCAGGGTCACGCGCAAGCCCCCCGCGTCTGGTGCACGCGCAAAGGTTACGAGAACGTGGCCCCGGGGGCGGGCCTTCACGCTATACTTTGAATGTCCGACTAGTCCAGTCGGAGATCTATGAGATTCTCCACCCGTTCCGAATACGGAATCCGCGTGATGGTGCGGATGGGCCGGGGCTATGGCAACGGCCCGCTGCCGCTGGCTGAGCTAGCCGAGCAGGAAGGGCTCCCGCTCTCCTATCTCGAGCAGATCGCCGGCCAGCTTCGCCGGGCAGGGTTGATCACCAGCCGGATGGGCGTCAAGGGCGGCTACGCGCTTGCCCGCCGGCCGGACGCGATCTCGATGGCGGACATCGTCCGCAGCCTGGAGGGGTCGCTGGCGCCGGTGAGCTGCCTGGCTGAGGGTGGGGGACCTGGCGAATGTACGCACGCCGACACCCCCTGCTCCGCGCACGCCTTCTGGGAGAAACTGCAGGGGAGCATCACGTCGACCCTGGAGTCGGTCTCCGTCGCCGACCTCATGAAGGAGGCCCAACCGGCGTGATCCAGACCCGGGCGCTGAACGCCGAAGCCGCGCGCGCCGACTTCCCCATCCTGGGACGGCGCGTGAACGGCAAGCCGCTCATTTATCTGGATAGCGCGGCGACCTCGCAGAAGCCCGCCGTTGTCATCGACACCATGGACGACTACTACCGACGCTACAACGCGAATCCGCACCGCGGCGTCTACGCCATCAGTGAGGAGGCGACCGCCGCCTACGAGTCGGCCCGGCAGCGGGTGGCGACATTCATCAACGCCGCCTCGCCAAAGGAAGTGATCTTCACCCGAAACACGACCGAGGCGATCAACCTGGTGCGCTACAGCTGGGGCAGGGCAAACATCCGACCGGGCGCACGCATCCTGCTGACCGAGATGGAGCACCACAGCAATCTGGTGCCCTGGCAGCTCCTGGCCCAGGAGGTCCAGGCGGCGCTCAGCTTCCTCCGCATCGATGATGACGGGCTGCTCGAGCTCGAGCAGCTGGATCGGCAGCTCGAGGGCGTGCAGCTGCTGGCCATCACTCACCAGTCGAACACGCTGGGAACAATCAATCCGATTAAGGCGGTGGCCGAGGCGGCGCACCGGGCCGGCGCGTTGGTGCTGGTCGATGGCGCCCAGGCGGTGCCGCACATGCCGGTCGACGTTCAGGATCTCGGCGTCGACTTCTACGCCTTCAGTGGGCACAAGATGTGCGGCCCAACCGGGATCGGCGTGCTCTGGGCCCGGCGGTCGCTGCTCGAATCGATGCCCCCGTTCCTCGGTGGGGGCGACATGATCAAGCGGGTCCGACTCAACGAGGCGACCTGGAACGACCTCCCCTGGAAGTTCGAGGCTGGCACCCCGAGCGTTGCCGAGGGCATCGGCCTCGGCGCGGCCGTCGACTACCTCACCCAGTTCGGCATGGACCGGGTTCGCTCCCACGAGCGGACGCTGGTCGACTATGCGCTGGAGAAGCTGCAGGAGGTTCCCGGCATCACCCTCTACGGCCCGCGTGACTCCGAGATCCATGGGGGCGCGATTTCGTTCACGCTTGCCAACATCCATCCGCACGATCTCGCCACCCTCGTCGACCGCGAGGGGATCGCGGTCCGCGCAGGTCACCATTGCACCCAGCCGCTGATGGACCGCCTGGGGGTTGCGGCGACGACCCGGGCGAGCTTCTACATCTACAACCGTGTCGACGAGATCGACCAGCTGGTCAGCGGAATTCAAAAGGCACAAAAGGTGTTCGCATAACCATGAGTGACGATCTCTACCGGGAGCAGATCCTCGAGCATTACAAGAACCCGCATCATTTCGGGGAGCTGCCCGATGCCGACATCACCCAGGAGGGCGATAACCCCCTCTGCGGCGATGTCATCACCTTCTACCTCAAGCTCGACGACGGGCGTCTTGGCGATGTCCGCTTCCGGGGTCGAGGCTGTGCGATCAGCCAGGCGTCAGCCTCGATGCTGACCGATCTGATCGTGGGGAAGCCGCTGCAGGAGTTGAAGACCTTCCCGACCAAGGACCTCCTCGATGAGCTCGGCATCCAGATCAGCCCGGCCCGGATGAAGTGCGCAACGCTTTCGGTCAATACCCTGCGGGTTGCGCTCAATGGCGACGTGCCGGAGGAGGACTGAGTTGGCTTTGAATTCGGGATCCGCGGGTAAACTGACAGGGGCAATGCCAGATTTCGAGATCAAGGATTTGCGCGTGAGCGTCGAGGGCCGCGAGATCCTGAAGGGCGTTTCACTCGCCGTCAACAAGGGCGAGGTGCACGCCGTAATGGGTCCGAACGGCTCCGGCAAGAGCACGCTCTCGCACACCCTGATGGGTCACCCGAACTACAAGGTGGTGGGCGGCCAGGTCCTCTTCAAGGGTAAGGACGTCCTGACGCTGCCAACTGAGCAGCGCGCCAAGCTCGGCATGTTCCTTGCATTGCAATACCCGGTGGTCGTCCCCGGCATCACGATGTCGAACTTTCTGCGGACGGCGATCAACGCCAAGCGTGGCTTCGACGGCAAGGACAAATCCAAGGCGATCAGCGTCAAGGAATTCCGCGCCCTGCTCAAGAACGAGATGTCGGTGCTGCGGATGGACGACTCATTCTTGTCGCGCTACGTGAACGAGGGGTTCTCGGGAGGCGAGAAGAAGCGCGCCGAGATCCTGCAGATGGCCGTGCTGAAGCCCGAGATGGCGATTCTGGATGAGACGGACTCGGGTCTCGATATCGACTCGATCAAATTCGTCAGCGATGCCGTGAACAAGATGCGTGGACCCGAGCTGGGCGTGCTGATCATCACCCACTACACGCGGGTCCTGAAATTCATCAAGCCCGACTACGTGCACGTGCTTGTCAACGGTGAGTTCGTTCGTTCCGGCGGGGCTGAGCTCGCCGATTGGCTCGAGGCAAAAGGCTATTCGGAATGGGTCAAAGAACCGGCCAAGGCGCCGGCGGCCCTGGAGGCAAAGTAATGGCAACCGTGATTCCACGAATCGACGTTGGCGACAACTACAAGGAGAAGTACGGCTTCTTTGACCCGGAGAAGTTCGTCTTCAAGGCCAAGCGAGGCCTGAGCCCGGAGGTCGTCAAAGAGATCTCCTGGATGAAGAACGAGCCGGAGTGGATGACCAAGTTCCGGCTGCGCGCGCTGCAGATTTGGGACAAGAAGGAGCTGCCAACCTGGGGCGCCGATCTTTCATCGATCGATTTCCAGAACATCTATTACTACCTGAAGTCGACTGAGAAGCAGGGCAAGACCTGGGAGGACGTGCCGGCCGACATCAAGAACACCTTCGACCGCCTCGGCGTGCCCCAGGCGGAGCGGAAGTTCCTCGCCGGCGTGGCGGCGCAGTACGAATCTGAGGTTGTCTATCACTCCCTGCACAAAGAATTGGAGTCGAAGGGCGTGATCTTCACCGACACCGACAGCGCGCTGCGGGACCACCCTGACCTCTTCAAGGAGTACTTCGGCACGATCATCCCACCGGGTGACAACAAGCTGGCGGCCTTGAACAGCGCCGTCTGGTCGGGTGGGTCCTTCATCTACGTCCCCAAGGGTGTTAAGGTCGAGATTCCGCTGCAGGCCTACTTCCGGATCAACGCCGAGAACATGGGGCAGTTCGAGCGGACCCTGATCATCTGCGACGAGGACAGCTTCGTCCACTACATCGAGGGCTGCACCGCGCCCATCTACACGACGGACTCCCTGCACTCGGCGGTGGTCGAGATCATCGTCAAGCGTGGCGCGCGTTGCCGCTACACCACCGTCCAGAACTGGTCGACCAACGTCTACAACCTGGTGACGAAGCGGGCGGTCGCCTACGGCGATGCCACCATGGAATGGGTCGATGGCAACCTCGGCTCGCAGATCACGATGAAGTATCCCTCGATCTACCTGATGGAGCCCGGCGCGAAGGGCGACGTGCTTAGCGTGGCGTTTGCCGGCAAGGGCCAGCATCAGGATGCCGGCGGCAAGGCCGTGCACGTGGCGCCGAACACCAGCTCGAACATCGTCTCGAAGTCGATCTCGAAGAACGGCGGGCGGACCTCCTACCGCGGACTGGTCAAGGTCTATCCCGGCGCGAAGAACTCGAAATCCTTCGTCCGATGCGACGCGTTGCTGCTGGACGAGCAGTCGCGTTCAGACACGTATCCCACGACCGAGGTCGATGAGCCCCAGGTCCGGATCGGACACGAGGCCACGGTCAGCAAGGTGTCAGACGAGCAACTCTTCTACTTGCAAAGCCGGGGCATCACCAGGGCCGAGGCCGAAACGATGATCGTGAACGGCTTCATCGAACCCTTCACCAAGGAGCTTCCGATCGAGTACGCCGTCGAGCTGAATCGCCTGATCCAGCTCGAGATGATCGGCTCCGTCGGGTAGATGGCATTTACCAAGGCTGCCGTCGAAGAGCTGAGCGCTCTTCACGGCGAACCTGAGTGGCTGCGCGCCCGCCGGCTCGATGCCTTCGGCGTGTTCGAGGGTATGAGCCTGCCGGATACAAGGCGCAATGAGGACTGGAAGCAGGTCGACCTCAAGGCCCTGAACCTCGAGGCCTACGCGGCGTTCCAGCAGCCGAATGGCCTGGCTCCGGCCGGAACTCTTGAGAACGTGGGGGCGACACTTCGTCAGCGCGGAACCTCCCCGGCGGTGGCGTCCATCGCGCCAGATCTTGCCCGGCGCGGCGTGATCCTCATGCCGCTGGCAGCCGCCGCCTCCGCTTATCCCGAGCTGGTCCAGCGCTACTTGTTCAGTGCCGTCAAGCCGGAGCGAGACAAGTTCGCCGCCTTGCACGCCGCGCTGTTCAGTGGTGGGAGCTTCCTCTATGTTCCCGACGGGGTAACGGTTGAGCAGCCGCTGGTGAGCCAGTTCTGGTCGGGCGGCCCCGGCGCGGCCGTGTTGCCGCACTCGCTGGTGGTCGCCGGCAAGGGCTCCCGGTTCCAATTCGTCGACCAGTTCCTGAGCAGCGACCGCCAGGAAGCGACGCTTGCCAGCGGGTCGTCCGAGGTCTTCCTCGAGGAGGGGGCGGAGGTGGGCTACGTCGCGCTCCAGCACTGGAGCGTCAAAACGTGGCAGTTTGCCAACCAGCGATTTCATCTTGGTCGTGACGCGCGCCTGCGGATGGTCGACGTTGCCCTGGGCGCTCACCTGGCCCGGCTCCGTGTGGAAGCCATCCTGGAAGGGCCGGGCTCGAGCGCAGATATGAAGGGCCTGTTCTTCGGCACCGGTGAACAAGCGTTCGATTTCCGCACCCTGCAGGATCACGTCGGGCCCCACACCACCTCCGATCTGCTCTTCAAAGGAGCCCTGCGCGACCAGGCGAAAAGCGTGTACGTGGGCGTGGTTCGGGTCGAAGCGGCGGCGCGCGGAAGTTCCTCGAACCAGGCCAATCGCAACCTGCTGCTTTCCGAAAAGGCAAAGGCGACCTCCGAGCCCATCCTCGAGATCTTGAATAACGACATCTTGCGCTGCAGCCACGGCGCAACCGTCGGTCCGGTGGACCCCGAACACCTCTTCTACCTGGAGAGCCGGGGGATTCCCCATCCGGTCGCCGAGCGGATGCTGGTCCAGGGATTCCTCGGGGAGGTGCTCGACCGAATCCCCGTACCGCTGGTCCGTGATGCGGTGGAGCAGGAGCTGGCTGCCCGCATTGAATAGCGTGACCAAGCAGCGCGTGGCGGCCACGGCCGACCTGCCAAAGGAGTCGATGATGCGGGTTGACGTCGACGGCGAGCCGATCTGCCTGGTTCACGCGGAGGACGACAACTTTTATGCCATCGGCGACACCTGCACGCACGAGGAGTACTCCCTATGCGAAGGCGAGCTGTGGGAGATGTCCGTCGAATGCCCTCGGCACGGCTCCCGCTTCGACGTCCGTACCGGAAAGGTGACCGGCCTGCCGGCGGTGATCCCCGCGAAAACCTTCGAGGTGACGGTCGAGAACGGCGACGTCTTTGTCGAGGTTCCGGACTAAGATTTGACTATGGCGGACACCATGGAAACGACCCAGGCGCCGGCCTCGGGTGATCTGCGCCAGCAGGTCGAGGCCCAGCTCGCGACCTGTCGCGATCCGGAGATCGGCCTGGACATCATGTCGCTCGGGCTGGTCTACGAGTTGAATATCGACGAGGGCAATGTGCTCGTCAAAATGACGCTGACTGCGATCGGGTGCCCGTGGGCGCAGGACCTGTTCGACGAGGTCAAATCCAAGGTCGAAGAGGTCCCAGGCGTCGCCGCCTGTACGGTCGAGCTCGTCTACTCCCCACCGTGGAGCGCCGACATGATGAGCGACGACGCCAAGATGGAACTTGGCTTCCTCTAAGAACGGCCCCTAGAAGAGCTGCGACGCGGTCAGGAACGCCAGGCCCCCGGCCAGCAAGCCGAAAGGCGCCCGGAACTTCATGCGGCCGGCGAGCGCGTCGAGAATGAAGCAGATGAGAGCGATGATCAGAAAGATCTTCGATAACGACATAGATTCGACCTCCCGTTAAATGATGGTGCTCTCAGGCAAATCGGAATTCAACTCGTATTCCTGCGTAATTCGCAGTCATCGGCCAGCGCTGGAGCTGTGGCAGCCGTGCCATCGCCCTGTTACCCGCGCGCTGTCTGGTTCGTAAGGCTCGCTCCGTAGCATTCGGCTCGGTTCGCCAATTCGAACGAACTGGGGGTAGAGAACCGCTTGTCGCTGCTCGAACGTATTCAGAAATCCCAGGGCGAACCCGGATCGCCGCCCCCGGCCCCCAAGGCGCCCGCACGGCCGAGCCAGCCGCCGGTAGCCCCTTCGGCTCCGCCACCCCAGCAAAGCCAGCGCCCCCTGCCGCCGGCTCGGTCAGCCCCGTACAGCCCGAACCCAACTCGGCCGCCGGTCCCCGTCCGTCCACCGCTCCCGCCTGTGGCGCCAAAGCCCATCGCAAGACCACTCTCCCCACCGGCACCAGCCCCGCGGCCGACCGCCGCGCCACCGCCAGCTCCCGAGCCGGCGCCCGCACCGAGGCTCTCGGACCGCGTGGCGGCGGCCCGCCCGGCGCCCGGCGATGAGCCCAGGCCGGCGCCCGCCAACGCCAATCTCAGCGACCTGCCCGAAGCCGAGCGGCTGCACCGGATCAAGGCCGCCGTCCATGACCGGATCATCGGCGAGCTCGGTGAGCGGGCGAACGAACTTGACCGAGAGGCGATCAGCCAGCGGGCGACCGAGGTGCTCGACGCCTACCTGAGCGCCCGCCGGGTGACGCTGACCACCCAGACCCGCGACAAGTTGCTGGGAGCGCTCCTCGCCGACATCCTGGGCTTCGGTCCCCTCGATTTGCTGCTCGCCGACGAGGCGATCTCCGACATCATGGTCAACGGCCCAAACAAGGTCTACGTCGAGCGTGGCAGCAAGATGCAGCGGGCGGCCATCAAGTTCGACAGCGATGCCCACCTGATGCAGATCATCTCGCGAATCGTCACGGGAGTTGGGCGACGTGTCGATGAGAGCTCGCCGATGGTTGACGCCCGTCTTCCCGACGGTTCTCGAGTCAACGTGATCATCCCGCCGCTGGCGGTGAGGGGTGCGTCGGTGACCATCCGCAAGATGCGCAAAGACCCCCTCCAGATCACGGACCTGATCAAGAATCAGACCCTGACCGAGGAGATGGCCGTCTTTCTCAAGGCTTGCGTGAACGCCCGGATGAACATCGTGGTGGCCGGTGGTGGGTCGTCGGGAAAGACCACGACGCTCAATGTGCTCTCGAGCTTCATCCCTTCAGACGAGCGGATCATCACGGTTGAGGACGCCGCGGAGTTGCAGCTGCGTCAGATCCACGTGATCAACCTGGAGTCGCGGCCAAACAACGTGGAAGGCAAGGGTGGCGTCAGCATTCGCGACCTCGTCATCAACACCCTCCGAATGCGGCCCGACCGGATCGTCGTGGGAGAAGTCCGCAGCGGAGAGGCTCTGGACATGCTCCAGGCCATGAACACCGGTCACGATGGGTCGCTGACCACGGTGCACTCGAATACGCCTCGAGACACGATCTCCCGGCTCGAGACGCTCGTCCTGATGGCCGGCATGGAACTGCCGTCCCGCGCCATCCGGGAGCAGATCGCGTCGGCCATCAACATCATCATCCAGCAGAACCGCTTGCGAGACGGCACCCGGAAGATCACGTACATCTCCGAGGTGACCGGGATCGAGGGCGATCAGATCTCGCTTCAGGACATCTTCGTCTACAAACAGACGGGGTATGAGAACGGCAAGGTCACCGGGATGCTGACCGCGACCGGGGCCATTCCGCGGATGATGGAAGTGCTCGAGTCGACCGGCAACGCGGTGCCGGTCAGCTATTTCGACCCGGCCCCCAACAGCGGTTTCGTCCGGCCGAAACGGTTGCAGGTCGTCCCGAACGCGGCCTAAGTCTGAGCCGAGGGAACCGACGCAGCCTTCTGACGCTTCACATAGCGCACGTCGCCCCGGAGGTGGATTGAGGCCAACATCGTGAGGAACGATGCCGCGAATCCCGCGGCCCCAGCGACGAGATAGCTGACGCCGAGTACAGGGTCGAAACGAGCTCCCTCCAGCAGCACGCCTGAGACGACGATAAAGTCGACCAGCAACACTCCGAGGTCGTTGAGCACGAGTGCGAGGCTGTTCTTTCGAATGTCTTCCGCTGTCGCGGGAACCTTCCGGCGAAAGGGATAGCGGACGAGACGGCCGGTTCTGAACTCATACGACGCGCTTGCGATCGCCGCCAGGCAGATCACCGCGCTGATAGCAAGTAGCACCATCACGGCCTGTCGAAGCTGCTCCATCTCCCTCTATATTCAGGCTATGCCCGCCAAAGAGGCAACCCCGTTCTCCCAGGCGCTCGACCGGCGGGTCGAGGAGGGAGCGCTCGGGACGCTCTATGAAAAGCTGCCAGACGACCAGGTTCGCTGCTACGCCTGCGCCCACCGCTGCCTGATCAAGGAGGGGCTTCGCGGCATCTGCAAGGTCCGCTACAACCGCGGCGGCACCCTCATGGTCCCGCGCGGCTACGTGGGGGCGCTGCAGTGCGACCCGATCGAGAAGAAGCCGTTCTTCCACGCGTTCCCCGGCACCGACGCCCTCACCTTCGGCATGCTCGGTTGTGACCTGCACTGCTCCTACTGCCAAAACTGGGTCACCTCGCAGGCACTGCGCGACCCGGGTGCGCTGTCCGAGCCGATGGACGTCACGCCGCGGCAGCTGGTCGATGTCGCCCAGCGCCAACAGGCCTCGGTGGTCGCCACCTCATACAACGAGCCCCTGATCACCTCCGAGTGGGCGGTTGAGGTATTCAAGGAAGCGCGCCCCCGTGGCTTCATGACGGCGTACATCTCCAACGGCAATGCCACTCGGGAAGTCCTCGAGTATATCCGCCCCTTTACCGATCTCTACAAGATCGACCTCAAGTCTTTCCGCGACAAGAATTACCGCTCGCTCGGCGGCAAGCTCGAGAACATCGTGAACGGCGTTCGGATGGTGCATGAGATGGGTTTCTGGCTCGAGATCGTCACGCTGATCATTCCCGGATTCAATGACAGCGACGAAGAGCTGGGGGACATCGCGCGTTTCCTCGCTGGCCTCTCGCCCAGCATCCCCTGGCACGTGACCGCCTTCCACAAGGACTACAGGATGCAGGACCCGGACAACACCACGCCGCAGACCCTGCTCCGAGCCGCCGCGATCGGTGAGGCGGCCGGCCTGCAGTACATCTATGCCGGCAACCTTCCGGGCCGGGTCGGCCGCTACGAAGACACCCGATGCCCCTCGTGCCAGACAGCGCTGGTGCGGCGGTTTGGGTATCGGATCCTCGAAGACCGATTGACCGGGCTTGGGACTTGCCATCGCTGCGGCTTCAAGATCCCGGGAATCTGGTCTAACGCTAAAATCAGCGCTGGTCGTGCCTACTGAACTCAGCCGCCGGGAACTCTCCTGGGTCATCGGCGGCCCCCAGGGCGGAGGCATCAATGCCTCGGCCGAGATCTACGCCAAAGCGCTGACGCGCGGCGGCCTGCACGTCTTCGCCAACATCGAGTTCCACTCGAACATCATGGGCAAGCACAGCTATTACCGGGTGACCGCCGCTCCCCTGCCCGTCCGTTCGCACGTCGACGAGATTCATATGCTCGTCGCGCTCGACCAGGAGAGCCTCTTCGGCGATGCACTCGAACGCAAGCACTACCCGAGCCACATCGGTCACGTCCACCGGGTCGCGCCGGGCGGTGGCATCGTCTACGACGCGGACCTCAAGATTGACCCCGCCCAATTCAAGCGCGACGACATCCGCCTGTACCCGGTCCCATATTTCGAGGTGCTCGAGGAGGCGCTGAGACAGCTCGGCAAGGGAGGGCAGTCGCGAAAGTATATCGTGATGCGGAACACCGTGGCGCTCGGTGCCTCGGTGGCCCTGATCGGTTACGACGAAGACCTCCTGTTCGAGGCAATCCGCGAAAGCTTCAAGGGTCGCAAAGCGGAGGCGGCCGAGATGAACGTGCTGGCGGTGAAGGCGGCCGCGGACTACGTGCGCGCCCATTTCCAGGAGCGGCCGGCGCGCCGGCTGGCGGCGCTTCCGGCCGAGCAGCGGAAGCCGCGCATCCTGATCAAGGGCGTCCAGGCCGTCGGCATCGCCAAGATCAAAGCGGGGCTGGGGCTTCAGACCTACTACCCGATCAGCCCGGCCACCGACGAGAGTGTCTACCTGGAGGCCAAAGGTCCGCAGTACCAGCTGACCGTGGTGCAGGCGGAGGACGAAATCGCCAGCATCAACATGGCGATCGGGGCCGCGCACATGGGCATTCGGGCGGCAACCTCCACGGCGGGCCCCGGCTTCGCCCTGATGTCGGAGGGATTTGGATTCGCCGCGATCACCGAGGCACCGGGCCCGGTGGTCTTCCTCTGGCAACGCGGTGGTCCCTCGACCGGGCTGCCGACTCGAACCGAGCAGGCCGACCTGCAGTTCGCCCTGCATCCCGCCCACGGTGATTTCCCGCATATCGTGATCGCCTCCGGCGACATCGAGGAAGCGTTCGTCGACAGCTTCGAAAGCTTCAACTGGGCCGACCGCTACCAGGTCCCGGTGATCGTGCTGCTGGAAAAGTTTCTGGCGTCCTCGTTGTTCACGTCCGACCGGCTCGACACCAGCAAGCTCAAGATCGATCGCGGCCTGGTGTACCAGCCGGTCAGCCCCGAAAAGAATGGCTACCGGCGCCACGCCATCACAGCGGATGGCATCAGCCCGCGCGCGCTGCCCGGAACCGCGGGCGGCATCTTCTCAACCACCAGCGATGAGCACGACCCCGAAGGCCATATCACCGAAGGCATCGAGAACCGGATCACGATGATGCGCAAGCGCATGGTCAAGCTGCAGACCGCCGCCCGTGAGATTCCGGAGTCCTTCAAGTTCAAGCTGCACGGCCCGCGGCGTGCGGACCTGACCCTGGTCGGCTGGGGCACCACGAAGGGCGCAATCCTGGATGGGATGACCGAGCTCGAGCTGGAAGGTTTCTCGGTGAATTTTCTCCAGGTGCGCCTGATGCGGCCATTTCCGGCCCAGGAGGTCGAAGCCGTGCTTCGCGACGCCAAGCGCGCCGTGCTGATCGAAGCGAACTACTCCGGGCAACTGGGCGCACTCATCCGGGAGCAGACCGGCATCGCGCTCGATCATCGCGTCCTGAAATACGACGGCCGGCCGTTCTCGCGGAACGAGATCGTCGATGGAGTCCGTGAGGCGTTGTCGGAACGAACGAAGGAGGTCATGGTTTCGCATGCCTGAGACGATCACCCCGCCCAAGAAATTCAGCCTGCAGGAGTACAAGACTGAGGTCCACGTCGATTGGTGTCCCGGCTGTGGCGATTTCGGAATCCTGAGCTCGATCCAGCAGGCGTTCTTTCAGCTGCAGATCCCGCCACATCGAATCGCGATGATTTCCGGCATCGGCTGTTCGGGGAAAACGCCCCACTACGTGGACACCTACGGCCTCCACACGCTGCATGGCCGCGCGCTGCCGGTCGCGACCGGCGCGAAGCTCGCGAACCATCAGCTGACGGTGGTGGCGGTGGGTGGCGACGGCGATGGCTACGGTATCGGCGCCGGATATTTCGTCAACAGCGGCCGGCGCAACCTCGACATGACCTATATCGTCTTCAACAACGGTGTTTACGGGCTCACCAAAGGGCAAGCCTCACCAACCCTGGGCAAGGGACTTCAGACCAAGTCCATGCCCGAACCGTCGATCCAGGAAGGCGTCAATCCGCTGGCGGTTGCGCTGGGAGCCGGCTACACCTGGATCGGCCGCGGCTACTCCCTCGACGTGAAATCGCTCGTCTCGCTCATCGTCCAGGCGATCCAACACAAGGGAACCTCCTTCCTCGATGTCTTCCAGACCTGCCCGGTGTACAACGACCTGCGCACCAAGGAGTGGTACGCGGGGGACGACATCGGTCGAACGCGGCTCCGCCGTCTGGATGCCGATGCCAGCTGGGACCCGGTCGTCAAAGACCCCGCCAATCTCGATGAGGTGGTTCAGAAGAAGACCCGGGCGCTGCAGACGTCGTACGAGACTGGCGACAGCCTGGCTGTCGGACTTTTCTACAAGATCGACCTTCCGACCTACGACGAGCAGCTCGCCGGCAAGGTCCCCGCGCTCAAGGAGCACCCCCTGATCGACCTGCCGCTGTACCAGCGGGATGTCACCCCGCTCTTCGACGAGCTGGCCTGAAGCGCGCTAGCCGACTTCGGTTTTGCGCTTTTCGGGATAGGCGGCGTTGATCTCGGCGCGCACCCGAGCCTTGTCCGCATCGCTCTTGAAGTAGTCGAAATTCCACGGGATGAACCGCTTCAGCTCCGCCGGTACCTCGTCCTCTGGATAGATCGCCGCCACCGGACAGGGGTCGACACACGCCCCGCAGTCGATGCATTCATCGGGGTTGATGACGAGCATCCGGTCCTCGGCCCCACCGTCGATGATGCAGTCAACCGGGCAGACATCGACGCAGGACCGGTCCTTCAGGTCGACGCAGGTTTCCGTGATGATGTAGGCCATTTCTTCGAAGGAAAATTCACTCTAGCACAGGGCTGCGAGCGGTCCGGCGCGTCGATCGAGCGCTCAGCGGGCTCGGTTGACACTCCGCCACAGGACCGTCACAGATCGGTGCGTCCGCGGTTGGCGCCGGTAGGCAAGAGCAGGCTTACGGCCCGCGTTACTTGTTCGTGGCCCTCCCAAGACCGGCTCCGGCGCGCCGAGTGTTCCGGCCGGCCCGCCGGGTCTCCTGGGGCACGCGGATCTTTGCCTTGCTCGTCTTCCTGGTGGCCGTCGGGGCGATTGGCGCCTTCCTGGAAGTGCTGCTGCCACAGCAGGTTGCCAAGCTGGCCGAGATGGAGGGTAACGAACTGGTGCTGGCGCGGAAGGGGACGGCCGACGTCAACACGGCGGTCGCCGGGCTCTGGGCCGAGTTGTCGCCAAAGGGCAGCATGGGCCTGACCGCCGCTCGCATGTCCGAGGACCTGGCCCTCGCGAAGCGTACCGAACGGTCGGCAGACGAAGCGCTCAGCCATGTCCAGGCTGCCCAGGCCTACATGGCGCAGGCGGACGGCCTACCGTTCCAGTTTCACGCCCCGACGTTCATCGCGCCGGATCGGGCCGCCGCGCAGCACCTCGAAAAAGCGCTGACCACGTCCATCAAACTGTCCCACGCGGCCACCTTGCAGCTCACGCTCGCCGAGCATATGAGCCAGAACTCGCAGAGCCTTGTCAGTATGAACGCGAGCCTCAACGCCCGGGACTGGACCAACGCGGCCCGAACGGCATCGACGATCGCGACGGATCTCAAGTCCCAGCAGAGTCCGGCGGGAGACCCGGAAGCGCTCCTTGATCCGCTCTGGGCCAAGTGGGTCGATGCCATGCTGGGGGTCGCCATCTCCGCGCAGCAGTACAGCCTCGCCTCAGCCGCCAATCAGACACAGCAGGCTCAGCAGGCCGGCCGAACGCTGGCCGCTGCCCGCGATCAGCTCGCCGCGACGTTCGCGGCCGCCCAGAACGGGGCCGCCGCCTGGCAGGCAAAGACAGTCCAGCCCATTCTCGACGGCGTCGCACGGGAAACCGGCTCCGGCGCCTGACGGGCTGTAGTCGCTCGCCGGATCCCAGCGGCAAGCAGTTCAAAGCCCGCAACCGGAATGCTTGATATCCGCTCAGAGCATGGCTAGGGTTGCTCTGTCGCCGGCCACGCTGGGATTTCGCTAGGAGGGCTCCCCATGCGGAAGCTTGTCGCGTTCGTCACCTTTGGAATGCTGTTCGGCCTGTTCACAGCTCTGGCAGTGCCGGCCAGCGCCCAGGGACCATGCGTGCCGGTTCCCAATGGGAACGGCTCGGCAACCTGCACCGTCCATCTCCAGGACGCAACCTTCTCCATGCCCGTCACGCCGATCGCCTGTCCCGATGGCACCGTCGTTCCTGCGGGCCTGTTGACCGTCACGGTCAATAATGGTGTGGCGCATATCACCATCAACAAAGCCGGTGACGAGTGGGACACCAGCACGCTCGAGGGCACCTTCGTCTTTGTGGCCGCCCCCACCGGAATCGCCTATACGGGCCACTTCACGGAGTGGTTCGGCGACTCGTTCAATAACCGGAACCAGGTCCAGCACGCCACGCTCAACTTTGTCGGGACGAGCGCGACTGGTTCAAAACTGAACTTGCATCTCGAGCTGCACTTCAGCACCGATGCGAACGGCGACCTGCATATGTTCGCGAAGGCCCACTGCTAAGCCGCGACCGGGAACGAGGGGCGGCGGCAAAGCCGCCCTGACTCAGACTCGAACGAGAAGGTCCGAGCTAAGCTCGTCGAGGCGACGGACCCCTAGCAAGCTCATCGAAACGGCGATCTCCTCGCGCATCAACTCGAGGAGACGGCGGACGCCATCGCCCCCGCCTACCGCGAGCGCCCACAGGTAAGGGCGGCCGATCATGACACTGCGCGCCCCGAGCGCCAGCGCCTTGAGCACGTCGGTGCCGCGTCGCACGCCGCCATCGAGCAATACGGGCACCTCGCCGCCGACCTCGTCGACCACCGCCGGCAGGGCGTCCAGCGTGGCGATCGAGTAGTCGAGCTGGCGGCCGCCGTGGTTGCTGACGATCACACCTCTGGCGCCGGCGCTCAGACTGCGCCGGGCATCGTCTGGCCGCACCACGCCCTTGACCAGCACCGGTAGGCGGGTGTGACCGGCGAGCCATTCCAGGTCCTTGAGCGTCAGCGCGTGGTCCAGCTGGAAGCTGAAGTACTCGGCAAGCGCGGATTGCCCCACGTCTACCGGCCCAGTCCTGGCGAGGGGCCCAACCAGGTTCTCGTACAAAAAACCGGCGGGCATGCCGAAGGCATTACGGAAGTCACGCTCGCGCCGCCCCAGGATCGGGGTGTCCACGGTCAGGACGATCGCCTGGTACCCGGCCGCCTCCGCCCGGTCCACCAACTCGGTCGTGATGCCGCGGTCTTTGAACACGTAAAGCTGGAACCAGCGCACGCCCTGCGCGGTGGCGACCTCCTCCAGCGAGGTGGTGGAGAGCGTGCTCAGGCAGTAGACCACGCCCGCCGCCGTCGCGGCGGTTGCCGCGCCCAGCTCGCCCTGCGGATGAGCCATTTTCTGTGTGGCGGCCGCGGCCAGGTGGACGGGCATGGCCAGGCGCCGGCCGAACAGCTCGAGGCCGAGATCGGGCTCCGACGCCCCGGTCAGCACGTGGTATCGAAACCGCCAGCGGGCAAAGGCCTCCCGATTCCCGGCGATGGCGGCTTCGTCCTCAGCGCCGCCGGCAAAGTAGTCGTAGATCGCTTTGGGCAGGATGGCCCGCGCGGCAACTTCGAAGTCCTCGGCCCGGACCGGAGGCGCATCCACGGCAGCTGCCGGCCTCGTCGTCTCTGCCATCCCCCCGCCAATTGTGGCGCGCCGACGCCACGATATGTAACCCTTAGATCGGAAAGCGAAGCGGGGGAAGGAGGTAACCTCGTCATGAACGAGGCGCTTGCGATCCTCGCGTTTCATCAGGTCTACGACCCGGTCAGCGGCAATATCGCGCTTTCGGCGTTGATCGCCGGGGTCCCACTCTACATCCTCTTCATCATGCTGGCCGTCATGCGCCTGCCGGCCTGGCTGTCGGCACTGGTTGCGATGCTCTCCGCGGCTGTGCTCGCTGCGCTGGTCTGGGGCATGCCGGTGGGGCTCGATGTCTCGGCGACGACCGAGGGGATGGCCAATGGTCTGTGGCCAATCAGCTGGATCGTGCTCAATGCGGTCTTCTTCCACAACCTGACCATCGCCAGCGGCGACTTCGATGTCATCCGGCGGTCGCTCACCCGGTTGACCGAAGACCGGCGGGTCCAGGCCCTGCTGGTGGCGTTCTGCTTTGGCGCTCTGATGGAAGGCATCGCCGGCTTTGGCGCTCCGGTCGCCATCTCGGCGGCGATCCTTGCCAGCCTTGGGTTCGAGCCCATCAGCGCGGCGGTGCTCGCTCTGCTTGCCAACACCGCGCCGGTAGCGTTCGGCTCGATCGGCATCCCGGTAGTCACCCTCGGGCTGCTGACCGCCCCCATCATCGGCCACGGCGCAGCCGATCAGACGCCAGTGACGCTCGCGCTTTCGGCCATGGTCGGCCGGCAACTCCCGGTGTTCTCCATCATCATCCCGGCCTTCCTGATCGTCGTCCTCGCCGGCTGGAGGCGAATGCTCGAGGTTTTGCCGGCGGTTCTAACAGCCGGGGTCGTCTTCGCGGTGGTCCAATTCCTGGTCTCGAACTTCATCGGCCCCGAGCTCACGGACGTGCTCGCCGCGCTGGTCTCGATGGCCGCCGTCGCCCTGTTACTTCGCGTCTGGAAGCCGCGGGCGCTGTGGGGATTTGCCGCCGATCGTGGGGCGGTGCCGGCCGGCGCGACCGCCAGGCTTCGAAGCGTGGGCGCCGCGGTTGCTGAGGTCGTCGATCCGCCCGGCCGGATCGTGCGCGCCTACATGATGTACGTCATCCTGGTCGTGGTCATCCTGATCGGCCAGATGGGCAACCTTCCGTTCTTTTCCGGGAGTCCAGCGGGCAATGTCAAGAATGCGCTGCACACCCCGGCAAACATCACCGCCGACTTCAAGTGCGGCCAGCCGGCATACAAACTCTGCCCGAATCCGTGGATCGGGCCCACTGCGACGAAGGATGCCGGTGCTTTCAAGTTTCCCTTCTGGCGGTTCCAGTGGCCGGGCAGCTACAGCGGCACGTCGGCCAAGCCCAAGCCCGAGATCTTCCAGGAACCGCAGATCGTGACCAAGTCGACCGCCTACCCCATCACCTTCACCTGGGACTTCCTGTCGGCAGCCGGCAGCCTCGTGCTTTTCGCCTCGATCATCGCGTTCATCGTGATGGCGATCCGCGGGGCGCCCCTGCGCCTGTTCTTCACGACATATGGCCGAACGCTGCGCCAGCTGGCGCTACCCATCATGACGATCGCGTTCATCCTGGGCATCGCCGCGGTCATGAACTTCTCCGGCATGACGTCGACGCTTGCGTTGCTGATGGCAAAAACCGGCGCCGTCTTCCCCTTCTTCTCCGCGGTGATCGGCGCGCTCGGAGTCTTTTTGACCGGAAGCGACACGGCGTCCAATACGCTGTTCGGTCCGATGCAGGCGTTCACCGCAAAACAAATCGTGATCAGCGGCCACCATTTGAATCCGATCCTGACGGCCGGGACGAATTCCTCTGGTGGTGTGATGGGCAAGATGATCAGCCCGCAGAACCTCTCGGTTGGCGCGGCGGGTGTCAATCGGGTGGGTGCGGAGGGCGAGATCTTCCGACGCACCATCGGGTACAGCCTGATCCTCACTGCGGCAGTCGGCCTGGTCGCCATGATCCAGGTCTACCTGATCCCGGGGATCATCCCGACGCTCAGTTAGCGCAATAATCCCTCCCCTTGCGGGGGAGGGCAGGGTGGGGGCGGAATCTCCCTCCCCCTCGTGGGGGAGGGTCGGGATGGGGGGTAGGCTTTAACAGGATGGATGCGGCCGATCGCGAACAACTGCTGGCCCGGCTTCGCGGGGTGGTCGGCGAGCGCTACGCCTTCGCCGATCCTTATGAGATGCGGCTCTACCAGTACGACGCCAGCCCCGAGACCGCCCTACCCGACATTGTGGTGATCCCTGGAACGGCCGCCGACGTGGCGCGGGTGGTCAAGATCTGCGCCGACGCGCAGGTGCCCATCACCGCCCGCTCCGCCGCCAGCAGCCTGGCCGGCGGGACGGTGCCGGTTGAGCACGGCGTCGTGATCACGTTCGCCAGGATGGATCGGATCCTGGAGATCGATCCGGACAATCAGCGTGCGGTGGTGGAGCCCGGTGTCGTCAACCTGGCCCTGAGCCAGGCCCTGAAACCGCTCGGCTATTACTACGTTCCAGACCCATCGAGTCAGGGCGCCTGCACTATCGGCGGCAACGTCGGCACCAATGCCGGCGGTCCCCATACCCTCCTCTACGGCGTCACCGTCAACCACGTGACCGGACTCGAGCTCGCGCTCCCGTCTGGCGACCTGGTGCAGGTGGGCGGCCGCAAGGCCGCCGCGGCGAGCGGATACGACCTGACCGGACTGTTCGTCGGGTCGGAGGGCACCATGGGGATCGCCACCAAGATCTGGGTCAAGATCCAGCCGCTCCCGCCGGTGCAGAAGACGCTGATGGCGGTCTACCCCGATGTCGAAACCGCGAGTAACGCGGTTTCCGCCATCGTCCGAAGTGGCATTCTTCCGGCAGCGATCGAGATGATGGACAAGCTATCCATCCAGGCGATCGAGGCCGCGTCGCATGCCGGCTACCCGCTGGATGCCGGCGCGGTCCTGTTGCTCGAGGTCGATGGGATCCCGGAACTGGTGGATGAATTAGGGGAGCGGATGGCGAAGGTATGCCGCGAGAGGGGAGCGAGCGAGGTTCGCGTCGCAAAAACCGAGGCCGAGCGCCAGGCATTGTGGAAGGGACGGAAGGGGGCGTTCTCGGCGATGGGCCGGTTGTCGCCGGACTTCTACGTGATGGACGGCGTGGTGCCACGCACCAGGTTGCCGGAAACGTTGGCGAAGATCGATGCCATCAGTGCGCGTACCGGCTTCAAGATCTGCAACGTCTTTCATGCGGGTGACGGTAACTTGCATCCCCTCGTGCTGTTCGACGCCTTCAAGCCCGGCCAGTACGAGGCCGTCCTACGGATCGGCGACGAGATCTTGAAACTATGCGCGGACGCCGGTGGATCGGTGACCGGCGAACACGGCATCGGGCTGGAGAAGCGGGAGAACATCCGGTACGTCTTTTCGGACGACGATCTCGAGGTGATGGATCGGATCCGTCGCGTGTTCGATCCGCACGGCCTGATGAATCCGGGGAAGGTCTTTCCGGGCGAAGTGCTCGAGGGGTCGGCGCCGTCGAGAGCGCCGGACCACGCATCACGACGGGCGGCTGCCGGCATAGGAGGCGACGACGTATGGGTCTGAACGCGCGCGTGGCGACGCTGCCCGGGCATGAGATCACGGTCGAGGAACAGCAAGAGTTTCGTGTCGACGATCTGCTGCCGTCCAGGGTGATGCGTCCCGCTGATGCACAGGATGCGGCACGCGGACTGCGGCTCTGTGACCTGGTCCCCGCCGCCGTCGTGACCTGGGGCGGCGGGACGCAAATGCGGCTTGGCGCCACGCCGCGCCGCTACGAGGTCGCTTTCTCCACGGAGCGGATGACCCGCCTGCTGGAGTATGAGCCCGCCGACCTCACCTGCCGGGTCGAGGCCGGCATGCGGCTGCAGGACTTGCAGGAGTCGCTGCTGGCGCAGGGGCAGCGTCTGCCGCTGGAGCCGCCCCATCCGGAGCGGGCCACCGTAGGCGGGATGCTGGCGGCCAACGCCAACGGCCTCGGGCGCGCGCGCTACGGCACGGTGCGCGACTGGGTCATCGGCATCGCCGTCGCCTACCCGTCGGGGAAGCTGGCCCGAGCCGGTGGCAAGGTGGTGAAGAACGTCGCCGGATATGACCTGATGAAGTTGCACATCGGCGCGCTTGGCACGCTGGGCGTCATCGCCGAGGTGAATTTCAAGGTTCAGACCCGACCGCAGGTCGAGGCGACGCTGCTCGCGCATTTCGAGATGCTCGGCCCGGCGATCGACTCCGGCATAACGCTGGCGCGCCAGTATCTGGCACCGGCCGCCGCGCTGGTGCTCGACCAGGGAGCGCTGAGGGACTGCGGGCTCGCGGCCGACTGGCGATGGACACTGGCACTCAAGCTGGAGGGTTATGCCCGGGAGGTGGAGGCGGCGCGGAACAAGGCGACCGGGATCATCCGCGATGCCGGCGGTCGGGTGGAGGAGGGCGATGTTCCGTCCACCTTTTGGCAGACCGCGCGCGACTGGTCGGCGCCCGATGATGACCTCGTCGTCCTGCGCGCCATCGTTCCGCTGACGTCAATCCACGCGATCCTCAGCGCCCTCCCCCCGGATTCCCGCATGATGGCCCTGCCTGGGGCGGGCCTGGTCGACGTGCGAATCGCCCCCGGCTCTGCGGCATCAATTCTCCAGCGGCTGCGAACCGCTGGTGGCGACCAGGGCCAGGTCATCGTGGCTTCGGCCTCGGCCGCGGTCAAAAAGGGGCTCGACGTCTGGGGACCGCCCCCTCCCGGCTTCCCGATCATGCGGGCGCTCAAACAAGCCCTTGACCCGAACGGCATCCTGAACCCCGGCCGGTTCGTCGGCGGCATTTGAGTCGCATGGCAGAGCTGGCTTCACTCGACTTCAAGCGCCAGATCGACCGCGACGGCGTTCCCAGCCCCGCCGCGGGCATCGACATGGACCTGGTGCGGGACTGCATCCACTGCGGTCTCTGTCTGCCGAAGTGTCCAACCTTCCGAACGCTGCATCACGAAGGAGACAGTCCGCGGGGACGGATGTGGCAGATCAAAGAGGCCGCGCTCGGACTGGTGGCCTTCGATGACCCGCGATTCCAGGCGCATATTTATCAGTGCTTTAACTGTCGGGCGTGTGAGACGGCCTGCCCGTCAGGTGTCCAGTTTGGGGCGGTGATGGAGATGGCCCGCGCCATGACGCCGCCACAGAACCGACGGGACCGGATGGTACGAGCCATCCTCCTCAATGGACTGTTGCCGCATCCCCGCCGCTTGCGGATCGCCGGCTGGCTCTACCGCGCGGCCCGCGCTGCGCGCCTCCCCGGGCTCCTGCGCCGGAGTGGGGCCTGGAAAGTGCTGCCGCTCGGCAAGTTCGCGGCGTTCCCGCCGGTCGGCGACAGCACACCGCGCCGGCAGCCGCTCCCAGCGCTGACCGCGGCACAGGGCCAGCGCCGCGCCCGCGTCGGCTTGCTAACCGGGTGCATCCAGGACGAGATGTTCCACGGAACCAACCGGCGCACCGCTCTCGCCCTGGCGCGCAACGGCTGCGACGTGGTGGTGCCGGACGCGCGCGTTTGCTGCGGGGCCCTGGCTTCGCACGCCGGCGAGGCTAAAACGGCGGAGCGGTTGGCGGCTCGCACCATGGATGCCTTTTCCGGCCAGCAACTCGACGCCGTTGTGGTCAACGCCGCCGGCTGTGGTTCGAACATGAAGGAATACGAGCTCCAGCTGCGCAACGACGTGCAGCGGCGCGAGGCGGGCCTCGCCTTCTCCCGAACCGTGAAAGACGCATCGGAATTCCTGGTGGAATTGGGGCTACAGCCGCCCACCCGCCGGATCACGTTGCGGGTCGCCTACCAGGATCCCTGTCATCTGGTGCACGGCCAGAAGGTGCATCAGCAGCCGCGGCAGGCACTGAAGATGATCCCCGGCCTCGAGCTCGTCGAGATGAAGGAGTCTGACTGGTGCTGCGGCTCTGCCGGGGTCTACAACCTGACCCACCCGGAGATTTCCGAGGACGCCCTCGCCTGGAAGATTGCGCACATCATCGACTCGGGTGCGCAGCTGATCGCTTCTGCCAATCCCGGCTGCATCCTCCAGATTTCCATGGGGCTGCAGCGGGCCGGCCGGGACATCCCGGTGGTCCACGTGATGGACCTGCTTGGGTGGGCCTACGGCGACGAGGGGCAAAAGCCGCCCGTCGTCCGCCGAGCCATGGCGTGAGTGGGGCCGCCCTCGCCCAACCACGTCCATTCGAAGACCCCTGGCTGGACGACCTGGCCAAGCAGATCTGGTCGAAGGCGGAGTTCTCAATGGTGCCGATCGATTACGAAGCGGTGCCCCGCGGACCGTACAGTGGCCCGCGACTTGACGAGCGCGGGCTTCGAGTCGTCTTCTGCGGCATCCCGTCCGACTACGGTACGGCGTTTCTGTTGCACTTGATCGAGAAACGCGTCAACCTCGTGGCCGCCGTCTGTAGCACGCGATGGCAACGGACCCATCCCAAGATGGACCTGATCGCGCGCATTGCCGGCCATCTCGGCCGTCCCGTCGAGATCACGGCCAATGCCAATGCCGAAACCTTCGTGCGTTCCCTTAAGGCCTATCAGCCCGACCTGGTCGTGATGGCAAGCTTCGACCAGATCCTGGCGCCGGATACGCTGGCCGTGCCGTCACGTGGATGGCTGAATATCCATCCCTCGCTGCTGCCACGGCACCGAGGGCCGGAGCCCATTTACTGGACCATCGCCAATGGCGACCGGGAGGCGGGGATCACGGTGCATCTCACCGAGCCGCGGATCGATGCCGGTCCGATCCTGGCCCAGCGCCGTGTCGATGTCTTCGACAGCGATACCGCCGGCAGCCTCAGCAAGCGGCTGGTTGCGGAAGGTCTTTCCGCGCTCAACGAGACGCTCGACGCGGTGAAAGCGGGTAAGGCGGACCCGGTTCCTTACGAGCTTAAACCGGGGACGTACGACCCCCCAGTCCGTCAGGTTGGGATCGACTGGGATCAGCCGTTTGCGCAGATCGACCGGCTGGTGCGCGCCGGCCATCCCGATCAGCCGCCCTACTTCAGCTACCGCGGCCGGCGACGCTACATCTACACGCTACGACGCGTGAACTCGGATGCCAGCAACGCACCGCCCGGGACAGGGCCCCGAGCCCCGGTGCCGTGGGTCGGCGGGCCTGCCGACGAGATGCTGGCCATCGTCCGCGATGCCGTCGTGGCGGTTCGCTGGCGACCGGTCGGGCACACCCATGCCGTGCGCCCACTGGCAAAGCAGCAGTTCCCCTAGCGTCACCGGCCCGTTACAACTCGAAAACCCCGGACGGGGCGGCGACCCGCCGTATAATGAGTGTCACATGGCTCAGGAAATGATCGAACAGGACACCCAGCTGATCAGCATCTCCGACTCCGCGCTGACCCAGTTACGCGACCTGCTCCAGAAGCAGGGCCGCCCAGAGATGGGCTTGCGCGTCTTCGTCCAACCGGGCGGTTGCTCGGGCATGTCGTATGGCATGGGCTTCGAGGACCAGCCGGAGGAGGGCGATGCCATCAGCGAGGTAGGCGGCGTGCGCCTCTTCGTTGACTCGGTCAGCGCCCGCTATATCAAGGGCGCCGAGATTGACTTCGTGGACAGCCTGATGGGTGGCGGTTTCACCGTGCACAATCCGAATGCGGTGTCGAGCTGTTCATGCGGTAGCTCGTTCGACACCGGCAGTGACGCCAGCACCGCCCGCGGCTGCAGCCACTAATTTAGGCATCGGGTAGGCGCCCGGCCCGGCGGCCATCAACGTGAGCGCAACACCGTGCGCGAAAATGCCTGATGCCGTGCGCATAAACATGAGTGCGGTCCCCGTCGGTTTGTCCCCTTCAACGATGGCTTGACCGCCATCCGGTTCCGGATTACGCTGAAGCCCCTTAAGGGACAATATGCCAACCCAGCCCCGCGTCCTGATGGTCGAAGACCACCCGGATATTGCCGATCTTTACCAGCTGAAGTTGCAGCTTGAGGGGTACCGGGTCGCGGTGGCATCGAACGGCATGACCGGCCTGAAGTTGGCCAGGGATCTCAAGCCGGATGTCATCTTGCTGGATGTTCACGTGCCAGTGCTCGACGGGCTGCAGCTCCTGGCCGCGCTGCGGGCCGACGAGGAGACCCGGGACGTCCTGGTCGTCATCTGTAGCGAGGACGACAACCCGCAGCTCATCCGGGAGGCCGAGCGACTGCAGGCCGCCGCTTACCTGGTCAAGGGGCGGCTGTTGCCCAGCGGCTTGAGCCAGAAAATCGGCGAGGTGCTCCGTCACCGCGGGGCGTTCCTGGCCGACGCTCGCCCCAACGCCTTGCAGGCGTCCTGACTGCGAAAGTCTTAGCGCCTTCTTAGCTCTGCGTCATCTGCCTGTGAGACTTCGTGCGCGATGATGGCTTCGTGGCCACCGAGCCGTTTCCGTACGATCCGCCGGCGCCACCGGCGCCGCCGGCTCCGCCGTCTCCGGGCAGTCGTGGAGGTCGCCGCGGGCCGGTCGCATTGGCCGCGGCCCTGGTGGTCGTCGGCGGCGTGGCGGGCGGAGCGCTCGGCGCGGAGGTGATCCTCGGTCGGACCCCGGCGCCGGTTGCCGCGACGAGCCCGGCATCGTCAGCCAGCGCCGCCCCGGCGCAAACACCGATCTCCGCCGCCGCCCTCTACAAGCAGGCGGTCGCCGGCATCGTCACGATCACCACCGAGGTGGCGCGCCGCGGTCAGGTGGGCGAGGGCACTGGCTCGGGCATCGTCCTCGATCAGAACGGCGACATCCTGACGAATGCGCACGTCGTTTCGGGCGCCAGCCAGATCCAGGTGACCTTCAATGATGGCCGGAGCGCGACGGCGACGCTTGTGAACGCCAATACCAGGGCGGACCTGGCAGTGCTTCGGGTGTCAGTGGCGGCTGCCAGCCTGCATCCGCTGCCACTGGGAAATTCTGACACGGTCCGGGTCGGCGACGCCGTCTATGCGATCGGCGCACCCTTCGGGCTTGCTGGATCGATGACGGCCGGGATTGTCTCCGGCCTCAACCGGACGGATCAGTCGTCGGGGCGTACCGGCCTCATCCAGACCGACGCGCCGATCAATCCCGGCAACTCCGGAGGTGCGTTGCTCAATACGCAGGGCCAGGTCGTCGGGGTCAACGACTCGATCGAGAGCCCGGTTGCGGGTAATGTCGGCGTCGGATTCGCCATCCCGGTCAACGTCGTCAAGCAGCTGCTCGCCTCGCTCGAGGGCGGGGCGAACCAGTAATCGGGGCAGCGGCAGACTAAGGCTCGAGAACGTGCACGGCGCTCAGGTTTCGATAGAGCTCGTCGAAATCGAGTCCGTAACCGACGACAAACTGATTGGGGATATCGAAACCCTTGTAGGCCATCGGCACCGGTGTGATCCGTCGCTCTTGCTTGTTCAGCAACACGCAGAGCTTGAGCGATGCGGGCCGGTGGCGTTGCACGTGGTCGAACAGGAACGACGTGGTCAAGCCCGTGTCGATGATGTCCTCGACCATCAGGACGTCCCGCCCGGCGACGTCCATGGTCAGGTCCTTCAGCAGTTGCACGTGCCCCGATGACTCCGTTCCAGTGCCATAGCTGCTGACCGCGACATAATCGAAGTTCACCGGCACCGTGAGGTGCCGGCTGAGGTCGGTGGCAAAGCAGACTGAGCCCTTGAGCACCGGCAGCAGGATCAGCGGCCGGTCGATGCCGTCGTAGTCTCGCGATACGTCGGCCGCCAGTTCCTGGACGCGACGCTGGATCGCGTCGGCACTGACGAGCTCCCGGCCCAGTTTCAAGGGACTTAATCTAACCGGTCGGAGCCACCAGAAAGATCCAGATGTCCCAGGTGACGTGGCTGATGATCAGCGGGGCCAGGCGGCCTTCGCGCGCGTAGAGCGCACCCCAGAAGAGGCCCGCCGTGGCGGCGGCCCCGGTCAGGGTCAGATTCTCGGACACCAGGTGAACGGCGCCGTAGCACGACGAGGCGATCAGCATGCCGCGCAGGCGACCGAACCTGCGCTGCAAATTCTGCTGCACCAGGCCGCGCCAGAACAGCTCTTCGCCCGGTCCGATCACCAGCGCCAGCGCCGCCGCGATGGTGGGTCGGGGAGCAGCCGTTCGAAGCTCGTAGATGGCGGCGATCTCGCGAGCGCCGGCCGGCATGATCCGGCGGGCCATCGTATCGCCGAAACGAAAGATTCCGTAGAGTGCAGCGGCCGAGCCGAAGCCCATCGCGATGTCACGCCCGCGCAATCGCACGCGCCGCAGCGCCGGCTCGCTGACCAACGCATAAGCGCCGAGCCCGCCCACGCCAAGCGTCATTCGAAGCCAGAACCTGGAACGGGGGCCGCGAAAGGCGGCCGCCCAGCCGGCCGCCGCCAGGGCGAGCCCGCCCAGGACGCGTTTCAGCGGAGACCCGACCCTGCCACCAGGCCGACGAGCAGCAAGAGGCCGAAGGCGCCGTGCAACCGGGCCGTCATCAGGTCGATCATCGCGATGGCCCGCAGATGACCCTCGGCCCCGCGCTCGGCGTCGCGCAGGATCCAGGCCAGCAGTGGCAGGCTCAACAGGGTCAGGAGCGCGAGTTTGGGCAATGCGCCGACCATCACCGCCAGCCCGACCGCGACATAGGCGCCCAGCACCAGCATGACGTAGACCCAGTGCGCGGCGTCCCGGCCGACCTGAGCTGAAAACGTCGTAAAGCCGTGCCGCGTGTCCTCGGCGACATCCCGCCACTCGTTGCCATGCAGGATCGCCGTCACCAGGAGGCCGACCGGAAGCGAGACGACGAGCAGACTGGCATCAAAGGTGCCGGTGACGGCGTAGTACGCGCCGACCACCATTAGCGGACCCATCAGCAGAAAAACCAACGGCAACCCCAGGGCCCGGTACTTGTACTGGAAGGGCGGCGCCGTATAGAAATAGCCGCCGATAAAGCCGATCAGGCCGAGAAGGACGATCGGCCAGCCGCGATGCAGCGTCAGAAAAATGCCCATGATCAAGGCCAGGATGAAGCCCGACCAGGCGACGATGAAGGCGCCACGTTCGCTGATCCGGCCCTTGAGGATGGCCATCGACATTCGCGGCGACGTAATCGAGTCGATGCCGTGACGCACGTCGTAGATCTCGTTGGTCACGTTGGTGCCGATATGCAGGCCGAGGGCGCCCAGGAGCGCGGCCACAAACAGCGGCCAGTGCATGCGTCCCTGGCCAAGCGCGATGGCGCCGCCAACCGAGACCGGCAGCAGCGATGCGGTGAAGCTAAACGGTCGGACCACCTCCCAGGCCCCAGCCAGACGCCGTCCGAGCATGTTTTTCCCTCCCCCGCCTGCGGGGGAGTGCAGGGTGGGGGCCATTTTCCCTCCCCCGCTTGCGGGGGAGGGCAGGGTGGGGGCTGTCACGCGGGTGCCGTAGCGAACCGCGGCGTCGAGCACGGCGCTGACCTGTGCCTCCTCCTGAAGGATCGGCTGCAAGAGCGGCACGTCCATGCCCGCCTCCTCGTGATAGGCGTTGGCGCGAGCCGCGACCTCGTCTACCGTGCCGCAGAGAATGAAGGCATCGAGCAGCTCATCGGGGATGAGCTCGCCGGCCCGGTGATAATCCTCGGCCCGCCAGGCGGCGGCGATCTGGGTGCGGAGCTGCGGGTCGAAGCCGGCGCGCTTCAGCGAGATGTCGCTCAAGACGGAGATCATGTAGATCACGAAGGGCTCGCGTTTGGCTCGGTTGAGGGCCTCGCGCCGGCTGTCGTCGAACAGGCACAGCAGATAGCCGCGGAATTCGATATCGCCGGACGAGCGCCCCGAGGCGGCGGCGCGCTCGAGGATGTGAGCTCGCATCTTCGCGTAGGCCGGCAGCGATTCCGCGGGCCGGCCGAGGTAGCCGTCGGCTTTCTGCGCGCACAGGTCGAGAAATGCCGTCCGATAGGCCGCGATGTAGATGGGAATCCGATGCGGAGGCTGGAACATCGGTTGCAACGGGGGCACCTTGTCATTGAGCTTCAGGGGCTCACCGCGCCACAGGGTCCGTATCTGATCGATCGACTCGGAGACGCGCGCGACGGTATCGTCGTAGGGAATCGCCATCTGGGAGAGCCGGAGCGGTAGTCCGCTACCAATGGCCAGCGTGCAGCGACGGGGCGCCAGATCATCGAGCGCGGACATCGTCATCGCCAGCACCACGGGGTGCCGGGTGTAGGGATTCAGCGCGCCCGCGCCCAGGCCGATGTGCCGGGTGACCTGGCCGATCGCCGTCAAGTACGTGATCGGGTCGCGCTCGAAGTAGCTGTCATGCACCCAGACGGAGTCGAGGCCAAGGTCTTCCGCGCGCCGGGCCCAATCTGCGACGTCCTTGACGTCACCGCGGGCGGCCAGTCCCAGCCCCACCGGGCGTGCCAGGTCGGTCATGCCGGTATCACCGTACTCCTGCCACCGCGACGCCGCAATCGGGGGCCCACCTGAAGACCCGGGCGACGAAGATAATTCGTAGCGTGGGGCAGGAAGCGCGGTCCGATCAGATCCGGCAGATGTTCGACGCGATCGCACCCGGCTACGACGCCCGGAATCGTCTCTTCAGCGTCGCCCGCGACCATGCCTGGCGGCGCCGGGCCGCAGAACGGGCCAACCTGCACCCTGGCCAGACCGTCCTGGACCTCTGCACCGGCACCGGCAAACTGGCTCACGAGCTGCTTTCCTCTACCCGGCCGGGCGGCCGCGTGATCGGCATTGACTTCTCGCAGCCTATGCTGGAGCGGGCCCGCAAACTCGAACCGGAGGTCGAATTCCGACTGGGGGACGTCAGCCGGCTGAGCGAACCGGACGCCAGCGTCGACGCCATCACGATCGGTTTCGGTCTCCGCAACCTGGTTGAGCGGGAGCAGGCGCTACGCGAGATGCGTCGCGTGCTACGGCCGGGCGGGCGCCTCGTCATCCTCGAGTTCGCCCCGCCACCGTCCGGCCCCCTGATGCGCGCCTATCGTTTCTATCTCACGCGCGTGATGCCCGCCATCGCCGGCCGGCTCAGCGCAGGCGAGCGGCAGGCTTACCGCTACCTGGCCGAAACCGTGCAGGGCTTTCCGCCGCCGTCCGAGCTGGCGGCAGTACTCGAACGCCTCGGTTTCGCTGTCACTGTCGAGCCATTGACGTTCGGCATCGTGGTGCTTCACGTCGCGATCCGGCGGGGCTGACGCGTCGTGCCATCGCTGCTCGCGGTGCCCAATCTGCTGAGTTTCTCCCGGATCCTGGTCGCTCCGGTGATCTATGCGCTGGTCGTCTCCGGCAGCCGCTATGGGTTCTTGATTGCGGCGCTTCTCTTTGTCGCCGCCTCGATCACCGACACGCTCGACGGGGAGATCGCGCGGCGCCGCCATCTGGTCTCGCCGCTGGGAATCTATCTCGATACGACGTCCGACAAGGTGCTCGTGGCTGTCCTGCTGGTCGCTCTCGCCGTCGCGCGCCTCGCGCCGGGCTGGATGACCGCCCTCATCATTGCGCGCGAGTTCCTGGTGACCGGTCTCCGCAGCTACGCCGCCGCGCTTGGCGTCGTCATCCCGGCGGGTGGCTGGGGCAAGGCCAAGACCGTGATCACGATCGTCGCCCTGCTGCTGGTTTTGCTGGAGGGCGACGCGCGCCAGGGCGGTTGGCTGGCCGGTCAGTCGATGCCGGGCCATGAGCTGCTGAGCCCGTTGGGGCCCTTTACGTTGCCGGTCTGGGCGCTCCTGATCGCGGTGGTATGGACGGTTGGCTCCGGCGCCGAATACATCCGCGAAGCCATCCCGTTACTGACTCGACCGAAGGTCTCGGACGCGCTCAGTCGCTCGGAGAACGAGCCCTAAACCGCTTATGGCTCAACGCTCTTCGCGAATGTAAGGGACGCCCAGCGCGGCAGGGGCGCCGAGGCGCCGTCGCCCCCAGCCGGTTGAGACCAGCACGAGCACGACGATGGTCATCAAGTAGGGCAGTGACGAAAAGACTTCCGGCGGCAGATGCACCTGGCGCGCCTGCAGCGTGAAGGCCAGGCTACTGAAGGCCCCGAACAAGTAGGCGCCGACCAGCGCCAGCTCTGGTCGCCAGAAGGCGAAGATCACCAGCGCGATCGCGATCCAGCCGGCGCCGGAAGTCATGCCATCGAGCCAGAATGGGGTGATCGCCAGGCTGAAGAAGGCACCTCCCACGCCCGCCAGGGCGCCACCAAGCATGGTGTGAACGTAGCGATACGTCGTCACGTTGACGCCCATGGCATCGGCGGTCGCCGGCGATTCCCCGACCGCCCGCAGGTGAAGGCCGGGCCGGGTTCGGTAGAGATACAGCAGCGCCAATCCGACCAGCACCCAGGACCCGTAGGTCAGCGCATTCTGGTGGAAGAGGATCGGGCCGATCACGGGGGCATCCTTCAACCCGAACACGTCGATGGCGTCGAACTCATGGTGGGCCGGCTTCCCTCCGAGATTCGCGACGTGGCCGAGGTAGGACGAGAGGCCGGTTGCCCCAGCGAAGATCGTGAGTGCCAGCCCAGACACGATCTGGCTGGCGCGGAGGGTGACGGTGAGAAACGCGTGGATCAACGAGGTCACCGCTGCGGCCAGCGCCGCCACCGCCACCGCGGTGAGCAAGCTGAGCCAGCCCGGCCCACCGACCGTTTGCACGGCCCAAAAGCCGCTGACGGCGCCGACCAGCATCATGCCCTCGACGCCGAGGTTGAGCACGCCGGAGCGTTCCGCCAGCAGTTCGCCGAGCGAGGCAAAGAGCAAGGGAGTCCCGTAGAAGATGGCAGATGCAGCAGTCACGACGACGAGGCTGTTGTTCACGCGGGGCGCACGGTCGCAACATCGGCCGGGTGGACAGGCGAGCCTCGCGGGCGCTGGACGCGGACGCGGTAGCGCACCAGTAACTCGCCGGCCAGGGCACAAAAGAGGATGAGTCCCTGGAGGGTGCCAACCAGGCCCGCCGGGAAATCGGCCCCCTGAAGCGAGAAGCCGCCGTTCGAAAGCCCACCAAGTAAGACGGCGACGAGAATCACCGCAAACGGGTTGAGCCGGGCCAGGGCTGCGACGACGATCCCAGCGTAGCCAAAGCTCGCCTGCTGCAGGCCGCGCGGATCGAGGACGTGACGAAAATCGCCGATCTCGGCGGCGCCCCCGAGCCCGGCGAACGCGCCGGACAGCGCCATGACCGCGACGATCTTTCGCCGGGTCCGGATGCCCGCGTAATGCGCCGCCGCGCGTGAGTCGCCGATCACGCGCGCCTCGAAGCCAAAGCGGGTGGACCGATAGAGCAGCCAGAGACTTGCTGCGGCAACCATCCCCAGGAGGAAGCCGAACGGGATGGCGATACCCGCGATCTGAACGCTTGGCCAGCCGGCTGCTGCCGAGAGGTACTTGCCCTGCGGGAAAACCCTCGACGTGAAGGTTGACAATTCGCGCCAGTAGGACTGGCTATCAAAGATCAAGTAGGTGATCAGCAAACCCGCGACGTAGTTGAGCATGAGCGACGTGATGATCTCGTTGGTGCGGAACACCGCCCGGAGTACGCCTGGGATCGCGGCCCATGCGGCGCCGGTCACCAGCCCGGCCAGCACCATCGCCGGGATGACGAGGGCGGCCGGCTGACTTCCCAAGGCAATTCCGGCTCCGGACGCGCCGACCGCGCCCAGGTAGAGCTGTCCCTCGGCGCCGATGTTCCAGGTCTGCATGCGGAAGGCGGCGGCGGCGGCGAGGCCCGTCAGTAATAGCGGAGTCGCTTGCACCAGGGTGGCGCTCAGGGCGCCTTCCGACAGGAAACCGCGGTCCAGGAGCCGCTGCCAGGTGCCCAGCGGATCATGCCCGGTCGCAAGCAGGATGACGCTGGACAGGATCACCGCGCCGATCAGTGACCCCACCGGAACCGCCACCAGCAACCAGCGGGCCTCGGTCAGGCGGCGCTCGATCCGGATCACGCGGCGCCCGCCATCATCAGGCCCAGCTCTTCGACTCTGGCGTTCTGCCGCTCGACCACACCCATGACATGGCCGCGGTAAAGGACTGCGACACGATCGGCCAGCGCCAGGATCTCGTCAAGGTCCTCGCTAATCAGCAGGATGCCCACGCCCGTCGCCGCCGCTTCCAGTAAGAGGGCGCGCACCGAGTCGGTCGCGGCCACGTCGAGGCCGCGGGTCGGCGAGGCCGCCACTAGGATCCGGGGTCGGCTGGAGAGCTCCCGGGCCAGCAGGACCTTCTGAACGTTCCCGCCCGATAGCAGCCGGGTCGGCGTCTGGGGCCCGGGCGCCGTGATATTGAAGCGACGCATCAAGTCGATCGCGTTCGTCCGGATCCGCCCGGCGTGGAGGAAGCCCTGGGTGGAGATCGGTGCCCGCCGATACGCCTTGAGTACCAGGTTGTCGGCGATGCTCAGCGAGGGCGCCACGCCGGTCCCCATCCGATCTTCGGGGACGTGGCTGACGCCGCGTCGGATGGCGGTGAGCGGGTCGCCGGGGCGCACCGGTCTTCCCGCAACCACCACGGAGCCAGCCGTTGGCCGGCGCATGCCGGTGATGACTTCCGCCAGCTCGCGCTGGCCGTTGCCGGCAACCCCGGCAACCCCCACGATCTCCCCAGCATGGACGGTCAGGGACACATCGCGCAGGGCGAAGGTGCCGAGGTCGCCCAGGGCAGAGACACCCAACAGGTCGAGGATCACCTCACGCTCAGCTCGGGCAGGCCCCTGCTTCTTCTGGGTGAAGACGACATCGCGCCCGACCATCATCCGAGCCAGTTCGCGCGGATTGGTCTCGGTGGTCGGGACCGTTCCGATCACCTTCCCACGACGGAGGACCGTGACCCGGCGCGAGACGGCCATCACCTCCTCGAGCTTGTGGGAGATGAAGATCACGGTCCGGCCCTCGGCCGCCATCAGGCGAAGCGTTTCGAAGAGATTTTCGGACTCCTGGGGCGTCAGCAGGGAGGTGGGCTCGTCGAGGATCAGGATGCGTGCCCCTCGGTAGAGCGTCTTTAAGACCTCGACCCGCTGCTGCTCGCCGACCGACAACTGCCACACGCGGGCACCAGGATCGACCGGCATCCGGTAGCGCCGGGCCAGCTCGGTGACCCGGCCTTCGATCACGCTGGGCTCCAGCAGGAAGCCACGGTCGGCGGCGTCGCGATGCCCGAGCACGAGGTTCTCAGCGACCGTGAACGAGGCCGCCAGCCGAAAGTGCTGGTGCACCATGCCGATGCCGGCCCCGATCGCGTCCCGCGGGGAGCGGAAGGCGACCGGTTGACCGTTGACCAGGATCTCGCCCTCGTCCGGCCGGTAGAGCCCGGTCAGGATGTTGGAAAGGGTCGACTTGCCGGCCCCATTCTCGCCGAGTAGCGCGTGAATCTCGCCCTGCAGGGCTTCGAAATCGACCTGCTCGTTGGCGACCACGCCGGGGAACCGCTTGGTGATTCCCCGCATCGTCACGGCTGGGGGCGGCCCAGCCGTGACGGATTCAGCGGCGATGGGGGTGACGCAATCAGCCGCCCTTCGGGCTGCCGATCACTCCTTGCACGAACCAGTCCATGGATAGGATCTGCTCTAACGTCATCTTGGTTCCCGCAGCGATCTTGACCGCTCCCGACTGGTCCTTCAGTGGCCCGGTGAACTCGTAGAAGGTCCCACTCTTGAGAGCCTCCTTCTTGGCGTTGATCTGGTCGCGTGCGGCTTGGGTCACCGACTGCCCGAAGGGCGCGATGTCGATCATGCCGTCGCCGATGCTGCCGTAGTAGCTGCCGGTCTTCCAGCTGCCGTCCATGGCGGCTTTGACCCGCTTGACGTAATAGGGCCCCCAGTGGTAGACGGTGCCGGTCAGCCAGATGTCTGGCGCGACGTTGGATTGATCGGAGTCGTACCCGCTCCACTTGACGCCGACCGCCTTGGCCGCCTCGCCGGTGGCCGGGCTGTCCTGCCCCTGGCCGATCGCGTCCACGCCCCGGCTGAGGAGGCTCTGCGCCGCCTGCTTCTCCTTGGTGGGATCGAACCAGGTATTCGTCCAGACCACCTGGACGGTCGCGCCCGGATGCGTGGTCTGGGCGCCCAGGGCAACCGCGTTGATCTCGCGGATGACCTCGGGGATGGGGAAGGGGGCGACAAAGCCGATCTTGCCTTTGCTACTGGCGGCGCCCAGCGCCATGCCGGTCAGGTAGTCGGCGTCCTCGGCCGCGCCGAAGTACTCAGCCAGATTGTTGGCGGTCTTGAACCCGGTGGCCTGCTCGAACTTGACGTCGGGATGCTTGGCCGCCTCATTGGCCATCGCGTCCTGGAACCCGAACGACGTCGCGAAAATGATCTTGTTGCCATCCCGGACGAGGCCCTCGACCACCTGCTCAACCTGTGGCCCTTCGGGCACGTTCTCCTTGAAGGTTGTCTTGACGGCAGTGCCCAATTGCTGTTCCACCACTTTGCGGCCATCGTCATGGGCCTGTGTCCAGCCATGATCGCCGGCCGTCCCGACATAGATCCAGGCTGCCTTGAATGGTTGGTTGGTTGACGTCGTCGAGTTTGTCGTGCCGCAGGCTCCCAGCGCCGCGGCGGCCAGTATGGTCGCGGCGAGTCGAACGGATTTCTTCATGTGCTCCTCTCCCTGCCGGAAAACCCCCGTTCCAAGCGAGAATTCTATCGCCTGCGCCGGGCCACTTACCGCAGTGGGTTTACAACCGGATCGCCGTTCGGAGCAATGCCTTGAGCCGATCGGGCTGCCGCCGATAGCGTTCCCACTCCGACGGCAGTTTCGTCGACTTCTCCACGATCGCCCAGAGCACCGAGTTGACGGGCGTCGGCACGTCGTAACGACGGCCGGCGTCGACCACCGCCCCGTTCAAGAAGGCCGCCTCCGTCTTCCCCTTGGCCCGGCTGAGGTCCCACCAGAGAGAGGGCATCTTGTTGCCGCGGGCCCCACCCAGCCGCGGTTCCAGCAGCATCTGGGCCAGCAGCGGCGGCAGGTTCATGGCACGCCGCAGGCTGGGCGCGGGGAGGCCGGGTAGCGCGACCACTGACAGCCGCATTCGGTTCATGACCGTGACCGCCTCCAGGAAGGCGGCGCGCTCGTAGCGGAAGAGCTCGCTGTCGGCGAAGACATGGCTGGGCGGCAGGTCCAGGATTGCGCTCTGCGCATTCCCGATGATGTTGAACAGCAGCTTCGACCACTTCATCGCGCGGAAGTCCGCGTAGCGGCGGGCCTTCAATCCGGTATCGCCCAGCTTGCGGACCAGCGGCGCCACATTGACCTCCGGCGACACCGGTGCCAGCGCCACCCCGCCCCGCCGCGAGTGCAACTGGATGGTCCCGGGCTCGTCCAGGCTGACGGGAACGGTCAGACTTCCTGCCACCAGCGCCTGCTCTGGCAGCGCCAGGGCGATAGTTTCCTCGTTGCCCACGCCGTTCTGGAAACTTCCCAGGATGGTGCCTGGACGGAGGGCGAGCTGCAACTGATCGATCGCGTCCAGCGTGTCGTAGCCCTTGACGGTGAGGAAGACGTAGTCGAACGGTCCGCCGGCTTCCGCGATGCTTGGCCGCGCGGCCAGCACCGACTGGTTGCTGACCTTGCCGGCCACGACCATGCGCACCCCATCGCGGGCAACGGCCTCGACGTGCGATGGCCGGCCGATCAGGGTCACCTCGCTGCCGGCCTGGGCAAGCCTGGCCCCCAGCAGCGAGCCGACCGCCCCGGCGCCAAAGAACAGAAATCTCAGCGGCGGCGCGGGCGCCGGTCGCTCGGGCATCAGTGGGTGGTGATCTTCAGCTCTCGGCCGGTGGCGAGCCGCCCGATGTTGCCCCGATGCCGGTACAGCACCAGCCCGACGAGGGCCACACCAAGGACGATCACGGGCCACCCTACGGGGCGCCACGCCTGCCAGCCAACGAGGTGAAGCGCGATCAAGCTGACGAAGCCGACCGCAACGGCGATCAGCGAGGAAAGCGACGCCAGCCGGGTGAGACGGACAACGAGGAACCAGCTGACCAGGGCCAGCACCAGCGCCACCGGGGCAAGCGCCAGCAGGACACCGCCGGAGGTCGCGACGCCCTTGCCCCCGCGGAAGCCCAGGTAGAGCGACCAGGTATGGCCCATGACGGCGGCCAGGCCGATCAGGGCCAGCGCGATTTCCTGATCGCCGAGCCCGAACGCGATGCCCAGCATGACGGGAATAAAGCCCTTGAGGCCGTCGGCGACCAGGGTGGCGGTGAAGGCGCCAGGGCCACCGGCCCGGAACACATTGGCCGCCCCGATATTGCCGCTGCCCAGCTTGCGGAGGTCCTGGTTGCGGTAGACCTTCATCACCAGCCAGCCAGAAGGGACGGAACCGAGCAAATAGGCGAAGGCTGCCAGCACGAGCACTTGAGGCATGGAGGGTCCCCGAGGACGCTTCAACTATAGATCGGCGGCTTTACGGTTGTCACTCAAAGCCGGTATCACCTTCTCAGCGGCCCGGCGGCCGACCGCTAGGTGCGGGGCAATTCCAGCGTGAATTCGCTACCGGAACCGGGGCGGCTGTCGACGAGGACCCGCCCGCCGTGGGCTTTCGCGACCTCCTCCACGATGTAAAGGCCGATGCCGAGGCCCAGAAGATGGCTGGTTGCCTCATTCTCGATGCGGGCGAACCGCTTGAAGAGCTGGCCCTGGTGCTGGGGGTCGATGCCAAAGCCGTCATCGAGCACGCTGATCGTCCAGTGTGTTTCCGCGCCGGCCAGTGCCACGTCGATCCGCCCCGTGGGTCCTGGCCGAAAGCGGATGGCGTTGTCGAGTAACTCGCGAACCGCGAGGCTCAGCCAGTACGAGTTGCCCTGGATCGGCGCCGTCAGGACATCGAGGCGCAGGTCGATCGCAAGGTCGGCAAAGCGCCGCTGCTGCTCTTTGACCATCGGCTCGACCAGGTCGACCAGGTCGAGCTCCTCCTTGGCCATCGCCGATCCCAGCTCGTCGAGCCGGCCGACCAGGCTCATATCCATGATCAGGCGGCTCAGCTGCCTGGCCTTCTCGTAGATGCGAGCCCCGGCCAGTTTCTGATGCTCGGCGCTGAGCCCGCCCTGGGCGAGCAGGGACCCGTAGCCGAGGATCACACTCAGCGGCGTCCGCAGCTCGTGCGCCGCCACGTTCAGGAACTCCGTCTTGGCCGTGCTCATCTCGCGCAATCGCGCCACGTCCACATCGAGTGGGGCCGCGGGTTGGGCGACCATGCCCGTCAAAAGGTGCTCGACGCTCCGGCCCTCGCCCTTGAGTGGCCGAATGAACCATTCCCAGGTTTGCCCGTCGATCACGATCGTGGCACTGTGGGCGCGACCCCCTACCGAGACCAAGCGATATGGGCGGGGATCAGACAGCGGGTGCGCCGGTGGCAGCAAGGCCGAAATCGTCAGCCCGGCGGCGTCGGGCCGGTGGTAGACCCGCGCCATCAGCTCGTTCAGGGCGAGCACGCGGAGATCCGAAACCTGAACCACCGCCACTGGGATCGGCGTCGCCTGGAGGAGCTCGATGACCGGCGTGGCGAAGCGCTCCGAGAGTGCCGTCTCGAGCAATTGCGCCAGCGCCTCCGAGCGTCGGTCCAATACGAGTGCCCTCCAAATCGGCTGATAGACTGGTCGCAGGCCGTGCAAGACCCCGACAAACTCAATGATGAAACCACATACCAGCGGTGCTTTGCCTGCGGCCACCGGAACGAATCCGGGCTCAAACTGACCTTTCGGCGGGACGGCGAGCGGATCGTCGCGGACTACACACCCGCCGAGCGCTACCAGGGCTTTCCGGGTGTCCTCCACGGGGGCATCCTGGCGACGATGCTGGATGAAACGATGGGCCGCACCGGGGCGCTGCGTCAGGAGTGGCTGATGACGGGCAAGCTCGACATCCGCTACCGGCAGCCGGCGCCAATCGACCAGCCGCTTCGCGTGTGGGGCGAGATCGCGCGCGAGCGCAATGGCGCGATCGATGCCGTCGGAGCGGTGGAGCTGATGGACGGTACCGTCCTGGCGGAGGCGCGCGGCATGTTCGTGCGCCTGCCCGAACCCCTGGCGAGCGCGACCGTCGATCAATACCCGGAGTTCATCAACTACTGGCGAACGTAGCCACGCCGCGTTCGCATCTCTTTGCGCCGGACCACGAGGAATTCCGTGGGACCGTGCGCCGCTTCATCGAGAAGGAGGTTCGGCCCCACGTCGATGAGTGGGAGCAGGCGCAGCAGTTTCCGCGAGAGCTCTTCCTTCGCTGCGGGGCACTCGATCTGCTCGGTCTCAAGTATCGCGAGCAATTTGGCGGGACGAACGCTGGCGTGCTCTACGAGGCCGTCCTGTTCGAAGAGCTCGCCCGGTGCGGGTCCGGTGGGGTCGCCGCCGGGATCGGCGCACATGTCGCCATCGCCACGCCCCCGATCAATGATTTCGGCGACCAGGCGCAACTTCAGCGCTGGCTGGCGCCGGCCATCAGGGGGGAAAAGATCGTCGCGCTAGGCGTGACCGAGCCTTCGGGCGGCTCCGACATCGCCCACGTGCAGACCATGGCCGGTCGCCAGGGTGATGCCTACGTGGTCAACGGCGCCAAAATGTTCATCACCAACGGCGTCAATGCCGACCTTGTGGTCATCCTCGCGCGCACCAAGCCGGAGGGCGGCCATCATGGGTTGTCGCTGCTGGTGGTGGAACGGGGGACGGCCGGCTATACGGTCGGACGCAAGCTGGACAAGCTGGGATGGCGGGCGTCCGACACCGCCGAGCTGGTGTTCCAGGACTGCCGGGTGCCGGTCGAGAACCGTCTCGGCGAGGAAAACAACGGCTTCAAAATGGCTGTCGCGAACTTTCAGTGGGAGCGGCTGTGGATCGCGATCTCGGCCGTGGCATCGGCGCAGCGCAGCCTGGAGCTGGCTGTCGATTACGCATCAAACCGGGTGCAGTTCGGCAAGACGCTGACGTCGATGCAGGTGATCCGGCACGAAATCGCCGACATGGCGCTGAGGATCGAGCAGGCCCGGCAACTGACCTACTACGCCCTGTGGCTGCACTCGCAGAATCTGCCCTGCACCAAAGAGGTTTCGATGGCGAAGATCGCCGCCACCGAGGCGGACGTGAGCGTCGCCGACCGAGCGCTGCAGATCCACGGCGGCTACGGCTACATGATGGAGTACCCGATCCAGCGTGCCTGGCGCGACGCCCGGCTGGGCCCAATCGGCGCCGGGACGAACGAAATCATGCGCGAAATCATCGCCAAAGAACTCGACTTATAGGCTCGACGAAGGGTGACCGGACGTCGATGTGACCTCTATCACATGAGGGGCGTCCCATGTTCGATCCCATGGGTACGCCAGTAAATCCTGGGCTGTCACCCTGGCACGGACCGGGGGCTTGCCCTCGTCTCCCTGCCAGGCTGCAAGCAGGACAACGCTGGCTTCGCCGCGAACGACCGCGTCGACATACTCACAAAGCCTCCGCCGCGAATCCTCGGAGGCAGCCCGATCTTCAGGATCACTCAACTCGTCCAATATGAATCCACAACCGCACCCCTCGTGTGATCCGAGGATGTAGGCATTGGCGCCTGACAGGCCACGCAGGAATTTTTCCTTGCGCTTCAGACGGTGGACGTTGAACGCCGGCTGTTTCTTATCCCACCGGAGTTCAGGCAGATCCGAGTCGGTGGCGACGTAAACATACAGACACATGCTTTGCGTTACGAACAAGAACGGTTTCGACAGGCGAACCTTACGCTCAGCTTCCGCCAACTGTTTCCGCATGACGAGGTCTGGCTAGACTCATAGCGTGCCATTCGAGCTGACTTTGCCGTTTTCGGCGATCGTCGGTCAAGAGCAGATGAAGAAGGCGCTCCTGCTCAATGCCATCGATCCGGCGATCGGCGGCGTGCTCATCCGCGGCGATCGCGGCACCGCCAAGTCATCGGCGGTGCGCGCCCTGGGGCGGCTGCTACCCGACTACGAGGCGGTCGACCAGTGTCCGTACCGCTGTGACCCGGCGATCCCTTCCCGCTACTGCGACGAGTGCCGCCGCCGGGCGAACTCGGGGCGATTGCCGGTGGTCAGGCTGCCGATGCGGATCGTGGAATTGCCGATCAACGCGTCGGAAGACCGGCTGGTCGGCTCGATCGATATCGAGGCGGCGGTCAGGGCCGGGACCCGGCGTTTCCAGCCCGGCGTACTGGCCGAGGCCAACCGCAACCTTCTATATGTCGACGAGGTCAATCTGCTCGACGACCACCTCGTCGATGTCCTCCTGGACGCCGCGGCGATGGGGATCAACGTCGTCGAACGCGAGGGAATGTCGGTTACGCACCCAGCCCACTTCATCCTGGTCGGCACCATGAATCCGGAGGAAGGTGAGCTCCGCCCCCAGTTGCTCGATCGGTTTGGGCTCTGCGTCGAGGTGACGACGCCGACCGACATCGACCAGCGGCTTCGCGTCATGGAGCTCGAGCGGGAATTCCTCGACAACCCGCAGGCCGTGCACCGGACCGCGGCGCCACGCGAGCTGGAGCTTTACGACCGGCTGCAGGCGGCGACGACGCGCCTCGATCTGGTGCAACTCCCTGATGCGATCCGGGCGCTGATTGCCCGGCTCTGCCTGGACGGTTCCGTGGCGGGCCACCGGGCTGACCTGGTGGTGGCGCGCACCGCTCGAGCGATCTGCGCGCTTCGTGGCGCGGCGCTGGTCGAGCTGGCCGACGTGCTGGAGGCCCTCGAGCTGGCCCTGGCGCACCGCCGTCGCGACGCCGCTACCGACAAGCCGGAGCAGGCGCAGGAGCTGGCGTCCCGCGCCGCGGAGCAGCTGGCCCAGATCCAGGCGACGACGCCGACCGAAACCGCGGAAGCCGCTCGGGGCGAGGCCACCCAACAGGAAGGCGCCTCCGGCGGAGAGTCGAATGAAGGCTGGACCACCGCTGAGGCGCGTGAGTCGCCCAGTACCGAGGCGGTCGACGTCGAGCCCGATACCGTGATCCAGTTACGCACCTTCGCGGTCAAGAAGCTGGATCTGCCCCGCGAGCGGCAGGCCCGCCGCGCCGCGGGCAAGCGGACCTCGACGAAAAGCGAGACGAAACGCGGACGCTACGTGCGCAGCTCGCAGACCGAGAAGGTCACGGACGTCGCCTTCGATGCGACCGTGCGGGCGGCGGCGCCGCATCAGCTGCGCCGGCGGCAGGCCACCCCCGATGCGCCGAATCAGCTGCAGCTCGAGAGCCAGGATCTCCGTCAGAAGGTCCGCGAGCGCAAGACCGGCAACCTGATCGTCTTCGTGGTGGACGCCTCCGCATCGATGGATGCGGAGCAGCGAATGCAGGCGACCAAGGGGGCGATCCTCTCGCTGCTCCGGCATGCGTACGTTCGCCGCGACAAGGTTGCCCTGGTCGCGTTCAGTGGACGCAACGCTCGAGTGGCGCTGCGGCCAACCTCAAGCGTCGACCTGGCCGAGCGGCGGCTGGAGCGCCTCAACATCGGCGGCACCACGCCGCTGACCCACGGCCTCATGACGGCCTTGAAATTAATCAAGACCGAACGGCTGCGCGACCCGAGGGTCTATCCGCTGCTGGTCTTGATTAGTGATGGCCGCGGCAACATCAGTCTCTTCGGTGAGGAGCCGCTGCTCGAGGCGCAGCGCACCGCCAGCCAGATCAAGCAGGAAGGCATCCGGGCCATGGTGATCGATTCGACCCGCGACTTCAGCAGCCAGCCCGGGTATCCGCGAAACCGGGTGACCAGTCTCTACGGGGCGTATGCCTTCAACGTTTGCGGCGACCTGGCGGAGCGGCTGGGCGGTCGATACTACGGCCTCTTTGACCTGTCGCAGAGCGCGATCGTCGACAGCGTCCAGCGTGAGATGCTAAGGACGGGTTCCGCCTGATGGAGCGGTTTGTCTATCCGTTCAGCGCGATCGTCGGCCAGGACAAGATGAAGCTCGCGCTCATCTTGAACGCTATCCATCCGGCGATTGGCGGCGTCCTGATCCGCGGCGAGAAGGGCACCGGGAAATCGACGGCGGTACGCGCGCTCGCTCGACTGCTGCCGGAGCTCGCGGTGGTTGCCGACTGCCCCTACCGATGCGACCCGGACGCGCCTGAGGCCCTCTGCTCCGATTGCCAGGACCGAGTGGCGGGCGGTGAGGCGCTGCCCCGAGGGCGCCGGCGGATGCGAGTCGTTGAGCTGCCGATCAATGCCTCGGAGGACCGGGTGGTGGGCGCGATCGACATCGAGGCCGCCATCAAGAGCGGCGAGCGCCGCTTCGAGCCGGGCGTGCTGGCGGAGGCGAACCGCAACATTCTGTATGTCGACGAGGTCAACCTGCTCGACGACCATCTGGTCGACGTCCTGCTCGATGCCGCGGCCATGGGGGTCAACGTGGTCGAGCGCGAGGGGATTTCGATCTGGCACCCGGCGCGTTTCATCCTGGTGGGCACCATGAATCCGGAGGAAGGTGATCTGCGGCCGCAGCTGCTGGATCGATTCGGGCTGACGGTGGACGTGGAAGGCATCAAGGACATCGGCCAGCGGGTTCAGATCGTCGAGCGCCGCGAGGAATGGGAATCCGACCCCGCGTCGTTCAGCCAGCGCTTCGCCGACCAGGATGCTGAGATCGGGACCCGCATCGCCGAGGCAATCGTGCGGTTCCCCCACGTGGTGATGCCGGCCGGCATCCTCAGGGCACTCGCTGAGCTGAATGTCAGCCTCCAGGTTGACGGCCATCGGGCCGACCTGGTCGGACGCAAGGCGTCCCAGGCGCTGGCCGCCTACCGCGGCGTCCCGGAGGTCGGCGTTCCCGAGGTCAACGAGGTGGCGGATATGGTCCTGGCGCACCGGGTCAAGGCGGGAGGCCGGCGGGAGCTCGGTAGCGTCACCCAGAGTCTTCCCAGCGCCTCCCGGGCCTCGCGAAGCAGCTAGAGGCCCCACCCCTGATCCTCCTCCAGGAGGGGGAGGGAAACGATTGGCTGGACTTGATATTAGGACACTCACGTGATACGGTAGGACTACGCTAATCATCCGAGCACGGAGGTACCTGATGATCAAGGAGCCGAGCGTCGAGCGCGAAGAGATCGGCGGTCGCGAACCGATGGGCGATCCGGCGGAGACCGACCCGCAGACCACGCGTGAAGGCGGCGTCGAGGAGACGCCCGACGACACGACCGAAGGGATTCCGGAAGAGCGCCCCCAATAAGTAACCGACCGGACCAAAGGGCCGGCTCATCCGAGCCGGCCCTTTCTTTATGCCCGATAAACTCCGTCGGGTGTCCACCCCGACCAGGCTCACCCGCGCGATCTCGGTGATCGCGCACGTCGACCATGGAAAAACGACGCTGTCGGACCGTCTCCTCGAATACACGGGGACGGTGGCACCGCGAGACATGGTCGAGCAAGTGCTCGATCAGCTGGACCTCGAGCGGGAGCGCGGCATCACCATCAAGGCCCAGGCCGTCCGGATGCTTTACAAGGCCGACGACGGCCAGACCTACCAGATCAACTTGATCGATACTCCGGGGCACGTTGACTTCTCGTATGAAGTGTCGCGGGCGCTGGCCGCCTGTGACGGGGCCATCCTCGTCGTCGATGCGTCCCAGGGGATCGAGGCGCAGACCCTGGCCAACGTGCACCAGGCGCTCGATCACAACCTGAAGATCGTGCCCGTGGTCAACAAGATTGACCTGCCGCAGGCGGATCCCGAGCTGGTCCGGGAGGAGATCGAAAAAGTGATCGGCCTGCCGGCGGAGTCCGTGATCTTCGCCAGCGCCCGCCAGGGGATCGGCACGAAGGAGATCCTGGAGGCCGTCGTCCGCGAGGTACCACCGCCCACCGGCGATCCCACGGCGCCCTTGCGCGCCCTGATCTTCGACGCGAAGTTCGATGCCTATCGCGGGGTCGTCACCTATGTGCGCGTGCTCGAGGGCACCCTTCGCAAGGGCGTCCGCGCCCAGATGATGCAGACCGGAAAATCCTTCGAGGTCGATGAGGTCGGAATCTTTCGGCCCGAGCGCACCCAAGTCGACGACCTGTCCGCAGGGGAGGTCGGGTACCTGATCGCGAACATCCGCAATGTTCGCGATTCCCGCGTGGGCGACACGGTGACCGATGCCGCCCGGCCGGCGTCCGCTCCACTCCCGGGTTATCGGCACGTCACGCCAATGGTGTTTGCCGGGCTCTTTCCGACCGACAGCGACCAGTACCAGCAGCTCAAGGAAGCGCTGGAAAAGCTCCAGCTCAACGATGCGGCGCTGGTCTACGAACCTGAGACATCGGCCGCGTTAGGCTTCGGGTTTCGCTGCGGCTTCCTCGGCCTGCTCCACATGGAGATCGTCCAGGAACGACTGGAGCGAGAGTTTAATCTCACCTTGCTCGGCACCGCGCCGACCGTCGAATATCGCGTAAGGCTGCGCAACGGCGAGGATGTGCCGGTCGACAACCCGGACCACCTTCCCAGCCCATCAGAGATCGAATCGATCAGCGAGCCGATTGTGCTGGCGACCATCGTGGTGCCGAGCGCCTACGTCGGCAACATGATGCAGCTGAGTCAGGAACGCCGCGGCCAGTACCTGAACACGGTCTACGAGCCGGGCGATCGCGTTGTTCTCACCTACCGGATGCCGCTCGCGGAGATCATCCACGACTACTACGACCAGCTCAAGTCGCGAAGTAAGGGCTACGCATCCCTCGACTACGAGTTGGTCGGCTTCGAGGAGGCCAACCTGGTCAAGCTCGACGTTCTGGTCGGCGGCTCGCCGGTCGATGCCCTCTCGATGATCGTGGATCGCAGCAAGGCGCAGCAGCAGGGGCGCCGCCTCGCGGAAAAGCTCAAGACCCTGATCCCCCGCCAGCTTTTCGAAGTTCCGATCCAGGCCGCGATTGGCGGCAAGATCGTCGCCCGCGAGACGGTCCCGGCGATGCGTAAAGACGTCACGGCCAAGTGCTACGGCGGCGACGTGACCCGGAAGCGAAAGCTGCTCGAGAAGCAGAAGGAAGGCAAGAAGCGCCTGAAGCGCGTCGGCAACGTCGAGATCCCGCAAGAGGCCTTCATGGCCGTGCTGAGCCTGGACTGATGGAACGCATTCACAGCCTCTACCTGCACGTGCCCTTCTGCACCTGGGTCTGTAAGTACTGCGATTTCAACGCCTACGCCGTGCTCGAAGGGCTCATCCCGCCATACGTCGAGGCACTGTCGAGGGAGGTTGAGCTGGCCGGCGCCG
>WNGI01000122.1_pt1 | contig 50018 bp, 60 predicted proteins | sample 5400621 | NCBI WGS metagenome assembly WNGI01 (sample SAMN13153374, study PRJNA577476) | soil metagenome | isolation source: 20 cm soil or saprolite under Garry oak tree replicate 1 | place: USA:California | collected 2016-06-15 | reverse complement strand
CTGCTGGCACTTCGGCACTTGCAGCTAAAAACGGGTGCCACGGATAAAAACGCTCTAAGGGGCTGTTGTTCGAAAAAACTTGGCATTTTGGCACTTGACCGGCCAAAACGCTTAATTATGTAACCCGTGCAACGGGTTAATCAAGTGCCAACTCGGTCGAATACGCTTGGCACTTCGGCACTTGCTCAAAATCATCAAGCGACGGGACACAAATTGGCAATTGGCAATTGGTATTTGCTACACCATGATACCACTAAACCCGTGTAACGGGTCGGCCAAGTGCCCAAGTGCCAGATTTGCGATTCGCTTGCGTTTGTACCTCGAACGGAGGGAGGGCGCCCGCCTACCAGGGGTTGAGTAGGTGCGGATCGTGGGCGACCCGTGGCACCCGTGTGACCCGTGTGACCCGTGGGACCGCCCCCAGGACATGGACCAGCCATCAGGGCAGCGCGCGCCGAAGGGGGGGTTTGCGAACACCCACGGTCAAAATTTGACAAAGGGTAACCTTTCACTATATTGAATATACCAATATGGAGAGCCGCAATGGAAACCTGGAAAACGATCCCTGGCTGGGCGTACGAAGCCTCTACGTTTGGGCAAATTCGAGCCTGTAACACGGGTCGCATTTTGAAACTTCACGTCAGGAAAAAGGGCCCCAGCGGGCCCTACTATGTGCGGGTGGGGTTGTACCGCGAGCGTAAACAGTTCCACCTTCACGTTCACCGCCTCGTGCTCGAGGCTTTCGTGGGCCCCCGCCCTGCTGGACGACAGTGTCGCCATCTGAACGGGGACCCCATAGACAACCGCCTGGAAAATTTGGCCTGGGGCACCGATGAGGAGAATTTCGCCGATAAACGGTCCCATAATCCAGACTATTTTCTGGACGCGGAAGAGATCGCGATAATCAAAGCATCCACCAAATCTCAGAAGGACTTGGCCGCGGAGTTTGGGTGCGTGACGTCCACCATTCACCACCTGCGGCCTGGCCGTTTCTACGATCGCCAGGGCCGCCCTAAAAAAGCCCCACTCGTGTGAAAAAGCTTCACCCGCCATGAAAACCCTTCTCCTCGCGCTCGCGCTCTACCACCCGTCCGCCCCGTGGATCCCCCCGGCGCGGTTCGACGTCCCGTACCCCGGCCAGATGTTCTACAAGCAGGTCGACGCCTGGGAGTTGGTCGACTATTGCGGCGGGAACGCTTGGGCCTGTACCCTGCCGCACTACGTCGGCGGCCCCTGCGTGATCATCCTGCCGAAGACGAGCGCTGTCATCGATCGCAACATGATCGCGAACTTGATCCGTCACGAGACCGGGCACTGCAACGGGTGGAGCCCCGATCACGAACAGTGATCAAATTTTCGTGATCAGAAGAACTTCCCCGTGGCACCCGTGTTACATTGGTCACGTCGCGCTGCTCGCTCGAGCTACTACGCCGGGTCCCGTGGGGGTAGCGACGACTACGCCGTGCCCGGGGGCAGCGGCGCGGCGCCGCAAAGGAGAAGGTCATGGGTACAGTCGTCGGTCTGATGTTTCTCTGCGTGATCCTGGGGGTCATCTGGTGGGCCATTTCTGAGAAGCTCTGGCCACGGATCCAGCAGTATGTGAAGGAGCCGTTCCTGAGCTTCCTGCAGGTGCTCGCGGTCTTTTTCCTGGTTGCGCTTGTGCTCTACGCGATCGCGCAACTCCTGTCGCTTGCAGGCATCCAGGTGCCGTATGTCACCGGGCCACATAGGCTATTTTGATGCGCCGCCGCCGCCGCGATCCCCTGAATCACGATCCGTCGGGAGTGCACTTCGCGCTCTTCATCGCGGCGCTCGCGATCATCATCGCCATCATGGCCTACTACAACATCCGCTGAGGGAAGCGCCATGGCAATTCCAGGACCGACCGGCGGGACGGGGCCCGCGTTGCCCGCGTACACTTTGGCCGAGTTCCAGCCCCAGGCCAGCCTGTTCGACGAGGACCTGGAACTACAGAACTTCTTGACCCATCTGCGGAACGCAAACCCGGATCAGATCCGAGCTTTCGTGCTGAACAATGTGACGTCGTTTTCGGATGTCCAGCAGCTGTTGGTTCGGATCATGCTGTGGTTGGCGCGGGCGAGCAGTCTCTAGTGGAATGACGTCACAGATCAAAGGTAACTAAAACGTTACTAGACGGGGCGGGCCCGCTTTGTCTACAGTGCTCCCGTTCCTCCTGTGATGCTGTCAACTTGGCGGGAGGACCTGATGGTCCTCCCGCTCTTTTGGAGCCCTTATGAGCGCCCCTACCAAGGATCCTCACGTCGCCCAGATCGATGCGATGGAGAAGCTCCACCACATCAAGATGACGGTGAAGGTGGCAGTCGAGGCCGCGCGCCGGAAGCTCGCCGCCGGGCAGAAGTTGTCCGAGGACGATATTGCCATGATCAAGGCGTTCCGGCAGCAGGCGATCGATGCGACCCGGAGAGTGCAGGACGAGTATCTCGAGGAGTTGAAAGCTCATGGCATTGAGCCATAAAACATTTGCAAGTGCGCTCCGCATTGTGGCGTCGGCTAGTCAGCTGAACGAACCCACCGTGCGTGACCTGCTGTGCCAGGCGGCCGACCGGATCGGGGAATTGCTTGACACCATCGACGACTACGAGCGGGCGCGGCTTAGTCGCCTCACCGGCATGGGGAATCCACGATGAGCTTGCATCCCACGAACGTCGCGATCACCCGAAACCCTGATCGGAGCCCCCGCCATGAAGCGAGTGATGATTGATATCGAGACGCTCGGCGTCAAGAACGACGCCGTGGTACTGAGCATTGCCGCGTTGGGGTTCAAATTTTGCGGGATCGATGAGGTGGGTCCGCGAGCTTCGTGGATCGCGCCGGAGGGCTACGTCTGGTACCCGAGCTTGCGTGAGCAGTTTGCCCGCGGGCGCAGCGTCAGCGAAGGCACCCTCGAGTGGTGGCAGCGCGACGAGTTGGCGGGGGCGCGGGCCGATTGGGCTTACCTGGACGGCGTGAAGTGCGAGGAGATGATCGAGTCCGTGTACCAGAGTCTTGCGCAAGTGGTCGAGAATGCCGACGAAGTGTGGGCGGACGGTATCGTGTTCGACATTGGCATCCTCGAAAGTCTATTCTCTCCGCTCCCGCCGCCTTGGAAAAGCTACAACGTGGCGCGCGATCTACGCACTGTGAGGAATCTGCTGCCGGTTAAGCGGTTTCATACCGGGCCGCCGCTCGTCGGCTTTGCGCATGATCCGCTGTATGACTGCAAGCATCAGATCGAAACCCTGTGGAGCCTGTGGCCCGAGGAGCCGAAGGAAAATGCAAAGCTATTTCGGCCGGAACTCTTTGAACGCGCGGTCGCAGAATCTCCTGAACCGAGTGTCGACAGGCTCCGCGAGTGACACGATCAAGGCGCTAGTCGAGCGCAATCACATCCTTGAGGCGTCAATCGACGGGCACATGGCGATCCGCACCAGTTGGGCGGGGGTTGCGGCAGAGTTGCGCTTGACGATTGACGCGCTTGCGCAGCAGGTTATGGAGTTCGAGTTGGACGAGGAAGAGCGGAATGAAAAACGGCGACCGCGAAAGAATGCTCGTCGAAAGCGTAGAGCGCAAGCGTGAGGCGATGCGCCGTCTGCGCCTCGCCCTACGGGGCGTGATTCCCCACGTTGACGCGGATGAGCCGGCGCGGAAGTATGCTGAGAAAGTTTTGGATGAAACCTACGGAGAATCCCAATGAGCAAGGTTGCGACACGAGCAGAGGTTTACAAGTCACTTGACAGCGAGCGTGACTATCAAGACGCACGGTGGCACGGGTCAGCCCCGAGTACCGATCCGCGGGAGCACGAACTCGACGCCTGGATTTTGTACATCTACGGCTACACCCAGCGGTTGGTTGACGCCGGCTGCTCGTGGGACGGTCTGATCCCCGAGGAGAAGACCAAGGTGCTCGATTTTGTTCGCAAGGTCGGCGCGCTCTGCGTCGTCACCATGGAGTATCACGGTGCTCCCAAGCGCGTAATGCCCCCCGAATTGCTGCCGGTGGGCGATGAATTTCAACCTTGAGCGCTCGTGGGAGTGCCCTCGCTGCCGCCGGCGGATGGAGAAACCCGGTCGGCACTTCAAGCCGAATAGCTTTGCTCCGTGCTTTTTCGAGACCAGGACGATGAAAACGTACAGCGATCGGACAGAATATTCGCACGGCGCCATTCAATGGAACAACAGTGGCTACTTGCCGGCGCCGGGCCTTCAGCCTAATCATGCGGATGGGCCTTTGCTGTATTTCAGCGATGGCCAATTGCACTGGTTGAATTTATGGGAGAGGCTAAAATTAGCCCTCGGGCTAACTGATGCTGAACTCTTGCAGTGGAAGCGCCGGCCCAATTTGTCGAAGGCGTTTGGGGTCAAGAAGCCGTTTCCACGGGTGCAACTTTTCTATGGCCCCGACTATCGCCGGCTGGAAAGTCGGAGGCGCCTTGCACTTGCGTGGGGGAAGCGATACGGCTACTTCGACAGACGCGAGGGTGAGCTTGTGTACGAACATTGGGTCGAAGTAACCTGGCCCGAGTTGATAAGGTTTGACTGGCAGTGAAATGGCTACCGGTATGGTGTGTTTCTTTGACATTGGTGGCGCACCGCCCTACACTTCGCTTACGCATAGTCTATCCCTGGTCTCGTCCGCACAAGGTAATGTCGGTCGAGAAAATGCCAAAAGGGTGGGAACCGCCGAAATAGGAGCGCCACATGGCCATCAAGATCAAGAAGTCGACGCAGGGCTCGTACCGGGCTCAGACTGGGACCCCCGCTGGCAAAAAGATCTCTGCCGCCCGTATCGAAAAGGACACGCACTCGTCCAACCTCAAGACAAAGCGAAAGGCCGTGTTCGCGCAAAACGCAAGGAAGTGGAATAAGGGATGATCAAGGAGAAGCTCCTCAAACATCAGATCGAGCAGGTTGAGCGGGCCGGCTACTACGTGATCCCGTACGATCGCGTGGAGTCGCTGCAGGCGCAGTATATGCACGATGTTTTCATGCACGACCTCGCGATTGATCCTGAGGCCATTAGGGACTTGTCGGAGAAGGAACTCCTACGGCGATTGGCCTGCGCGCTTAGGCCCTATCTTCGCTGGACTCGCACGCATGACGAGAAGAACATGCTCACTATTACTCGCGCCGGTATCACCATCATCCTCCCAAAAAAGGAGAACTCCGATGAAGTACCTGATAGCCTTTCTTGTCTCACTGATCCTCTTAGCCGTGGCGCCGAGCTTCGCCGCCCCTTCGCCGGACCCGGAGCCGCGCTGCGTCGTCAGCGAGAAGTTCGCTGAGCAGAACAAAGACGTCGGCTTCAAGTGGCTCGACGTCCCGGTGAAGCCGGAATTGTTTGAACTGCTTGCGAGCATCCTGCAAATTCCCGATGAAGTGAAGGTCACCGAAATCCGGTTCTTCCAAGCCCTGCCGACGGGTGCTCCTAGTCCGCAAACTGGCATAGCGTTGGGGCATGACAATATTGTCTGCTTGTGGGCGTTTCCACCGCTGCCAGTTCTTGCGCTCATCATGCACATTCTCGAGAACGGTGGGATTGAGGCCACACCGAAAGGTGAAGGCATCTGATGGAGCGGTGGCAGAAAGTTTACACGTTTTGGCTGGTGATCACGGTTGCGTTCGTCGTCTTCTTCATCGGGTCGTTGATCTTGATGAAGGCAGCGCGGGCGCACGATCACCAGCCAGGCGAGACCACTGAGCAACAGCAGGTGGTCAACTTTCTGCGCACTTGGCGCCGGCCCAAGGGGACGTTTGAGATCGAGCACCGCAGGCCACTGTGCTGCTATGCCGACGGGCAGAACCAAGATTGCTTCTTGGTGGCGGCGCGGCGTGTGGTCGACGGGGTGCTCGAAGTCAAGCCGGCGTTTGGTGAGTTGGACGCCTACGACAACTGGTACAAGGTCAATACCAAAGTGAACGAGGATCTGCAGGACGATCCGCGTGACTCGCCAGATGGGAAGACGTACGTGTGCATCTTAGGGAATAGTGTGGTGTGCTACGTGGAAGGTACGGGCACATGAACCGACAATCGCGTTTGATGGTGCTCAAGCGTACGCCGCTTGGGCAGATCGAGGGCTATTCACCAAAGACGCGCGGCAACTACGTGCAATGCACCCATGTGAACAAGGGGAAGAAGTATGGGCCGGCGCAAGCATCGCTCATGCATCGCCTCGCCGAAGCTGCCCGTAAAAAATTGGGAATGGGATGACCGCGACACTCCTGCACTTCCCCAATAAGAAGCCCCCCTCGGAGACGTCCGTCGTTGTTACGGGTTCAATGGGTTTCATCGGGAAGCACTTGTGCAAGTTGCTCGCCGACTGCGGGTACAATATCATCGAGACCTTCGACATTCGAAAGCGGGCCGTTGAAGATGTCTGCCAAGTCAAATTTCCACCCGCGGATTGGTGCTTCCATCTAGCGGCCCTCACCGATGCCCAATGCGGGGACGAGGCGGCCATGGAGGCCGTTAACTATCAGGGAACGCTTCGAGTGCTAGAAGCGTATCAAAGCAGGACTATCTTCGCGTCCACATGTGCCATCAACTACCCAGGGACCCCTTATGCGGACTCTAAGCTTAAGGCTGAGCGAATGGTTAGGATGTATCGGGGTCGTACTGTCCGGCTGTGCAATATTTTTGGTCCTGGTGGTCATGGTGTTATTGATCATTTTGCCCGCGCTGACGTACTACGGATCAGAGGTGCTGGTACGCAATTGCGCACGTATGCGCATGTCAACCACGCCGCCATCGCGCTCGTCCGCCAAATGGCCCAAATCGTCGGGAACCTCTACATCCTTCCAGGGATGACCTTGACAGTGAATGAGATCGCACAAGCGTTCTACCCAAATAAGCCGGTTGAGCACGTCGAAAAAAGTCCCCTAGATCTTGAACACGCCCCCCAAGTTTACGTCTGATTAAGACTTTGACTGGATGGTGGAACACGGCTGCCGGCTGGTAGCGCGTCTCCGCCCGCTATCCTTAGGGCGACGCGACTCGCATAGGGGTACCGGCCGGCGGCCGCCTTAATCTTGACACAATCTTGCCAAAGTCTTACTACAGTCGTTCCCTCTACCCCGGAGAGAACGAATGGACACCGAGCCGACCATTGAGGGCTTCCCCCTCACAGAACTTGCTATCGCCGTCCGAATGGCCAACGAAGGAATCCCCATTCGTGCCATCGCCCGCTGCACCAAAATCTCCTCTGCCGATCTCCGCGAGCACTTCGACGAGGCCCTCGATGAAGGTACTATTGTCCAGTTGCCCCGCGATGACTGGCCTGTGCACGGGACTCGAGAGAACCGGGTCCCGGAGTATGCCAAGATCGGAGTTGATGACGCGCTCTTGGTGCTTAACGTTGTTCGACTGTTTGGGGTGACCCAGCAGCAAGCGTGTTTACTCCTGGTGTTAATGAAAAGGAGAGAAGTTACACGCAAGATGCTCCACAACGTGATCGAAAGTCGAAGACCGCATCCCAAGGTCGAAACTGAGCCCAAAATCGTCGACGTCGTCATATGCAAGCTGCGGAAACGGTTGGAGGGATTCGGATTGGCGATCCAGACGGTGTGGTCGTGTGGGTATTTTATGCCGCCCGAGCACCGCCGCAAGGCGCTCGATATGCTCAATGCTTACTTGGAGGACTCGCAGGTAGTCAAGATCGAAGATCAGATCGAGTAGGAGCAAGGAAATGTTCGAGTGGACTCTAAACATCGGGACTGTGATTACTGCTTTTTTTCTTCTTGTGGGGTTCGTGGGCAGCGGCGTTGTGAATTCGATCGCGGTTGGGCGATATTTTGGCGCGTCTGATCGACGCTTGGATATCATCGATACCCGAATGGACAAGCTTGAACTAACTACGGGTAGAATAACTGAACTCTTGGTCGCGATTGCCCAACAGAAGAGCGAGATGACAGAACTGGTACGGCGTTTTAATGATTTGCAGCAGTATGGAAGCCATCGACTTGCAGAGGTTGTTGACCAAAACCGGACTCAGATCATGGCCGAGGTGAAAGAACGCCTTGCAGCTATTCAGCATCAGCTGGATCAAAAATTAGGTGTGACGACTTAAGTCCAGCCGGCGGCGTTGAGGCGGGGACGAGAAGGCTTGGTAGGATTGAAATGTTGCGCAGCGCGCGCGGCGAAATCTTGAACGAGGCCCCCGTGGACGACCAGGGCTACATATTGCAGTGTATCCGCCACGTGAGAATACCCCTCAGGATCCATCTTATCCGGCGTCGGCTTGAGCGCGCCCGCTTTGCTCTTGAGGAAGCGGTATCCGCCCGCCATTGCACGGTACAGCATTGGGCACCCGAGCTTGTTTATCATAAGGGCCGGACCCGCATTCCGCTGCTGCATGAGGAGTGCTTCGACTGCGCGTAGTCGTGGATCGATATCGTTGGTTGGCGCCGGGTAGGCGGGGAGCCCCAGGCGGCGGATCACCTCGAACGAAGTCTCTTCGGAAATGGTGCTCTTGGCCACGCCGGCGGGGTCGCCAACGACGAACAGTTTTGAGCCGAGATACTTCCCCTGCAGAAGACGAGGACGAAGGTTTTGAGTGATGTGTTTCTCGAGCCCGATGTTTTCCGCGGGGACTTCTTCATGCACGATCAAGCGGCCTTGATGATCCATCTGGCAAATTATGGACCAGGGATTTCGTCCAAAATCTTGTCCGATAATGATAGGGTAGCCAGGGATGACAAGGGTACTATCCACTCCATGGAAGCTAGGGATAAAAGAAGCTCGAAAGACTGACTGTCCAGATGGATCGTCACCGTACTCGGCAAAGACGTAACGTCGGCACCAAGGAGAGTCTTCGCCGTGCTGACGTAGGAGACGCTCATAGTACGTCCGTCCTTGAGCAAGACGTTTTGGGTCCCCCAAAGGTAGGCTGGCCGTGAAGGGTGTTTGCGGGCCGATATAGTCCAAATTTTCGGCGCGCTCGGACATTCCAGATGGTTGGATGAAGATTTGTGCATCGATCGGTGGCTCCGTCATGTACTTGTGCCACGGAGTCATTTCCGTGGGCATGTTCGTATCAGCGATGATACCAGACCATGTCGGCACACCGCCGGTCTTAGGAGCAGGATAGCGGCCAATGCGGCCCGAGAGAGGCGCCAGCACATCGAAATTCATTTCGATACATTCCGAGAGCCATGCGCCGGTTAGCTGCATCGAGAGTAACCGGCCCTGGTCGGTCGCATCTTCGAGCGGGATGAACACCCAATCACTGTGCACATCGCCGAAGCGAATTTGGTAGACTTTCCTGAACTCCTTCCACTCGCCAATCCTCTTCAGCCACAGATGGCAGTCTTGCAGGACGGTGTCCATCAATTGCTTGAGGGTTTGACGGGTGACAGCGAAGCGCGTGTAGCGTTTGCCGTCTGTCCACGGCTGCTGCTCCGCCGCGCGTCGTATGAGTTCAATGATGCATGCGGTCGTCTTGCCCGAGCCTATCGGACCCGCGAGGATGCGGGTGAAGGCGTCGGACTTCATGAAAGAGGCGCACGTAGGGGGCGCCTCATACTCGAATAGAGAATGATCACTCATCTTGCCAGGAGGCCCAAGGGGCCGCGATCCGCTGCAGCTGTTTCGGCTCTTCGAGATATACGCCTTTGTGGTCGACGATGCCATACTTTGGATGCACAAACATGAGTGCTTGGGTTGGCACAGACGGCGGGATGCGGAGTTGGTTGGTGCTGTACTCGTCAGGACCTTTGAGCGCGCCGTTCACCACCACGCGGGGCATCGGCATGTACTCGTGGTAGTGACAGACGACCAGCGTGTCGAAGCCTTGGTCTATTGAAGCTTTTTGTCGGCTGATTTTGACAGCCCCTCGAATGATCGGTCCAATTGCGCCAATGATGCCGTCGCCTCCTTTAACACCGAGTCGATCGCCATGAGTGAGGCAGAATCGGTGATGGTAGGACTTGAAATGACAATCTGGACCTTCACTCGCGGTGAATTTGATTCGTCGTTGTTTCTTGAAATATCGAATGAGATTGAGATAGACGGAGTAGTCATAATTGTTCTCCGCGATGAACTTGGCCCGGGGCTTCTTGTGTGTGCGGCCGTGGTTGCCGACGACGCACGGAACGTAGACGTAGCTGAAGGCAGAAAGCAGACGTTCGAACGCTGCCCCGAGGTTGTCAGTGAGATCGTTGACCGCTTGAAGTGGGGTACGATCATTGGTAACCGCAAGGTCCTCATGAATGTCTCCGCCGACCAAGTCGCCGCCGAGCCCTATGATAATGCCGGGGTACTTGGCTTTCGGGTCACCCATATGATTGTAGCACAAATCGACGGTGCGCTCGGTGAGATAGATTAGGCGGTCCTTGGCGATCCTAGCATTGAACTCCATGATGCCGTTTTGCCGGTTGCGGCGACAACGCTCGCCCCAATGGAAGTCGCTCCATATGCCAACTGGCGTACCGCGTACACTGTGAGAGCTAGGAAGCTTGTAAGTCCACTCCGGGGGATCGGGATCGTGGGAGGCAATTTGGAAAATGACCTCGCGGATTTTTTCGCGTTGGTCTAGTTCTCGCTGCTGCTGTTTAACGGTTCGACGAAAATCCGCGATCTCTACACTTTGCTTGCGAATGATTTCACTCGCGTCGCGGAGATAATCCTTGTCTGTTTTCCGAGGCGGGCTCATAGCTGCTCCTGTTGTAGGTTACGCTTGTACTCGTAGCGGTATTTTCTTACGATACCCTTTGGGGATTGATCATATTTCTTCGACATCATCTTCGATTTCGGGGACACGTTCCCCCGATGTTTGTACGCTTTCCCTCGTGGGCTTGTTAGCCACTGTCGGCGCTGCAGTTTCCCTTTCGGTGATCTCTGGTAAAGTATCTGACTCCGCAGATGCCTCAACCTCTGAAGTTCGCGGTGTGACATCTTTGGTAAATTTGAGCTTGTGATCTTCGCCAAGATTGATCGTAATTGTGAATCTATCTCCCGCAGACGCTTCGTTGACCTTAGGTCCATCGCCGACGCCTGCAATTTTCGCGAAGAACTTTCCTGTCTCGACGGCAACGGCCGCTCCTATGTTTGGATCAACCATCTGGGATCCTAGGCGAGGCAATCCTTCTTCCAGCATTACGGCTGAAATAAGGCGTAGCCTGTCCTGGGTGGATGTGATACGATTCCATTCGGCGGCGAACTCTTCGCACACCCGCTTGAAATAGGGGATGAGTTTGACGACTGCGTACTCATCCTGTGCGAGCTTGAATTCTTCAAGGATGCGTTCGAGCGGCTGCAACTCCATAACGATTGCACGTGCGAGGCGCGCGATATAAGTCGCGGTCACGAAAGCGGGGAGGGTGACGACCTTGGTAGACGGTAACTGCATGCACGCTCTTATTGCATGCCAGGGCGTTAACGAGTAGTAAACACATTGTGATTACTCCCTGGAAGGCCCTGTCACTCCTGCGGAAGAACCATGGATCAGCTAGGACAAGCCGGCGTCATTTCGGTCGTGCCCCCCGCGGCCCTTGAAGCCCAACTCGCGCAGCAAGCTCAGCAGAAAGCTCTCCTCAACCAGGCGCCCGCGCCGGTGATGTCGGATCTCGCGGGCTACGTGAAGGCCCGGTACGAGATTTTTCGCAACCATCGGAACACTGTCTCGGGTTGGACGGAGCGATTGTTGGAAGGGCTCCGTACGTACAACGGTCAGTACGCTGCTTCGAAGCTGATCAACATTCGGGCGTGGGGCGGCTCTGAGGTCTATGCTCGCATTAGCACCCAAAAGTGCCGCGCGGCGTCATCACTTCTTCGTGATATCTACCTGGGAACCGACCGACCGTGGGCGATCGACCCTCCGCCGGATCCAGAAGTCCCGGACGAAATTTACCAGAAAATCAGTCAGTTCGTGCAGCAGGAGGGCCAGCAGGCGGCCGCGACGTTACAAACTGTCGGCCAGCCACCCCCTTCACCCGACGATATGGAACAACGCAAGCAAGCGCTTTACGAGAGCGCCGAAGACGCCGCCCGTAAGAAGGCGACTGAGCAGGCCCGGTGGTCGACTGACAAGATCGATGAGCTACTGCGCGAGGGGGATTTCTACAACGCCCTGTCCGACCTCCTCACCATGATACCTATCTTCCCATTCGTGGTCCTGAAGGGTCCCGTTGTGCGGATGGTGACCGAAATCGAGTGGCCCCCCGGCGGCGGCCAGCCGCAGATCAACACAGTTCCCAAGCTTTTTTGGGTCGCTCCGAGCCCGTTCGACGTCTATTGGACACCGGGGGTTGCAGACCCGAAGAATGCTGAAATTATCGAGAAAATGCGATATACTCGCAGTGAAATCAATGACTTACTTGATCTACCTGGATACAACCAGTCGGAGGTTCTGGCCGCCCTGGATGAATACGGGCGCGGGGGTCTCTATGACAATTGGGACACACCGGACGCAGAGCGCGCAGTTCTCGAAAATCGTGAAAATCCGGCATGGAACCGTAGCGGTTTGATCAGCGTCATGGGCTATTGGGGCAACGTCCAGGGGCGGCTGCTCACGGAATATGGCGTGCAGATGCCCCCCACCGATCCCGAGGGGCTCCGGGACTACAACGCGGAAATTCTGACGATCGGCGGCCACGTGATCAAGGCGGCTATTTCGGTGTCGCCACGCAAGCGTCACCCGTTCTATTTTACGAGCTTCGACAAGACCCCGGGCTCGATCGTGGGCGCGTCGCTGATCGAACTCATTGCCGACCTGCAGGAAGTTGCGAACGCTTCGCTGCGATCGCTGGTTAACAACTTGTCGATCGCGTCGGGCCCGCAGGTCGTGATTGACGAGAGCCGGTTGTCACCGACTGAGAACGGAGACGAACTTTATCCGTGGAAACGTTGGCGGGTGCGCAACGATCCAATCGGGATGAATACCACCAATGACAAGGGGCCGATATGGTTTTTCCAGCCAAACAGCAACTCAGGCGATTTGTTGAAGGTGCTCGAAGCTATTATCACGCTCGCAGACGATGTTTCTGCGATTCCGAAATACCTACAGGGCCAGGGCGCTGGTGGCGCTGGCCGTACTGCATCTGGGCTTGCAATGCTAATGGGCAATGCGAGCAAGATCCTGCAGACCGTATCAGGCAATATCGACAGAGACATCTTCACGGAAGCGCTCGCATCGCTTGAAGAACTTGTGTTGCTCACCGATACGACGGGTGTGCTCACAGGCATGGAGAAATTTGTCGTTAAGGGCGTTCAGGTCGCGATCCAGCGCGAGACGCAGCGGCAGCGACAACTCGAGCTTCTGCAGCAGACGAACAATCCGACCGACATCCACATCATGGGTATCAAGGGTCGCGGTACACTCCTCCGCTCGGTCAGTGGTCAGGTTGGTCTCGAGGGCGAGCAGATCGTCCCGCCGGACGAGGTCCTCGAGAAGATGCAAGCCGAGTCGCAGCAGCACGGACAGGATCAGCAGATTGCCAAGGCTGTGCAGGATGGTATCATCAAGGGCACGCAGGCTGCGGTCACGCGGATTGTCACAGAACTCGAGTCGGGTGTTCTTGCCCAACGCTTCATGATGCCGGAAGGCGCTCCAACGCACATCGGCACTCCGGGGCAATTGCCCCCACCCGGCGGACCTCAAGGTGCCCTGCCCCCGCCTGGTGGGGCGCCTCCCGGTGCGCCTGGACCGCAGGGGTCGCAAGCGAATCCGCACCCAGCCATGTCGAACGATGATGCGCAGCAGACCGCGTTGGCCGGCCGGCCAGCGCCGGCGTCACCAAATCAGGTCGTCTCGGGAGGGCCCCACTAATGGCCGCCAAAGTCACTGCTAAACCGACCGATCCAGGGCCCCACAACAAGCAGTGGCCCACGGTGAACATCGTGACCACGAAAACTGCCAACACGCCTACGCACTTGCAGGCTACTGGTCCCGCTGCGCCCAGCACGAGGCAGTTCTATGACAGCGGGGGAACCGTGCAGGGTTTGAAAACTATTCACATTCCGGGCTATTCGGGTCCGGGGTGATTAACGGTTCGCTAACCTAATCGCGCTAGAAAAGCACCATATTTCTTCGGCGCGTGCCAAGAGGACACACAAGCCATGGCTATCCTGAGCAGTGCAAAATATGATGACAACTCTTTGGGGAAGATCCTCAAGCAGGTTGTCGACGCCGTTAACACAGGTAGCATCGGCGGTCCCACGGGTCCCACGGGCTTTACCGGTCCCGGTGGCGGACCTACCGGTCCCACGGGTGCAACCGGCTTAACTGGACCGACTGGTCCTTCGATCGGCGCGGCGGGTCCCGCTGGCCAACAGGGTGCGGCCGGCGCTACGGGCGCTACGGGTGCCACGGGAGCGACCGGTGCAACCGGTCCACAGGGCGCCGCGGGCATCACCGGCGCTACGGGCATGTACAACGGCATCACCGGCCCGACGGGCAATACGGGGCCGACTGGTCCCGGCGTTACCGGCCCGACGGGCGGCACGACTGGCATAACTGGTCCGACGGGCGCTACTGGCGCCACCGGCCCGACCGGTGCTACCGGTCCGACCGGCGTCACCGGCTACACTGGCCCAGGCTTCATCTTCGTCGCGCCGACCAGCGACCCCCACATCGTGAATGCAGTGTGGAACAACGCGGGTGTGCTGACGGTCTCCGCCGGTTAATAGGGGTTCGAAATGGCTGACCTGACCAGCAAGGGCATCCCTTCACCGGGGACCAAGCCGGAAACGTACGACAAGAACTTCTTGAGCCCGATCCTGAAACGGGTGGTCGACGTCATCAACACCGGTGATGTCTATGGACCTAGAGGTGCCACCGGCGTTGCGGGTCCGAGCACCACGACTGGCGCTACCGGCAACACTGGCACGAGCGCGACCGGCCCGAGCTTCTTCGCTGCGGGTCCCACGGGTGTCACTGGCCTGACTGGCGCGACAGGTCCTGTTGGTCCGGCGAAGGTCGCCACAGGCCCCACGGGCGCGACCGGCACCACCGGCCTTGTTGGTCCCACGGCGGACCCCTTTGTACCGGGTAAGACTGGCCCGACAGGCCCCACGGGCACCACCGGCAACACCGGTCCTGGTTTTGCTGGCAACACTGGCCCAACCGGCCGCACTGGCCCGACCGGTAGTACTGGCGCGCGCGGCGCTACCGGCATCACCGGTGGTAACTGGCGCTTCATTGTCCCGACCTCCGACCCGAAGATTGCGGGCGCGGTCTACAACTCGACCGCCGGTGCAACAGGCGGCTTGAAAATCTCTCAAGGCTGAGATAGCTTCACTGCGCCCGGAGGCCCCCTGCGGCTGAGTGCGTGAGCACGCGGGCAACAACCCTCCTTCCCCTAGGAGTTCGCCGTGAAGCTATTTTGGAATGCCATCGTCAAGAACGAAGCCTCTCGCATTGAGCGCTGTATGAAATCTCTCGTCGATCACGTCGACGGAGCGATCGTGCTTGATACGGGCTCGACCGACAACACCATCGAACTCATCCGCAATTTCTTCGCTGCGGCCGGCAAGCCGTGTGAGATTGGGGAGGGCAAATTTGAAACATGGGACCAGGCACGAAATGATGCACTCACTCTCGCGCGAAATTCTGATCTTCCTTGGGACTATCTCCTTCTTGTCGATGCTGACATGGAGTTGGTCATCATCGATCCAGCGTGGAAGGATGAAATCCATGGCGTTGGCTCCATGGAAATGGTTCAGCAGGGCGGCACTGTCGTCTACACCAACTCGCGAATTCTTTCTCGGGCGGCCACAGGCGTTTATCGAGGTGTCACGCACGAGTATCTCGATGTCCCTAGCGAGGGTCGAATTAACGGCGCGCGTTTCGTTGATCACGCCGATGGAAACAATCGACCGGGTAAAGCCCGACGCGATGCCGATCTTCTTCGAGGAGGCTTGGAAAAAGAGCCGCAAAATGGGCGCTATTGGTACTATCTTGGTCAATCGCTAAGGGACTGCGAGGACTGGCAGGAAGCTATTCCCGCGTTCACGAATGCCATCCGCCACAGCACTTGGGACGAGGAGCGTTGGAATGCTCGTGTCAACCTTGCTAACTGCTATCTCAGTCTTGGAGATAGAGGCGCGTATTATCGCGAGATGCTCGATGCGTTCGATGAACGACCCTCTCGAGCAGAGGCTCTTTACGATCTCGCTCATCACTTTCGGGAGGCTGGCAAAAATCATGCGTCGCTTATTTTCTCGGAATTCGGATTGAGCAAGCCGCTGCCGAAGGATATTTTGTTCGTCAACGAGTATCCATACAAAACGGGCTTTAAGGAAGAGTACGCCATCTGTGGTTACTACGATCCGCAGCGGCGCCCCATAGCGAAGCGTTTCAACGATGAATTGTCGCTCTCGCGTGAGGCTGGCGGCCAAGCGCGGTTTGTAGCGCGAAACAATATGTTTTGGTACATAGAGACGTTAAAGGACCTCTGCCCTTCTGCGCAGACTTCCATCATCGATTTCACACCGCCCAAGGGCTATGTGGGCATGAATCCGTCACTATCACAAGATGGTGATCTCTCTGTGCGTTGTGTGAATTATACGATCACGCCCTGGGGCTCGTACGACATCCGTAAGATGGATTCTGGCAGTAACGAGGTCGAAGGCGCGCCTGTAACTCCCGATAACCCGATCCACACTCGCAATTTTGTTCGAATGGCTGGGAATTGGTGTGAAATCGTTCCGCCGGCCTACGAGAAGAAATACAACATGGTGGTTGGCGCTGAAGACATGCGGCTTTTCAGGTGGAATAAGGAACTCTGGTCGATATCAAATTTTCGTGATCGCAACGAAATGGGCAGTTGTCAGCAACATGTGGCGAAACTGGTTCACGAAAAGCCCGGTGTTGTTGCCATGGAGGACCTCCGTCACATAGAGCCTTTGGACTTCCCGGTCTCGTACGCGGAGAAAAATTGGATGCCGTGGCCGCGCAAGGACGCGTTATGGTTCGTGCACCGCCTTGGCACTATACTCGACCACACGGGTAAGACGGTCAAGCAGATACCAAAGGACACCATGGTGGTTGACGTTGACCGGCTGAGCGGCGGTGGGTGCGTCTGTGATATTGGTGGGGGTTTGTGGCTTGTAATCACGCACGAAGCTCAATTCCTACCAAACGAGAAACATCTTCGGTATTATTACCACCGCTTTGGGCTACTTAGCGATGATGGCACTCCGCTTGCGCTCTCACGTCCATTTGTGTTTCAAGGAAAGCAAATTGAGTTCGCCGCGGGGCTCGCGATTCTTGACGACACTGTGTGGGTTACGTATGGCGTACGCGATATCGAACCGTGGCTGTGCCAAATCCCGCTGTTGGAAGTGAAAGGACTTTTCAAATGAGCATTATGTTGGTGACGGGTTACACTCACATCAAAGACCACCCACGCAAACACGAGGAATATCAGAAATTATTCGAGAAGCTCCAACCGATTTCGGATTTGCTGGATGGGCCAGTCTATTTCAATCAGCAGGACATCAATCGCTGCTGGCTATATCAATGGCTGGACTGGTCCGGCGTGACGCCGACGCATTCAGTTGGGGACAACCCCGCGAAGAACTCGCTCGCATATCACATTGTGCAGCACCAAAAATTGCTGTGGTTAATGGTGGCCGGCTTCGAAAACCCGAAGGTCGACACGTTTGCGTGGGTCGATATGGGCATTCACAGCGTGCCTGGTGTTACAAATGAAATAATCGCTGCGGCGATCCAGCGGGCGGATGGTGAGAAAACGATTACGATCCCCGGCTGTTGGGGGCGCTCCGAGGCGAAGCTCGTACCGGATAGCCAAGTCAACTGGCGGTTCTGCGGGGGTTTTTTTATCGTGCCGCGGAAATACTTGTTCGACTTTGAGGCGGCGTTTCGCTGCGAGACAATGAGCCATCTTCGCGATACCAACAATCTTTCGTGGGAGGTTAACACTTTGCAGCGGCTCGAGCTTAAGTCCCCGGTCCGCCTTCCAATATGGTGGTACCAGGCGGACCACAATGAGACCCTATTCACCAACTATCCGGGCACTCAAAATGCGAGCTAGGATTGTCAGCGCCTTTGTTCCCCTGAAAGGAATGCGGCATATTGATCCGCACGCCTACGCAGCAAATGCGCGGGCGATGGTGGAACATGTTCCGCATCAGATTTTTTATGACATCTTTGAGACGCTGTGGCTGTACCGGTGGCTGGACGCTGCAGAGTGGCTAACGTTTCCGCCGGCGACACCCGCGGCTCCTGATCGCTATCCCACGCCGCAGCATTTCGTGAACTCGAACATCGTGCAGCATAACCGGACTACCTGGTTGATGCAGGCAGCGGAGATATATCCCGATGATGACATCTTTATCTGGCTCGACTACGGTCTCCTCAAGCAAGGCGACTTCACGGGTAAGCGCATCGAAGCGAAGCACATCCCGACATTCGTCGAAGCGGTCGAGCGCTATTACAAAGCGGGGCACCGTGACATCCCCTTCCCTGGAATTTCATCTATTGAACCAATCCAGGATCGGGGTAACTGTTGGCGTTTCTGCGGTTCAACTCACATCATCCCCCGCTGGCATCTCGAAGACATCCATCGGGCCTATCGCCATGCTTGTTGTAACTTCATCGCCAGAACACGGACTGTACCTCTCGATCTCCCAATATGGGCCACGGTCGAGAAGACCAATCCGCGTCTCCCTTATCGATGGTACCAAGCTGAATACGATTATACGCAACTGGCAAACTTTCCGGGCCCGGAGATGATCACATGACCCCGCTTTGTGAACTTGCAAAGAAGTACGGAACTGACAAAGGCGGCTGGCACACGATTGCTGGCGAAACCTGCCACAACTACACGCCGGTGTATCACCAACTTCTCGGCGGCCGCCGCGAGCAGATCAAGAACGTCCTTGAGATTGGCGTGAACTACGGCTGTTCACTACGAATGTGGGAGGAGTACTTCCCCAACGCGCGGGTTATTGGTTTGGATAGCAACGCAAGCTGTCTCTTTACCAAGGGCCGCATCGAGTGTTTCGCCGCGGATCAGGCCAATCTTGAATCCCTCAAGGGCGCACTGGCGCTTGCGGGTAGTCCCAAGTTCGATCTGATTGTTGATGATGGATCGCACGATCCTTCTCACCAGATCTTCTCGGCCAACGTACTTGCTCCCTATTTAGCGCCGGACGGGCTCTATGTCATCGAGGACATCTTCCCCGACTGCAAACCAGAACTGATCCTCAGCAAAATCCTATGGGGGAAGTGGACTGTGGAAGAGTGCGGCTTCGGCATCGGTAAAGCCGTGTGCGGCTGTGGCGGTGATTATGAGCGTGTCCACGGGGAAGTGCTTCTGGTAGGGCGTCATGACTAAAATTTTCATCACAGGCATCGCCGGTTTCTTGGGGAGCCATCTCGCGGATGCGATGATTGCTGACGGCCACAAGGTGAGTGGCATCGACAATCTGCTCGGGGGCTACATAGACAACATTCCCGTCAGTGCTAGTTGGGCGCGTGCGGATTGCAACGATTTTGACACTCTCATAAACATGATGCGTCATTGGGGGCCTGAAGTTGTTTTCCATTGCGCTGCGACTGCGTACGAAGGTCTCAGCGTGTTCTCACCCCACCTCGTCACCCAAAACATAGTAGGAGCGTCCACCAGTGTTTTCTCAGCATCTATCGCAAGCGGCGTCCGACGTGTTGTCCACTGTTCAAGCATGGCACGATACGGAACTGGCAATCCGCCGTTCCACGAACATGCTGTCCCGCAACCCCAAGACCCCTATGGCATTGGTAAGGTGTGTGCAGAGCACATGCTCCGAAATCTCGGAGAAACTCATGGACTTGAATATGTTATTGCAGTACCTCATAACATCATCGGCCCACGACAAAAGTACGACGACCCCTACCGAAACGTAGCGTCGATCATGATCAATCGCGCGCTGCAGGGGAAACCTATCATCGTGTACGGCGACGGCGAGCAACAACGCTGCTTTTCCTACATCGACGATTGCCTTGTGTGTTTGAAGGCGATGGCGTTCCAGCAGGACGTCGTAGGCGAGGTGATCAATATCGGACCGGATGAAGAGCCCGTGACCATCAACACACTTGCGCAGATCGTTAAGGAGATGACTGGTGAGATGCGTGTGCCGATCCAGCATATGCCAGGACGGCCGCAGGAAGTCCGTCTGGCATTATGTTCGTCGGATAAAGCGCGGCGCCTCCTCGGATACAAAACAAGCACGTCGTTGCGGGATGGCATCGGCCACATGGTCGATTACATCAGCGCGCGGGGCACGAAGCCGTTCGAATACCACTTGCCGCTCGAGATCGTGAGCGAGAAAACTCCTACGACTTGGACCTGGAAGCTCTTCTGATGTTAACGATTTCTTAGGGCTCTGGCCCTACCTTCCGCGGCGGATGCATCCAAAATCCTAGGAGTTTTCCATGGCTAAGTCCAAAGTTGAGAGCGAGAAGAACGTCGCGTTTGCCAAGGGTGGCACTACTCCGATGTTCGGCACGGGCGACCGCACCACGGCCTCCCCAAGTGACCAGGCAGGTCCAGCCGCCGAGGCGCGGACTGGCAAGGTCAATGACGGCGGCGGTGGGGGGAAATTTGCGTCCGGCGGCTCTGGCAAAATGTTCGGGTACAACCCGAGCGTCCCGGCCACGGCTGGCAAGACCAGTGCCCGCTAACCTGCGGACGCCTCCTCTGCCAAAGGCCCCCAAGCCCTTGGCGCCTGGGAAGGCAGTCAATGCAGCCCCGCGATTGAAGCCGAGTTCGACGCGGGAATATGGGAAGGGGGGCACCCCCCTTTCCGGCGCGCCCGATATGGGCCAGCGCGGCGCTGGCATCGGCTATGGAGGCCCCAATGGCAATTTTTAAGGGCAAAGGCTCGTCAAAGCTGCATGCTTCTCCCGGCGCTCACGTAATCAGGCACGCGGGCAAGGGCGCGGAGCAGGAACTTTTGCCTAACCGTCACGCAATGGCGACGCTCACCGGCGGCAGTGCAAGCGATCGCAACATGAACCAATACGCCAAGGCGACCCCAAATATCGAGCAAGCTGCACCGCCCGGCCAAGAGGCCGGTGCGCCTCCCGGCGGAGTGGGGCCCAACGACTACAGCCTAGGATAAGTTATGGCGGACCCCACCGCTAACCTACGAAAAAGATTACATATTCTGCGCAACCGGGCTCCTCAGGAGTTCCGCGATCTGCAGGATGCTTTGAACGCCTGGGCCGGCGACAAGCTGGCGAAGGTTACCGGGCTCGCCCTCGAGCAACTGCCGATATTTCAGGGCCAGATGCAGGCGATCGAACAGATTTTAACTCTCCTGAAAGACTCAGAGCTTAGACCTAACGATTGATCCTGCGACGCGCGCCCCCCGCGCCTCACACGATAGGAGAGATCAATGGTCGACTTCCGAGAGGTCCCCGCGGGCCGCGTAGACCCGCACGTCAAGCTTCCTTCCGCCGTAGCCAATGCCGCCGCAGCCGTAGAGCAGTTCTACGCGAGCCAAAAGGGCAACAGCGCCCCTCCGCCGCCTGTTGATGCGCCTGCGCCGCCCCCGGAGCCCGTAACGCCTCCGCCACCCCCGGATACGCCTGCGCCGCCCCCGTTGGCTGCTAGTACGCCCACGGACGCCGACGGTACGCCACCCGATGATGGCACGCCGCCCGATGATGGCGCACCGCCCCCGCCGCCCGACGAGCCTGCTCCCACGAATGAGCAAATCCAGCAGGACGTGTGGGCGAACCGCTACAATGCCATGCGCGGCCGCCTCGGCGCCGAGACCAAGAAGTTCAACACTGAAATATCCAAGAAAGATCGGGAGATTCTCGAGCTTCACAGCCGGCTATCACAATTAAGTGAGGAGGTCGTGAAGTCGAACCAACTCCTCACTTCGATCAATTCGCGACAAAATGCCACACCCCCCACACCCCCCCGGCCGCTGGTAACCGAGGCCGATGTGGAGCGTCACGGGGCTGACACGATCGATTTCGTAAAGCGTGCCGCCAAGGAGGCGGTAAGCCAGGAGATCGAGACCCTCGCGCAGCAAAACGCTAGGTTAAATCAAGAACTTAGCCGCTCCCGCAAGGCCGCCATGAATGCTGAGTTGACCCGCGAAGTTCCTAACTGGCGGGACGTCAACAAGGACCCGCGGTTCTTAAATTGGCTGCGGCAACCAAATATTTACACTGGTCAGACTAATAAGGAACTGTTGGACGCAGCAGCGCGCTCTGCCGATGCACAGCGAGTAGCGGCGTTCTTCAAGGGCTTCCTCTCAGAGGAGAAAGCCACGGGACAAAGGGACGACACCAACAACCCCGCGCCGCCACCCAAGCCGGCGCCGCGGAAAGCAGCGGTGGACTTAGCGACCCTAGCGTCTCCTGGTAGTGGCAAGCCGGCCGCTGGTTCCGACCAGTACACGCCGCCTTCAAAGCCAATCTACAAAACCACGGACTTCGAAAAATTCCGACGCGCCAAAGCTGCGGGGCACTACACCGCGCAGCAGGCAACGGCCATAGAGGCCGACATGCATCGGGCAACGCTCGAAGGCCGGATCATCAAAGGTTAATCCAGGGGTCCACAAGCTAACCAACCGCGCGCAAGTGGGTCCCGCAACCACAGGGACTCACTCTCATGGCTATTCCGAGTGCAGGTTTTCCCGGCGCAACGTCAGGCTCTACGCCTGCGATCACCCCGGTAGGCTCGTCCGGCAACTCTCTCCAAACGACGGGTTTCATCCCGGAGATTTGGAGCACGAAGCTGGTCGAGAAGTTCTACGCCTCCACGGTCCTTGCTGCGATCAGCAACACGGATTACGAAGGCGAGATCAAGAATCACGGCGATCGCGTCAAGATCCGCACGAAGCCGACCATCACCATCCGCGACTATAAGGCGGACGGTCTGCTCAACCTGGACCGCCCGACCGGCGGCAGCGTTGAGTTGTACATCGGCAACGGCAAGTACTTCTCGACCATTCTCGACGATGTGATGGAGATCCAGTCGGACCTCAACATCTTGTCGATGTGGTCGGATGACGCCGCTCAGCAGCTTAAGATCGCCGTCGACCAGGACGTTCTGGACGGCATCGTGGGCCAGATGAGCGCCAACAACCGCGGTACCACCGCGGGTGTCATCACCGGCAACGTGAACCTCGGTGTGAAGGGCTCTGCCCTGAGCGTCGTGGGCCGCAACCCGGGTGCTTCCGACGTCGAGCTTCTGGACGTCCTGATGCGTATGGGCCAGGTCCTGGACGAGCAGAACATCCCGGAAGAGGGTCGTTGGGTCGTGATGCCGGCTTGGGCTGGCCGCATGATCAAGCAGTCGGAACTCCGTCAAGCCTACCTGTCCGGCGACAGCGTCTCCATGCTGCGCAACGGCCGGCTGGGCATGATCGACCGCTTCACGATCTATGTCTCCAACCTGCTTCCGAATAACAGTTCGGACAGCGCGAACTTCAACTCGGGTGAGTGGCCGCTCTTCGCCGGCCATGCGCACGGTCTGACGTTCGCCAGCCAGATCAGCAAGGTCGAGACCCTGCGGTCGGAACTCACCTTCGGCCAAATCCTGCGCGGTCTGCAGGTCTACGGCTACCAGGTGGTCGACGGCAAGGCGCTGGTCCAAGCGCAAGTTACCCCGAATTCGTAACGCGGGGGATGTCGGAGTGGTACGAGAGGGGGCCCGGTGGGCCCCCTTTTTCGTTAATAAAAGGCTAACCATCGGGGGTTATGTTCCGATCGACTAGAGGATTGCCCATGGCCCAGACCTCCGCATCGTATTTTGGCGACTTCGACACGGATGACCAGCCGACCCTCAACAAGGTGTCGGACTACATCACCAACGCCCGCGTCCTCTTGCAGGATCAGACGGCGCCGTTTCGCTACGATGACACGTCCTTGTTGGCCGCCCTCAACCTGACGATGCTCGAGGCGCGGCGCGTCCGGGCGGACTTGTTCATCTACAACCACAAATACGGCGGCCAGGCGCAGGCTTTCCTCGCAAATGATGACACGCTTGTGGATGTCGAGCCGCAGTTTCGCCTTGGCATCCTCTACGGACAGGTGGCGCACGCCTACATGCGCGATCAGGAAGACTACACCGACGACAAGGCGACCGCCTTCTGGGCGTTCTTCGATGCCGTCATGATGGGCCGCGCCATGCCGCGTATGCAAGGCGGCGGTGGGCCTGGGAGGCCGTAATGTCTGATCACCGCGACGACGGCAAACTTCGCGCCAACGCGCTGCAGCTTCTCAACCAGGCTGAGGTCCGCTTGACTGGCATCAGTCAGGCGGCGCTTCGCGCGGAGCTATACGATGTGATGCGTATCTGGTTTGACGAGACGAACCAGTGGCAAGAGAGCATTGACTTTAACGTCGTGCCAAACGTGCTCGATTACCCGATCGTCCCGAATGACGGGATGATTATCCGGCTCATTGGTGTGATCGACCAGAACAAGGTGCCGCAGACGAACGCACTGATGCCCGTCCCCGGCATTGTGTCATTCACGAACCAGTTCAGCAATGTGCAGACGTTTACCGCTCGCGTTGTGAAGAACGTATGTTCGCCGTTCGACAACCGCGGTATCCCGCGGTTTCCGTCGTCGGTTCTCGATATCTGGGGGCACTACATTCTCGATGGCCTAGTGGGCAGGGCCATGCTGCAGCCCAACAAATCGTGGAGCAATCCACAGATTGGGCTGCAGCACTATCAACGCTTTCGCGATGGCGCCGGACGAGCCCGCGTCGACACTGCAAAGCGGAACACTGTAGGGGCTCAAGCTTGGGCGTTCCCGCAAACCTGGCGCACGCGCGGCCAACATGGCGGCGTGTCCGTAACCGGCTCACCGTGGTGATAACATGACTGATGCATGTGAATGCTCGAATGCTACGAGCGCCGAAGTCAACTTCAAAATTTCGAACGATGCAACGTGGAATGACGCGATCCAATTCGGCGTGCTTGCCGATGGGACTGTGTGGAGCTTCCCCGTCGGCGCGACGTTCCTTATGGACGTGAAGCGCAACCGTTTCGACGCGAACCCCCTCCTGCAGTTGACGACGGGTAACGGCCGCATTATGACGGTGGACGCGACCAACCGTATCATTCAATTCAACGTGTCAATCGTTGATCTACAGGCGGCGCTGCCGCCCGGCGAGTACGTCTACAGTTTCATTTTGGATGATCCAATCACCACTCCACATCAACGTACGCAATTGATGCACGGCGAAGTGTGCGTCGGCCAGGGGCTTTCATACCCGTAAGGATACTCAGATGACTGTCGTCGGCATAACTCCTGCTCCCGTTCTCTCCTACCCCATCGTGGTTGTTGCGGGGGTTACGGGTCCATCGGGTGGCCCTACTGGAGCGACCGGCGCGACGGGCGCGACGGGCGCGGGCGCATTTACGGGTCCCACGGGTGCAACGGGACCAACTGGAATTTCGTTCACTGGTCCAACTGGACCAAACTTCACCGGCGTGACTGGTCCTACTGGTCGTACGGGGCCGCCCGGTACATCGTTGACTGGTCCCACCGGCGCGACTGCGGCCGCAGCTACAGGCCCAACCGGTCCAACCGGCGCGACGGGTGGTTCGTTTGGATCAAGTACCGCCTTTTATACTGGTCCAACAGGTCCAATCAGCAACACTGAACAGATGGCAGGACTCGGTGGCACGCCGGCATTTTGCACGTACGTGCCAAGTAATTCTGGCAAAGTGCAAGTGATCCTGTCAGGTCTCGTGAACAACGGCACGGCTGACGTTGGCATCACGATCCAAGGTCGATATGGAACGGGTACTCCACCCACTCCAACCGCCGCTGCGACTGGTACGGCATTCGGGCGCGCACAGCGCACGAAGCAATCTGGCAATACGCAATTTGCGACCTTCATCACGCACGCGGTGATCTCGAGCCTGAACGTCGGCGTCACGTACTGGTTTGACGTTTCGCTTGTCTGCGCGGCGGCCGGTGCGGCAACGATCGAGGACGTGAACTTCACCATTCACGAGATCTAAGATGACGGTCACCGCGGTACCCACAGCGCCGATTGCCGCGTACCCCGTCGCCATCATTGGTGGTCCTACGGGGTCGACTGGCCCTGCGGGTTTTTCGACTAACACAGGTGCAACGGGCCCAACCGGCTCTACCGGATTTGGGTCTACTGGCTTGACGGGCCCAACTGGTTCGACGGGGTCCACGGGTGCTCCAGGCATCGCGACGAATACGGGCGCTACGGGCCCGACAGGTTTTAGTGGAGTGTTGGGCGGAACGGGCCCGACAGGTCCCACGGGTCCCACGGGAGCCACGGGGGCTACTGGTACAACGGGCTCCACAGGCCCGACAGGTCCCACGGGAGCCACGGGGGCTACTGGTACAGCGGGTACCGCGGTTAACACGGGTGCCACGGGTCCTACGGGGCCAACCGGGGCGACCGGGGCGACCGGAGCAACTGGTCCGACGGGCAACACTGGTCCGACGGGCACGCCGGGAAGTGCCACCAATACGGGTGCTACGGGCAACACGGGGCCCACAGGTCCTACGGGGGCCACCGGCGCGACGGGTGTGACCGGGCCTACCGGTGCGACCGGGATTCCCGGCCTCATCTTCGCCAATACGTGGAACCCGGCGGATCTTACCTCAGTCACCCTAAGCGGTAACAACCTGATCGCGACGGCAAATTCCGGGACTTCCGGCGTGCGTGCCTACATCGGGCTGAGTTCCGGGAAATACTACTGGGAAGAGACGTGGAACGTCATCAATGGCTCGGGCACGGAAATCGGTGTGGCTACAGCAGCGGCCACCCTGAATGGAAACGGTATTGCAGGCCAAGCGGTTGTCACCAATGCCAAGACCGCTTCCGGCGAAATCTGGGTTAACGGGGTCGACTCGACAAAGAGCCTTGGCATTCAATCTGCTGGCAACGTGATCGGGATCGCGATCGACATCACCGGGGGCTTGATCTGGTTCCGTAATGCGCCGTCCGGCAACTGGAACGGGAGTGGCACGGCCGACCCTGCAACGGGCGTAGGCGGCATCAGCATTTCCTCTCTGGCTACCCCGCTCTATCCGCTGGCGGGCTTCACCTTTGCCAATGACAAAATAACCGCCAACTTCGGAGCTACGGCCTTTACCGGGGCTGTCCCTGCTGGATTTGTTGCGGGCTGGTTTCAAGCGCAGGGGCCAACTGGCAACACTGGTCCGACCGGCGCGCAGGGCGCCGCCTCAACAGTTACCGGCCCGACAGGCTATTCCGGTGCGACCGGCTTCACGGGCAATACCGGGCCAACGGGTCCTACTGGTTTCACGGGAAACACCGGTCCGACCGGCATTACGGGTCTCACTGGTCCGGGGCGTTTCACATTTGCTCCTTCAGCGCCATCTTCGCCGGCGCCGGGCGACACGTGGTTCAATTCGACCACTGGCGCGTTCAGCATGTGGGTCGACGCCACGGTAGACGGCGGCGTGGGCAATTGGGTGCAGTATTCGCCGGCGGCGCAGGGCGCCACGGGCATACAAGGTCCCGAGGGGCCGCGGCCGTACATCCCCCATCCTGACGATGATCCCATCCTGCCCTTCGGCCTGCCGGACGATCTCCGGTTCCAGCTTCTCACGACTGACCGGTTCTTTGAGTAAGAGGATATTAAGGTTTAGCGGCTAAATCTTGATCTGAGTTCACCCGAGGAACGCTCACATGACCGACGTTTCCATCCTTGCTCAAGTTCGCGGCCTTGTCCGCCAGTATTTCACCGCCTCACAAGCCTCTATTCAACCCATGCTGGGGGACGGCGGCGAATTGCTCATCAACCAGACCCTTCCCGAGCGCTCCGAATTGGTGCGGCTGGGCAAGTCTTGGGGTGCGGCAATTCCGACTGGTTCTGCTTTCACTCCTGCAGCTGCATGGCCGACCGCTGCTTGCAATTTGACAATGTACAACGGTGAGGCTCCCGGTGGCCCGAGTTACGTGATCGATCGCGTGTGGGCGACGATGATCACGGGTGGTATGACTGGCCCGATGGCTCTTTTGGGACAAATTGTTCCGGTCGGCGCCGTTGCTGCTGGTCTTGCTGGTGCAACCGGCTCTTTCACAGATGCCAGCACTGTTCTTAAATGGCAACTCTCTGGTCGCCTTTCTGCCTATGCAGGCAATGCGAAGTTTGTTGTCTCCAGTGGTAACGCGGGTGTGACGAACAAGTGGTTCCAGTTGGGCCCGTCTTCTCCGCTAGTCACTGCCAATGCGGGCGGTGTTGTGGTTGGCCTTGGTGTTGAGGCAAATCTCTTTGGCCGCATCATTGTTCCACCCGGTGCATACTTCAACCTGATGAATGCTTCTGGTCAGGCTACGGGTACTGGCATTGCTGGTATCGACTGGCATGAAATCCAGCTAAGCCTCGCCTAATACGCCAGGAGGCGTAGCCTCATGGCACTCATAGTTTGGCCGTCAAACCCCTCCGTAGGGCAGGTCTACAACTTCGGTAACATCACGTACACGTGGACCGGGTCGACATGGTCGCCCGGTGCAGGCCCCTTGTCTGCAACTGGTCCTTCTGGTCCTACCGGTTCTACTGGTCCAGCCCTAACCAACACGAATCTCCTCAACACGCTTGTCGCTTCAAATTCCGCCACGTTGGATGATACGACCAGCTTTACCGTGGCAAACGGTGAGTCGTATCTCATTGAGTATGACTGTGTCGTTCCAGTCAATAATACTACTGGTCTAATTTTGCAATTTTACATCGGGGGAAGTCTTATCACTAGCGGTTATCACAGCGTGCTGGCTGGTGGCTTTGCGACGGGATTTAATGGTGTAGGAAGTGCTGTCGAGGTTGATGTTGTTACTAGTGGGATAGAACTTGGCGCAACTTCAAGCGCAAATTTTAATGCGCAAGGCAATGTTGCGGGCATTGGTATTTCAGGCTACGTCATTCTGACAAATACAAGTCAAGTCGGAGAATTTAAGGGGGTTACCGGGGTAAGTATATGGGAGACAGTCCCTGTCTCGTTTGATGCTGCTCTTGTTGGAGGGGGATACGCTGCAACATCGGGCGCAGTTACTGGGGTTCGGTTTGCCTTTTCTTCTGGCAACATCTCGACCGGCCGCATCCGCATTTACTCTATTGGTGGGACTAAAGGTCCAACTGGTCCAACAGGTAACACAGGTCCGACGGGTATCACTGGTTACACTGGCCCTGCCGGTGGTCCAACAGGTCCAACAGGTAATACAGGCACAGCAGGCGTGACCGGGGTCACCGGTCCAACAGGATCAGGTGCGCCGACGATGCTTCTAGCAGGGGCTTATGTGTTCTAATGGCTTCCCTCGGCGACATAGTTAACTATTGCGACTCAGTCTCTTACGCCGCTGTCGCGACGTGGACGACCAATGCTGGCGCCGGTCATGTTGCTGTGGCTGGCGAGCTTGTTCGTCCAAGTGCTCCAGCCCTAGGCAACGAACGTATTTTTGTTTGCATCATTGCAGGGACGGGTAGCACTACCACTGAACCGACGTGGACAAACACACGCGGCGCGAAGAATACTGATGGCACGATAACGTGGCAGGAGTGTACGGGTGTAGCTGGCGTCTGCGGCGATATCACGAACACGTGGACGTGGCAGCAGATGAAAACGACTGCCGCCGCTCCGACGCTTGGTGCCATTATCCAACGGGCCAACGGAGCGAGCTACTGGATATGTTCTACGGCTGGTAATATGGGTGCCAACGAACCCGCATGGCCGAATGATACTGCTGGCACGACGCAAGCAGATGGTACGTCGACGTGGACTTGCCTTGGCGTGGTCGGCAACTGGACAGCGTTCAAAGCGGCGCATGGACGCCTGCAGAATGCTACTGCGAATTCGTGGTTTCCAACCACGTCTGCGAGTGCAACTGGAAACGGCATTACGTATGTCGGTGATGATCACGCAGAGACTTCTTCTGCTTCGATATCCATTACATGGGGTACTAACAACGTAGCATTGGGGATAGCGAAAGTTCTTTGTGTTGACCACACCAAGGTACCGCCATATGCATCAGGTGACTTGAAAACTACGGCAACCATTACTACGACGGGTGCTGCAACACTTTCCTATGGAGCATCTAATGAATGCGTGTATACTTATGGTATTACGTTTAGCTCTGGAAGCGGTGCAAATAGTGCTGCTTTGACTTTTAGTAATAACCTAGCCACCTTCATTTTGGATAATTGTACTTTGAAGGCACCGGGTACAGTCGCTAACGGTAACAAAATAGGTTTAAGTAACGGAAATTCTCGCATCATTCTGAATAATACTTCGGTGGTTTTTGGCAACGTTGCCGATGGAATGTTTGTAGACGCCGGGGAGTTCATTTGGAAAAACTCTACTATTTTAGGGGCTGGTTCGGCTGTTCCAACACATCTTTTTGGAATAGGAATCAGCACGCAGTTTTGCAGTATGTTGTGGGAAGGTTGCGATCTGAGCGGCCTTACTGGCACGGTGAACTCGCAGGCAAGTTCCACTAACCAACAACATACTTGGATCATAAAGGACTGCAAACTCAATTCAGCTATGACAGTATTGCTACCCGTCGATCCCGGTTTCCAACTTCAGTTTATTAACTGTGATAGTGGTGCAGCGAACTACAAATCTTCGAGATATGCATACGAGGGGGTTGAAGATACCAGTACGACATACACACGTTCTGGCGGTGCAGTTGATGGTAGTGGGCAGGCACAATCCCGACGCATCATGCCGGCGGCTCAAATGTCGCAATGGGTGCGACCGTTCAATTGTGAACCCTTCGCTCTTTACAACAAGACCACCGGCGCCAACGTCAATGTGAATGTATATGGATCTTGGTTTGGCGGTTGCCTGCCGAAGAACGATGAAATCTGGCTCGAGGTTGAGTACCTTGGTACAGCAGGTTCTCCGCAGGGAGTTTTTGCTACTACGACGAAAGCAAATATCCTTGCAGCAAACGCTAACGTGGCGACAGATGCGTCGACGTGGGCTAGTTCTGGCACCGTCACAATCGATGGTTTCCCTCAGCTTGGGGCGACGGTTTCAGGAGGTGGTCTTACGGTTACTCACAACAATTCTACCAACAGCGCCGGCTGCTTGAGTACTGCCGCCGTTGATCCAGTTAATAGCACGGTGAAGCTTTATTTTGAAGCAAAAGTTATAACCTCATTCACTAACGTAGAGACCGTTGGGTTGGCGAATGGTGCCCTTTCAAGCATGGGTAGCGCTACATATGACGGGGGGACAGCCATTCTTTTGGGGTCTGGGTCTACGCAAATATATACGAACGGAGTTGCTAACGTCGCAAATTTGGGTGGTGCTCTTGTTAATGATGTGTTCTGTTTTGCGATTGACTTCGGCAATAAGCTTGTCTGGATACGCAAGAACGCTGGAAATTGGAACGCAGATGCTTCCGCCAATCCCGCTACAGGCGTGAACGGGTTAACCCTCGGCACGTATGGGTTCTTTGCACCCGGCGTGAGGTTTACTAATGCTGGTACGACTGATGCGATCACGTTCAACTTTGGCGCCTCAGCGTACGCGCAGACGAAGCCCGCGGGATTCAGTGATTGGTCCGCAGCATTTCAAGCGTTCAAGTTCCAGGTTCAGCTTGACACCACGCACAATCCACAGCCACAACTTGCTGGTCCGATCTATGTACGCCCCCGTGCAGCTAATCGGGTAGTACTTACACCTACGACTGTGGTAGGTATCAACATTCAACCATCCGGCGGTGCTGGTGCGGGCAGTGCGGGCCCCACGTATTACATCGATCCTCTCATCACCCTGTCGTAAGGAACTTGGAAAAGTAGGATGAGCCATGGATAAGAAGACTTGGACCATCAAAGAGCGTGTGGTAATACGTCCGGCGCAAGATCGAACCATTATTCGGTTGGGGAACAGCCGAACCGTGCAGCGGCCTGCTGTGTCACGAACGATCGAGAGGAAGTCCAATGTTGATTAAATCAGGCGAGCATCCAGTTGGCGGGACCATCCGCTGGCGGATCAAGTATGATCGATGGCTCGAGAATACGGCCTACATCACCGCCGCCACCGTCGTATCGAGCGACAGTCACTACACGGTGAGCAGCGTCCAGGTGTTGGGCAAGGACGTCGTTTTCAACGTGGCGGGGGGTGCTCTTAACCTTCCAGTAACCCTTACCGTGACAATGACAGACAGCCTTGGTAACGTGCTCCCCGACACGATCAACCTGATCGGCGTCAACCCCTAGGAGGCCCTCATGGGCGGCCTGCTCACCATCGGCCAGCTTCTGGCCGTCTTCTCGTTCTTCGCTTTCAGCCTCGGCGTTTGGCTCGGCCCCTACCTCCGGGATTGGTGGAAGGGGATCCCCGCGCCCGTCCGCGCCGGCATGAACAAGATCGAGGCTTCCCTACAGAGGATCATTGCCATCGAAGTAGACGTTGCGATCGCCAAGCTTCATGGCGCAGCGGACCTTCCGACCCCCGTACCGCCCGCGCCGCCGTCTCCCGTCGTTCTTCCCCCTGATCTCTCCGCCGGCACGTTGGCTGGCATAACTGGACCGATAGGCCCGTCATGAGCGCACCGTCTTACGGCCAACGCTGGCACACATACGCCATTCTGTGGGATCACGCACAGACCCGTCCAAACAAAGCCGCGGAGGTCGCTGCCGTCGCCAAGCGTCTTCTCAGCAACAAGGCGCGCTACCAGGCGATCGAGAAGAAGACAGGAGTGCCATGGTATGTCATCGCTGTCATTCACGAACGAGAAGCCAGCGGCCGATTTGATCGCCAACTTGCGCAGGGGGATCCCCTCAATCGCCGCTCAACAAACGAACCAATTTCCGGCCCGTTTGCTTCTTTCGAAGACTCTGCCGTATGGGCACTCCACCACGATCATCTGGATAAGGTGATTGATTGGCGGGTGGAGAAGGAGCTTTATTGGGAAGAGGCTTACAACGGTTGGGGCTATGCCAACAACCACCCTTCGATTCCGACGCCCTATCTTTGGGGCGGCAGCACCGTGCAAAAGCCCGGCAAGTACATCCGTGACCACGTGTGGTCCTCGACCGAAATGGACCAGCAGATCGGCACTGCGACGCTGATGAAGGCCCTCGCGGACCTGGATCACTCGATTGTATTCAGGCGCGAGACGCCTCCTGGCACACCCGGTGACGAGGGTCATCCCGTTCCGCCGCCGATCCCGCTCAACCAGGTCGACACGTCGGAGAAGGTCAAGAAGCCTTCTCCGCCGGCACCGCTCACCCCGCCAACCACTCCGCCGGTGAAGTCCGGTGGTTTGTGGGGCTGGATCACGAGGACTAGGTAATGCATCGCATGTTGAAAAATTGGCGTACGACGCTTGGTGGCGTGGGCGCTATTATGGCCGCACTGGCGGACATCATCGCGCAGGTCACAACCAGAGACTGGGACACAACTAGACTGGCGGCCGATGCAACTGGGCTTTTCACAGGCTTTGCCCTGCTTTTCGCGCGCGATGCCGTTGTCTCCGAGCAGGAGCATCACGAGGACCGCAAAGAAATCCGAGAGAACACGGATATTGTGAACAAAGTTGCTGAGAAGGTGCTCTGATGTTCCAGTGGATTTTTAGCCTCATTAGTGCGCCGATCTTCAACACTCTGTTGAAGGGCTGGCAGATGAAGCTCGACGCCGCGAACCAGGCGGGCGCGCAGGCGGCCGACGTCGCCAAAGCCGCCATGGTGGCTGAAGTTCAAAACCGGGCGGAAGCGAACAAGGTTGCGATCATCGAGTACGGCAAGTGGTACACCATCCTGCCGCGCGTCCTCATCGAGTTCTCTGTCGCTGTCTACTTTTTCAAGGTGGTGGTGTGGGACAACGTCATCACCGGCGGTGCTGGGGAGACCCCAGCCATACACGGTGATGTTGGAACCTGGATGGCCCTGGTCATCAGTTTCTGGTTTGGCGGCGCTGCGATCAAAGGGGCGATCGCCACTGCTCGAACTTGGTGGCGATGATGCCCGAGAACGAGTGGGAGAGCTACGACCCGGAGCACGATTACACCGGCGGCCCGGACGATCCTGACATGTGGGAACAGTCCATGGACGAGCCCGTTAACGGATAGTTAAAACCCGGCTGCGATATTGCGCCTGTACGGGCCGCCCCCCGGCCCCTGCGCAACCCGGAGACCACCATGTCCAAGCTGAATTTGAAGACCGCTGAGGAGCGTGCAGCGGAGATTCGCGCTCAATCCGCGGAGATTGAGGCCGCTAAAGCTGCGAAGGCTGCGGAGAAACAGGCCGAAATCGACGCTGGTGACGGCGGCACCAAGGCCAAGGCTGAGGAGTCCCGCGAGCAGGTCGACTACGTTGCCCTCGCCAAGATGGAAGAGGCGCGCGCCGCCACCCTCAAGGCAGAAGTTGACGCCATGCAGCTAGAGTTGGACCCCTCGCTGCGCCCGGCGCTCAGAACTGAGACCAAGCCCTATGTGAAGCTCGCCGAACTTCTCAATCGCCACGACAACGCCGAGGACACCCTCGCCGCGTTGCACGAGGCGATTCGGCAGGGGCGACTCGAGGCCGATAAGCCCAAGGCGGAAGTCGACTGGCCGTCCGATCTCAGCCACCTAACGCCGTCGCAGCGCGAGCGCACGCTCCGCGAGATGGCAGCGGGTAAGGCGCGCTCAGAGGCCGCGGCGGAACAACAGCGGCGTGTAGCCGAAATCCGCCGGAAGCAGGTGGCGAATACCGCGGAGAAGGAGATCGAGCTTGCGAAGCTCAAAGAGAAGCTCGCTCAAGCCGAGGCAACCATCGCCGTGCTGCGGCACAACCCATCTGTCAATGAAGTCTTCCCAACGATCGACGCAAGCAAGGTGACCAGTGGCGCAGCCGCTTAAACTCGACCGCTACGGAGGCATGCTGCCCGCCTGGAATGATCTGCTCCTTCCAGACGGGCAAGCTGCTTTATCCGTCAACGGTTACTTGTTCTCAGGATCCTTGATCGGCTGGCGCCAACCCAAGCTGCTCAAGGCCCTGCAGGCAACGACGAAGTTCGCCTATCGCATCCCTAACAAGGCTACGAACAATACCAGCATCGCAGCGGCCGACTCGTACTGGATGGAGTTCACCGACCCGGATACGAACGTCATGCGCACGCCGGTGGTGCAGGACCAATTCCAGCGCTACTACTGGGCCTCCCCAACCAGCGTACCGCGCTATAATACTTACGACCGCATCGTCGCCAACCTGCCGTCGTGGATACTCGGTATCCCAGGATCGGGTTGCTCGCCCGGCGTAGTGGTGACGGGCGGTGGCGATACCATCCAGCTTGGCCACCAGACGATAGTAATGGATGGCGGGGTGAGCACCGCGCTCGGCAACTCGATCGTCTTGGTCCCTGTTGTCGCAACTGGCAACATGGTCCTACAGGATGTCAACTTCATCCCGCAGAATAGCAGCGGCACGATCAATTACCAGGCTGTTATATACGACGATAGTAACAACGCGCCGTTCCAGCTTATCGGCTCGGGTAACAACCAAACTGGCATGACGGCGGGCACTACTGAAACGGCGGTATTTGCAAACCCCGTTGCTGTGCAGCCCAACACGCAGTACTGGATTGGTCTCGCTTTCGACGATGTGCTTGAACTAGAGATCGCAGACAATCGGTACAGTAACGGCAAGAGCTTCAGCGCGACATATAGCAACGGGCCGCCTAGCTTTGCATCGAGCTTGGCCGCTGGCCCTTGTTGGCAAATTTGGGGCGACTTCGTAGGCTCGTCAGTGTTCGAAGCGAGGGCATATGTTTTTACCTGGGTTTCTGCTTATGGCGAAGAGGGTCCTCCATCGCCTGCAACGCTCGTGAACGGATGGAGTAACGCAACATGGACCGTTACGCTTTTCAACGCTAACCCCAACGACCTTGGCATCGACCGCAATCTTTCAAAGGTGCGCATCTATCGAACAATCACGAGCAACACGGGGCTCTCCTCATATTTCCTCGTGGCGGAGTTACCTATCGGCACGGCTTCTTACGCGGATGTATCAACAGATGACGTGGTAGCAAACAATGCACAGCTTACTTCGTTCTTTTGGTCAGGCCCTCCGTCAGACCTGCAGGGTATCCAGGCGTTCCCCAACGGGGTTGCCGTGGGCTTTCGATCCAACGAGGTTTGGTTTTCTGAGCCTTATCGTCCTCACGCATGGCCTCCGCAGTACGTTCTCACGACGGAGTTCCCCGTCGTCGGACTTGGTGTCTGCGGACAGTCGGTCGTTGTCTGCACTGAGGGCACTCCTTACCTCATCTCGGGTGTCAACCCGGCGACGATGGCGCTTACGAAGATTAAGCTCCATGAGCCGTGTCTCTTCCGCGGCTCGATCATTAGCACGGACACAACGGTGATCTATGCCTCGCAGAACGGTCTCATTCAGGTCTCACAAAGCGGCGCTGCTGGGAACATCACAGAGCAGTGGATTACCCGTGAAAGATGGCAAGCTCTCACCCCGCAAAAGAATGTTCGTGCCATTAAACATGCTACGAGCTACTTTGCGTTTGGTACAGTCAACGGGTCCGATGTTTCCGTTGCACAACAAGGATACACGGTTGAGCTATCGCAGCAGGATCAGACAAGCTTTACCGTGTGGCCTCAAGCTGGTGGCCACCGCCTTGGGTTCAGCCAACTCACCGCGCCCAACCAATTCAACATTACGAATGTGATCATAGACGAATGGACCGGTGTCGGCATTCTCTTGCAGAACCAGGCACTCTATTATTATGACTTCACTGACCAAGCACCAACGATCGTACCGTACAAGTGGAAGTCGAAAATCTTCCAAGGGACGACGAAGCAAAATTACAGCGCGGTGCGTGTGTTCTTCACCATTCCACCGAGTACACCAGCGCAGGGAGCCATCAATACCAATGATCCCCAACCCACACTTGGTCCCAATCAGTACGGCATCATGCGAGTTTACGCCGACGGGGTCCTCTTCACCACTCGCGAGATACGTAGCAGCGGCGGACTTCTGCGCATATATTCCAAAGCAAAAGTGGAGCAGTGGCAATTTGAATACGAAGGACGAGTGAACATCACCAACGTTCAGATCGGCACCAGTGTGAAGGAGCTTGGCCTTGTCTAATGGAGCACCCGTCTGTGACCTGCCCGATCAAGGGCAGTTTCCAGCACGCCAACCGGGCACACCGTTTCCGGCGATCCCGAGGGCGCAGGATTTGCCGTCTGCAATTCAGGCGATCAACCAACTCTCGCTCATCATCCAGCAGCTAATCCTGCCGGTGCCGCCGACGTTCAACAATCTGCGGCCGACGACGAATATCTCACTGAACCCGGTCAGCTTGAACCTTAACCTGAAAGACTTGTTCAACAAGGTCCGCTTCCAAGAGGTCAAGCGCATTACCGAAATAGTGAAGATTGTGAACCCACAGAACCCGGACAATTGGGTCCTCGTGCGCCGGATCAATCAATTGATCATGCAAGACAAGCTCACGGGCGACCTGTGGGGCTTCAAGCGGTAATGCTATGGTTTCGTTCAGAACTATCGTAGAGGGAAACAATCCCGCCGGTGACGTTTCAGAAGGCGTACCAGGCGACCCGTTCTACGAGGACTTCCTCCAAGAGGTTATCGATGTACAGTGGGCAGCAGGGGGCCAAACGCTGCCGGCTCTGATTGGAGATGGTGCGGGTCTTACTTTGAGGAACGGACCGCCAGATTTTAGTAAGGCCCTCATCTCAGTTTGGTTCAAGGTACCCGCTGGTTCGATCCAAGCTTGTGCGGATGCAGCATTTGCGGCATCTGAGGCTGCGATAGATGATCCAGCTCCTATATATCCGCCTTTGAAAGGTATTATTCCACTTGTAGTATGGGGTAATCAAAACGCAGAGGCTGAATGGTTCCATCTTGCTTTTCGTAATTCAGGAGAATATCACTTTGATTATTATGGCTATAACGAAATTAGTGGTTATATATTTGAATTTACTCAGAGTTTTGGTACGTCTACAACTGCACAATATCTTAGTGATGATGGACCTCGTACTGTAGACCCCTCTTACTTGGGAATTTACTGCCGTACTAATACGGATGAGGATGGAAACCCAGATGGCACATATAGTACGTCTCTCGTGCTCTCTGTACAAATGGGTGATCACGGGTCGGGTACAGGTGTTTATACGTTAGAAACCTTTATGCTTACAAGCGCTAAAGTTTTAAGTAGTGGGTCATTTCAGCCTGGTGTTACGTTAGATAGCGCATGGGATTATTTGTTCAACTTTTGCCAAACAGATGGCGTTGTACCTGGTGGAACGTGGAAAGGTTTTAACACTATCCAAGACAACACGGAAGAGGGATTGGGCCTTGGAGGGCCCGATATTTACCAAGCACCAGTGGGTGAGCTTAGTATTGAACCTGATATATGGCACCACGCAATAGTTTCGTTCGATGTTGGGGGTTCTATGACCTCGATCGGGGGCAAAATTCTTAGTTATCAAGGGAAGCAATGCTCACCAACAACAACTTATGATCAAGACTTTGTCAACACGATCAGTGGTCCAAATAAAGTGTACCTGAATATGGACGGCCTCAATGTTTCTGGTGCTGCGTTGAACGGTTTCGAAAGTTCGCTTGGAGCTAACGGTTGGGCTAGTCAGATTAGTCATAGCGCCGTAAACTCAGGTGTTAATGCTATTGGATTTTCCAGGGCTTGGGATCTTACTGGCTTGATAAGAGAACAAAGTCACAAAGGTTTCTCGGACAAAGGCGTGTACACCAGTGCGTCGGGAACAACCCCGAGCGGTCAATTTGAATTTGGCGTGCCCGCGCCGAATAGTCTTGCAAGCGCTATTTTTGAAGTCGAAATGGCAGTCTTTCAATTTTTCACAGGCATAGCCCCGGATGTGAACAGAGTGCGGCCCCTGTTCGTCACAGCTAACGGTACTCCCCAAGACCCGAAGGTCGCCAAGAAGGTGCTAGGGAATCCAAAAATTTTGCTGGCTAAATCGGCCGATTGGGCGGCGGGACGTAACACCGGGTCGTATGGGGCACAATTCCGGGTCGAGTTCCCGGTGCTCGTGCGAACGCCTATACCGCAAATCGGGAGTTCTGCCGGCTAGTTAACCAATCCTAAACCCCTTGGGCGTACCTCTTGGGGACAGCGCGCGGAGACATACAAATGGTTTTGATTCCTGGCCTCGGGGGCAGCAGCGGCGGTATCTCGCTTAGCGAGAGCGCCGGGCAGGGCAGCAGTGCGGGTCAGAGCTTTGGACAGCAGGGGTCCTCGCAGGCCGCGCAGGCAAGCTCGACTTCATTCATCCCGAATTATTCGCAGACGCCGATCCTCGAGTCGATCGCGCAGTATGCCGAGAACATGGCCCCGCAGGTCTACCAGTGGGGCATGAACCAGTGGGGCAATAACCAGCACGATATTAACGGCCTGATGCGCACGGCGGACACGTATGCTAGTGGGCAACGGCTCGCGACGGACGTCGGCATGGCCGAGGCGGGTGTGCAGCAGGCGGGCGAGCAGGGCCTCGAAGCGAGCAAAGCGGACCTGGAAAGCTATGGCATCGATCCGTCGTCTGGTCGCTATGCGGCTCTTGATCAAGCTTCTCGCGTTAAAACCGCGGCCGCCGCGGCGGGCGCCGGCAATCAGCAACGCATGGCGGACATCGCAACCGGAAACGCGATGAAGAACCAGGCGATCAGCGCCGAGCTACAGAACTCCGCGTACGGGAACCAAGTCTCTGACACGATGAACAACCTGCTCGGCACGGGTATTCGTCTGCCGTACTCGCCGCTTGGCACTGCGTCTCAGTCGTCCAGCCAAGGTTACAGCTACGGCATGAACGAGAGCACGAACCAGAGCCAGAACACTTCCGGCAGTGACAGCATTAGCCTCAACCAAGGCGCAATGGGTGGTGCTGGTGCGGGCGCAGGTGGCGCGGGCGCAGGTGGCGCGCGCGGCGGCGGTGGCGCCCAGCGAGCGAAGGACCCATTCGGCTCGGGCGCGGGCACGCCTGGCGGCTCATCGGGCGACTGGATGGCACCCGGTGGCGCTGGTGGCGGCGGCAACAGTGGCCCGGGCGTGGTCGGCGGCTTTGGCGGTGGTGCGGACAGCGGGCTCGGTGGCGCTGGGTACAGTGGCTTTGACCTCAACGATCCGAGCGGGCTTGGGCTCGGGGATTATCCCAACAGCTACGACCTGTCGCCCAGCAGTCAGTATTACGATCCGTACAGTGCATACCCGAGTGGTGATATCGGCCCCGCCGGCTTCGATCCGTACACATCTCCAACGCCCGCGAGCGAAGGCGATTGGAGCAACCCAACTACGTACAGCGGTGACACGTGGACTGGCGGCGGTGACACTGGCGGCGGCGGCGACTACGGCTACGCAGGGGGCGGCCCGGTCGCAAATGGCTATGACCCCGAGGAAGATGGCCCTAGCGTGTCACCCGATATGAGCCCGAGCGATGGACAGCAAACGGACGACGTCCCCGCGAAGCTCAATGCTGGCGAATTCGTGATGCCTGCTGATGTCAAAGCGTGGAAAGGTGAAGAGTTCTTCCAAAACCTCATCGCTAAATCGCGGCAGGCGCGCGCTTCAATCATGCAGGCCAACGGCCAAATGCAGGGGCGCAGTATGAACATGGGCGGAGCGATCTGATGGCCGATGGATATGACGACGAACTAGTCGACCAAGCCGACCGGCCGACCGATCAAACTCAAAGCGGCCAGGATTTGTCCTCGCAGGCCGGCCTTCAAGATATTGGCGCTACCAGCGGTGGCGATCAGGCACAAGCTGTCGATGACGGCTCTTCCATGCCGTTGCCCGAGGATGAAGCGAGCAAGAAGGGCGCGCGGAATTGGCTGCAGGAACTCGTCGACTACACGCGCTCGCTCTACGGCATCAATCCCGAAACGGGTGTCAAGGGTGACACGGGTGCCCCATCTGCGGAAGCGCCCGAGGATAAGGCCCCGGCGGATCGCGTGGCTTCTGGAGAAGTTGTAACCGATGACCCGACGGCGGGCGGTGAACACATGATCGCCGGTGAGCCGCTGAAGGGCACCAATATCACGCCCGACCAAGAAGTTGATCCGATGACCGGCATGCCTGTGCCAAACGTATCACCCCGTGATACGTCGGAAACGGGTGCGATGGACACTGGCGTTGGTGAGCCCGACAAGCCACTCAGCAAGGGAGCGGGCGTAGGTGAGACCGCCGGCCGTGCGATCAAGAAGTTTTACAACGAGAATATTCGCGCAACTCCCGAGGAAGCAGCCCGTGGGGCCACGCCCCAAGAGGGCGGCCTCAAGAAGGCGCTCCGTGCCTACGTAAACGGTGCCGGCGCGGCGCCTGAGGAAGAGGTTCAGAAGCGAGAGGCCGAAGCAGAAGCCAAGCTACGGGCGAAGGGCGAAGTGTCGCCCACTCCCAGCCAAGTGCGCGAGCAGGCAGCAAAGGACGCCGCCGGCCAGCACCCGACCTCGGGCGCGCGCCTGATACAGAACTACAATCAGCATTACAGTTCGGAATTGGCGAAGGCGCACGCTGCGCTCGACAATAACCGGCCCGACATGGCCGCGAAGTTGTTCAACCAAGCGCACACGTTCATGCCGAATGGAACCGAGACATATGCGACCCCTACGCAGAATGGGTTCCGTATTGCCATGCTCCTACCGGATGGCACCACGAAGACGAAGGACATCACGGCTGATCAGTTCCGCGAGATGCTCTCCATGCGAGCGGGGCAGTGGGATCATGTCATCGAGCGTGGTCTCGACAAGAACGTCGAGGACGTTTCAAAGACGCCCGGTCAACCACGTGGCTTCTTGAGCGCGACCAATATCTCGACATCGCCGGGGCAGCAAATTGCCGGTGGCCGTAACCCGACCGCTGAAATGGCGTCAGATGTGAAGGCCGCGGGGGCAGGCCCCGCCGGCAAGCCGATGTGGTACGACGATCCAAAGAACCCTCGGTACAACTCACCCGAGGCACGGGCGCAGCGGGCCATGCCGTGGGCCAGTCAAGGTAAGGAGCGCGGGAAGTACGTCGAGACGCTTCGAGCGCAGGACGAGAAGACAGAGACCGAGCGTAGCAAGGGCGCAGCCGCACTGACACGCGAAGAGGGGCGCAACGCCCGCACCACGCAGACGGAAGAGGGCAAAGCCCAACGTCAGCAAGCGGGCATCGAGTCCAAAGAGAAGCTCAACGCGAACACACTCCAACAGAAAGACCGCCACCTGCAATACCTGCAGGACAAGGCATTCACCGATCGCTTCTCGAAAGAGCAGCAGAATATTATGAACCAGCGCGTGCGCGACATCACGAGCAAGCGGGCCAACGGCAAGCCGCTGACGCCTGAGGATAACCAGTTCCTCGGCCGGCTCGATCAGTTGGCGAAGCAGCATGTGCAAGAAACGCAGGGTACGCCGGCGGCTGCACCGCGGAACGCCCCCGCGGGCGCGCAGCCAGGCGCCAACCAGACTGCCCCGCGTAGTGGCGCGGGTACGCCCCCCGCACCGAGCCCTGGGATGAAAATTCAGACCAACGGTCGTGGTCAATGGCGGGAAGTGCCGCAGTAAGGAGGCACCATGGCCGACGACCAGGAGTGGCAGGACTACTCCCCGCCTTCACAAGAAAGTGATCAATCCTCACAAGATAGTGATCAGTGGCAGGATGTCCCCCAGGCAGCCGCTGGCGGGCAGCCGCCGTATGACCCCGATGAGTTCAAGGATTACGACCTGACCAAGGTCGAGGGTGATAGCGCCCTAGAAGCCGGGGTGCGGGGCGCTGCGCACAGCGTTATCCCCGGGCTAGTCGGCCTGGCGGGCGCGGGCGCGGGCTCGCTCCTGGGGCCTCTAGGGACGATCGCCGGCGGCGTGGGTGGCGCCTACGTGGGCGGCAAAATCCAGTCCACGCTCGAGCAAGCTTTTCTCCCCGAGGAGGCCGCGAAGATGGCCAAAGCGGAGGAAGAGCATCCCTTTGCCACCGGCTTAGGCGAGGTCGCGGGCTTCCTGCCGGGCATAGGCGCTCGGGGGGCTTCCACGCTCGTGCGGGCGGCCATGGCGGGGATCGGCGGCGGCACGGACCTAGCGCTAGGCGGGGATCCCATGCACGCCCTTGGCGTGGCCGCTGGTAGCGCGGCGCTCGGTAGCCCTACCAAGCTCGGCACTCAGGTGGAAGCAGCCGGCCAGGCGGCCGCGCAGAAGGTTGGGGGATCCAGTGAGAAGTTTTCCACCCTCCTAGCTAGGAACGTGGCTGAGAGGACCAACAATGCCGAGAGCCTCCTCAAGATGGGCCCCGAGGCGAAAGCCGTCGAGACGGCCAGCCAAGAAAGCATGGGGGGCTCAGTTGAAGGTGCTGCAACACCTCCGGGGGAGAATCCCACTCCTGGACGGCCGGGCGATGCGCATGTGGACGCCGGCGCTCAAGCGGATGCTGTCAAGACAGCACAGAACGGACCCGGCGCTACGGCTGCTGCAGGCACTGCAGAGGCCAAGGCCCCACCCCAAAGCGAGTTTGGAGAGGTCGGCAACCCGCAAAGCGCGCCGACCCGCACCGGCCCGGGCCCCGAAGAGGCAGGCAAAGCCAAGGTCGCCGGCGAAGGCGAAGTCGCCCCAAAGGACGTCAATACGATTCCCGAAGACCAGGCGCTCGCGATGCGGGGCCATGTCGCCGAAGACGAGGCGGCCGCGGCGGAGCCCAAAGGGCAGTACCAGCAGCAAGAGCAGCCGCAGCAGCCACCCTCAACCTTGATCAAGCCCGAGGCGTTCGCCCGCGAGCAGGAAGCGAAGGCTGCGGCGGAGCGCTCGGCGATCGACCAGGCCACGGCGGACGCCGTTGGTGCGCGCCGCGCGGCCATGGGCAAGCAAGCCGTACAGGGCATGCAGGAAGCCCCCGCCGGCGGAGGGCGCCAGCCCCCCGGTGGGAAGCCGCCCGGCGGAGAGAAGGCCGCGCCGCCCGAGCCCCCGCCTCGCTACGCGGAAGGGGAGAAGGGCACCGCAGAGAAGGCCGGCGAGACGCTCAACCGCGGGCTCGACAACCTCGGCCGCATGCAGAACGCGGACTTCTACGATTTTACGAACCGGCTCAAGAAAGCCACGCAGAGCGCCGCCACGCTCTTGGGTAAGGGCGGTGAGGATATCTATCACGCGATCGAGCAAGGCAAGTACAACGAGCTACCCGAAGCGCTGCGCAAGCGTTGGGAGGACTTCAGCGGCGACATCAAGAAAGAGATCAAGGACCTTGAGGGCGAACTCGCCAAGCGAAAGATCAAGCCACCCGAGACAGATGATCCCAACCACATTCATCGCGTGCGCAACATGCCGTTCTCATGGAAGGACTGGCTCAACAACGATCCAGTGAGTGCACTCAAGGGCATGGTCCGTCCCGACGTGATGAAGCCACGCGAATACCGTGGCGCCGAAGCGGCGGATGGTTCACGCATCACCCTGCAGGATATGAGCCCCACGAAGTATGCCGTGTGGAAAGAAGGCGAGCAGCACGTCTACAACGCGCCGCAGCGCGAAGAGAATGCCAAGGGTTTCAAGAACGGCGACAAGATTGAGTACAACGGGAAGCAGTACACCGTTGACGGTGGCCGCACGAGCGAGATCGAACAGCATGTCCGCGATGAGAACGGCCAACCGATCAAGTACAAGAAGAATGCCGCGCTCTCGTTATATGAGCACCGCGCACAGCTAAAGGCCGCGGTCGCCTACGACGACATGCTGCGCACGTTCAAGAGTGACAAAGCCCTCGATCCGTACCGCGTGCGGGCCTCGAGCGAGGAGGGCCAGACCGCGATCAAAAATAAAGGCTTCGTCGAGCTACATGGCGAACCGTTCAAGGATTTCGAGGGCATCGCGATGCACCCTGATTTGGCGCAGGCGATCCGCAATAACTTCGAGCCAGGACTCGGCATCCGTAACAACCCGATCGTTAATGCGATGCGGGCAATAAATCAATTCGCCGTGCGCTCGATCTTCTGGAACCCCGTGCCACACAGCATGAACTCGCTGCTCCACTATGTCGTAGCTCGCGGTGAAGATTGGCTCCCATTCAAATATGACAAGGACTCATACCTTCCCACGGGCTTATCACTCGACAACTATCGTCGACTCGGCGAGTCGTGGAAGCAAGCGGCCAACGTATTCAAAGCGTATTACGATGTGGGCACGCAGGGCAGCATAATGAAAGACCTCAACCAAAGCGGCGTGCCGTTGGTACAGTCGTCTAGGGATCGCGCCAACGCTCATGATGCTATCGGTGGTCTGCTTGACGCGAACCTCAAAGCCGAGCCGAAACTGTGGGCCGGGTGGGCGCAAAAGTTTGGACTTGGCAAAGGTGTGGATGCCGTGAGGTCTGTATATGATGCGTCGGGCAAAGCTCTGTGGGCCGCCAGCGATGCGATGATGGCAGCGCGCGTCTATGAGCTAGAGGCCAAGGGGCTTACCCGTGAAGAGGCAATCGGTAAGGCCACCGTCCACATGCCTGACTATGTGCTGCCGGTTAAACTGTTCGGTATTCGCGGTGCACCGAGTACTCTATCTGACCCGTCGGTTTTCATGTTTGGCCGCTACCATGTGAAAGTGCTCGACTCGCTCGCACACATGGCGATGGACGCGGTTGGTCCAAAGTCTACCGTTGAGGAGCGGCGCCAGGCATTCGGCAATATCATGGCAGTTGGCGTGCTTGCTACCGTCGTCTATCCCGCGCTTGACTCCGCAGTGAAGTCGATCACCGGCAACGAGGATGCAGAAGTGCGTCGGCGGGGGCCGCTTGCGCCGATCACCAACGTCAAGGAAGCGGTCGCACCGGAAGAGGGCAAGCCCCCGCGCACGTACTCGAGCGCGATCTCCAACTTGGCGACGCTGAGCCCGATGATCCGCACGATGAAGGAAGCTCTGCTCGACAACCGTGATTGGCGTGGCAAAGCGATCATTGAGCCCGCGTCTCCGTTCTACAAGCAGGCGGGGCAGCTTGCCGAGTACCTCACGAAGTCCGCGGTCTCCCCGTACGGCACCGCCGAGGCGGCGACCGGCGAAAAGGGCCCCGGCATCGTATCGACGCTCGCGCAGCAAGTGACTGATACGAAAGTGCCAACTGAGGAACAGGTCAGCGGCCAGGCCAAGGCAGCGAAGTCTCTGGAAAAGCAGGCACTTCGCCGAGAGAAGAAGCCCCAAGGCTTCATCGAGCAGGGCCTGAGCAAATTATCCTTTTGATAACAAGGATCTACGGGAGAGTAAGATGCCTTTCACCAAAACCGGCAAGGATGACTACACATCCCCGAAGGGGAACCATTTCAATTTGGCGCAGGTTCGCCTATACTACGCCAACGGGGGTAAGTTCCCCGGTGAGAAAAAGGCCAGAGGAGGCCCCGTCATGCCGCTCCAAGGTGCCCGCCGAGTCGCCGCCCCTCCGGTTCGCCGGACGCCCCCCGCGCTCGCTACAACCCCCGTGGTCAACCGGCCGGTCCCGCAGGCTGGCGTGCCCGCTCCCCCGCTCAACAAGGGCTACCAGGGTGCGCCGATCGGCATGGCCGCCGGCGGCCCCGTGCTCGGGCGCTCGCTCAGCTTCGCGAAGGACGAGTTCACTGGCGGCCGCCTGCCGCCCAAGCAATCCGTGCCCGTAGAACAAGCTTACGGGAACAAGGGAGCGCCGGCTAAAAGGACGGGTGACAAGTCTGAGCCCGCCGTGAAGCCCCGGAAGTAAATGAACGCGCGTGTAGGGTTGATCGTCGCAGAGATAACGGCGCTTTTGCAGACACTCTACAACCGGAACGCCTCGCTCAAGTTTCAAGACACGTTACAAGCGCTCGAATGCATGCGCTACATGATAACGGAACAAGCACTGCGCCGGGGGCACCCGGAGTTGATGCATGACGATCCCGCTGACCGTAAACGCAAGGGAGGTTCCAATGCGCCGCCGCCGCCGAAGGATCGTCCGTTGGTTTGATGGAGACGAAGATACGGTTGGCCCGGCATGCGAAGCCGAGTCTCAATTCCCTGATCCTAGCACGGATGGCTTTTTCGATTTAGACGAATGGATGGTAGGTTTCGCAGATAGCGCATCACGGTCGAAACGATGCCAGGGCTATCGGTACCGCCGGTAGGCACAGCGTCCTGCAGCTTTTGCACAGCGCGACGCGGAACGTATTTTTCCACCTGGTCTTTGAGGTCTTCTTCGTGGAAGCGAACTCCCATCATCCCGTGAACTGAAAGCGTGTAGCCCGAGCCCCCGAGGTTGCCGTCGTACTCATCCCAAAATGGCGAGTGCTCGGTGAGACCTTTGCGAACCAGGCTACGGCATGCGCGCTTCACCGCCGACCTGGTCGTATTAAGCTCACGGGCGAGACCCTTGAACGTGTAGACGTTGCTATCTTTGCGCCAGCCGTCCATCAACTTTAACAGCACGCGCTTCTCAGTGTTCGTCAGCTTGGGTAGGCTCATGTGATTTGCTCCTCAGTACGTCCACCGTGGGCGAACAAGAACGTCTCGAATGCAGAACCTTCCGGCACGGGTAAGACAATGACATCCTCTTGCCCACGCTGAAATTCCGTGCCGGCCCCCAAGATGAAGCGACGGCGCTTGTTGTCGACGCCATAGTGCGTCCGAAGCCCGCGCAGCGTAGCGCTGTAGCTGATATTGTTCTCGGCGCACCAGTCTTTCAATTTGTCAAGCGAGATACGTATCTCGCGTTGATCTATGACCGCATGCACCCATAACTCCCGGCCACGCTCGGGCCCTTGATGCAACACAACTTTATCGCTGCCATGACCGCCCTGTTTAGCAGCGCCTTTAGTCCATGCCGTATAGCCCGCGCCGGCGAATTTCAGATGGCGGTTGATAATGTTTTGAGTGTTGTGCAGTGTGCCACCTTCCGCGGCTTCCTCGCCCTTGCGTGTGAGGTTCTCATCGAAGGCATCTACGAGGCGCGCACGGATCGCGTCATAATTCAACTTGATCCCCATTTCATTGGCGAGACGTGTACCAACGAGAACCGTGACACAAGCACACAGCCAATAGCGGTTGGCCGAGTCTTCCTTGATACCCGTTTTAGCGAGCACGTCTTTCTTGAATGACGCCCCTTCCGTTTCCACCAAGTCGAAAATTTCTTTGATGTTGTTCGCGAGTAGCTCAGCATATCGCAGGCCGACACGGCCATAATTACGATCAAGCTCGCCTACGATCTGCATCGCCTTGAGGTTGTCGATGACGCCGGCGCCCATGTGCTTGATGTGCTGAACCTCGAACACGCGGTTGATACGGAAGTCAGTCGAGCCTTCCTTCTTGGAGAGCCAGTCGATCACGCTCATGTTGGAGCAGGAAACGCATAGCGTTTTCCAATCTCCCACTTCGTGGTATTCACGGTTTTGCTGCAGTTTCGTGCCGCCCGAGCCTTGGCAGAGTTGCAGCGCTGTGTCGACGAGCCGCTTCATTTCGACGTCGTCTGCTATGTCATCCCAATAGGCTGTGAGGTTGACTGTGTCGCCTAAGCGCTTCACCGCGCCCTTCCACGACGAACCCTTCGTCTCTCGAGACTTCTCCGGGTGGCCCCACACCGCAGCAGCAATCTTTGAGGCGGTCGACTTGTGAGCGCCTGATCCAGAACTCCATATGGCCAGGTGCGCTCCCGGCTCACCTAGAATGCGCATGATCGGGCCGGCGAACGCCGCGGCAAGGACAACCTCTAGCTCGGGCTTGTTCTGATCGAGGATCAGCGCCGCGGCCTTGTGCCAAGCGGCCTCGTCACCGCAGGGAGTGTACTGCGACTTCATCATGCCGTCGGTGATCGGCATCACTTCCTTGGTCCCGTCGTCTTTGAACAGGTGGCCGCCGAAGATGAAGCCTACCGGCAGCACAGAGCCTTCCTTTTCGCGCCAGCCGAAAGACCCGCGCGTGCGGGTCACTACGTAAGAGTTCATCCGTTCAATCCAGGAGCCCATGAAATCCTCGAATACGTTTGGTTGCAGCTTTGAGTTGGGGGTGATGTTTTGGTCGAACAGTCGCCCGATGATCTTCGTGCGGGTGAAATCCCTGCGCGGGATGAAAGCATCAAACAGTTTCTCTTTGTCTAGCTGTACCGTGATGTTCACGCCCACGTGCGGGGGGCCCTGCACCCACGGCGAGCCTACGATCGGTGACTGGAAGAGCGGCTTCCAGAACTCCTCGACGTCGTTGGGGTCATCGCCGTCGTCATCATCCTTGCCCTTCTTTTTCGGGACAAGCTGTTTTTCGATTTGCTGCATCACCTTATTGAAGCGATAGCCCTCGGGCAGCGTCTCCCACCAATGCTTGACCTCTTTTACGATCTTCGTCGCCGGTGTTAAGACGCGGGGCAGCTTGAACGGCGAGAGGTTAAGCTTGCGGTGCGGACAAGTTTTGCACTCGAGCGCCCCCGAGTCGGCGATACCGCGGCACGATGGCCAGCCAAGCGCTTCTTTATGATCCAGAGCATACTGCCATTTCGCAGTTGTACCACCTTCACTATATCGCGGATCCTTATTCCCGAAGGCATGCGCCAACTTTTCACCCTTGTCCATGTAAGTGGCGCAACGAATAGCTTGGTACCACTGAGGTTCAGGGCGGCCGTCGCCTCCTTCACGGAGCGTGGCCGAGAGAAATGGGCAGAGCGGTATGACCGTTTGCGGATCGGCTGGCGGGGCATCGGGGACCTCTACTGTGATTTTGGCAACACGCCCCTGGAAGCGAGCGGGGAGGGTGAGACCGGCACGCCCAGGAGCAGACGTGCCGGCCACCGGGGCCGAGGAAACGGGGACAAAAACCTCGGCCAGATTGTAGTCTTTGCCCAATCCCAAGAGCTTCACCGGGCGGGGCGGGTCCCATTTATGGTTCAGGGTGTCGGGAACGCGGAGTACTCGCGCAGCATCCGTTGTACACGCCCCGTCAATTTGTAGCCCGTGGGTCTCGGCAAGCGAGCGTAGCAAATCCGCGTAATTCTGCCAGACTGCAGGAATAAGCGGACGATCACTGATCCAGTAAACGTGGAGCCCTCCACTTCCCGAAGCAACAATTGCTGAAGGTTGGGCGAGTTTGGCGCTCTCGAGAAATTTCTTGAGAGCGTGCGCGGCCTCTTCGGTCGTGGCATAGGGCTT
>WNGI01000120.1_pt1 | contig 50242 bp, 46 predicted proteins | sample 5400621 | NCBI WGS metagenome assembly WNGI01 (sample SAMN13153374, study PRJNA577476) | soil metagenome | isolation source: 20 cm soil or saprolite under Garry oak tree replicate 1 | place: USA:California | collected 2016-06-15 | reverse complement strand
CCACGACCACCGGTACGCTGACGGTCAGCAATTCCACGACGGGCTCGAACCTCGACCCCGACGGCTACACGGTCACCGTATCCGGCTCGGCCGGGACGGCGAGCCAGACGATGGCGACGAACGGCAACGTCACCTTTGCCAACGTCCCGGCGGGCAGCTACCAGGTGACGCTCTCGGGGGCCGCGGCCAACTGCACGGTGACGAGCGCCAACCCCCAGACCGCGAACGTGCCGGCCGGCGGGACGGCCACAACCACCTTCACGGTGAGTTGCATGGGAACACAGCCCCCGCCGGCCGGCCGCGTGACCGGACGGGGCCAGGTCGGGACGGAGGCTCCCCAGCCGGGGAACGCTGTGCAGACCTTCGACTTCGACGTGCGGGCCGATCTGACGGGACGGTTCACGGGCACGGACTACTCAGACCTGCACGCCGGCGGCGTGCCAGCCACCCTGACCACTGATCACTCGAGCGATCCCGAGACGGGGATCACGGCGTTCCGGTCGAGCTCGAGCGTCTGCGCCGATCCGAGTCGCGGGGTGGAGTTCGACGCGACCGGTCGGGAGGACACGGGCGGAGTGGTAGCCTACACTCTCGCCGTATGCGACAACGGGCCGGCGGACAGCGGCATGGACTTCTTCAGCATCTTCATTCCGGTGGAAGGATTCCGTCGCTCGGGTCAGGTCGCGAGCGGGGACATCGTCAAGTCCTGACGGCTGCGAACGGGACCAGCTTTCGCTCCCGCTCGTCCCAGAGGGTGAGGCGGACGCAGCGGAAGCTTTCCCAGAGCGTCAACGTCGGGACTTGGCGCAGCTCGGCGTGCTCGTCCAGCGCTTGCTGCAGTCGGTAGTTGGGGATCCGGGGGTGCAGGTGGTGGATGTGGTGGAGCCCGATGTTCCCTGTGGCCCACTGGAGCAGCTTGGGGAGCCGGTAGTACGAGCTCCCCTGGAGCGCCGCAGCGTCGTATGCCCAGCGCTCGTCGTGCTCCCAATACGTCGGCTCGAATTGGTGCTGGACGTAGAATAGCCACACGCCGAGCGACGTGGACAGGAGCGTGACGGGGAGCTGCACCAGCGCGAAGTTCCGGAACCCGACGAGCGTTCCCATCAGCGCTATCAGCGCGGCCAACCCGACGTCGGTCCAGAAGATGCTGCGCCGCTCGCGCGTCCACGCGCGCGGCACGATGGTCGGGATGCGGTGCCGCACGAAGAAGTGCAGCACGGCCCCCACGCCGAACAGCACCGCCGGATGGCGGTACACCCGATACTTGAAGCGCTCCCAGCGCGAGTGGGCGAGGTACTCGTCCACCGTCCAGGTGTCGATGTCACCGAACCCGCGGTGCTCGAGATTGCCCGAGGTGGCGTGGTGGAGCGCGTGGGTCTTCTTCCAGTAGTGGTACGGCGTCAGCGTGAGCACGCCGAGGATCGAGCCGACGATGTCGGCCGCGCGCGTCGACCGGAAGAACGCGGCGTGGCCGCAGTCGTGCTGGATGATGAACAGGCGGATGAGGAAAAAGGCGGCCGGCACGGCAAGGAGCAGGGTGAGCCAGTAGCCGACACCGAGGCTCACGTACATCAGGACCCACGCGGCGGCGAACAGCGCCGCCGCGCTGGCGAGCTGCCACACGCTCCGCTTGAGCTCAGGACCCTTGTAGCGCGCCAGGCGCGCCGCCCATGCCACATCGTTGGCCATTGCCCTACCGGTTTCAGGGGTGTCCCAGGCTAATGGAGCCGGGTGGGGAAGTCAAACTGCAGCCGACGCACGCCCCGGGTTAGATTGCTCTGCCTGAGACCCCAAGGGGAGGTTGTCAATGGCACCCGTCACAATCGCCCGGTTCGTGCAGGAGCTGGAGAAGCTGAAGCAGGTGTCGGACGCTGAAAAGCTCAAGCCGCAGGAGTACGACAGTCGACTCGCCCGGATCATTCAAGAGTTGCGGGAGAAGGGCATCGACGCCGATCGCGCCGCCACCACCGCGGCGCTCGCGGATGCGGTCACGCGCGGGATCATCACGCCGCCGGTGCAGGCGCACCTGCAGCGCCGGCTGGGACTGAGCTAGACGCCCTGGAAGTACTGCTCCTCCCACGCGACGTCGAACACTTCGTTGCAGTGCCTGCAGCGCAGCGAGGCGAGACGCTCGGTGAGCGGCACGCGCTCCCGGCAATTGGGGCAGACCCCGTACTCGGTCACCCCCGGAAACCGGGCCGGATTCTTGGGACGCGGCACGACGGACCAGCGGTACGGCGGTCGGCTGATGATATCGAGCAGCGGCCGCGGGACGTCCACGGCTTCGCCGAGCACGTCGAGGAGGGCCTCGCGCGGGCCCAGCTTCTTCACGTGGTACCACGCGCCACGGCGGAGCGGGCGATCGATGTCCGCTCGCAGCCGCGCCCAATAGCGCTTGGGAGTCACTGCCCCGCTCGTGTCACGTCCACAGGAACGCTAGCGTCCCCTGTTCATCGATCCATTATCGAGCCTTGGGGTCTTGCGCCGCTCCCGGGGTGCCGATCAGGTGCGCCCGTGGCGGTCGATGCCTGTCACAATAATAGCGCTCGAGTCGGCCGGTGTCTTGGGATTTTTGGTGGGTCACCCAGCGCGCCGCCTCCTCACAGGTCCTGTGAGTCACCCAGTCGTAGAAGTCGCAGCGAGGTCCGCCCATGGAGCGTGTCGGGAAGTGGCGCCGCCCACGTCACCGCTCCCAGCCGGCGGAAGCGCGGCGGGCCGTATCCGCAGCCAGCTTCAGCTGCATCTCCGCCATGTCGCGATTGATCCACACCACGTGGTCACCGCACATGATCGCATCCACCGGATAGGGCTGGCCCGCGAACGACTGGCCGTCCGAGCTCGCGACCTGTGTGCCCGGGAAGAAGTACCAGCACCGCTCGCCGCCCGGATGGCTGTGGATCATGCCCACCGTGCCCGACCACCCGGCATCCTCGCAGGTTTGGTGGGGAACGACCCGCGTTGCCGTGGAGTGGTTGGGCTCCACGTCGGCCGGCGCGATCCGCCGCACCACCACCGCGCTGCCACGGGTCTCGCCGATCATGCAACCCATAAACTCGGTCGGATAGGAGCGATATTGCAGCTGCAGATAGCGGCGGGCCTGGTCGGACAGGACCAGCTTCCGCACGGCCGGCCCGCGAGCGGCTTCGCCTCGCGCCCACGCCGACTCGACGAGCCGCGCGGACTCGGGCTGCAGGGCCAGCAGCGCCGTTAGACCCAGCGCGGCGACCACGGTGCGGATGACGCGTTTGCGACCTTCTTTCACTGCCCCCCGCTCCCTGCTCACTCGAGCGATCGTGCCGAACGGACCGTCCTTCCGCGTTCGACAAAACGCAAGACCGATGCCAAACAGCGACGTCGAATTGTGGTGCGTCCACGACATGTCGCGCCGCTTTTTGGGGCGCCGCCTTCGCGCGGCTGGCGTGCAAAACCGAAGAATCCGCAAAGAACGGAGATTCAGGAACCGGTCGAGTGTTGCGTCGATATGTCAACGGATTGCCACAACCGCCGGCGAGTGGGCTGCCGCCCTGGCGACACCCGCGCCTGCGGGCGTATCGTGTCCCGGCCATGGCCCCGGCCCGCGTCGATCTCGTCATTCTCAGCACGCGTGTCGTCACTCCCGACGGGACGGCGCCGGGCGCGATCGCGATCTCGGGCGGCGTGATCACCGCCGTTCACGGTCACGGGGCGGCGCCGGACGCTGCTCGACGTCTCGACGTGGGAGACGCGGTGCTCCTGCCCGGGGTGGTGGACACGCACGTACACGTGAACGAGCCCGGCCGGACCGAATGGGAGGGGTTCGAGACGGCGACGCGGGCCGCGGCTGCCGGTGGGGTCACCACCATCGTCGACATGCCGCTGAACAGCATTCCCGTCACCACGACGCCGCCCGCCCTGGAGCTGAAGGCGCGAGCGGCCGCGGGTCATGCCACGGTCGATTACGCCTTTTGGGGAGGCGTGGTGCCGGGCAACACCGATCAGCTCGCGCCGCTGGCCCGCGCGGGTGTGCGCGGCTTCAAGTGCTTTCTCGTGCCGTCGGGAGTCGACGAGTTTCCACCGGTGGCGGAGCTCCAGCTGCGGCCGGCGATGACCAAGCTCGCCGGGCTCGGGCTGCCACTGCTGGTGCACGCCGAGCTCCCCGGGCCGATCGCGCGCGCGGCGGCGTCGCGCGGAGGCGACCCGCGACGCTACGGGTCGTATCTCGCCTCACGCCCTCGCGCCGCGGAGCTCGAGGCGGTGGACCTGATGCTCCGGCTCTGTCGCGAAACCGGCTGCCGCGTTCACATTGTGCATGTCTCGACGGCCGACACCCTCGACCGGCTGCGCGACGCCCGGCGTGCCGGCCTCCCGGTCACGGCCGAGACATGCCCGCACTATCTCACGTTCGCCGCGGAGGAGATTGCGGACGGCGCCACCGCCTGGAAATGCGCTCCGCCGATCCGTGAGCGGAGCAACCGCGAGCGGCTGTGGGAGGGCCTTGCCGAGGGGACGCTCGACCTCGTCGCGAGCGATCATTCGCCCGCGCCCCCCGTGCTCAAGTGCCTCGACACAGGCGACTTCGTGCGGGCGTGGGGCGGGGTGGCGTCACTCGAAGTGGGGCTCGCCGCCACCTGGACCGGAGCGCGCGCCCGCGGCCGGGACCTGCAAGACGTCGCCCGCTGGTGCGCCGAGCGACCGGCCGGGCTCGCCGGCCTCAGGGGAAAAGGACGGATCGCGCCCGGGTGCGACGCCGACGTCATCGTGTTCGATCCGGAGGCCCCCTTCCAGGTCGAGCCTCGGCGCCTGCATCAGCGACACCCCGTGACGCCGTACGCGGGCATGATCCTCCACGGCGTCGTGTGCCAGACGTTCGTGCGGGGAACGTGCGTGTACGAGGCCGGGCGGTTTCCGACGCAAGGATTCGGACGATGGCTTCGTTGAATCCACACCTCATCGATCTCGCCGCAGCCCGCGTCGGCGGGCAGGCGCTCGTCGCGTCGGACGAATTCTTCGCCTCGAGGCACAACCTGCTCGTGGCGGGACCCCCCGCGTTCATCGAGGGCAAGTACACCGATCGGGGCAAGTGGATGGACGGGTGGGAGACGCGCCGCCGGCGGAGCCCCGAGAGAGGGGGCGGATGCGACTGGTGCATCATCCGGCTCGGCATCCCGGGTGCGATTCACGGGGTGACCGTCGATACGACCCATTTCCGCGGAAACCACCCCGTCGCCTGCTCGCTCGACGCCGCCCAGCTGTCGGGCACTCTCGGGCGGGGCGCTCGAGCGCTCCGCGCGTTGGACGATGCTTTCGTAGAGCTGTTGCCGCGCTCACCGCTCGCGGGCCACACCGCGAACGAGTTTGCCGTCGCGAGCGATGCGCGCCACACGCACGTGCGGCTCAAGATCTATCCCGACGGCGGTGTGGCTCGCCTGCGCGTCTGGGGCGAGGCGCGCCCCGACTGGCGGCGGATCGCAGGGGCGGGGGGGGGGCGCCTGATCGACCTGGTCGCGGTGGATCACGGCGGCGCGCCGCTCGCCCCGAGCGATCAATTCTTCAGCGAGCCGCTGAACCTGATCATGCCGGGACCATCACGCGACATGGGCGACGGCTGGGAGACGCGGCGCCGCCGGGGCCCCGGCCACGATTGGGTCGTGCTGCGGCTCGGCCGGCGCGGCGTGATCCAGCGCGTCGACCTGGACACGACCCACTTCAAGGGCAACTTCCCGGAGAGCGCGAGTCTCGACGCGTGCGACGCAGCGGGCGCCAGCGGGCCGCCGGGTAAGGACGCGGCCTGGGAGGAGCTCGTGGCCCGCACCAAGCTCCGGGCCAATGCGCGGCACCGCCTGCCCGTCACGTCTGCGACGCGCGGCCCGGTGACGCACGTGCGGCTGAACATCTTCCCGGATGGTGGAGTCGCCCGCCTACGGGTGTGGGGAAGGGTGGTATCGTGACGGGCGGGCGGCTGGCAGGCTATCTCAACGCCCTGTCCGACGAGCAGGCCCGGGCGGAGCTGCAGCGTTGCTGCGGCGCGCGCCATTGGGTGGACGGGATGCTCGCCGCGCGCCCGTTCGGGCACGACGCCGAGCTGCTGGCGTCGGCCGAGCGAGTCTGGTGGAGGCTCGGGCGCGCGGACTGGCTCGAGGCGTTCGCCCACCACGCGCGCATCGGGGAGCGGGCGGGCGACGCGTCGTCCCGACGCGAGCAGGCCGGCATGGACGGGGCGGGGGAGGACGCGCGCAGGGCACTCGCGCAGGGGAATCGCGACTATGAGAAACGATTCGGGTACGTGTTCCTGATCTGCGCCACGGGAAAGACCGCCGAGGAGATGCTCGAGGCGCTGCGCGGTCGCCTCATGCACGATCCGGCCACGGAGCTCCGGATCGCGGCCGGGGAGCAGGCCAACATCACGCGGCTCCGACTCGCCAACCTGGTAGCCCCATGAGCGGCATCACGACGCATATCCTGGACATCGCGCGAGGGCGACCTGCGGCGGGCGTCGCGGTCTCTCTGGCGCGCCGCGCGGGCGACGGTTGGGCCGATCTTGCCACCATCCGCAGCGACACCAACGGTCGTGTCGGGAACCTGCTCCCGGGCGACCTGAAGTCCGCCGCCGGCACGTACCGCCTACGCTTCGATACGGGCGCGTACTTCGCGGCCCTGGGCGTCGCGCCGTTCCATCCGTTCGTCGAGATCGTGTTCGAGATTCACGATGACGAGCAGTATCACGTACCACTGCTCGTGAGCCCGTTCGGTTACACGACGTATCGCGGCAGCTGAGCCGCCCGTTGTGAGCGCTCACCTGGAACAGTGGCTCAACCTCGTGCTCCGCTGGGCCCACGTGATCACCGGGATCGCGTGGATCGGCACGTCGTTCTACTTCAACTGGTTGAACAGTCGGCTCGTTCCGCCCCCGCCCGAGCGACGGGAGCCGGGCGTCGCGGGCGAGCTCTGGTCGGTGCACGGCGGCGGGTTCTACCGCGTCGTGAAGTACACGGTCGCCCCCGCAGAGCTCCCCCGCACGCTCCATTGGTTCAAGTGGGAGGCGTACGCCACCTGGCTCACGGGCTTCGCGCTGCTCGTGCTGGTCTATTACATCGGCGCCGCGTCGTTTCTCGTCGATCCCCAGCGCGCCCAGGTGTCAGCCGTCGCGGGCGTGGCGGTGGGGGTGGCGACGCTGATCGTCAGTTGGCTCGGGTACGACGCCCTGTGTCGCTCCGCGCTGGGAGCCCGGCCCCTCGCCCTCGCCGCGACGCTGTTCGTGCTGGCGACGGCGCTCGCGTGGGGACTGACCGAGCTGTTGAGCCCGCGCGCGGCGTACCTCCACGTCGGGACCGCGATCGGCACGATCATGGCGGCCAACGTGCTCATGGTCATCATTCCCGCCCAACGGGACATGGTCGCCGCGCTCACCGCGGGTCGCACCCCCGACGCGGGGCGCGGTAAGCAGGCGGCCCTGCGCTCGCTGCACAACAACTATCTCACGCTCCCGGTGCTGTTCATCATGGTGAGCAGCCACTACCCCGCCACCTACGGCCACCGGCTCAACTGGGCGATCCTCGCCGGGTTGGCGGTCATCGGGGTCGCGACGCGCCATTGGTTCAACCTGCGAAACGAGGGCCGGAAGAACGCTTGGATCCTCCCCGCCGCCGCGCTCGCACTGGTCGCGCTCGCGCTCGTGACGGCACCGCGGTCGGGTCCCGCCTTGCCGAGCGTCGGTGGACAGGTCTCGTTCGCGGACGTGCGGCCGATCGTGGCGCGCCGCTGCGCCGGGTGCCACTCGAGCGCGCCCACCACGCCGGGAATCCCGGCGGCGCCGCTGGGTGTCCGGCTCGACACGCCCGACGAGATCCGGGCCAACGCGCCGCGCATCCTCGCGGTCGCGGTCGACGCGCAGACGATGCCGCTCGGCAACGTGACGGGGATGACGGCGGAGGAGCGGGACGTGGTCGGACGATGGATACGTGCAGGGGCGCCGCTCAGGTAGCGACACGACGGGTCGGCGTCACCCCCGCTTTCCCCAGAAGTCCCGCAGGTCGTGATACAGCAGGCGCGCCATCACGTGCGTGCGGTAGCGCGCGCTCGAGCGGATGTCGTCGATGGGAGCGACGTCCCGAGCGATGGCGGGCAAGAGCGCTTCCGGGGAGGCGATCGCCGTGCCGGTCTCGAGCAGTCGCTCGACCGCGGGACAGCGGCGGATGGTGGGCGCGACGCTCGCCGCCACCACGCGCCAGCCGGCGCCGGAACGGGTGACGGCCAAACCGACCTTCGCGATCGCCTGGGCCCGCCGCCCACCGACCTTCTCGAACACCTGATAGGAATAGGGGCGGCGCGGGATCCGGATCTCCACGACCAGCTGGTCGGGATGACGCCGCATCTCCTTGTATCCGGAATAGAAACGGTCCAGCGGGACTTTCACCCGGCCGCGCCGTGACTCGAGCACCACCACCGCGTCGTAGGCCATGAGGACCGGCACGCCGTCGGCGGCGGGGGAGGCGTTGACGATGTTCCCGGCCCACGTGCCGCGCGCCTGGATCTGAATCGCTCCCACCTGGCGCGCGGCGTTGCCGAGCAGCGGAAACTCCCGCGCCGCACGCGTGTCTCGGATGACGTCCCAATACGTGGTGAGCCCGCCGAGCACCAGCTCGTCTGCGGTCCAGGAGAGCGGTTTCAAGGCGTCGAGCCGTGATAGATCCACGTAGGTGCGGTCGTGGGCGTCGACCCGGACGGGCCAGTGCACCAGCAGGTCGGTGGCCCCGGCGATGGGGATAGCCGCACCGTCGCTCGCCAGCATGTCGAGGGCCTCGGGCAGGCTTCCCGGCAGCAGGACGTTCACGTTTCCCGTTTCCCGCTTCCCGGTTCCCGCAAAGCTTCAGCCACGCTGTCCACGATTCCGTCGTACCCGGTGCAGCGACACAGATTCCCCGCCATCAGCTCGCGAATGCTGTGGGTGGCGAGCAGCTCCGGATGCTCGCGGATCCACGAGGCCGTCATCACGACGCCGGGAGTACAGGCCCCGCACTGGGTAGCGCCGCACCGCTCGAACGGCTCGAGGGCGCTCGGCTCGAGGGACTCCACGGTCTCCACCCGCTGCCCCCGCACCTGATAGCTGGGGACGAGGCAGGAATTCACCGGCACGCCGTCCAAGTACACGGTACACGCGCCGCACTCGCCTTCGCCGCAGCCTTCCTTTGTACCGGTGAGCGCCAGCTGGTAGCGGAGGGTATCGAGCAGGCGGGCGGCGGGATCCACGCCCAACGAAACCGGCTTCCCGTTAAGGGTGAAGGCCACGGTGAGGGTGGTCATCCCCGCCCCGTTCGACCTCCCATTGCTATTCCGCATTCCGCACTCCGCATTCCGCATTGTCCATGAGCTCCATCAGCTTTTCCGGCGTCAACGGTATCGCCCTCGGGTCCGCCCCCGTCGCGCGCGCCACCGCGTTCGCGATCGCGGGTGCGGGTCCGTCGATCGGGAGCTCGCCCAGTCCCTTCGCGCCACCGGCGCCGTGCGGGTAGGGGTTCTCGAGAAACGCGACCCGGACCGATGGAACGTCGTCGGAGGTGGGGATCAGGTAGTTGGTGAGCTGGCTGTTCGCCATCGCTCCCTCCCGCCACTTGCATTCTTCCATGAGCGCCCAGCCGATCCCCTGGACCACGCCCCCCTGGACTTGTCCTTTGGCAAGCGTCGGATTGAGCACCTTGCCGACCTCCTGCACCGCCACGAAGTCGATGACGCGCGTGGCGCACGTCCGCAGATCCACCTCGACTTCGGCGACGTAGGCAGCCCACGCGAATGCGCCGTAGGCGTCACCGCGGTACGTCGTGTCGTCCCAGGCGATGCCGGGCGGCCTCTCGTAGGCCGCCTCGCCCACCAGCGGCTCTCCAGGATGCTCGCGGTGCCACCGGCGAATCGCCTGCTGCACCGCCGCACCGCGGGCCGTGGCGTCGAGCCCCGCGCGACGCCGCAGATCGTCCGCCGCCCGCTCGAGCAGGCCACCTACGATCATGGTGGTGCGGGACGCCACGGTGGGGCCCGAGTTCGGGACCCGTGCCGTGTCGGCTTCGGCGACGGTCACGTCTTCGGGCGCGAGGCCCAGCCGTGCCGCCGCGAGCTCGGTGAATACGGTCAGCGTCCCCTGGCCCATCTCGATGTTGGCGCTCAACACTTCGACGCTGCCGTCGGGCCGGCCCGCCACGCGCACCCGCGACTGGAGCGCGACCTCGCCGCCGCCGGTGAACCCCGCGCCGTGATAGAACGTGGCGAGCCCGGCGCCCCGGCGCAGCGTGGCGTGGGTCGCGTTGAAGGCGGCGTGCGCTCGCTGCTTTTCCCGGTAGCCGGAGAGCTCCAGCGCCCGCTCCATCACGGCCAGGCGATCCGTGCCGTCCCGGATGACCTGACCGGTGGCGGTGGACTGGCCGTCGGCCAGCAAATTGATGCGCCGCAGCTCGACGGCATCCATTCCGAGCGTCCGGGCGATCACGTCCATGTGGCGCTCGCCCGCGAACTGCGACTGGGGCGCGCCGAATCCGCGGAACGCGCCGAACGGCACGGCGTTCGTGAACATCGCGCGACCGGAGATGCGCACGTGGTCGCACGCGTACGGTCCCGCGGCGTGGATGATGGCGCGCGACAAGACGACCGGTGAGAGCGTCACGTATGCGCCGCCGTCGATCACCACCTCGATGTCCTGCGCGAGCAGCCGACCGTCGCGCCCGAGCCCGGTGCGGTGCCGCACCAGCGCGGGATGCCGCTTGGTGGTCGCGGCCATGTCCTCGCCGCGGTCGTAGATCAGCTTCACCGGCCGGCGACTCTTCAGCGCCAGCAGCGCGGCGTGCAGGGCGAGGTGGGAGGGGAATTCTTCCTTGCCGCCGAAGCCGCCGCCGGTAGGCGTCTGAATCACGCGGACGAGCGCTTCCTCGCGCGCGAGGGCGTGTTGCAGCGCCTTGAGGACGTAATACGGACACTGCATCGAGCCCTTCACCACCAGCACGTCGCCCTCGAGAGACGCGATCATCCCCTGGGGTTCCAGGTAGACGTGCTCCTGCGCGCCGGTCTCGTACGTGCCCGAGACCACGACCGCAGCCCGCGCGAGCGCGCGCTCGACATCGCCCTTCACGATCTGCAGGCGCTTGAGCACGTTGTCCGTGCCGTACTGGATCTCCGCGGGCCCGGGCGACGCGCGGAAGTCGAGGGCGGGCGGCTCGGGGGCGACGACGACTTCGATCGAGCGGGCGGCGCGCCGGAGTGCTTCACGCGACCGGTGCGCGAGGAGCAGGACCGGCTCGTGCACGTGCCGCACGTATCCGGCGGCGAGCACCGGCTGATCCTGCTCGATCAGGGCCACGACGTTCGGTCCCGGGATGTCGCGGTGGTCCACGACGACGAATTCGGACCAGGCGATGTCCCTGTCGAATCGGATCGCGGTGATGCGCCCGCGCGGCGCGGGACTGCGCACCGTCATGCCCCACAGGAAGTCGTCGAGCGGGAGATCGTCCACGTACCGCTCGCGCCCGGTGAGCTTGGCGAGTGCCTCGCGACGTCGCACGGCGACTCCGTAGTGATGGTAGGACGGTTGGGTCGAGGAATTCTGGGCGCCACGGCGGGAAAGGGCAACCGCAGCGGGGTCGCGGCCGCGCGCATTCTGAGCCAATTTGCAGCAGGGTTCGCCCTTCCCCGTGCGAGGCTTCCACCATGCGTTCCACGTCAGCGCTTCTCTCACTCGCGGTCGTTGGGCTCTCGGCGTGCGCCACGGCCGCGTCCGTCGGCACTTCCGCCCCCGCTCCGGCGCTCCCGGCGGCTCTCGATTCCACCGTGATCCGACCCGGTCGGTTCGACGCGGGGAAGATGTGGACCTTCGACACGCCGCCGCTGGACTACTTCCAGGAGGCGCACGGCTTCCGTCCTGACTCGACCTGGCTCGCGCGTGCCCGGCTCGGTGCGTTGCGATTCGCCGACTACTGCTCCGCGTCGTTCGTCTCTCCGCGCGGGCTCGTCCTCACCAACCATCACTGCTCGCGTGAGAACACGGGGAAAGTCATGGGACGCGGGGAGAATTTCGACTCGACGGGGTTTTACGCGGCAGCCGAGGCCGACGAGCGTCGCGTCCCGGGCCTGTTCGTCGACCAGTTGATCGGGATCACCGACGTCACGGCCACGGTCGACAGCGCCGTGCGCGGTGCGAAGGGCGGCGCAGAGCGTACCCGCGCGCCGGACGACGTCACGACGGCGCTGGAGGAGCGGCTCGGCGCGGCGGCGCGGGATTCCACCATCCGTGTCCAGGTTGTTGCGCTGTACAACGGGGCGAGATATTCGGCCTACACCTACCGGCGCTACACTGATGTCCGCCTCGTCCTCGCCCCCGAGCTCGACGTGGGCTACTTCGGCGGCGACGACGACAACTTTACGTATCCGCGCTACGATTTGGACTTCTCGCTGTATCGGGTGTACGACGCCTCCGGCCGCCCGCTCGCGACGCGCGATTACTTCCGGATGAGCACGACGGGCGCCGCACCGGGCGATGCGGTGTTCGTGGTCGGCAACCCGGGCTCGACCAGCCGGCTCAGTACCGTGGCGCAGCTCGCATTCGCGCGCGACGCGCGGCTGCCCCTCTACATCTGGCTCGCGCAGAGCCGGATCGCGGCCCTCGAGGCGTTCAAACGCGAGGCGCCCGCCGCCGCGGCCGCACGGCACGTGGATGTGGAGATCTTCGGCGATGCGAATTGGCTGAAGGCATCCGAGGGACAGCTGGCGGCACTCCGCGACCCTGCCCTGTTCCGGCGGCGGGAGCTGGGGGAGGCGGCTTTCCGCGCCGACCTCGCGCGGCGGCCCGCGGTGGCAGGCCGCGCGGCGCTGATCGACTCGATCGCAGCCGCCTTGCGGGAGCGCGTTCCGGTCTATCAGCACTCCAACGCGTTCATTCCCGACCCCGGATTGGGCTCGGCCACGCTCGCTCGCGCGGCGCTCCTCGTGCGCTACGCGAGCGCCAAGGCGGCCGGGGCGCCCGCGGCACGGTTGGACCAGCTGGCGCGCGCCGTCGAGGCGATCGGTGACAAGCCCGCCGCGCTCGAGCGCCGGCTGGTGGAGGCGCAGCTCGGCGATCTGGTGCGGGGACTCGGGTCGCGCGACACGCTCGTGGTTGGCCTCCTCGGCGGTCGTACGCCGGAGGCCGCCGCGGCGGATATCGTCGCGCGCACGGCGCTCGCCGATTCCGCACGCATGCCGAGCCTCGTGGCGGGCGATCTGACGGCGTCACAGGATCCGGCGCTCGGCTTCGTGCGGCGAGTCGCGCGGGCGCTGGACCCGCTCGAGGAGCAGTCGACACGGCTCAGGACCCGGATCGACGATCTTGCGGCGGAGCTCGCCCGCGCGCGGTTCGACGTGTACGGCACGACGCTCCCGCCCGACGCCACGTTCACGCTGCGACTCTCCGACGGCGTCGTGAAGGGATATCCCTACAACGGCACGCGCGCGCTGCCGTTCACGACCTTCTACGGGATGTACGATCGCTACGCGGCCGCCGGCGGGAAGGCGCCCTGGAGCCTGCCCGCGCGCTGGCGCCGGCCACCCGCGGGCCTCGATCTCGGCACGCCTCTCGACTTCGTGTCTACCAACGACATCATCGGGGGCAACTCCGGCTCGCCCGTCCTCAACAGGAACCTCGAGCTGGTCGGGCTGATCTTCGACGGCAACATCGAGTTCATGTCGGGCGACTTCATTTACACCGACGAGCGCGCCCGGTCGATTTCCGTCGACGCGCGCGCGATCGTCGCGGCACTCCGTACGGCGTACGGGGCCGGCCGAATCGTGGCGGAGCTCGAGAAGCCCTAGGTCGTGGACCCGCACGCGAACGTCGAGGTCACAGTCAACGGCGTCCGGCACCGGCGCGCGGTCGAGCCGCGGCTGCTCCTCTCCGACTTCCTGCGCCACGAGCTGGGCCTCACCGGCACGCACGTCGGGTGCGAGCACGGCGTGTGCGGCGCCTGTACGGTCCTGTTCGACGGCGACGCGGTACGCTCGTGCCTGATGTTCGCCGTCCAGGCGGACGGGCACGACATCACGACCGTCGAGGGTCTGTCGGACGGACCGGGCGATGCGCTCCATCCGCTCCAGGCCGCGTTCCGCGAGGCTCACGGGCTGCAGTGCGGCTTCTGCACCCCGGGCGTCCTCATGACGCTCGTCCCGTTCCTGCGCGAACACCCCGATCCGGACGAGCGCCAGATTCGCGAGGCGCTGTCCGGGAATCTGTGCCGCTGCACCGGCTACCAGAACATCGTGGCGGCTGTGAGACTTGCCTGTGGCGCCCCCCCCTCGCCGCGCGCGTAGCGGGATCGGTGAGCGCGTGCGTCGCAGCGAGGACGCGCGGCTCCTCACCGGGCGCGCACTCTTCGTCGACGATGTGCGGCTCGAGGGGATGCTGCACGTGGCGTTCCTGCGCAGCCAGCACGCCCACGCCCGTCTCACGAGCGTCGACGCTTCCGCCGCGCGCGGCCGGCCCGGAGTCGCGGCGGTATACACCGCGGCGGACCTGGGCGACTACTGGCGCCCCGGCCCGCTACTCGTTCCGCCCCCGCCCATCGCCGGTCTCGTGTTCAACCCCTGCACCCAGGTCCCGCTCGCGAAGGACAAGCTCCGGCATGTGGGCGAGGCCGTAGCGATGGTCGTGGCGGAGACCCGCTACCTGGCCGAAGATGCGCTCGACGACATCGTGGTGGAGGCGGAGCCGCTGCCCGCCGTGGTGGACCTCGAGGCCGCGCTCGCGCCGGGGACGCCCCGCGTGCACGAGCACCTCCCCTCGAACCTCGCAGCCCACGTGGTGCAGCGAAAAGGAGACTACGCGAGGGCCAAGGCACGCGCCCATGCGATCATCACGCGCCGCTTCCGCTACGATCGTGGGGCGTCGGCGGCGATCGAGAATCGCGCCGTCGCGGCGCACTGGGACCAGCGCGCCGAAGAGCTGACGGTGTGGGATACCACCCAGGCGCCGATTCCCATTCGGAACGGCCTCGCCCAGCTGCTCGGCCTGCTCGAATCGCAGGTGCGGGTCGTCGCGCCGTTCGTGGGGGGCGGGTTCGGGCCGAAGATCATGATGTTCTATCCCGAGGAGGTGCTGGTCCCGTGGGCCGCCATGCGGCTGGGCCGTCCCGTCAAATGGACGGAGGACCGGCAGGAGAACTTCTTCGCCACGACCCAGGAGCGCGGCCAGATCCACGACGCCGAGCTCGCCGTGGCGAAGGACGGCACGGTCCTCGGCGTGAAGGACGTCTTCCTGCACGACACCGGTGCCTACGATCCCTACGGGCTGACCGTCCCCATCAACAGCCAGTGTACGCTCCTCGGGCCCTACGACATCCCGAGCTACGAAAGCGAGTTCACCGCGGTCTTCACGAACAAGACGATCGTCACGCCCGTGCGGGGCGCGGGGCGCCAGCACGGCGTGTTCGTGATCGAGCGGCTCCTGGACTTCGCGGCCAAGGAGCTCGGGATCGACCGCGCCGAGATCCGTCGGCGTAACCTGCTCCGGCCCGACCAGTTCCCGTTCAACAACGAGATCCTGTTCCAGGACTCGGCACCCCTCACCTACGACAGCGGCGACTACGAGCCCGCACTCGACGCAGCGCTCAAGGCCATCGATTACAGACGCTTCGTACGCGAGGAGCAGCCCCGGCTGCGGGCGGCGGGGCGCCACGTCGGGATCGGCGTGGTCTGCTACGTCGAGGGGACGGGGATCGGCCCCTATGAGGGCGCGCGGGTCACCGTGGAGCCGAGCGGGCGCGTGCGCCTCGCGACGGGGGTGGGGACGCAAGGGCAGGGGCACTTCACGGTGTTCGCCCAGATCGTGGCCGAGGTGCTCGGCGTGGACGTGGGAGAGGTACACGTCGTGACGGGCGACACGCGCGAGTTCCACTGGGGCACGGGGACCTTCGCGAGTCGCGGCGCCGTCGTGGCGGGCAGCGCGTGTCACGCCGCCGCCGTCGCCGTGCGCGCCAAGGTGCTCGAGCTGGCGAGCCGCGAGCTCGAAGCCGCGGCGGCGGACCTCGTGCTCGACGGCGGGCGCGTACACGTGCGCGGCGACCCGGGCGGCGGGCTCGCGCTCGGGGCCCTGGCGCTCAAGGCGAATCCACTGCGCGGCGCGGTGCGGCCGGGCACCGAGCCGGGCCTCGAGGCCACCGCGTACTTCGGGCCCGACCGCGGCAGCACCGCGAACGGCGTCCATGCGATGGTGGTTGAAGTGGACCGGGAAACGGCGCAGGTCGAGATCAAGCGCTACGTCGTCGTGCACGACTGCGGGCGCGTCATCAATCCGATGATCGTGGAGGGGCAGATTCACGGCGGCGTGGCGCACGGCATCGGGAACGCGTTCTACGAGCAGCTCGTGTACGACGAAGAGGGGCAGCTGCTCAATGCCTCGTTCATGGACTATCTCCTCCCCACGGCGACCGATGTGCCGAACGTCGAGACGACCCACCGGGAGACGCCCTCGCCGCTCAACCCCGTGGGCGCCAAGGGCGTGGGCGAGGCGGGCGCCATCCCCACCGGCGCGCTGTTCGCGCAGGCAGTGGAGGATGCGCTCGCCGACACGGGCGTCGAGATCCGCGAGATCCCCCTCAGCCCGAACCGGCTGTTCGAGCTGATGCAGGAGGCGCGATGAAGCCGGCACGCTTCGACTACTTCACCCCGGCCACGCTGGACGAGGCCCTGGCGCTGCTCGCCAAGCACGGCGCCGACGCGAAGCCGCTGGCGGGTGGCCAGAGCCTGATCCCGGCGATGAACTTCCGTCTGGCCCGGCCTGCGGCGCTCGTGGATCTGAATCGCATCGCGGAGCTTTCCTACATCCGATCCGAGCGAGACGGTATCGCGATCGGGGCGATGACGCGCCAGCGCGCCGTGGAGCGGAGCGAGGAGGTGGCGCAGGCGGCGCCGCTCCTCGCCGAAGCGATGCCGTCGATCGCGCATCCCCAGATCCGCAACCGTGGCACCGTGGGAGGCAGTATTGCCCACGCCGATCCATCGGCCGAGTTGCCGGCGGTGATGCTCGCCCTCGAGGCCCGCTTTCGCGCGAGGAGCTCTACGGGCGAGCGCTCGATCCCCGCAGCGGAATTCTTCAAGGGCCTGCTCGAGACGGCGCTCCAGCCGGGCGAGCTGCTCGTCGAAATCGCGGTCCCGCCGCTCCTCCCGCGGAGTGGGACGGCGTTCCTCGAACTGGCGCGGCGCCATGGCGACTATGCGCTGGTAGGCGTCGCGGCCGTGGTGACGCTCGACCCGCGCGGTCGTTGCACGGCGGCGCGGATCACTTTCCTGAGCGTAGGGGACGGGCCGGTATTCGCCACGGAGGCCGGGAAGACCGTCGCCGGCCAGACCCCGTCGGAGGAGCTGCTACGGGCCGCAGCCGACGCCGCGGCCACGCGCGACGTGGACCCCCCCTCCGACATCCACGCATCCGCCGCGTACCGGCGCCAGCTCGTCGCGGTGCTCACGCGCCGGGCGCTCGAACGCGCGTTCGAGCGGGCAGGGAAGAACGCAACGTGATCGATGCGCGAAGCGCGCGGCTCAAGTCCATGATCGAGCTGACCGAGCCGTTGCCCTCGGGCCCTCTCGTCAACGCGGACCTGGCGCCCACCGGGATCGGCCAGCGCACCTGGAACGTGTGGCACATCGCGTCGCTCTGGATCGGGATGAGTGTCTGCATTCCCACCTACATGCTCGCCGCGAGCATGATCGCCGCCGGGATGAACTGGTGGCAGAGTCTCGTCGCGATCCTGTTGGGCAACACGATCGTGCTCGTTCCGCTCGTGATCAGCGCCCACGCGGGGACGCGCTACGGAATTCCGTTCCCCGTGTTCGCCCGCGCGGCATTCGGCACGCGCGGCGCGCACCTCCCCTCGCTCTTGCGGGCGGTGGTCGCGTGCGGATGGTTCGGCATCCAGACCTGGATCGGCGGGTTGGCGATCAATGCGCTGCTCGGAATCCTGTGGCCGACGTGGGGTGCGCTGGGTGGCGACTGGCGGTTCATGGGGTACGGCCTGCCGTACTTCCTGAGCTTCCTGCTCTTCTGGGCAATCAATCTCTACTTCGTTCTGGCGGGGACGGAGAGCATCAAGTGGCTGGAAACGCTCTCGGCGCCGTTTCTCATCATCACGGGGCTGGCGTTGCTCGGTTGGGCTGCGGGGAAAGTCGGCGGCATCGGCACCATTCTCGAGCGGGCGGACGCGCTGCGTCCCGCCACCGCGCGGGCTTCGTTCTTCGGCGTGTTCGTCCCCTGGGTCACGGCGATGGTGGGCTACTGGGCGACGCTGTCGCTCAACATCCCGGACTTCACCCGCTACGCGAAGAGCCAGCGCGACCAGGTGGTGGGCCAGGCGCTCGGCCTGCTCACCACGATGCCGCTGTTCGCGTTCATCGGCGTGGCCGTCACGAGCGCCACGGTGATGCTGTACGGACGGGCGATCTGGAATCCGGTGGATCTGCTGGCCCGGCTCACCGCCGAGTCCCGGAGCCCGTTGCTCGGGATCGTGGCGATGGTGGCGATCCTGGTCGCGACGCTCACGACCAACATTGCGGCCAACATCGTCGCTCCCGCGAACGGGTTCGCGAACCTGTCCCCGCGGCGCGTCAGTTTCAGGCTCGGGGGCGTGATCGCCGCCGCGATCGGCATCCTCATCTTCCCGTGGAAGCTGCTCGACATGTACCAGGCGTGGTTGATCACGTATTCCGGGCTGCTCGGCGCGGTGGGCGGCGTGATCATCTGCGACTACGTTGTGATCCGGCGCGGCGTGCTGTCACTGCGCGATCTCTATACCGAGGGCGGCGCCTACACCTACGTGAGCGGCGTGAACCGGCACGCGGTCGTGGCGCTGGTCGCCGGGATCGTGGTGGCGCTCGCGGGACTCACCCATCCCGGGCTGCGGTTCCTGTTCGACGGGGCGTGGTTTTCAGCGACCATCGTGTCGTTCGGCGTCTATTGGTGGCTGATGCGTAGGGCGTCGGTGCTCCCCGGGCTGGCGCCCGGGGTTAGTTGAACCACATCGGCAAGCCAGCTGACCCCGGGCGCGAGCCCGGGGATCGAGGAACTCAACCATCGAGGAATTCGATGAAGATCTACGACCTCTCCCAGCCGTTGAACGAGCGCTCCTCCTTCTGGCCCTACTACCCGCCGTTCGAGGTCAAGTACATCAAGCGCAAAGCCGAGCACGGCGTGAACGCGCAGTACATCATGACGTCGAACCACATGGGCACGCACCTCGACGCGCCGCGCCACTTCGTCACCGCCGGCAAGACGATCGACGAGCTGCCGCTCGAGTGGTTGTGCGGCCCGGGCGTGATCGTGGATCTGCGCGACGCGATGGATGAGCTGGCGGTGTACACCCCCCAGATGATCGAGCAGCGGGTCCAGGTGAAGCCCGGCGACCTCGTGCTGCTGCACACCGGATGGCACCGCTACGCGGACTTCGGCGCCACCCCGGACGAGGAGCGCTATTACCACTATCACCCCGGCGCGCACCCCGACCTCGTGCCGTGGCTGCTGGAGAAGAAGATCCACGTGTGGGGGGTCGACTGCGTCTCGACCGACCACCCCATGAACCTTCCTATCGGACGCTTTCTCGGGAAAGGCGCCCACGGCCAGTGCGACAAGGTGCGCGCCAAGGCCGAGCAGAAATTCGGCGGCAAAGCGGCGGTCGAGAAGATGTTCCCCGACTCCGCCTACCAGCTCACCCACAACGCGCTGTTCCCGAAGGACTGCATCCACATCGAGAACCTGGGCGGCGAGATCGAGGCGCCCGAGCTCCAGAACAAGCGCCTCATCGTCGGCTGCTTCCCCTGGAAGTTCAAGGGCGGCGAAGCCGCGTTCTGCCGCACCGTCGCGTTCCTGGGAGAATGGAAGATCTAGCGGATCGCTCCGCGACCGAGCTCGCGCGGCTCGTCAGATCGCGCGAAGTCTCGCCGGTCGAGGTCGTCGAAGCCTGCCTCGAGCGGGTCGAGCGCTACAACCCCGCCGTCAACGCCATCGTGACCCTGAACCCCCGGGCGCTCGACGACGCCGGCGAGCTCGAGCTGCGGCTGGTGCGGCGTGAGGAGGTCGGTCTGCTCGCGGGCCTGCCGGTCGGCATCAAGGACGTGACGCCCGTCGCTGGGCTCCGCACCACTTACGGCTCACCGCTCTACCGGGACCATGTTCCCACCGAGGATGCCCTCGTGGTGCAACGATTGCGCGCCGCCGGTGCGATCATTCTGGGCAAGACAAACTGCCCCGAGTTCGCCGCCGGCGGGAACACCTTCAACGAGGTGTTCGGCCGGACGCGCAACCCGTGGGACCCGACGCGCAGCGCCGGCGGCTCGACGGGTGGCGGCGCGGCCGGCCTCATCACGGGCATGATCGCGCTCGCCGAAGGGACGGACCTGGGCGGGTCGCTCCGTATCCCCGCGTCGTTCTGCGGCGTGGTCGGCCTCAGGCCGTCGGTCGGGCTAGTGCCGACCTATCCGGCGGACTGGGCATGGGACACGCTCCAGGTCGAAGGCCCCGTCGCACGCACCGCCCAAGACGTGGCGCTGATGCTGCAGGCCGTGGCCGGTGCGAGCCCGGTCTCGCCCCTGTCCCAGCCTACGGCCGGCCGCAACTTCGTCGCCGCGGCGGCCCGTGGCATCCCACAGGACCTGCGGGTCGCGTACTGCCCGGACATCGCCGGGATCGGGATCGATCCCGCGATCGAGCGGGTGTGCCGCCGCGCCGCGGTCGGGCTCGGCGAGCTCGGCGTGGAAGTCGAGGAGATCGATCTCGACCTGTCGTTCGGGCGGAAGGCGTTCCTCGCGCTGCGGGGGTTGTGGTTCGTCGCGCAGATGTTTCCGCGGATGGAGCAGCTCGACCGGTTCGGAGCCAACGTCGCGGGCAACATCCGCGCCGGACTGGAGACGACCACGCGGGAGCTCGGTGCCGCGGAAGCGGCGCGCGGGAGGATGTGGCACCTGTTCCGCGAGTTCTTCGGGAAGTTCGACCATCTGCTCACGCCGTGCATGGCGGTCCCGCCGTTTCCGGTGGACCAGAACTACCCCGAAACCGTGGCCGGGAAGAAAATGGACACGTACGTGGATTGGATTGCGCCCACGTTCGTATTGAGCCTCACCGGCCTCCCGGTTGCGTCGGTGCCGTGCGGGCTCGATCCCGACGGGCTGCCGGTGGGCCTGCAGATCGTCGGCAAGCCGTTCGGCGAGGAGGCGCTGCTGGCCCTGGCGGCCCAGGTCCAGCAGCGCCACCCCATCGGCCGTCCCGCGCTCCGCGCCTAGAGTGCTCCCGCGCCGGCCTTCTGCTGCGCATCTCTCCTTACGAGCGCGAAGCCGAGGACATTGAAGTTGTAATCGGCGATCTCCCGGAACAGCTTCTTGGCCTGCGCGGCGTCGCCGGCGCCCTCCGTGGCGGCAGCGAACTGATACTTGATGTACGGGTCCAACAGATTGCCCTGCCGCAGGTGTGCGGCCGCTTCATTGTACCTGCCCTGATAGAGCGCGATGAAGCCCGCCAGCTGGTGCATCGGCTCGAGCTTGCGCGGGTTCGCGTCGGGGGCGAGTAGCTGGGTGATGCGATCGGCCTGCTTCTGGGCCGAGGCATAGTCCCCGCGGCGCGCCGCGGTCCACCCCTCGAGGTACGCGATCTGGGCCTGTTGCCCCCGCGTGAATGCCGGGTTCCCCGCCTCGTCCGCTTGCTGCATCAGTAACGGTTCCAGCTGCTTCAACGCCTGCTCCGCGGCCGCGCGGTTGCGAGTGTGGGTCGCGATGACGACGACGTTCGTGAGCGCGGCCACCTTGTTGGCCTTGGGATCGGGGACCCCCAATCCGTCCACGGACGCGACCAGCCGGTTGAGCTCGTCGATCGCCGCCGCGGGATCGCCGGCGTATACGCTCACGTAGGCGCGGAACGGTGCGTAGGCGGCCTTTTCGTTCGCCCGGCCGACGGCCATGGCGGAATCGTAGTCGGCGCGTGCTGCCGCATAATCGCCCAGGAACGTGTTCGCGTGTCCCGCCTTCACGAGCAGCACGGCACTACGGGGTTCGAGCTCGTGGCCCCGCAGGTATTCGTCGCGTGCTTTCTCGAGGTTGCGCTGCGCCCGATAGGCATCGCCGACGAGGAGGTGCGCATTGGACTCATCCGGCGCCAGCGCCTCTGCCTCCTGCATGTGCGCGAGCGCCTTCGTAAAGTCGTGCGGCTCACCGAAGATGTAGTCGTTCCCCAGGGTGGCGTGCGCCACGTACAGCGTGGGCGAGAGTTGCAGGGCCTTCGCGATCGAGGCACGCCCGTCCTCGTTCTTGTTCAAGCCAATCTGGGCGCCGGCAAGAGCGAGCCAGGCACGCGGACTCTTGGGGTATTGCTGGACCAATTGCTGCCCCAGCGCCAGTTGACCCGTCAGGTCGTTGTCGAACCCTTTTCGGGCCATCTGGATCTGGAGCCGCTCGGCGTCGGACGCGCCGGCAGCGTGCCGTTCCGCGAGCGCCAGGTTGGTCTTGAAGTCGGCGAGCGAGTTGGCGGTGTTCGCCACGTTCAGGTAGGCGAATGCGAAGTCCGGGTCGGCAGCGACCGCGGCCTTGAAGTGCACGTTTGCGTCGATGAAGCGGCCGAGATCGAACTCCCGCTGACCCCGCAGGAAGTGGTCCCGCGCCGCCGCCGAAGCCGTGGTGATCGGGTGGTTGATCACCGCACTGGTGATGGGGTCGAGCGCGGAGCGTGAGTCTTGGGCCGCGGCTGCGGAGTAGGAGCCGCACAGAGCCAGCACCAGCACCGCACGCACGGACGCGTGACGAACAGACGTCATCGTCGCCTCCGATGTGGGGAGTGTAGGTGAACGCTGACGGCAGGCGACCAGAGGTCGGGAACGTTCCCTGAGGAGGGCGAACATGTCGGGCGGGCGCGGACCCCACAAGAGGAGCCACGCAACCTTGACAGCTCCTTGACACTCAAGAGCCGAAGAGCTTCGCGACCTCGGACTTCGTGACCTTTCCCATGGCGTTGCGGGGCAGGGCGGGGACCGAGCGCAGGGCGCGCGGGATCTTGTAGGGCGCGAGCCGCTCCTTGGCCCAGGCCTGCAGCGTCGCGAGCGTCAGGGTCGCGTCGCCGCGCGGCTCGACCGCGGCGCAGATCCGCTCACCCCACTCGGGATCTTCAACGCCCACCACGGCGCACTCCGCGATCACCGGATGCGTCCGTAGCACCTCCTCCACTTCGAGCGCCGACACCTTGTAACCGCCGGTTTTGATGATGTCCACGCTCGAGCGGCCAAGGATGCGGTACGCGCCGTCTTCGACGACGGCCACGTCGCCAGTGCGAAACCAGCCGTCTCGGAACGCCGCGGCCGTCGCCTCCGGCTGCCGCCAGTACTCGAGAAACACCGATGCGCCGCGCACCTCGATCTCCCCCGGCGTGGCGGCTCCCCCGCCTTCCCCGCTCACCGGCCGGCCGGTCTCGTCCACCAGACGCACGTCCACGCCGGGCAGCGGGGCGCCGACGAATCCCGGCCGCCGCGTCCCATGCAGGGGGTTGGAGAGCGCCATGCCGATCTCCGTCATGCCGTAGCGCTCGAGCAGGATGTGGCCGCTGATCTCGCGCCACCGCTCGAGCCGCTGCACCGGGAGCGCGGCGGAGCCCGAGACCATGAGCCGCATTCGGGGCGGGGCGCAGCCCGCCGACCAGGCGCGGCGACGCTCGGGCGGGGCGGCCTCCCAGGCGCTGATCAGCTTCGCATAGATGGTGGGCACCGCCATGAACAGGGTGAGGTCGCCGGCGGCGATCCGGGCCCAGACCCGCTCCGCGTCGAACTTCGGGAGCATCTCGCAGCGCGCGCCGGCCCAGAGCGCGCAGGTGAGGACGTTGATGATCCCATGCACGTGGTGCAGCGGCAGCACGAGCAGGATCCAGTCCTCCGCCCTCCATTCCCAGGCCGTGACGAGGCTCGTCACCTGCGCGGCGATGTTCGCATGCGTCGTGACCACGCCCTTGGGCTTGCCCGTCGTGCCGCTGGTGTAGACGATCATGGCCCTCCTCTCTTCCGCGACTCGAGGGAGCGGGGGGCGGGGCGTAGTATCCTCCGTGTCGTCTGTTGTGACCGTGCGCACGCCGGGCGTCAGGTGCACGGCCTGCATGACGGCGGCGAAATCGGGGTGGACGACGACGGTCTCGGCGTCGGCGTCGCGGATCACGTACTCGACCTCCGCGGGAGGGTGGGAGACGGCGAGCGGGACGGCGATGCCGCCGGCCCGCCAGATCCCCCATTGGATCGCCGTGTAGTGAAAGCCCGGAGGGGTGAGAAAGGCGACGCGCGCCTCCGCCAGGTCGTTGCGTCCGGCGAGCAGGCACTCGGCGACGCGAGCCGAAGCGTCGAGCAGATCGCGATAACTGAAGGTGCCTTCTCCGGCGATGATCGCCGGCCGGTCACCGTGCCCCCGCGCGCGGGCGACGAGGGACAGCTCCGTCAGAGGCGAGCCTCGATCACGTCGCGGACCTTGCGTGCCAACGCCCCGAGCGAAAACGGTTTTTGCAGGAAGGCGACGCCCTCCTGCAGAACCCCGTGGTGCAGGATCGCGTCGTCGGTATAGCCGGACAGATAGAGCGTCTTGATCGCGGGGCGCACCTCCATCAGGCGCTGCGACAGTACCCGGCCGTTCATGTCCGGCATCACCACGTCCGTCACGAGCAGGTCGATCTGCCCGGCGTGGCGGCCGGCGAGGGCGAGCGCCTCGCTCCCATTCCGTGCGATCATCACCCGGTACCCGCGGGCCTGCAGCGCCCGTTCGATGATCTGGCGCACCGCGTCTTCGTCCTCGGCCACGAGCACCGTTTCGGAGCCGTCGAGCACCACCGCCGCTTCCGCCAGCGGCGCGGACGCCCGCACCGCATCGACGCGCGGCAGATAGATCTTGAAGCTCGTGCCTTGCCCCACCTCACTGTACAGCCAGATGTAGCCGCCGCTCTGCTCCACCGCGCCGTACACCGTCGCGAGCCCGAGTCCGGTGCCCTTGCCGACCGGCTTGGTCGTGAAGAACGGCTCGAAGATCCGAGCCTTGGTTGGCGCGTCCATCCCGGTCCCGGTGTCGGTGACGGCCAGCATGACGTAGCGCCCCGCGGGAATGGTGACCCGATCGGTGGGGTAGTCGGCGTCGAGATCGACGTTCTTCGTCTCGAGCGTGAGGCGTCCCCCGTCCGGCATCGCGTCGCGCGCGTTCACGGCGAGATTCACGATGACCTGCTCGAGCTGACCGGCGTCGGCCTTCACGCTGCCGCAATCGGCCGCCACCGCGACCCGGATGGCCACGTCCTCGCCCAGGAGGCGGCGCAGCAGCTTTTCGAGCTCCAGGACGAGGTCGCTCAGCCGCAGCACCTGTGGCGACACCACCTGCTGGCGGCTGAACGTGAGCAGCTGGCGCGTCAGGACGGCTGCCCGCTCCGAGGCGTTCCGGATGTCCAGCAGCCCCTCGCGATCCGGATCGTCCGGGGCCAGGTCCTCGAGCATCAGGTCGGTCGTGCCGAGGATCGCCGTCAGGAGATTGTTGAAGTCGTGCGCCACGCCGGCGGCGAGACGGCCCACCGCCTCCATCTTTTGCGCCTGGCGGAACTGCTCCTCGAGCCGCTTGTGCTCCGTGACGTCGTTGATCACCACCTGCTCCGCCCGCCGGCCGGCGAACGTGATGCCGTGACCGCTGGTCTCCACTTCGATGAGCGTTCCGTCCTTCTTGCGGTGCCGCCACGTGCCGGCGGCATGGTAGTCCGAGGGCATGGTCGCGAGGTGGCGATGGAGGGCCGGGATGTCGTCGGGCGGCCGCAGGTCCTCGATCCGCAGCGCGAGGAATTCTTCGCGCGTGTACCCGTAATGCGTGATCGCGGCGCCGTTCACCGCGAGGACGCGGTGCGTCTCCAGGTCGAACACCCACATGGGGTATGGCGTGCTCTCGAACAGGGAGCGGTACTGGGCCTCCGACTCGCGCAGCGCGGCGACGGCCTGCTCGCGCTCTTCGCGGAGCGCCCGCTCACGCAAGGCCCGACGGATCGCCTCGGGCAGTCGCGTCAGGTGATCCTTCAGGATGTAATCCGCCGCGCCCGCCTTCATGAACTCGACCGCTTTTTCCTCGTTGAGCGAGCCCGTGACCAGAATGACCGGGAGGGTGGGGGAGCGCTGCTTGACGAGCTCGAGCGCGGCGGACCCGTCGAACCCGGGGAGGCCGTGATCGGACAGGATGATGTCCGGCACGAATTTCTGCAGCGCCTCCTCGAAGCGCGCGCGCGTGTCGACGCGCTGGCTCACGAACTCCATTCCCGATTTTGTCAGGTGGCGTTCGACCAGGGCGGCATCTGCCGGCACGTCTTCGAGAAGCAGGATCCGTAGAGTCATGGGTGCTCGCACGAGCAGTATGCGGCCCCACAGGATTCACTACGGTGGTCCGGGTCACAAGAGCGCGGCCCCCTAGCGCGCACCCGTCCGCGGCAACATGTTGGGGTGCTTTACGTTAACGTGGCTCGCCCGATGCGGGAGCGATGCCGCGACGCCGGGGCGAAGCGCACGGGAACTCGCACGCGATGCCGTTCATTACTGAACTATCCATGGCGACGAAACTGGTCGGCGTGCTGCTCGTGACGGCGCTCGTCGGTTCCCGCGGGATCGGCGCCCAGGCGTCCACCACCGGGGAACCCACCCAGACGGCGGTGTTCGAGCCGCTGCTCGCGGATCCGAAAGAGCCCCAGTTCTTCGCCACCTACCTGTGGGCCCGCTCGACGCGTCTGGCCTCCCGGCTCGCCTCCGTCGGGTTCGGGCAGACCATCAGCGTCGTACGAGGACGGGACTGGCAGGTCGCGGTCGCTGCCGGTGTGTTTTCCGAGTTCAACATGCGTTCGTCGACGACCGATCTGGTCAACACCGATTACCACATCGGGCTACCGGTCACGTACCGGCGCGGCGCCTTCGCGACGCGCTTCCGGATCTTCCACGAGAGCTCGCACCTGGGCGACGAGTATCTGGTCCACACCCACGCTCAGCGGGTGGACCTGACGTTCCAGGCGGTCGAGCTCCTGGTGGCCGATGAAGCGTCGCGCTGGCGAGTGTACGGCGGTGGGGCCTACGTGTTCGCGCACTCGCCGGCGGATCTGAAGCCCGGCGTGCTGCACGGTGGTCTGGAATACCACCAGCCCCGTTCGCTGCTCCGCCTCGGCCGCTTTGCCACCGGCCGCCTCGTCGCGGGCCTGGACGCCAAGGCGATGCAGGAGCACAAGTGGCAGGTGGGGTGGAGCCTGGTGACGGGTCTCGAGCTCGGCGACCCGCTGGTCGCGCTCGGATCCGGGCGACGGTGGAGCGTCCTGCTCAAGGCATACACGGGGCCGGCGCCGTACGGGGAATTCTATCGAGACCACGTCTCGTCCGTCGGTGTCGGTATCGGGTTCACGCTGTAACCGGATTCAGTGGTTCGTGGGGGGGAACAGCGTGTCGAACAAGGCGGTGAGGCGGTAGCGTAGCGCCTCCGCCGCCCGCGTGGGCGCGAGCCGCGGCGCGCCGACCGGTTCGACGCCGCGCCGCACCGTCCCGCGCGCCGCGTCGATGATTTGTACGTGAAAGCGGACCGAGTCCCCTTCACGGTAGTACGATCCCGAGACCACGGTCCCCGCCCCGGTCTGGGCGGCCAGGGCTCGAATGTCGGCGGCATCGAGATGGCCGGTTGCCGTGCCGGGCACGACCTCCAGCCCGCCACGCCGGGCCAGTGCCTGCGTGAGCCAATCGGCCGCGATGTGGCCCAGCGGGGCGAGCGTCGGATCCCCCGAAAGGTCTTCGAACCCCGCGACGACGACGCGCCTCGGGTCGAGCGCCGCAGCGCGCTTCCCGATCAGCACCACGCCGGCCATGCCGATGGCCGCGGCCGTGGCGCCACCGAGCAGCGCCCTCTTCCAACCCAGTCGCGGCAGCCGCAGGCGCGGGAGCCACCGCCGGCTCACCGCCTCCCGGAGGCGCGCCGCGAACTCGTTTACGGATGCGAACCGGTCGTCGGGCTCCGCCGCGAGCGCACGAGCGATGGTCTCCTCGAGCAATCGCTCGCTCCCGTGGCTCACGCGTTGTGCCCGCAGGACCGTGCGGAGCGGCGCGCCGCCGCGCCCCGTCCCGCCGGCGAGCCCCACCAGCGGCGGCTCGCCCACCAGCATCTCGTACAGCACGCCTCCCAGGCTGTACACGTCGGTGCGGGCATCGATGGCGCGGCTGCCCATCAGCTGCTCGGGGCTCATATACGCCAGCGAGCCGACCGGTTGGCCTCCGGTGAGCGAGTGGCCGCCCGCGGCGCTGATCGCGCGCGCGATGCCGAAGTCGGCCACCCAGGCGTGATCTCCGGACAAGAGGATGTTTTCGGGCTTGATGTCGCGATGGATGATCTCGTGGGCGTGCGCGTAGGACAACGCGTCGGCGACTTCGAGTGCGGTGCGCACCGCCTCCTCGAGCGGCAGGCGTTGCTCCCGCTCCAGGCGGGCCCGCAACGACTCGCCCTCGATGTAGGGCATCACGTAGTAACACAGCCCGTCGGGGCCATCCGGGACGAAGAGGCACTCCTCCGCGGCGAGAATCGGCACGATGTGCGGGTGGCTGAGCCGCGACGTGAGCTCGACCTCCCGGATGAAGCGCTCGCGAAACTCGGGGGTCGACACCTCGGGGTTCATCACCTTCACCGCCACCTTGCGGGGCGGATGGCGCTCGGCCGCGAGGAACACGCGCGCCATGCCCCCGGCACCGATCTCCCGTTCGACGGTGTAATGCGGGGCGAGGCCCGCACGCAGGGCGCCTAGGACGTCGACCATGGGCGCCAAGGTACAATCGCGACCGTCACGGCGCGACCGCGGGGGTCACGTTCCATCGGTCCATCTCTCGAGCAGGTACCCCGCCTGATGCCAGGCGCGAATACCGCCCCGCAGCGCGGCGACCTTGTGCTCGTCGTATCCCGCCGCCATCAGCAGTCGCGCCGCCCGGGCGCTTGTGCGCTCGTCCACTCACGCGCAGTAGAGGATGATGACGCGATCGGGCGGCAGCGCGCCCACCGGCATCCGTCCGTGGGCCGCCTCGATCGCGGCGAGCGGCAGTGAGAGGGCGCCTGCGATATGGGCGTTGTCAAACAGCCGCGCGTCGCGGGTATCGACCAGCACGCCCCGACCGGCGGCGACCAGCTCGCGCGCCTCCGCGGCGCTGAGCCGGGACACCGGCGGTCCCTCGTCCGGCGCGGCGACCGGCGGGCCGTGTGCCGATGGTGGTGTCGTCATGCCTCACTCCTCCTCGTATCCGACAACTGTTCACTAGTGAACTAATGACCCCGGTGCCGGCAGGGTTCCCGGGAACTTTTTCAAAATACAGTTCATTCATGAACTGTCCACGGTCCCAGGAGTCGGCCGGATGCCGGAGCTCGCTGCCGTCGCATTGACCGTCCATCTGCCGCAGGGCGCCTATGTCCTGCGCTTGCGTGCCTTGGGAGCGTGGTGGCGTCTGGGCTCGAGCGCGATCGAGCCGCGATTGCTGACGGAATATGCGCCGGAGCCCCTGACGGTGATTCGGGAGGCGGGCTGGTGAAGCCGCCGTTGCGGTTTAAACCTTTTTTTCTTGTGGAGGATTCCATGTCGAAGCGTTGGTTGTCCCTCGTCACGGCGGTGCTGGTTGCGGCGCTCGCGCCCCCCGCGCTCCGCGCCCAGACCAGCACTGCGTCCCCGATCCACTCGTGGTCCGATCGCTTCACCCTGGGTGGCGCGTTCGGCGGCCTCTCGGGGGCGGCCAATTTGAACCCCGCCGGCACCGCCGACTGGCGGCTGGGCTGGATCGGCTCGATCGACGGGACAGCATGGCTCAACCGGAACGTCGGCGTCCGCGCCAGCGGCAGCTGGGCGCAGGACAGCGTTCGGGGCGCTCCGCTCACAGGCCGGGGCAAGTTCAACAAGTTCACCTACGACGCAGATCTGGTGCTGCGGTATCCCATCGAGGCCGGGTCCGCCACGCTCACACCGTACCTGCTCGGCGGGGCCGGCGCCATCAGCGTCCATCAGCTCGGCGCCGACAGCACCTGGTCCAAGTTCGCCGGCAATTTCGGCGCGGGCCTCGAGTACCGCTTCGGGCGCGTCGGCGTCCGCGCGGAAGGTCGCGACTACGTCTACAAGTTCGACCGCTACGGCTTCGACAAGACCCAGCACGACATCGCCTGGCAGGGCGGTCTCACCCTGTCCTTCTGAGGAAGCGTCACCCCGGCCGGCGCGCGGTTTCGGCGCCGGCCGGCGTGACGACGGTGCAGCGCGAAGGGACGATGAGCGAATGAAGGCATTGGCGGCTGCTGCTGCAATCATGCTGAGCTCCTTCCTGGAGCTCCCGAGCCAGGCACCGGTACGTCCGGTGGACGATGGTTTCCCGCGCTATCCGATCACCTCGGTCGAGTCACAGTTCGCAAAGTTGTGGCGGCAGCGCACGGAGCATCCCTATGTCTGTCTGATCGGCCGGGTCGGGCTCGATTCGAGCGCCGCCACTTTCGTGCAGGTGGACAGCCTGCGCCTGGCGGACGAGCCGTGGACCACGTGCAACGATCCCGCCGTGATGGGGGTGGTCAAGATGGTCGACGAGATGCCGCCCGGCATGACGGTAGAAGCCTGGGGCGAGACGATGCTGCAGCAGCTCGTCGGCGTGGCGCTGCGCCAGCCCAACTGGCGGACGATCGGCGTGATGTTCGCGATCGCCACCGTTACCATGCCCGACACCACCGCGGGGGACAGCCAGGGCGGCGATTCCCTCGGACAGTCGTTGGTGCCGGCGTTCCTGTGGTTGCCGCGGACTGCGGACAACGTGCGCGTCTTGGATCAGCTCAGCCCGTTGAACATCGAGAGGTAATCGCCGGAATTCTCCGCGCCCGGCCATCCCCCGGTCGGGTGGTGGGGCCCCACCCAGACGGGGGAGCCCAGCCTCGCTGAACGAAGTTGCGGGAACCTTCCCAAGCACATTGTTCATTACTGCACTATCAGTTCGGTAGTCATCACTTTCAACGGCGGGTGTTCGCATGACTCGTTTGATCAAACCAGCGACCTGGACCGCAGTGGTTGCGGTCGCTCTCGTTCTCGTGGGAACGGTGGCGGCGCGCCGGCGCACGCCGGTGGCGAGCGCTGCTCCGCCGGCCCCGGAAGTCTCGGTCCTCACTGTGGTTCCTGAGACGGTGGCCGCGCGCTACGAGTATGTGGGGCAGGCCGCCGCTTCGCGCTCGGTCGAGGTTCGCTCGCAGGTCACCGGGGTGATCGTCGCGCGGCCCTACGCCGAGGGCACGGACGTCGCGAAGGGGACGCTGCTCTTCCGGATCGACCCGACCACGTACGAGGCTGCGTATCGCAGCGCCCAGGCCCGGCTCGCCAATGCCGACCGCACCCTGGCGCGGCTGAAGCCGCTGCTCGCGGCGCGCGCCGTCGCGCAGAAGGACGTGGACGACGCGCAGCAGGCGTTCGACCAGGCTCAAGCCGCGGTCGACCAGACGAAGAAGGACTACGACGACACCTTCGTTCGCGCCGAGATCTCGGGGCGCGCGGGACGCGCGCAGCTGGAGCTCGGCGCGCGCGTGACGGGTTCGGGTGACCTGCTGACGACCGTCGAGCAGGTGGACCCGATCTACGTGAATTTCAGCCCGTCGGACGAGGACCTGCTGGGCCTGCGGCGCGACATCGCGGACGGCCGGTTGCTCATGCCGCCCGCGCCCCGCGCCCTGGCCGTTCAAGTGACGCTGGCGGACGGCAGTCTCTTGCCTGCGGCGGGCGAGCTGAACTTCGCCGATCTGGCCCTCCAGCCGGCGACCGGTACGCTGCAGCTGCGCGCACAGCTCAAGAACCCCCAGCACGTCCTGCTCCCCGGCCAGTTCGTGCGGGTCCGCCTGCTCGGCCTCAAGCGGCCGAGCGCGATTCTTATCCCGCAGCGCGCCGTGCAGCAGGGCCTGACCGGGGCGTTCGTCTACGTCGTGGGCGACAGCGATAAGGTCGCGGCCCGCAACGTGGTAGCAAGCTCCTGGGACGGTGGCTCCTGGCTCATCGAGCAGGGGCTCCAGGTGGGCGATCGCGTGATTGTCGACGGGGTGCAGAAAGTCGCGCCCGGGCAAACGGCGCGGCCGGTGGCCTATCGGCCGGCGGTCGACAGCGCCGCGACGGAGGCGCAAGATAGTACGCTGATCGCTCCTCCCGCCGTCCCCCTTCGGATCAGGAGCCGCCCGTGAACGAAGCGCCGCAGATCCGCAACCTGTTCATCCGACGCCCGATTTTCTCGGCCGTCATCTCGATCGTGATCGTGTTGCTCGGGCTGTTCTCGGTCTCGCGGCTCGCGGTCGAGAGCTACCCGCCCCTCACGCCGCCTGAGATCCAAGTGCAAGCGGTCTACCCGGGTGCGACGGCGCAGGACGTGGCCGATGCCGTGGCCGCCCCGATCGAGCAGCAGCTCTCGGGCATGGAGGGCCTGCTGTACTTCAAGTCGGCGAACTCGAGCGACGGCGTCATGAACCTGTCGGTCTACTTCGACGTCTCGCGGAACCCCGATCTGGCGGCGGTGGACGTGCAGAACCAGATCGCCCTCGCCGAGCCGCAGCTGCCGCAGGACGTAGTGCGCAACGGCATCACGGTTCGCAAGCGCCAGACGGCCTTCCTGGTCGTGCTGGCGCTGTCCTCGGACGATCCGCGGTACGACACCGAGTACCTGAACAACTACGCGAAGATCTATATCGACGACGAGCTCAAGCGACTCCCCGGCGTGGGCGATGCGAGCACGTTCGGGCAGCTCGACTTCTCCATGCTCTTGAGCCTTGATCCCGACCGCATGGCGCAGCTCGGCCTCACCGTGTCGGACGTCGCCGCCGCGGTCCAGGAGCAGAACTCCACGAACCCCGCCGGCCGCATCGGGCGCGAGCCCGCGCCGCCGGGCACACAGCTCACCATTCCCGTGATCACCAGCGGCCGCCTGAAAGAGGCGAGCGACTTCGAGCGCATCATCGTTCGGGGGCGGCCCGACGGCTCGCTGGTGCACCTCTCGGACATCGGGGAAGCTCACCTCGGCGCGCGAAACTACGACCTGGCCGGCCGGTTCGACGGCGCGCCCACGGCCCTCACGCCGGTGTTCCTGCGTCCCGGTGCGAATGCCCTCCAGGTGAAGCGCGAGGTTGTCAACCGGATGACCGAGCTCGCCAAGAGCTTTCCTCAGGGCGTCCGCTGGTCGATCGCCTTCGACACTACGCCCTACGTCACCGCGTCCATCAACGAGGTCGTGAAGACGCTGTTCGAGGCGTTGCTGCTGGTGACGCTGGTGGTGTTCGTGTTCCTGCAGAGCTGGCGAGCGACCTTGATCCCGGTGGTCGCGGTGCCCGTCTCGGTCATCGGCGCCTTCTTCGGGATGCAGGTGCTCGGATTCTCGGTCAACCTGCTGACGCTGTTCGGCCTGGTGCTCGCGATCGGCATCGTCGTGGACGACGCGATCGTCGTGATCGAGAACGTGGAGCGCATCATGGCCGAGGATAAGGTGCCACCCGCCGTCGCTGCCGACCGGGCGATGCGCCAGGTGAGCCGGGCCCTGATCTCCATCGTGCTCGTGCTGTGCTCCGTGTTCATCCCGGTGGCATTCCTCGGGGGCATCACCGGCCTCATGTACAAGCAGTTCGCCATCACCATCGCGGTTTCGGTAGTGCTGTCGGGCATCGTGGCGCTCACCCTGACCCCGGCGCTGTGTGCCGTGCTGCTGCGGCCCGTGGCGGAGGGAGCGCCGGCGGTGGCAGCGGGCGGCTCCATGGCGAACGCGTTCAACCGGTTCTTCGGTCGCTTCAATCGCGGGTTTCGCGGGGTGACCGAGCGCTACCTCGGCGCCGCCGGTCGCGTGATCGACCGCCCCCGGACATTCTTCGCCGTCTTCGCGGTGGCGGTCGCCCTGCTGCTGGTCCTCGTGCGATCCGTTCCGACCGGGTTCATTCCCAGCGAGGACAAAGGGTATTTCGGCATGCTCGTCGAGCTTCCCGACAATGCCTCGCGTCAGCGCACGGAAGCGGTCGTGAAGCAGGTCGAAGGGTTTCTCCTGAAGCAGCCGGCGATCAATCACGTCGTCTCGCTCGTCGGCCTGAATTTCATCCAGAACGCGAACCAGACGAACGCGGCGATCATGTTCGTCATGCTGAAGCCGTGGGATGACCGGACCACGGCACGCGACCAGTTCGCGACGGTGCTCGGGGGCGTGAACGGCTATCTCTTCCAGCTGCAGCAGACGCGTGGCTTCGCGTTCAATCTCCCCGAGATCATCGGGCTGGGCACGACCGCGGGACTGGAGTTGAATCTCCAGGACCGGGGCGTGAACGACGTGACGCGGTTCGCCGGCCTGACGGGTGAATTCGCGGCGGACGCCAACGCGCTACCCGAGCTGCGGGGCGTCTACCCGACGATCCGGGTGAGCACGCCGCAGCTGTTCGTACAGGTGGACCGCGAGAAAGTGAAGGCGCTCGGGATCTCGCTCTCGGAGCTGTTCCAAACGTTGCAGGCGTCCCTGTCGACCCTCTACATCAACGATTTCAACCGCTACGGCAAGACGTACCGCGTGCAGGCAGAGGCGCAGGCCCGGTTCCGCCAGACGCCCGAGGACATCGGGCGGCTCTACGTCCGCGGGCCCAATCAACAGATGGTGCCCGTGTCGGCCCTCACCCGCACCGAATTCCGGGCCGGCCCGAGCGTGCTGACGCGGTTCAACGGCTTCACGTCGGCGCTCCTTGTCGGGGCTCCGGGGCCCGGGAAGAGCTCCGGGGAAATGCTCGCCGCTGTGGAGCGGCTCGCCCAGGACAAGTACGCCAGCCGGGGCCTGGGCTACGCGTTCAGCGGGCAGTCCTATCAGGAGCGCGCGTCGGGCGGGCAAGGCGGTCTGGTGTTCGCCCTGGGACTCGTCATGGTGTTCCTGGTGCTGGCCGCGCAATACGAGAGCTGGACGATCCCGTTCGCGGTGCTGCTGGGTGTGCCGTTCGGCACGCTGGGCGCGCTGCTCGGCGTGTGGCTGCGCGGGATGGCGAACGATGTCTACGTGCAGATCGGCCTGATCGTCGTGGTGGGTCTCGCGGCCAAGAACGCGATCCTGATCGTCGAGTTCGCCAACGAGCTGCGCGCCCAAGGGCGCCCGATTCGCGAGGCGGCGCTCGAGGCTGGCCGGGAGCGGTTGCGGCCGATCCTGATGACCTCGTTTGCGTTCATCCTGGGCGTCACGCCCTTGCTCACGTCGAGCGGCGCGGGCGCCGCGAGCCGTCACTCGATCGGCACGGGCGTCTTTTTCGGGATGCTCGTCGCCACCTTGGTCGGCGTGTTCTTCATCCCGCTGTTCTTCACGGCGATCCGCGGCTTGAGCGAGCGGGGCCTGTTCGGCCGCGGGGCGCGTAGCGTCGTCCCGCAAGCCGCGCCCGTCGCCGTGGAGGGCGACTGACATGCGACGCTTCGTACTGTTCACTGTCGTCGCGCTGATCGCCCTGACCGAAGCATGCGCCGTCGGACCGCGATATCGCCGGTCCTCCCTCGGCCTGCCGGACGGCTGGCGGCGGCCGGCGGTGTCCGAAGACTCGCTGCGGTCGTTCTACGATTCGCTCCGCACCAGCCGGGATACGCTGTTGCCGGCCGGCGCCGACACGGCGCGCGTGCCGTTCGGGTACGACACGGCGTCCGTCCGCACGAGCGGCGACTCCGGCGCGGCGCTCCGCTGGGTCGACCTGATCCAGGATTCCGTGCTGCGGCAGCTCGTGGACACGAGCCTGCGGGCGAACCGCGACATGCGCACCGCCCTCGCCGTGATCGACGAGTTCCGCGCGCAGTACCGGGCCACGCGGGGCGCGCTCCTGCCCGAGCTGACGGCCAACGGGCAGGCGGGCCGCAACCAAACGGTGTTTGGCACCTTTGGGTCGTTCACCTACAATGTGTACCAGGCGACGGCCAACCTGAGCTGGGAGCTCGATGTCTGGGGCCGGCTGCGTCGCGCCACGAGCGCCGCGCGCTCGGACCTCGTGGCGCGGGAGGAAGACCGGCGGGCGCTGCAATTGTCGCTGATCGGTGACGTGGCGACGGCGTATTTCGACCTGCGCGCGGCCGACTTGAACCTCGCGATCGCGCGCCGCACGCTCGACTCGCGGCGGCAAACGCTCGCGCTGGCCCGCCGCCGCCTCGACCAGGGCCTGATCTCAGAGCTCGATGTGCGGCAGTTCGAGGCCGAGGTGGCGAGTCCCGCGGCGAGCGTCGCCGACTTCGAGCGCCAGGTAGCCCAACAGGAGAACGCGCTGAGCGTGCTGGTCGGGCACAACCCCGGAGCGATCGCGCGGGGCCGCGCGCTCACCGAGATGGTGGCGCGGATCCCGGTCCCCGCCGGGGTGCCGTCCGCGCTGCTCGGCAACCGGCCGGACGTGCGGGGCGCCGAAGCGACGCTCCGCGCCGCCACGGCCCGGATCGGCGTCGCGCAGGCCGCCTTCCTGCCGAGCGTCACGATCACCGGGCAGTACGGCACGCAGAGCACCGAATTCTCCCAGTGGTTCGCGTCCGGGACCAACATCTGGCAGGCGTTCGCCGGGGTCTCGATCCCGCTGTTCAAGGAGGGCCGGCCGGGGGCGGGCGAGCAGGTCAACATCGCGCAGGCGCGCGCGTCGCAGGCGCGGTCGCGCTACGAGCAGACGGTGCTCGTGGCGCTGCGCGAAGTGGAGGACGCGCTCGTGGGCCTGCGCACGGCCCAGGATCGGACCGGGGCGCAGGAGCGCCAGGTGATCGCGCTGCGCCGGGCGCTCGAGCTCGCGGACATGCGCTATCGGAACGGGGTGTCGAGCTATCTCGATGTGCTGGACGCGCAGCGCGGCCTCTTCGGCGCCGAGCTGGGGCTCACCCAGGCGGAGCGGGACCAGCTCGTCGCCGCGGTGCAGCTGTATCGCGCCGTGGGAGCCGGGTGGCCCGCCGTCAAGGAGTGAGCCATAATGAGGCTGTGCGCAAGCGTGGCCGAAAAGGCACGCGCCGCCCGGCGGCCGATGCCCTCGTGTTCTCGTTCCTGAGCGCGGCGGACGCGGTCGAGGCACGCCTCGAAGCGGCCTTGAGTCCGACCGGATTGTCCCTCGCGAAGCTTGCGGTGCTCCATTTCCTCGCGGATGCGAAGGAAGCGCTGCCCCTGTCCGATCTGGCCGCACGCCAGCACTGCGTGCGCTCCAACATCACCCAGCTGGTCGATCGTCTGGAGAAGGACGGCCTGGTCCGTCGGCGTCCGGATCCGGAGGACCGCCGCAGTGTTCTGGCCGAGCTCACACCGGCGGGCCAGCAAGCCCACGCCAAGGGCGTACGCGCGCTCGCCGAAGCGCAACGCGCCATCGTGAAGGCGCTCACGGCAGGTGAGACGGCGAGCCTTCAGAACGCGCTCAGTGCGCTGACATCCTGATTGGTTCTCCCAACTACAGAAAGGGGATTCCCGTGGTCTACCTCGTCCCCCTAGGTCGCTTCCTCTATTCGGCGATCTTCTTGATGACGGTGATGGGGCATTTCTCGGCGGGATACATCGGATACGCCGCCCAGGCGGGTGTGCCGGCCCCGGGGCTGCTGGTCCCGCTGTCGGGCGTGATTGCCACGCTCGGAGGCCTGAGCATCACGCTCGGCTACAAGGCCAGAATCGGCGCCTGGCTGATCGTGCTGTTTCTGGTGCCGGTCAGCCTCAAGATGCACAACTTCTGGGCGGTGACCGACCCAATGATGCGCGGCATACAGATGGCGTTGTTCATGAAGAACGTGTCCATGCTGGGCGCCGCGCTCTTGATCACGCACTTTGGCGCGGGCCCCCTCAGCCTCGACGCGCGGCGGCCACCGGTCGTGTAAGGGCTTCACTCAATTCCGGCTCGGTGCTCCGGACCCGCACGTACGCGCGGTACCCGCAACCGCACGCTTCCGTCGTCCGACCGAGCCGGTCGGTCCCGAACGCGAGGGGTCGCGCACATTGGGGGCAGCGGGGCGGGCCGCCGTCTTTGATGAGGCCCGTCCGCGCCAGCGCCCGGTTCACTTGTACCGGTACGTGATGCGGCCGCGGGTGAGGTCGTAGGGGGACACGGCCAGCGTGACCCGATCGCCGGCGAGCACGCGGATTCGGAAGCGCCGCATCTTGCCGGCGACGGTCGCGAGCACGTAGTGGCCGTTCTCGAGCAGGACGCGGAACGTGGTGTTCGGCAGCACCTGCTCGACCGTGCCATTGATCTCGATCGCCTCTTCCTTCGCCATCGACCCGCCCGGGTGAGGGGGAAACGAAAAGGCGGGACCGGCGCATTGGCGAAGTCCCGCCTTCACGTGCAACGCTCGATGAAGCGTAGCGGTCGGGACGAGGGAAGTCAAACGGGAAGGTCCGGTGGGGCCGTCATGTCATGAAAGGGGTGTCCAATGACCCAGGCCGATCACGATCGGCGGATCGACTACATCGAGTTCGGGGCGACCGATATCGGCCGGACCAAGCAATTCTATCGGCAGGTCTTCGGCTGGAAGTTCGAGGATTACGGACCGGACTATACCGGCTTTCAGGACGGCCGCCTGAGCGGCGGCTTCACCAAGGACGCGGCCGTCCGGCCCGCCAATCCGCTCGTGGTGATCTACGCCGCCCGGTTGGAAGACGTCGAAGCCAAGGTCAAGGAGGCGGGTGGGAAGGTCGTCCGAAACACCTACTCGTTCCCGGGCGGCCGCCGCTTCCACTTCACCGACCCCAGCGGGAACGAGCTGGCCGTGTGGACGGACCGGTAGGCAGCCCAGCCTCGCGCGGCGTCGCACTCGTCACGGGAGCGAACCGGGGGATCGGCCTCGAGGTCTGCCGGCAGCTCGCCGGCCGCGGCATGACGGTGCTGCTCGGATCGCGCGACGCGGGCAAGGGTCAGCGGGTCGTCGCGGCGCTCGGCGTGGGAAAGAACACCGTGCTCCCTTGTCAGCTCGATGTGACCGACCCGGACAGCATCGAGCGCGCGCAGGCGCGCGTCGCCGCTGATTTCGGACGACTCGACGTGCTGGTGAACAATGCCGCGATTCTGTACGACACCTGGCAGCACGCCGTGGACGCCGATCTCGCCCAGGTGCGCGAGGCGCTCGAGACCAACCTGTTCGGGGCGTGGAGCATGGTGCGCACCTTCCTGCCGCTGCTGCGACGCAGTCGCCACGCGCGCGTGGTGAACGTGTCGAGCGAGGCGGGCTCGCTGGCCACGATGGGCGGCGGGACCCCGGCCTACCGTCTCTCGAAGGCGGCCCTCAACGCGCTCACCCGGATGCTCGCGGCCGAGCTCGGAACCGAGCGGATCCTGGTGAACGCGGTCTGCCCGGGCTGGGTGGCCACGGACATGGGCGGCCGGGGCGGACGCCCGGTCGCCGAGGGGGCGGCGAGCGTGGTGTGGGCCGCGACCCTGCCGGACGACGGGCCGACGGGCGGATTCTTCCGCGACGGCCGGCCGCTCGCCTGGTGAGGGGCGGCGCGCCGCCACACCGTCGCTTCCCCCGTAGAGATCCATTCGACGCGGCGGCCTAGGCCCGTTTCGTATCGTCTCCCGCCGGGATCAGGTCGCCGAAACCCACTGCGTGGATCTGCCCCGGTTGGCCGGTGAGCAGGCGGCGGTGGTAGTCCACTTGGCCGAGGTGGTAGGTGAAATGCGCGACGAGATGGATGAGGTAATCCCTCGTGGTGACCGCGAGCCCCCTCGGCGGGTCGGGGTAGGGCCTGGTCAGATCGGCGTCGCTCACACGGGCCATGCCGCGTTCCACGGCGACGAGCGCGGCGTCGATGTCCGCCAACAGGTCCGTTCGCGGCACGTCGCGCAGCGCGAACTCGGCGTCGCGATCGCGCACGTAGCCGGTTCCGCCCAATACCGCGCCGATGTAGTGCCGGATGTTTCCCGCCAGATGGAGCGCCAGCGTGCCGGCCGAGTTGCTGATCCCGGGCGGCACGCGCCAGAGATCGCGCTCGTCGGCGAACGATTCCACCTCCCGTCGTAGCGCCCGAAGATCGCGCACGAGGATCCCCGCGATCCAGGAGCCGAGCTGCGGTTCTTGCCTCATTTCACGCCTCCCTTTCACGAACCCGCTGCCCGCGCTTCATCCGCTGGCGCCGGCATACCGCCTGAGCGCCGTCCGCCACAACGCTCTCGCCAGCCCGAACGCCAGCGCGGCAACCACCGCGGCGGCAAGCCCGATCTCCGGTCGCAGCCGGCCGGTGAGCGCCGACGCAGGAATCGTGGTGGTCCACGCAATCGGGATCAGGTACACGAACAGGAACCGCAGCGCGCCGGGGTACGCCGAGACGGGATAGCGCGCACCCTCGTACACCGCGTCGAACAACACGGCGATGTTCTCGACCGACACGAACCAGAACGCCAGGCTCATCAGGACCACCCAGATGGCGTAAACGACGACGGCTGCAGCCGCTATGGTCAAGCCGAAAGCCATGAGTTGTGCGAGGGATGGCGTGTGGCCCAGCTGGACGAGCGCGTATCCCGCCAGGCCGAATCCGAGCACGACGTCGGTGAGGCGCCAGATGTCGATCCGCCGGAACGAGACGAAGCCCTGGGCGTCCACCGGCTTCACGAGCACCAGGTCCAGCTCGCCGCTCCGCACCTCCCCGGCCAGCTGGCCGATCCCGGGCCGGAGCACCGCCTCGATCACGCCGGTGAGCGCGTTGAATACACCGAGCAGCACGACGATCTCCCAGTAGTCCCAGCCGCCCAGCGTGGTCGTGTGGTGAAAGAAGAGGGAGAGCGTGAGCAGTGCGGTCGCCATGTTGAACACGGTGCCGAGCACGCTCGCGATGAAATTGGCGCGGTACTGGAGCTCCTCGGCGACGTTCAAGCGCCAGAAGGCCGAGAGAAGGCGGAACGCGGAAGTGGGAACGCGGATCATCATGACCGGGTTTGCGCGCAGGCGCAGGCTGCGTCGCTGGACGGTACCCTGACGTTCCGCGTTCCGCATTCCGACTTCCGCGTTCGTCTCATCCGCCCACTGCTCCATACTTGCGAATGCCCCGACTCCACGCGACGCGGTACGCCAGGATCCAGACGCCGAGCCAGCCGATCTGCCCGCCGAGCCCGCGCAGGATGGCGTCCGTCCCCTGCACGGTGCCGGTGAGGAGGTCGACGGGAAAGGCGAGCATGGAGCGGAACCACAACACCCCCGCGATCCCCGCCACCGCCGGCGGGAGCAAGGCGAGGGGCGCGATCCGACCGGCGAGGAACAGCGACACCCCCGCGTGCAGCTCCATGATCGCCGTGGCGCGGGTCGTCCAGAACGCCAGCAGTCCCGTCGTGAAGCTGATGAAAAACCGCATCGCGGCGGCGAGCACCACCGCCACCGCCGTGATCGCCCAGCGGCCGGGCGCGAACGGCAGTCGCACCGCGGGCCACGCCACCGCGACGACGAGCCAGACCACCAGGATGACGCTGGCCGTGCGCGCCTTGTAGGCGAGGTTCTCCGCCACCGCCTCGTGGGCGGGGTGCAGCGGCCGGGCCAGCCGAAAGTTGAGCTCCCCGTCACGGATCCAGCGGTCCAGGTACCAGGAGTCCCAGGCGATGGTCAGCTGGTTGATGAGCATCACGGCGAAGAAGTAGCGGGCGAAGTCGGCGCGCGCGTACCCGGCAACCGATCCGTCCCCGGCGATCGCCCACCAGATGCCGAGCGCGATCGCGGGCTCGGTCACGCCCCACAAGAGCCAGAGCACGATCGAGGCCCGGTACTGGAGGTCGACCAGCCAGGCGTTGCGGATCAGTGCCGCATACCGCCTGATCACTCGTCCTCCTCCCCGCCGCGGGCGAACGCCAGCCGGATCACCTCTTCGATCGGCGGGTCCTCGATCGACAGATCGGCCACGGGGAGTGCCGCGAGCAACCGGGCGCTCGTCGCGGGCGCGTCTTCGCGCCGCACCTCGAGCACGGCGTTGGGGAAATGGAAGCTCTTGACCTCGCCGAACGCCGCCAGCGCCTCTGCGGTGACGCGATTCCCGTCTCCTCCTCCGAGCACCAGCTCGATCCGTTTGGTGCGCGCGATCCGCGCCACGAGCGCCTCGAGTGCCCCGTCGTACAGCAGACGGCCGCGGTTGATCATCAGGACTCGCGACGCGAGGGCCGTCACGTCTTGCATGTAGTGCGACGTGAGCAGGACCGTGGCGCCGTGCCGGTCGCGGTACTCGATGAGGAAGCGCCGGATCGCATCCTGCGCGGTGACGTCGAGCCCGAGGGTCGGCTCGTCGAGGAACAGGAGGGGCGGCCGATGGAGCAGGGACGCGACGAGCTCGCACTTCATGCGCTCGCCGAGCGACAGCTGGCGCACCGGCTTCTGGAGCACGTCGCCCAGCTCGAGCAAGGCGACGAGCTCGGCCAGCCGCCCGCGATACTCTCCCTCCGGGATGTCGTAGATCGCGCGGTTGAGCAGGAAGGTCTCCTCGGGCGGCAGGTCCCACACGAGCTGTTGCCGGTTGCCGAGCACGAGCGCGATGCGTCGCTTGAACGCCGGCCCACCGGTCCAGGGAATGAACCCCGCCACCTCCACTCGCCCGCCGGTCGGGTACAGGAGGCCGGCGAGCATCTTGAGCGTGGTGGTCTTGCCGGCGCCGTTGGGGCCCAGGAACGCGACGATCTCGCCCGGGTCGATGCCGAAGGTCACGTCGCGCACGGCGAGCACGTCGCGATAGTGCGGTCGGAACAGCGCCCGGAGGGCGCCGCGCAGTCCGGGATCGCGCACCTTTACCTGGAACGTCTTGCTCAGCCGCTCCGCCGTGACGATCGATGACATGGGTGTGGAGGAAATCTACGTGGCGTCCGAGCTCGGGCGGCGGCTGCCGCTCCTGGATAGCGCTGCCCGTCGGGGCTACATTCTCGGCGTCGTGACGACTACCCGTGTGTTTGCCGACCGCCGCGACGGCGTTGACCGGCGTGCCGTGCCGCGGCGCATCGTCGTGGGGGGCGTGCCGGGCGAGCGCCGCCGCGTGGTGGACCGCCGGCACGGCGCGGAGCGGCGGAGTACCCTGGAGCGCCGCGGCCGCCCACAGCGCGAGGCCGCCCTGGAAGGGCCCGGCGAGCACGTGCGGAACGCCCTGCAGCTGCTCGGCCAGCTCCAATTCGTCGGCGAGCCGATGTTCGACGCCGCCGTGGCTCGGTTGCGGCGCGCGCTGGAGTTCCTCGAGAAACGGCACTAGCACTGTACGAGATCCGCCGGGCCACCGCCGCCGACGCGGGCATTCTCGCGCGCCATCGGGCGGAGATGTTCCGCGACATGGGCGAGCTGCCCGACGACCTGTATGACACGCTGGTCGACGCCGCGCGCGCGTACTTCGCCGCGGCCATCGGCGACGGCCGCTACGTCGGCTGGGTCGCGGAGCTGGACCATCCGTCGGGAGAGATCATCGCGGGCGCCGGCCTCCAATTGCGGGAGCTCCTGCCCCGACCCGATGTCGCCCGCGAGCGGCTGGTTCGGGGGCCGCAAGGGTTGGTCCTGAACGTCTACACCGAGCGGGCGTGGCGGCGCCGGGGCGTCGCCGACGCGTTGATGCGGGAGCTCCTGCGGTGGTGCCGCGGAAACGGAATCGAGAGCGTGGTGCTGCACGCGTCGGACGATGGACGACCGCTCTACGACAAGCTGGGCTTCACGCCGACGAACGAGATGCGGTACGACGGACGCCTATGAGGCCGCCGGGCGGCGTGTGTAGGAGCCGTCCGACTCGAGGTCCCACGCGCCCGGCTCGGTGAGCTCGCGCTCCAGGATGCGGTCGAGCCGCGCCCGTGCCACCGGGTCGTCCACCGGGGTGATGACTTCCACGCGCCGTCGCAGGTTGCGGGACCGCCAGTCGGCTGAGCCGATGTAGTACTCCGGCGCTCCGGCGTTGGCGAAGGAATAGATGCGCGCGTGCTCGAGGAACCGGCCCAGGACGCTCACCACGCGGATCCGCTCCGAGAGCCCGGGGACCCCCGGCCGCAGCATGCAGATGCCCCGGACGCTGAGATCGACGGCGACCCCGGCCTGCGCGGCGCGGTACAGCGCGCCGATCACGGTACAGTCGGCGAGGCCGTTGAGCTTCGCCCGGATGCGCCCGCCGCGGCCGGCGCGCGCGTGCTCCGTCTCGCGGGCGATGAGGGCGAGGAAGCGGTCGAGCATGTCGGTCGGTGCGACGAGCAGCCGGCGAAACGCCGCCTGCGGCGGACGCGACGAGCCGGTCAGCTCGTTGAACAGCGCGTGCAGCTCTTGGGTGATCCCTTCGTCGGCCGTGAACAGTCCGACGTCGGTGTACAACGTCGCGGTGTCGGCATTGTAGTTGCCGCTCCCGACGTGCGCATAGCGCCGGGTCCGGCCCGCCGTCCGTCGCACGACGAGCGCGACCTTCGCGTGGATCTTCAGCGTGGCGAGACCGGTGATCACGTGAATGCCCGCCGCCTCCAGGCTCTGCGCCCAGCCGATGTTGAGCTCCTCGTCGAACCGCGCCTTGAGCTCCACGAATACCGAGACCTCCTTGCCGCGGGCGGCCGCGCGGCGCAGCGCCTCGGCGATGCGCGACGGCCCGCCGGGACGGTACAGCGTGAGCTTGATCGCGGCGACCTCGGGATCATCGGCCGCCTCGGCGATGAAGCGCTCCACGCTGGCGCTGAAGGAATCGTAGGGATGGTGGACGAGCACGTCGCGGTGGTCGAGCACGTCGAACACACCACGCTCGCCGGCGAAGGGGTCGCGCGCCGTGAGCGGCGGATAGTCGAGATCGGGTCGAGCCCCAACGCCCCCCAGGTCGCCGAGCCCGCCCACGTCGAGCGGGCCGTCGGCCTCGTACACGTCGGAGGGCCCGAGCGCGCTCTGCAGGGCGCTCTCTTCGAACCGCAGCTCGCGCTGCAGCAGCTCGCGCAGCAGCGGCGGCATCGTCCGCTCGACCTCGATCCGGACGACGGGCCCCCAGGAGCGTCGCCGCAGCTCCTCCGTGATGGCTTGTACGAAGCTCGCCGTGCCGAGCTCGTCGAACTGGATGTCCCCGCTCCGGGTGACGCGGAAGGCGTGCGCCTCGACGACCTCCCGGCCGGGGAACAGCGCGCCGAGGTGGGCGCGCACTATCGACTCGAGCGGCACCACGCCGCCGGCGGGCGCGGCGACGAGCCGGGGCAGCGAGGACGGGCACTCGACCGAGGCGAAGTGGACCGGGCCATCCGACCCATCGCGCAGCATGACGGCGAAGCTCAGTCGCCGGTCGCCGAGATGCGGAAACGGATGGCCGGGCGCGCGGGTGAGCGCCTTGGGCGTGAGGACCGGCGCGACGTCCTCGGCGAACCGTCGCTCGAGCGGCGCGCGCTCGTCAGGCGCGAGCTCGCTCCAGCCGCGGATTCGGGTCCCTTCCGCCGCCAATGCCTGCGCCACCGCTCGGAAGCACCGGTACTGGCGCGCCACGAGCGGTCGCAGCCGGATCGCGATTGCGTCGAGTTGCTCCGCCGGCGTCAGGCCGTCTGGTGAGCGCTCGACGATGCCCGTCGCGGCCTGGTGCTTCACCGCGCCGACGTCGACTATGAAGAACTGATCGAGGTTGGTGCTGAAGATCGTGAGGAAACGGAGCCGGGTGAGGAGCGGCGTCGCCGGATCTTCCGCGAGCGCGAGCACCCGCGCGTTGAACTCGAGCGTGGACAAGAGACGGTTGATGAACTGGTCCGGCGCGGGATGGGCCGCGTCCAGGGTCTTCGCGGGAAGCGCCGGCACCCGCAGCTCGCTCAGCGTGAGCCGGTCGGTCTCGTCGGTGGTGCCGCGATCGGCCGCGGAATCCTCGACGAGCGGCGCGGCCGACCACTCCGGCACGAGCTCCGAGCGGGCGGCGACCGCCAGCGCCGACAGCGTCACCGCGTCCCTGAGCACCGGGGAGCCCACCCGCGCGACGATGTCCTGGGGGGCGAACCATCGGAGGCCGCCCGGGGGCACGGCCGTGAGGTCGCGCCGCAGGCGCCGCACCAGCCACACTTCGATCGCTGCGCGGCGGTCGGCCGGCGGGACGACGCCCAGCAGCCGCACCTCGCCTTCCACGTTCCCGAACGCGCGCCGCATCGCCCGGCGGCACGCCTCCTCGCCGCCTCCCGCTTCGAGCGGCAGGCGCAGCGCGGCCCCACTGCGGCACAGCGCCACGCGCCCGTGCGCGACCGCCAGCACGGCGGTCTGCCGGGCGCTGGGCGCCACCCCCGCTTCCGCCCGGGCGAGCGCGAGCCGCAGAGCGCTGGCGTGCTCCGCCCGATCGGCCGACGACCGGGACACGCCGTACCGTTGCTCGATCGCCAGTGCGAAGCGTGCCGTCGGAATCACGCCCCACGGCCGACGCCACGCGACGAGCTCGTGGAACTCGCATGAGGGCCCCTCCCCTCCGTCTCGCCCGGCGACGGTGTCGTACGCGAGCATGAACTGGGGCGCCGGAACCACCGGGAGACGCGCGGGGCGTAGCCGGCGCTCGATCTCGAGCTCGACCTGCAGCATGAGACGGCCGGGACTGACGATGGCGCGGAGCCGGCGCGCCGGCTCGGTGTCGCCGAAGAAGATGCGACGCGGCTCGAGCTCGACCACCCGCGACTCCCACCGCGCGACGCCCGCGACCTCGAGCAGGAGCGCGCGGCGATCGTCCACGTGGAACCGCAGCCGGCAGGTCGCGCCCCGCCGCCGCAGGTCGCCGTCGGGCGTATCGAAGTACAGATCGCGATGAAACGTGCGCTGGGTAGGGCCGGCGCGGAGGCCGAGCGGCAGCGGCGCCGCGAGCAGCTCATTCAGGCGTTCGGCGCTCGGCAGGCTCCAGCGCAGCTCGGTCATGGGCCCTTGCGCCGTCAGCTCTATCTGCAGGTCCGAAGAAACTCGCGACGGGTGGCGCCCGGATCGTTGATGATCTTGTAGAACTCGTCGTAGTAGTCGAGCGCCTGCTTCACGCGCTTGGGCTCCAGTCCTTCTGCCTCGAGGCCACGGTACAACGCGTAGAGCGAATCCTTCTGCGCGTTGAACCGCGCGAACAAGGACGCCAGCTCCTCGGGCGCACGGCAGGTGCCGCGGAACAGGCGCTCGCGCACGCTGTGGATGGGCAGACGCGCGTCGGGGTGGGCGTAGGGAGTCCAGATGACTCCCGACCAGTCGAAGTCGTAGGGCACCGGGTAGACGACGCCCGTCGAGTCGCGGATGAGCACGATGTTGTGCAGCGCCGTGACGGCGAAGTCCGTGTTGCCGATCATGTATTGGAACACCATCGCCAGACCGGTCTGCTCGAAGTTCAGCTCGTCCTGGGTCACCCCCTTCTGCTCCAATACCTGCGTGTTGGTGCGCCGCGCCATGCGGTCGTCGTTCTCGACGAAGAACGCGAGGCGGGTCTCCGGGGAATGGTTGCCCTTGGCGTCGGCATAGGTCACTCGCGCGAGCCGCGCCCGGAAGCTCCGGTCGGTCAGCAGGTTGTAGGCCCGGTAGATCAGGTACTCTTCGAGCAGGTAGTTCGCATACGACCGCCCGCCGCGGCACTGCACCGTGAGCTTGAGTCCGCCCTGGTGGGCGAAGATCGTGCGCGCCGTCCGTGCGCGGTCGAACGTGACCTTGAGGGGCGGATACTGACACGTGGTGAGCCGGAAGTGGCCGCGCGCGCGCAGCTGCACATCGAGCTTGACCGAGTCGGCCGGGGCCGCGACGTAGGAGAGGACGCCGGCTTGGCTCGGCTTGTCGGGCTGCCTCGGGATCGCGCCGAAATCCGCCGTCAGCGTGAGGTCGAGGGGATCCGCGGCCTCGAATAACCGGGCGCGACGCGACTCGGTCGAGTCGGGCGACGCCTGCCGGTCGACGGATTGCGCCTCGAGGTGCTGGGCCGCACGTGGCGCCGCGCACACCGCCGCCAGGGCGGTGAGCGCAGCCCCAGCCCCCCAGCCGCGGCTCACCCGGTCAAGGCTCACGCAGCAAGTCTACGGGCCTGCATATTCCCTTCAAGGGGAGGGGGAGGTGCGCATGACTCGCGAGACGATCTTGACCTTGCTGGCGGTCCTGCCGGTCGCCGCCGCCGCGCAGCGCGGCGACTGGCCCATGCCGGCTAAGGACTACGCGGCCACTCGCTACAGCGACCTGAGCGAGATCACCGGCGCCAACGCCGGCCGCCTGCGCCCGGTGTGGAGCTTCTCCACCGGCGTGCTCGGCGGGCACGAGGGACAACCGCTCGTCATCGACAAGACGATGTACGTCGTCACCCCCTACCCAAACGTCCTCTACGCGTTCGACCTCACCCGTGAGGGCTACCCCCTGAAGTGGAAGTATCGTCCGCCGGTGGATCCCAACGCCCTCGGCATCGCCTGCTGCGACGCGATCAATCGCGGCGCCTTTTACGCGGACGGGAAGATCGTGTACAACCTGCTGGACGGGCACACCGTCGCAGTCGCGGCCGCGACGGGCAAGGAGCTGTGGAAGACCCGGATCGCGGATCTCTCTCAGGGCGAGACCACGCCGGTCGCGCCCTTCGTCGTGAAACACCGGGTCATCGTCGGCGCGTCCGGTGGGGAGTTCGGTATCCACGGCTGGGTGAAGGGGCTCGATCTCGAAACCGGCCAAATCGTTTGGACCGCCTATAACATCGGCCCGGACAGCGAGGTGCTGGCGAAACCGGGGACCTTCCGGCCGTTCTACGACCGCGGCGCGGAGCTGGCGCTCACGAGCTGGCCCGCCGACGCGTGGAAGAACGGCGGCGCGCCGGTCTGGGGATGGATGTCCTACGACCCGGGCCTCGACCTGCTCTACTACGGCACCGGCAATCCGGCGCCCTACAACCCCGAGCAGCGCGCCGGCGACAACAAGTGGACCGCCAGCGTTCTGGCCCGCCGGCCGGAGGACGGCACGTTGGTGTGGGCGTATCAGTTCACGCCACACGACAGCTGGGACTACGACGCCGCGTCCGAGATGATCCTCGCCGACCTGGTCGTAAACGGACGGCCGCGGAAGGTCCTCGTCCACTTCGACAAGAACGGCTTCGCCTATACTATGGACCGCGCCTCGGGCGAGGTGCTGGTGGCCGAGCCGTTCGTGGACGTCAATTGGGCCAGGCGAGTGGATGTCGCCACCGGCCGTCCGGTGGTCGATTCCACCAAGCTGACGGGCGCGTCCCGCGGGAACGTAAAGAACGTCTGCCCGACGCTGGAAGGCGGGAAGAGCCCGGCGTCGCCCGCGGCATACTCCCCCCGCACGGGGCTCTTCTACCTCGCGACCAACAACATGTGTATGGATTACCAGGCGACGCAGGCGACGCGCATCGCCGGTACGCCGTTCATCGGCGCGACCACGCCCTACCACGCGGGTCGAGGCGGGCATCTCGGGGCGTTCATCGCCTGGGATGCGAGCGCGGGGAAGACCGTGTGGCGGACGACGGAGCCCTACCCGGTGTGGAGCGGCGCCCTCGTGACTGCCGGCGACATCGCCTTCTACGGCACCCTCGACGGCTGGTTCAAGGCGGCGGACGCCAGGACCGGCAAGGTCCTGTGGCGGTTCAAGGTGGGATCGGGAGTCGTCGGGAACCCGATCACCTACACGGGTCCCGACGGCAAGCAGTACGTCGCCGTGTACGCCGGCATCGGCGGCGACTGGTTCCTCCTGTCGGGGGACGTGCGGTCGGATGACCCGGCGGACGTGCGGCCGCCGGCGGACTTCATGCCCGACATCGCCCGGCATACGAGCCAGGGAGGGATCGTATGGATCTTCGCCCTCTAGTACTGGCTCTGGCGGTCTCGGTTGGGTGTGGCGGACACGAGGCGGCGCCCGCCACGACGCGGCTCGAGGCGCGAGTGCTCGCGGGCGGCGTGGCACCGCCGGCGGGCGCCGCGCCGGCGCGCGAGAACCCCTTCCGCGGCGATCGGCAGTCGGCGGCAGAGGGCGAACGGACGTTCGGCGCGATGAACTGCGACGGGTGTCACGGTGGCGGGGCGGTGGGCTGGGTGGGCCCCAGCCTGCGCGACGGCCGCTGGCGCTACGGCGGCTCCGATGGTGAGATCTTTCGGTCGATCTATTACGGTCAACCGCACGGCATGCCGGCGTACGGCGGTCTGCTGCCGCCTGGCGCCATCTGGAAGGTCGTGACCTACCTCCAGGGGCTCGAGCTGCCCGCCAACGTGCCGACCCAGTCGTGGAAGTAACCATGCGATGGCTGAGTGGTGTCGCCGGCGCGCTGCTGCTCGCCGTGGTGCTGTGGGATGCGTTCGAGACGATCATCCTGCCGCGCCGGGTGAGCGGGCGGATCCGACTCACCAAGCTGTTCTACCGATCCAGCTGGATTCCCTGGCGCGGTGCCGCGCGGCTCCT
>WNGI01000207.1_pt1 | contig 50278 bp, 55 predicted proteins | sample 5400621 | NCBI WGS metagenome assembly WNGI01 (sample SAMN13153374, study PRJNA577476) | soil metagenome | isolation source: 20 cm soil or saprolite under Garry oak tree replicate 1 | place: USA:California | collected 2016-06-15 | reverse complement strand
TGGTGCTTCAGCGGCGAGTCGGGCGATCGCATCGGCGAGCTCCGCGAGGTCCGCGTAGCTCGTCTCGCCCGCCCACGTGACGGCCCCGGCACGCACGGCTTCGGCGCGCAGGGACGAGCGGCCGATGCGGATGCGGAGCTCGGGGCGTCGAGAAGCGAGGCCGATCACGCCGTGCCTCCCGTATTCCCACGCTGAAGCGTGGGCCCAGCACAGCACTGCCCTGAAGGGCGCCTCGTGTGTGCTTCAGCACCGTGTCGGCCGGGCCCAGGCTTCAGCCTGGGGACAAACGGGAGGGAGATCCTCATTCCGTCTCCCTCCTGATTACCGCGAGTCGCCCCGCCACGGGGACGATGGTGAGCGTCACGCTCGCGGTGATTAGCGTTCCCCGCACGCCTCCCGTCGCCACACCCACGAGCTGCGGCGGCGCGAACACCGCGGCCCGCACGAACTCAGGGTAGCTCGCAAGGAGCGTGGCGCGGGCGCTCGGGGATAGCAGCCCAGCCAACGCATCAGCGTTCGGGAGTGCCGCGTTCCCGCGGTGCATCAGCAACAGCCGAACAGTCTCCTCCGTGATCCCAGGCAGCCCAGCCAGCACTTCCCGCGGTGCCGCGTTCACATTGATCGCGCCCATCCCGCGCGTGGTGAGGAACGGCGCGAGTCGCGCCACCAGTGAGTCCGCGAAGCCGCGCACGTGACGCAGCTCCCAAACGTCAGGGAAGGGTCCGTTGCGATTCCCGGACGATTCGTCACCGAGGGGCCGACGCACCGTGTCCGGGTCGCGCCAGTCAAGCAACGCATCGACCAGCGAGTCCACGACTGCTGAACGATGTACGACCGCCTGGAGCACGGCGACGAGCGCTGGACGGTCGGCGAGGTTCAGGTTTAACTTGACGGATGGATCCTCGAGCGTGGCGCTGCACCCCGTGCCCCGGCCCAAGTCCACGGAATCGAGGTGCCGGATGGACGGATCCTGGGCGTACCGGGCCTGCAAGATCTCCGTGCAGGCCTCTCGCGCCCATCCGGCCCGTGCCAGGAGTACCCGATTGCGCGTGGTAGCGCTCCCCAGCCGAGCCCCCGCGAGAGCGGCGGCACTGAGGACTGTGACCGCCGATATGGTCCAGAGGACCGCGAGCAAGGCGAATCCGCGCCGGCTCACCCGCGCTCCTTGATAAGGAACAGGAGCGTGTCCACCGGGCAGCCCGCGTCCCGCCTCCTGCATACAGATCTCTCCATCCGCATCCGCACGGCCACCGGCGCGCTCACCGGGCTCACCCATTCTCTTACCCATCGGGACTCCGCCCCTGGCTCGAGCAGATAGTCGAACTGCACGTCCGTTAGGCTGTCGACTAGGGCGATAGGCGTTCCCGGCGTGACGAGGGCGCGCAAACGGCCTTGCTCCGCACCGAGGGTGACCTGTCGCCGCTCGAACCAGCCGTCGGGCATGAGCATCCACGTGGTGAACGCCGCGTGGTCGGGACGCCCTTCGAAGCCACCAGCGCCGTCGGTCCCCACGTCGAGCGAGAGGAACGTCGCGGCGAGCCAGCGGCGCGAGTTCGCCGAGCGATCAAGCGCGGTGCGCGCGGCGAGGAGCGTCTTTCCGCGCTCGGCGACGGCGGCGAAGAGTTGATGTGCCAGGAGCACGACAACCGCGCCGATTGTAAGCGCGACCATCACTTCAACGAGGGTGAAGCCGGCGAGCGTCGATGTAGGGGCGCAGCATGCTGCGCCCCTACGCGGCGCGTGAGTGCCCCCGGTGTGAAGGACGGGTTTCCGCCCACGGATCTCACGGAGCATTTCTCTCTCGCCTGTACACGACAGTCACCAGATCCTCTACTTGCGGAGAGCTTGTCTGCGACAGGGCGATGCGATACAGCGTCCGCTCGGGCCGTTGGATGTCGACGGTCAGCTCGCCGATCGGATGACGGCCGAGGCGGCGATCGAGCTCGTCCCGCTTGAGCAAAGTGAGAGCGGTCAGCACACGCTCTTCCACGGCGATCACCCGCTCGCGCTCTCGCGCGTCCCGCTCGGCGCGGAGCCCGCCCGTGACGAGGTCGACCAACGCGAGTCCAGCTCCGGACAGAATCGCCAGAGCCACGAGGACCTCGAGGAGCGCGATCCCGTGGTCATTTCGGCGCATCGAGGACCGCTCCGGTGAGGGGATCGGCGGCTGGTCCCACAGCCCGGCCATCTGGCAGGAAGAGGGGAGCGGGGAGCAGGGAGCGGTATCCGCCGGTGTCGCCTGGTAGGACCGCTCGCACCGGTCGACCCGTGCGAATAGCGGCGTTCCTTGCAGTGCGAAGAGCCGCGACCCACGCTGACTCGCGTGGCAGGCGTAGACTAGAGAACGCGAGCCCGCTCAGCCCGAAGACCAGACCGAGGATCGCGATCACAACCAGTACTTCGACCAACGTGAAGCCGGCGAACGGTTCCCCACCTTGCGACGGAGGGTACCGCTCCCCGCTCCTTGCTCCCAGGCAAGCCATCAATAGCCTCCCGTACGGATGGAGTAGACCGCCTGCAACAACGCTGCCGCCACGAACGCGACCAACCCTCCGAACGCGACGATCAAGGCCGGCTCGACGAACGTGACGAGCGCCTTGAGCCCGCGCTCCGCTTCCTGCGCCGCGAGGTCACCCGCGCGACGAGCCATGTCGGCCAGCCGACCGCTCGACTCTCCCACCTGCATGAGTTGCAGTGCGCCCGGCGCAAGCGCCCCCTCCAGCTCGAGCGACGCGCTGAGCGGTGCGCCCTGCGTCACGCGCTCGCGAGCCCGCTCGAGCCGCGCGGCGACAGCCAGATCGCCTCCTGCCTCGCGAGCGGCATCGAGGGCTGAAAGCAATGGCATCCCAGAGGCGAGCATGCCGCCGAGCGCGCGACCGATCCGGGACGTAGCGAGCGCAAGCCGTACAGGCCCAAGGAGGGGCGTGGCGAGCAGCGCTTCCTCGATCCGACGGCGGCTCGCCGGGCGGCGCACGAGCTCTACAGTCAGTGCGACCCCTGCGGCGAGCGCCGGGATGAGGAGGAACCAGTAGTGAGAGAGGAGGCTCGAACCGACGAGCAGCAGACGCGTCGCGGCCGGCAGGTCCTGCCCTAGATCACCTAGCAACTCGGCGAATCGTGGGACGATCACCGCCCCGATCACGAGGACCGACGCGACACCCACCACGGCAAGGAGGAGAGGATAGGCGAGCGCCTGGCGCACCCGCGCGACAAGCTCTGCTTCCTGCTCGAGGTGGGTCGCCACCTGCCCGAGGGCGAGTGGGAGCTGACTGCCGCGTTCGCCGGCGCGCAGCATGCCAAGCACGATCACCGGCACGATGCCGCGGACGGCGCCGAGCGCTTGCGCCAAACCTTCCCCTTCGTGCAGTCGAGTGCGGGCGGCGGCGAGCGTATCACGCAAGGCGCCTCGTGCAAGTGCCTCGCTCGAGGCCACCGCCCGCTCGAGCGGCACGCCAGCCGAGACGAGTGCCGCGATGCTTTGGAACACGATCGCGAGGTCGCGTCGGCTGGCCGGACGGTGTGCCCCTTCGGCCGCTTCGGCGGGCGAGACCGCCAAGGGAAACAAGCCGCGGTCGGTGACCACGGCGCTCGCCTGCGTCGCGGAGGAAGCATCGACCAGCCCTTCCACGATTCCGCCGTCGGCGCGAGCGGCGCGGTAGCGGAACGGGGTCATCGGTGCGCGCTCTCCCACGACGTGATGTCTGCGTCCTCGTTCTTCCCCCCCGGTTGCCCATCGCGACCGTACGTGAGCAGGTCGTAGCCCTGAGGGTTCACGTCGCCTGGACTATTGTAGACGTAGGGCCGGCCCCACGGATCGAGCGGTACGGTCTTCTTCAGGTAGGGTCCCCGCCAGTTACGGGCCTCGGGCTCGCCCGTGGGCTTCGTACGGAGCGCCTCGAGTCCCTGGGCGCTTGATGGGTAGTAATCGTTGTCGAGCCGATAGGCCTCGAGCGCCAATCCGAACAACTCGATCTGAGCGCGTGCGGCGGAGGTCTTGGCGTCGCCGACGTGACTGAAGACCATTGGCGCCACCAGTCCCGCGAGGATGGCGATCACCGTGATCACGACGAGGAGCTCGATGAGGGTGAACCCCAATGCGGAATGCGGAATGTGGAATGCGGAATCGACGCCCGCCCTTCCATTCCGCATTCCGAATTCCGAATTCCGCATTTCACCGGTCGGTAACACGCAGCACCTCCTCGACCGTCGTGATTCCCGCCTGCACCTTGCGCCACCCGTCCTGCCGCAGCGTGGTCATCCCTTGCGCGTGGGCGATCTCGCGCAGCGCCGCCGAGTCCGGACTCTTCAAGAGCGCTTGCTTGATTTCATCGGTGAGGAGGAGCAGCTCGAACAGCCCGGTGCGGCCGCGGTAACCGGTGTGGCGGCACGCAGCACAGCCGCGCCCGCGCTCCAGCGCCACGTGTCCCACAGGGTGTTGGGCGAGCAACGCCACGGCGCCGGGATCGGGCCTGTACCGCTCGCGGCACTCGGGGCAGATCCGCCGGACGAGTCGCTGCGCGAGCACGCCTTCGAGCACGCCTTCGAGCGTGGCGGCGATGAGATAGGGCTCGACCTGCAGGTCTACGAGCCGGGTCATGGCGCTCGCGGCGTCGTTCGTGTGGAGCGTGGAAAACACGAGGTGCCCGGTAAGGGCCGCCTGCACCGCGATCGCCGCTGTCTCGCCGTCCCGCATCTCGCCGACCATCAGCACATCAGGATCCTGGCGCAGGATGCTCCGCAGCGCGCCCGCGAACGACATGCCCGCTTTCACGTTCACGGGCACCTGGGTGACGCCTTCCAAATGGTATTCGACCGGGTCCTCGACGGTTATGATCTTCTCGGCGGTGCGATGCCGTAGCGCGAGCGCCGCGTAGAGAGTCGTCGTCTTGCCGCTGCCGGTAGGGCCGGTCGCGAGCAGGATCCCGTGCGGCTTCTCGGCCAGCCGGCGAAACGTGCCGAGCGACTCGGGGGCCATGCCCAGCTCGTCGAGCCCGACGGGACGACCACCGCGATCGAGCAACCGGAGCACGACCGACTCCCCATACAGGGTCGGCACCGTGGACACGCGCAGATCTAGCTCGCGCTCCTCGAGCCGCACACGGATGCGTCCGTCCTGCGGTGCCCGTCGCTCAGCGATATCAAGCTCGGCGAGCAGCTTGATGCGGGACACGACGGCGGCCTGGAGCCCCTTCGGGGGACTGGGCAGCTCCGTGAGCACACCGTCGATCCGGAAGCGGGCGGTGAGGCCGTCACGGGTCGATTCGAGATGAATGTCGGAGGCCCGCGCGTCGTGTGCTTCCCGGATCAATAGGTTGACGAAGCGGATGACGGGGGGCTGGTTGGCGAGGTCACGTGCGTCGGCGAGCTGGTCGTTTCCCCTGTCTGAGATCGGCTCCAATTCGGCGCCCAAGTCCTTGACTAGCTCAAGGACCGACTCCGATGCCGAGAACGTACGCCGGATGCCGTCGAGCAGCTCGTCGTGCGACACCTCGACGAGCTCCACCGGCAATCCGTAGGACGCCTCGAGGTCTTCCAACACCTCCGCCGCTGGTTCCCTTGCGACGGCCACCCTCACCCGCTCTCCACCCACCTCGAGCGGGAGGATCCCCCAATACTCGAGGTACGTGGCTTCGAAGGACTCGTGCAGCGGCAGCTTCGAGACAAGCGGCGCGGACATGCCCAGGACGTCAAGCACGGCCCGTGCCAACCTTGGATAGATCAGCCGTTACATCACGCCGTTGCTGCGCCTCGAGTTGCGTCCGCGTCCTCGCACAGCACGCCGGATTATCAAGGCCGCTTGCACAATTCGTCCGTCAGAGGTGTGCGGCTTTCTAAGCACGGTTGCACAAGTGGGTCCCGCTAGTCGTGCATGCCACCGAGCACGGTTGCACACATGCCGCGTGAGAATCGTGAGACTTGCATCCGCTCCAGTGCAGCCGCCGTTCACGTAAGTGTCCCGCACTCAGCTATTTCCGATTCTCTACCCGCAAGGCACGCCGCGTGCCTTACCCTCGGCCAACCCGAACTGCCGAGGCTCCTGTGCCGGCCCCGTACGCACCGTTGGTCCGCGCTTGCGGTCTCACCCTCTGCTTGATCGGCCTCAGCGCAATCGTCCATCCTCTGATCGCGCAGTGCCCCCAGTCAGTGATTGGCACCCCAACCCGTTCCGGCGCGACGAAGGTTTCGCCCACTACTGTGTGCGACACCGGGGGCACGACGCCCCCTCAGTACTGCGTTACCGTGACACCGAAAGGGGCGACGGAGCCTCTGCGAAGCGCAAACTCCAGCGCTTCTCGGTTATTCACCGTCGCCAACTGTGGCACTCAGACAGCGGGCTGGACGCTGAGTTGCTCGGCAGGCAGCCCCGTCACCTGCGTATCGGTCAGCCCCGGCAATGTCTCCATGACGTCTGGTACGTTTAGGACCGTCACAGCGTCGTACAACACCGGGAATCCAGGGAACGGTAGCCTCACCGTCAGCGCTGCCGGACTCGCCAACGATGATGGCTATGTTACGGTCCCGGTCGGTCGCACCGTGGCCGTCACGCCCGACGGCCAGGCTGTGTCCGCCGACCCCGGTGCGACGCAGACCGTGACGTTTGACGTATTCAATTCCGCACAGGTGTCGGATAACTACGGCTTCGCCTGCTCGGCGACGGGGTCGGAAACCTGCCAAGGCGTGTCGCCTGCCTCGCTGCCCCTGGATCCCCAGACCCATGGCAGCGTGACAGTCACCTACACCTCGGGCGCGAGCGGGGAGACCGGCACCGTCATCCTGACAGCTACGTCCCTGGTGTACTCGACCAACGTGACGGACGCCGGCAGCTATAACGTCACGAGCGGCCCTGGCCCGGCCCCGACCGTGTCCCTGGCGCCCTACAGCGGGGGTCGCCGCAATGCAAGCGACTTCGACGGCACCGTGTCTCACTCGACACCATCGTACTTCTCAATGGGGGCGGCGCGCGGCTTCTCGCTTTCGTACAACGCCTCGACCGTGCAGCCGACGCCGATCGTGCGCCTGGACGTGACACCGGCTGCGCCCTACCCGACGACGTACGGAGTCCAACTCCAGATCGTCGGCGGCCCATTACTGACACTGTTCAACGGAAGCCAGAGCGTCTATTACGCTGCCGGCACCGGCGTATCGCGGCTGGTCGCGGCGCTCGATGCCAAGGCAAACGGCCTGACCACTGGTTGGTACGATGTCAACGCGATCGTCACGTCGTATTGGCCGGGGGGGACGCGCACGTCCACGCTCACCACCCACATTCTTGTGGAGGACGAATCCAAGAGTGCCTTCGGCGCCGGTTGGAGCGCGGCTGGCATCCCCCGCATCTACACAAAGCCGGGGAGCTACTCTGCCCTGGTGACGGAGGGGGACGGCTCTATGTCGTTCTTCCAACGCGATGCGGCGGACGTACCCTTCGTGTCACCTGCCGGCGACGCCACGACGCTCAGTCTGACGACCGACCCGACGAAGGGAACCATCTACCGTCGAACCAGCCTGGACGGCTCGTATGTCGACTTCACGGCAGACGGGCGGATGTGGCGCGCCGTTGTTCCGTACAAGACGATGACAGTATTGTCGCTCGAATGGACCGACACCCTGCTAACGCGGATTCGCGACCTCGCTGGGAAGGCCATGACACTTGCGTATGCGGGCGGGAAACTACAGACGGCGACCGACCCGGCCGGCCGCGTGACGCGCTACGCGGTGGATAGCTTGTTGACGAAGATCACCGAGGCCAGCGGTGACACGACGCGCTTCGTGTACGACAACGTGAAGCGACTCACGACGATCACCGACAATGCCGGGGCGTCGACCGATCTAGCGTACGACGCGATCAATCAGCTGGCGTCGACGACCGGCCCGTCATTCCAGGACTACACAGGCGCCTCGGTTCGTTCGACCGTCACCCTCCTTTCGCCGGATCGTCATGTATGGCAGCCGGCTGTACCCGGTACGTCGGCTGGCGCGCCCAAGCTCAACTCGGCCGACACCCTGCTTACGGGCAGCGTGACCGATCCTTTGGGGGTGGCGACACGCTTCACCGTAGACCGCTTCGGGCAGCCTCTGCAGGTCACCGACCCGCGCGGCATGGTGACCCGAATCGACCGCGACACGCTCGGGCAAACCATCAAGATCACGGCCCCGAATAACACCGGCATCACGACGTTCGGCTATTCGGGTTATCTGCTCACGGTGCAGTCGGACCAATTCACCGGCGCGAGAGTGATCTACGACTACAATAGCGCCAATATCCCGATCACGATTCGCGGCGACGTAACGCGGACGGACATCTACTATCGCCCTGCCTACGCGGGCGGTCCGCTCAATGGACCAGTCGACAGCGTCTATTCCGGGAACGTCACGAGCTCGTACGCCCGCGACAGCGGCGGGACGATGATGGCCCGCCACATCGTGAACCAGTGGGGTCAGGACTCGGTCGTGATCGACGGCCAGGGGCACCAAACGACAGTGCTGTACGCCGATACGGCACAGTTCGGTGGCCCCGCCAAGGTGATAGATCCCCTTGGGCGCATCGTGGCGAAGTACCACTACGACAACGCTGGCCGGGTAGACACGAGCTGGGCCATGTCCGCTGGGGCGTACGTACCGACCTCGCAGACCTACGACCCCCTCAACCGGGTCCTGTCGACGAAGGACCCCTTGGGCTACGTCACGCGCTATGGCTACGCCACGACCGGCCTCAACCGCGTGACCGACCCGAAGGGTCAGGTCTACAAATTCGGCTTGAACGCGCTCGGGATGATCGTCGCTCAACACGATCTGGCGGACACAACGAGGGCAGACACGGTGAAGTATGACGTTGCGGGCCGAGCACGTCAGATGCGAACCCGGCGCAGTGATCTCATCTCGTTCACGTACGACTCGATCACTGGCAACCTGCTCACCCGCTCCGGCCCCGACTTCCCGGCCGATACCTTCCGGTATGAGGCCCTCGGCCGCTGGCTTGTCGCAACGAATTCGAACGCGTACGACTCGATCTCCTATGACGCCAACGGGCGCGTCACCACTTGGGTGGAGCGACTCGCCGGCGCCTCTACCTACACCCTCACGTACACCTACGACGCCCAGAGCCGCGTGGTCACCCGGAGCGCCCTTTCGCGCGGGACACCCGTGAGGGTGACCTACGACCCGACCAAGGGAACGATCACGAGGTTCTGTGCTGCGGCGGCGTGCGCGTCGCCACAGGCGTTCGACGCCGACTACATTCCGCATACCACGGCCTATACGGATACCCTGCTGAATCCGTCGTGGTCACGCGCCGACACAACCGATGCCGCGCACCTCGAGACGAGCAATGGCTCCATCAACAACACCGGCACACCCATGGATCTTTCCGCGTTTCGGAACACGTGGACGTACGACTCGCTCGGCCGCGTGACGAGGGAGGGGCCGGGCTGCTGTGGGCCGATTTATGTATACGATGCTGCGGGCGAACTGGTCAGTGCCTGCAGCTGGATATACCCTGCTCCGCCGGCCAGGCCTCTGTGCTACGATGAGTACGGGACGCACACTAACGCGAACAGTTATGCGTACGATCCGGCGGGGAACCGGATCGACTCACTGGCAGGCACCGTGGTCGCCCCCGGAAATCGCACTACGACGTTCAAGGGGTACGTTCTCACGTACGACGCCAACGGGAACGTCATCACCAAGAACGGCGCCAACAGCCAGTGGGGTACGGACAGCAGCTCCTACACCTGGGACGCTCTCGGCCGCCTCAAGAGCGTCACTACGTGGCCGGCTGGTGGCGCGCACTCCACGGTGACCTTCGCCTACGACGCGGCGGGCCGACGGGTATCGAAAACCGTGAACGGCGTGACCCAGTGGTACGCGCATGAGGGGGACCAGGTGACGATGATCCTGGACAGCCTTGGGCAGCGGCTGAAGCTCGAGCTCGGCTGGGCGCCGGGGACGGACAACCTGGCTTTCGTACGCACGGGGTCGTGGACCGCCGTGGCGATCACAACTCCGCAAATCGGGACGCTTCGCGGGTTGGCGTCGCCGACGCCCGGCGCGCCCTTGCGCAAGCAATACATCGCGTCCGCGCTGGGACCGTGGGGTGAGACGGCGGCGGACACGGGGACGGTGGTGCCGTTCCGGTTGGCAGGGGCGGAGTACGATCAAGAAACGAAGCTGTATTACATGCGGGCCCGCTACTACGATCCGCAGCTGGGGCGGTTCCTGTCCGAGGATCCCGTCGGCATCGCCGGTGGGCTGAACCTGTACGCCTACGCCGGGAACGATCCGGTCAACCAGCGTGATCCTTCGGGGCTGTGGTGCATCAGTTACTACCTCTCCGCGACGGAGTTCACGATCGGGACCTCGGTCGGTGGTTCACAGACCCAGGAGGGGGAGCCAGGGAGCCACCGCACGGAGTGTTACTCGCCCTATTCCGGAGAATGGGGCCTGATGCCGGCCAGGCTGCACGGGGATTTCGATCAGGAGCGCCGGCAGATGCACGAGCTGGATTCGGGCGGCGGAGGTCTCGGGAACGGGCTGGTTCGAGGTCGCAGCCTCGGCCAGCAGGGGCCGTCGTGCGGTGCCGCCATCGCGACCGCCATCGGCACTGCGCTACTCGACGCAAGCTTCTTTGTCGGGGTTGGCGAGGCAATCGAGTTGGCTCGCATTTCCCGATTGGTGGGACGGGAGGCTATCAGCCTCGCACGGAGAGGCTTGTGGCGCCAGACTGGACATCTAGCTTACCAAGCATCGCTCCTCGCCAGAGACGCGAGTAGCGCTGTTAACGTTGGGAATCTGGTGAGGGACGTTGGCGGCATTGGGTTCACGACAACTGCCGCCGGATTTAGCGGAGGAGGTGTGGCAGTTGGAGATCTTAATGTGGCGGACTTTATTCCGGGCGCGGCCACGGTCATGTCGACGATAAGAGCAGTGCAGGCTTGCCGCCACTAACGGGCGGCCAAGGACAGACATAGGGCACGCGTGAGCGATGTCAACACCTCGTTCAACCGTCTTGACGGGAATCCGGTGGGGTTTGGTCTACGCGACGGTTTATTCCGCGTACGCGACGGTAGTTGTGTTGGTTAGGGGGGGGCCGGTGTTGAACGTCTACCATTTGACTCTACCCACGCTCATCGGACTGTACTTTGGTGGAGGGGTTCTCGCTGGTGGGATTGCAGGAGCTTTATTGCCAATTGGCCGCCATCTCATCGGTGCAATGTTCGTCGGGTTCGTGGCGGCGCTACCGGTAATGTTCCTGATGGCGATGGCGATGCTGCCGTCCGATGAGTGGAGCAGTACTCTTCCGATTGTAGGGTTGTCGTCTGCTGCGTTGCTTGGTCCCCTTTGTGGCGGGGGATTTTGGTATATCAAGAAGAAATACTCCGGCTTCAGTGCGTGAGGTTCGTTTGGCCGAATTCATGACTCCTCTGTCAGAAGTTCGAGCTACGCTCTCGGGATTCCTCATTATCTGAACGCAGCGGAAATGAACGGATAGTCAACCTAAGAAGTTGAGGTGCTCCGACGCTCCTATCCAGTGATATGGTGATGATTAGCGAGTAGGCGCCGCTATCGAGTAGACAGTGAAGTGGACTTTCGACGTGCCCTTCGGACGAGGCGGGCGCGCGGGGGCGCGCTTTACGAGAGCGCAGAAGGTCGGGAGTGGGGTAGGAGGGACACGAGGGCGGCGGTGGCGGTACGCGCACGACCGACCTGCCCTGAAGTGTCAGCAACGGTGGTGTCGCACGCCCGCTGGGCGGCCACGCGATGTCAGCCCTGTGCCTCTATTGCGTTTGGGCATCCCCCCGCTCCTCTCCCCTCAGCCGGGTCACCAACGCTGCTACCGTATTTCGGTGCACCCCGATCCGCTCCGCAGCCCTTCCAAGATGTCCGCCGCTGGTTCGTACCGCCCAGGCTACCAACCGGTGCTTCGTCGCGCGATCCATGCGCCGGTCGTATCGCAGCGGAACGCGCACCCACTCGGGTAAGTGATCGACCTGCAGTTCCTCTTGACCGCGCGCCCGGAGGTACGCCGCCTTCACCACCTCTCGCAGGTCCCGGAAGTTTGCGGGGTAGTTCGCGACCTCGAGCACGCCGAGCGCGTCGGTAGCAAACCGAATGGGTCCGTCCGCCGTGTGCGTCACCGCCGGACACTGGTGGAGGAAGTGGTAAGCGAAGGACGCGATTTCGTCCCGTCGCTCGTCGAGCGTCGGCACGCGCACGAGGCAGTGGCCCAGGCGAGAGCGGACGTTGGCGGGCATCCTTCCCTTCGCGACCATCCGATCGAGGCCCTCTTCGACGCCGACCACGACGGAGCACGTCACCGGGACGTCACGCTCGTAGCCGATCGGCCGATAGACCCGGCGCTCCAACGCCCGAATCAATAGCGCCTGCTGGCTACGCGAGAGCATGTGAAACTCGTCGATGAGCAAGGTGCCACCTTCGGCCTCGGCGAATAGGCCCCGGTGACGCGACATGGCACCGGTGAACGCGCCCCGCACGTGGCCAAAGAACTGGTCCAAGGCGAGGCCGGGCTCGAGCTCGCCCGCCGACACGTCGATGAAGGCCCCCCGACGGCCGCTCGCTTCGTGAAGGGCCTCCGCCAGATAGGATTTTCCCGTCCCGGTCGCACCCTCGAAGACGACCGTCTCCGCCGGTGCAAACGCATGGATCTGTCCCACGACCGCGGCCATCACGCCCGACACCGCGATAGCGTTCCGCAACAAACCCGTGACAGGGGGAGCTTCACCGGGGAGGGCGACTATCGGCGGTGGCTGAGCCGCAGACCTGTCAGCGACCGTGTTGCGGTCCCGCCACGCCATCCCGCCACCGTCCCGTAGAGCCGCGTTCACTCTCGCAACAGCCGAGCCATGCTGCACGAGGTGCACACCCTGTCCATTGTGAAACGGAAATCTCCTGAAACCGTGCAAACACCGTGATGCGGCCGAGCCACAAGCTCACTCCGTTCGCGCCGCGCGGCCGCGACAGGCGTTGGGTCACATGACTTTGGAGGAGGACAAGACGGCGCCCGGAGACTCATCAGTCAGCAGCAACCCTATTCGACAAGGCAAGATCGGCCGAAGGTACCTCCCGGAGCTCGAGCGTTGAAGGAGCGCCCGTCACCCCGTTGGTGCCCGCCGTGCTCCCTTAGGATGGCCGGCGGCGTCCACACCTCTCGCCCCGCTAGGTGCCCACGGGAGACAACCGCGCTCCTGACCGAACGGCTCGAGGTGCGGGCGTCTCAGAGAAAGCGATCGGCGATGATCTTGTAGAACGTCGGATCACCCCAGTACGCAAGGTGCGCGAAGCCCCACACGAGGTACCGGGGGCCCCTGCGGCGATACCGATCCTTATCGTCCAGTCGATAGAACCGCAGCGGTCCGCTCACGGGATCCATGCGGGACCACACGTTCACCCACTGGAAGGCATCCCCCAGCTGCGGAAAAGCGAACGGCTCGTCAGCCGGTCTCTCGCGGATCTTCGGAGGCTGGGGATAGGTGAAGGTGAATCTCCCGTAGTCCCGACCGGACCGAGCGCGCAGGAGCGAATACAGGAACGACAAGATCTGGGCGCGCACCGCTTGGTGCGACGCGACATGCTCGCGGTAGAAGTAGTACACCTTGTCGAGCGGTGATCCAAAGGTGACCAGTCCTCGGAGCTTCTCGAGATCGCTGCGAGTCAACGCTTGTACCGCGCCCTTGCCGAGCTCCGGCGTAGACCAGACCCGCGACAAGAGCTCGTTCACCGTGTCGTAGGCAATCACGCTGCCGAGTGAGTGCCCGCAGAGCACCACTTGGTCGAATTGACGCGTCCTATCGATGAGCAGTGTCGCGAGCGCGGTGCTGGATTGTCTCAGGATGGCCGCCTTTGCCTCGAAGCTCGCTGCTTTCTGGTCCGTGGCGACGTACACCGCGATATCCCCCAGGTATCCCACGGCGATGCGCTTTAAGAACCAGAGGCCGCCGACGAGTGCCAAGACGCCCAGCGTTGACCGGCGCACCACCAGCTGCACGTACGGACCGAGGTCGATGGCCAGGATGCGCGCCAGCCCCAGCCCCGCCAAGAAAAAGCCCACGCAGCAGATGACCGCTAGTGCGAGCCAGACATTCTCGGCGATCTTCTCCACGCTTGGCCCGGAGCGCGCGGCCCAATGGATCAACTCTTGAAGAATGAACCAGAGGAGGACAGACGCAACGGCGAGGCAGACCACGACGAGGCCGAGCCCACCCAGGTGCTGGTCGTGTCGTAGCAGGTCCACGAGGCTGCGGACGGTCTCGACCGCCGTGGGGGCGTTCGCGTATAACAGCGAGACAGTCACGGCGACGATGATCAGGAGCGGGACATAGGCGAACGCGATCCGTAGCACCTCTCGCAGGAACAGCGCAACGGCACGCCTCCGGGTCGGAGGCTTTCCACTCTTCTCCTGCTCTTGCCACAGCAACGCCTGGAGGTTATCGGCGAGATAGGCAAGTGGAGTGAACGCGGTTCGCGCGAGCCACCGTATCACTCCCCAGTAGCTGACCTTGTCCTCGGTGAACGGCGCCCAGTAGAACTCGAACAAGCTCAGGTGTTTGAGCCCACGGGGCGTTACGGCGTCCTTGAATTCCACATGCACCGCGACCTCAGTCCACTCCTCGTGGGAGATGCGCTCGGCGCGGAGCACGGGCTTCCTTTCGGCGAAGTGCGTGGCCAGGCCCCGTGCGAAGCTATCCAGAGTTTCGTAAGGGTTCTGCTCCCCGATCCCATGGATCACGAGGATGGCGGTGTGTGCCGTCGTGTCCTTGGTCATATCAATCCCGTCGCTGGCGACCGAAGGTCCGTCTTTGCATCTGCGCCCAATTCACCCCACGTCGCCCCCGCTACCACTTGGCGGGCGGCCCCGCTGGAAGATGCTCGCGATGAGTGCTCGCAGATTCTTGCTGATGAGGACCGCCGACCCTAAGAGGGCCGCAACGGCTGCGAGGATCACCTGCCAGGTGGCGAGCGCATCCCTCGCACGGTCGATGAAGCTGCGCGGGGCAACGGTGACGGTCACGACATACGTGCTATCGAAGACAGCTTTGTGGGGCATGTTGGCAAGCAGGGCTTCTACATGAACCTGCAACACCTTTCGGCCTGCCCGGAGCGGCGTGACCAGCCACGACCACGCGTTGTTCGTATCGCTCGTGACGACCTGAGTGCGGCACACCGATGGTCTGATCTGAAAGTCGACCGCGCCGCCGTCAAGGCAGACACTCGCGCTGTCCCCCACCCGCGTCGGCGCGGTGACCACGTGCTCATGAGGATTGGGTACTGCGGGACTGAACTGCGTCGCCTTGGCGACCTTCACCACGACGCGGACGGTCGAATCAACCACCATGGTGTCCGGTCCCTCGTACCGGACCTGACCCGGCGACAACTGCTCGACGGCCGTCTCCACCGCTGCGGGGCCGTCACCATCGCCCTTCAGGTGCTTCGCCGGCGGCTTCTTCGCATGCTTCGGTGGCGGCTTATGGTCCAGGGCCGCCTTCGCCGTATCGGGCGCCATTTTGTGGGATGTGTCGGCCGTCACCATGTGCGACGTATCGGACATTATCACAGACGTGTCGGGCGGAGGTTGCGTCGCCCGCTGTTCGACCTTTTGGCACGCGCGAATGGCCACGAGCGCAGGAGCCAGACTGACAAGAATCAGTAGCGCACGATGCGATGTCATTGGATGAGACCTCCGACCTGTCCGCTAGGGTCCTCCGGGAGCTTCCAGGCGGTAAACCGGGTGCAGCTCCCAGAGAGCTCGGACGGAGGAGTTGCAGCGGCCGTGTTGGCTCGCTTTTGGGGGTCCCCCGTTCACCCCCTTTTTCTGATGGTAGCCATCGAAGAAGGCCGCGCCGATGAAGGTCACCTGGACGGGAGGATTGACGTCGCCCGTCTGGCCAAGCCCAGTTGTGTCTACGAATCCCGCGAGCTCGCTGCGCGCCTGTCCGTAGATGGCTCCCTCATTTGGCGAGGGAATCTCCACGACGATACAGGCCGCCTTCACCGGCGTGTCGTCTTCGTTTTCGGTGAGTTCGATGTGCCAATCGAAGTCCGTCTCGTGCTTCTTGATCCTGCGCACCCAACCGGTCACCGCATAGACGTTCTTTTCCCGCCCGACGCGCTTCGCGCACTTGTCGGCTTGAGTGATCGACCGCGGGGCCCAACTACCAAGGATGTCCGAGACGTCGACCGCGATCGGAGTCTTCGTCGCGAACGACGCGTCGATCTTTTCGCTCCAACGGTAGTGCGGGTCGCTGCAAGTCGTTTGCCCCAGGGCAGTAACGGCTGAGATGAGCGAAAGCGTGGTGATTAGAACTGCAGACTGGAGGATCATAGGGCGGTCCAGACGTAGCGGACAAACCAATCATGTGGAGTGGCCCGCCGTCAGACTAGGGTGTTTTTGCGGCATCGACGGTCAGAACGCGACATGCGCCCGCCGCGCCCACGGTGGAGCCGTGGAAGCGCGCGCGCTGTCGCCGTCAACCCGCATGGGGCAATTCGCGACATCGGAGAACCCGCCTCGCGCTGCGGCGCCTCCGCGTCGGCACTTAGTTTCGGTCATTCACTTTTCTGCTTCGATCGGCATTCCGGCGTAATTGTCAATTCGACGCCTCGCGATTTGCCATGGTCGGTGCTTGTGTCATACTTCTCTTGCTCGGATGCATTTTCGGAAATTACTTGCTTCACTATTTCCTCAACGTTGCGCCCGGTGGCCGTGGCCAAGGCTTCCAACTTACTTTTGAGCTTTGAGACATATTGCTCAAACCGCTCACGATGACCGTCTTCATGCTTTCGAAGCGCGACCCACATCGTGTCCCATTCATCTTTGCACTTCTGCGGTTGGCTTCGGTAGGCCGGCCATCTTGGCATCGTAATGGTATACTTAGCGTCGATGGTTACCGCCGAAACATTATCCTGCGCATCGGGTTTCCAGTTTGCCTGCATATCGTAGTCGGTCACGCCCCATTCATTATTATCGCGTGCGCTCATGAACTTCACGGCACTCTCTAAGTCAGCAGCCTCGACGCGGTATCTCGCCTTCGTGTTCTTAGCCACCCAATTTACACGCACCTCCATTTATCCTCCTTCCGCGACTTCTCGACGTCGGCGTGGTCCCGGATCTACCTCACCGTAGGCTGTCGTCCAGCTTTTAGGGTTGCGGCGCGTCCGTTGCGATCGCCCGGTCCAGGATTATGAGAGCATCGTTTGGACCCACAAGCCCCTCAACATTGACAGTGCCAGGGCCGATGTCAGGATCCGTGGCTAGCGTTCGCCAAAGCGTCTTCAGCGCCTCAGCTCGGTCAGGACCGTTAGGGAGGGCGAGGCTCAACCCCTTGGCCTTGGCCAGCACGATGATCTGTCTGCCCCGTCGCTCTGCCTCAGCGACCTTGGAGCTGTCAGGCTGGATTGTGTTAAAGATGAGCTCGGCCGCGGCACGGAGTGCCGCAGATGCGGCAGCGTCCTTGATCTTCCGTAGGGTGGCTCTGCCGTAAAAGCTTAGCCCTTCGGGCATAACTCCGCGCTCCGCGGAAACAACCACGCCCCTGAAGGCTGCCACGTTGCCCACAACAGGCATCCTGTTATTGTTCAGGACATCCTCGAGCGACTCGAGCCAGGCCTTCACCTCCTCAACAAAGCCCGGCCCACGACCCTCGTGAAGGTCTACAAGCCCAGGAACGCGTAGAAGCATGCCGTTGATCTCTTCGAGATTCACTATGCGTAACATTGGACAGCTACTCAGGAACTAGACGATCACGCCGAACACCTTCCGACTCGATCGTCGTCCATTCAACACCCTGCTCCGAGACCTTGAGCCGGAGCCGCGTCAGGTTCTCCGTTGTGCCCGCCTCGCGAATTTCGGCGCTCGTCACCAGCACGGTTAGGCGAGGCAGCGGCGTGCGAAGCTTGAGGAACTCGAGTCGCACGGTCTCCCTAAGTTCAGCCGCGACCGGTGGAGGAACGGCTGGCTCTGCGGTGTCGGGCGTGGACCTAAGTTCTCCGACGACGCGGAGCGCCGTGGAGGTAAGATCGTCCGCCACCCGGTGCACGTCGACCGCGATCTCCGTGGGAACTGCGTGCAGGCTGAGCCGCTCATCAAGCGCCACACGCAGCTTTTTGCGTTGGGCCGGGGATAGCTCGACGCCGGCCTTCGACAGCTGAGTAGCGAGCACTTCGTCGAACTTTCGCCTCATATCGACAAGCGGCGCCCCACCCCTCGCCGATTCGCCGGCGCGGGGCTCTTCGACGGTCTTGATTAGCACCGGGACCTCCAGCTCAACGTCTGGCAGTCTCATGTGTGGCACAGGCATTGTGCGAAGGAGCGGATGCGTGGCGTAGAGTTCTGCGAGCCGAACCGTCTCCAGATCGGCCTGCATCCGGGCGATCGAGATCTCTGACAGAAGGTGACCTAGGTAATCCCCGAGGTAGGGCACGTGATGTCACGGCTCCCGTCGACCTGAGTCGTCGACTTAGATCACCGCTGGAGGCGGCGCTGAAGCTGGTGTTCCAACGATTGCACCCTCGAGAATCCCAAGGATCCTCTCCATCCCCGCAGGCATTTCGTCCTGCACCGCCTTGATGTGCACCGCCATGGAGTAGGTGCGGTCCACAGTGTTGCCCTGCTGAGTCGTGCGCTGGAACGAGGTCGACACGTTGAGCTTCGCCGATCCCCACAGCCAGCCGGCCTTCGCTTCCAATTTGGCGTCGATCTTCAGGTTGGTATCGGTCTTCTGGTACTCCACCGAGTTGATCTTCGCGTTGAAGTCAATTGTCGTAAGATCGATCCGGATGAACGGGATGGGGAGCATGGTCAGGATCGGAACCTGCAACTGCTGTGTCTCGTAAACTGCTGGCACCGCAGCCACTGCGGCCACCGCAGGCACCGCGGGCACCGCCGCGGGCACTCCTCCGGGTCCCGCAGCCACTGCGGCCACTGCGGGCACTGCGGCCACTGGGGGTTGATATGGACTTATCTCCTTCGGGTATTTGAACGTGACGTAGATTGGATCCAGCGTTGAGGTGTCGCCTCCAGCCGTCTCAGTGTCGGGCGGCAGCTTCTTGAAGCCGACCTCTTTGATGAAGTTCACTGTGGACATCGCGGCCTGCGCCTGCGCGTTAACGACGGCCACCAGCGGTCCGCCCAGCATCGACGCGAAGTCGATGCTCGATAGTTCCTGTCCCGGATTCGGCATGGCGCTACCTCCTCAGGGTGTGTGAAGCATCCAAGAATCGTTGTTCGCTTCAGTTCAGATTGGCCCGTGAGCGTCTCCTCCTGTTGATGGCAGAGAGTACTATCACACCCGGTTCAGTCGGCAAGACGGTACCATCATGGCTTCCGGTGTTTCCCCCTTCGTGACCTACGTGTCAGTGGGCCTAACGGTCGATGGGGATTCTCGTCGCTGCGTCAGGCGCAGGCGACTCTGGTTGGGGTAGAAATCTGCCCGAGTACGTTCGCAGACCGCGCGGCGTCTGTCGTTACACCTGCGACATCCGTCGTGTTTCTTGCGTCGCTGTTCGTGAGTCCGGCCGAACCGACGCTCTGTACACGACCGGTGACACGCCGACGCATCGCTTGAAGGCGCGCTCGAATGTCCGCACATCACGGAAACCGGACGCGTATGCCAAGCGAGCTATCGGCGTTTCGCCTACCGCCATCAGCTCCTTGGCTCGACTGACGCGGAAGAGACGGACCCACGCGGTGAACGAGAGTCCGACCTTCGACTTGAAGTAGACGGAGAAGTACTTGCGCTCAAGGCGGGCCACGCGGGACGCATCGGAGAGGGTTATGCGGTCTCTAAGGTGTGCCCGGACGTACTCCGCGACCGCAGACAGGCGTGGATAGTAGGCGAAGGCCGCGCCATCTAGGCGCGAGTCGGGATCAGGGCACCTCACTGCGTTCTTCCCACGACCCTTCGTCCTGTGAGGATGTGTTCACATCATATGCCTCACTGGGACGCAGGAATAGGGCGTTTTTGCGGCAACGAGGGGTGGGTTTGCGACACGCTAGGAGAGCGATCTCGCGGTTTTGGCGGTTTTAAGCTCTCATGCGAACCAAGAGACCCGAAGTCCCATGCTAATCGCCGTCAGTTCCGCCGGGGCGAGCTGTACAAGAGAAGAAAGGCGTTTCGCAGCGACATGTGGTGCGGCGCGTTCTTAGGTTGTCGCCGAATCGCCGGCGGCAGGCCAGGTAGACCAGACGAACATGCTCGTGTTTCGGTGGCGTCAAGACGGTGAGACCTTCGTGGTCTACGGAACGGACGACGAGCAGCTGAAGAAGAGTGTGAAGCGGAGAAGGACAAGGGCGATTAGGTAGTCCGCCTAGCGTGGATGCACGCCTCCACGTCAGTTTCGTCGCGGCCTCACTCTAGTTTGTCGATGCTGACCGAGAGTCCCTTCGGCGGTGGTAACCGCAACGCCTTCTGGATGCGGACCAGCATTGTCTTCAGGTATCGGTTCGCATTCTGTTGGTTGCGGGAATACCAATCCGGGAGACTTAGGACTTCAACAACCCATCCATCAAACGAGGCTGGCTTGAGGTCCACCCACACTTCTCGGTCTTCTCGGTAGCGAAAAGGCTGCATCGCCTTCTGGAGACGAGTCGACACCGTGTCCAAATATGTCCAGAATTCCGGATCATTTACTCTCAACCGAGAAACGATCCGGGCGATGGTCCCCTGTTTGCGGGAAGCGTGGCGTGGGGTGGTGACGACTGCAATCTCCCACGCTCGCCACCTCACCGGGCGCGGGGAGTGCTTCAACGTATAGCGGCCAGCCTCTACGGCTTCGTATACTTCGGCCCGACTCATCGGGCGCTTCGTCTTCCGCGACGCAGCCATTTGCGAACGCTCCCCCCTACCGCCAAGACCTGTTAGACGACGCGCCTGCTGTCACCGGACTCGCAATCGCTGTTGGTCCGGAGGACGCCGAGAGTCAGACCTCACCAGTTTTTTTACCGCCAATTTTCGGGCAGGTAACGCACTCCCATGCCCCGACGCGATTTCCCCCTTACGCCACCCGCCGCGCACGAATCTACGGCCGTCGCCCTGGGATCGTTCGGCCAGGAGCGCCGTTAGATCGAACGCCGGTTTCGTGCTTGCGAACGCCGGCCGGGGAGGCACGCGCAACGCACAGAACGGAGGGTCCCGGCCATCACGGTCGCGGTCGTGCTGCCGCCCGCGGGGCCGGCGAGGCGGCAGGCGACGGGATGAAGGGAGCCGAAACGACGCGGGACCGGCCACGCTCACGCGCCCGATCAGGACCTCCTCGGGGCCGGTCGCTGGATCGCGCCCGTGTGTTGACGACCGATTGATCGTCGTCGACTAGGATCTAGGCGACTCTCACAACAGAGGCGCCCGTGGGAATCATCGCCTGGCCCGATTGGGACTGGCCGTCGTTACCTTCCAGCGTGACGTTCACCACGACGCCGCCGATCACGGGCGCGAACCTACCGGATCGCACGCTCGTCCTAACCTACGACGACGGGCCCGGCCCGAACACGCTGCCGGTCGCCCAGTATCTGTCGGGCATGGGCATCGCAGCCACCTTCTTTATGGTCGGGGAGCGAGCCGAACGGCAGCTCGAGATACTCGCCCAGGTGCGGGCGCTCGGCCACCGGCTGGGGAACCATACCTGGTCGCACCCACACCTTATCGACGAGGTCAAGAGCGGACGCGACGTAGCCGATGGAGTGCGGCGGACGGCAGCCGTGCTCGGCGCCATCCCGCGGCCGATCGCCTTCCGGGCCCCGTGGGGGGAATGGAACCTCGAAGTAGCGAACGCCCTCGCTCCGATCGCCGACGAGCACGTGGGCCACATTCACTGGAGAATTGATTGTACTGACTGGGCGGCGTGGCGTGACGGCGTCGATCCCACTGTTGTGGCGACTTGGTATCGGGTTCACGCAAGGACCATGAAGAAAGGCATCGTGCTATTGCACGACTACACGGCGGATGATCCGGTGATTGCGGCGGCGAATCGCAGCGCCGAGCTCACGCGCGCCCTGGTCCCCATGCTCATCGCCGACGGCTTCACCTTCGCCCCGCTCGACGCTGTGATCGCGGCGCTACCTCTCCCCGCGTAAATCACGCTAAGGCATACTACAACGGCCACGCAATATCAAACTTGCGGCGGGCTCGAGCGACGGCCTCCTTGAACGCTTGGGACGGGACGTCGTGGCTTATTCCCACTCAAGCACGCCATCTCGCAGCCAGCCGGTCCAGCCGCTCGGATGATCGGTGATCGGCCCATCAATCGTGAGGCAGGGGGGCTCGCCGCGTACATCATAGCCGTCGCCGTAGTAACCGCTCCCTGAGTCGTATGGCAGGCCATCGACCAAGAACAGCGTCGTGTCGGGGAGGATGACGGCCACAGGCGGTCGGTGAGCATTCTGCCGTCGGTAGTTCGGTGCGAGCCAGGCGGGGAATCGCGTTAGGACCGCATGGTGGTAGAACATGTCGCCGGGCTGGAGGAGTCGGTGGGTGGCGCAGTCCGCCATCGAACTCCGTTTGGATTGGCGGTATTCCATCTCGACTAGTCGGCAAGCAAGCTTCGGCACAGGTCCCCCTAACGCCGGTTGTCAGCGCCGCGTACACTAGTGCCTACCCGAACACGCTGATGACAGTTTGGTCTGCATCCATTGTGGCCGCGACACCGAGTCCCTCGTTGATGACGAAGAGGGTGGGACGGTTCCGGTCTGTGATGAGTGTCTCGCACAGGGGTTGCCCAAGTCGACTGCAGACCGCAGTGAACGGGCACGCGATGCACCAGCGGTACCTGACGATCGTGGCGGCTGGCCCCAGAGCGCCAGCGGTGAGGTGATCACTTGCCCGAAGTGCAGGGTCCCCATCGGAGAACTGGACGACGCGGGCCAGTTAGATGCCGTTTGTGCCAGGTGCCGCTATCGCTATTACGCGCTGCGTGGGACGCTCGCCGCCGCCCCCGCGCGCCAAGTGCCCAACCGGTTCTATCCTAGAATCAAGCGGGTGGAGCATGCTCTCGCGATTCAGACGGCTCACGGTACCGTCCTCCTTCCGCACAATCCGTACTCTCGTAGCATGGCAGCGTGGCTGGGCCCCCGGATGCCTCAGCCGGTCACCGTCGTTCAGACCGTGCGGCGGGACAAGTTTGAGGAACTCGTGACGGTGAGGACCCGAACCCTCAATTTCATGCTCGCCGGTCCAGGCAGGCGGAGTATGGTGCGCGCACTGCTATGGGCCTTTCTCGCGTTCTCCGGCATTGCTCTATTTGCCCTTTCGGCCGCCAGGCCTGCCGCTGGCGTGGCGATCGCTGTCCTGCTTGGTTGTGGAACGTTCTGGTTCGTCGCCATCACAACAGATCCCCGTGAACGCCTGACAGCAGCCCAGATTGGTCAGCTCGCGCGCACGCAGGAGCTCTTAGGGAAGAAGGCGTCCCTCACGGCTCAAAGGGACTCGTCTGTACATAGCCTCGCCGACATTGGGACCCGAGCGCAGACGTTGGCATCCCTTGCGGCGAAGATGAGAGTAGTAGACGAGGAGGCGTACTCGCCGCGCATCGAGACCTTGGACCGGGCGCAGCGCTTGCTTTTCCAGCAGGCGTCAGTGCACAACCGCTTGGTAGGTGTGTATGACAAAGCTATAGCTATGGTCGAAATCGAAATGGAGTCGTCTCGCCTGGAAGAATTCGGGCCCGACAGTCTCGCTAGCCTCGAGTTCGAGGTTGGCGACCTTAGGCGGCAAGCCTCAGAACTTGAACGCCAGATGACCGCTAGCGCCGAAGTTGAGAAGCTACTCCACGACCCAGAGCTCGGCGTGTGAAGGTTCGCATCTGACTACGGGGCTGCTGCAAGCTGCGACGTCGACTCGAGGATGATCTCCGGCCGGCCACGATATAGCCGCACTTTGCCCGACACACGGACGCGCTTCCCCTCCCATTGCTGCGGATTAGGGAACTGGCTCACGGCCGAGCTGAAGATGACGGCTGTGAAGGTCTGCTTCGGGTATGCCGCGCCGAAGTTGAGGAACGTTGTACCGGAGCGCGTTACGTGCACGCTCGCCGTCGCCTCTACGGTGACGGTTTGCCCAACGTGTGAGACCGCTTCCGAATCTCGGATGACGGGCTGCTGGCCGTGAGCCTGTCCAACGAGGACGAGCGACCCAACCAGGAGGGCGGGAACGAGCACCCATGGCTTCATGGCAGAACCCCGGCGCGACGTTGGATATCTCAAGAAACTGCCCCTCTCACGAGGAAGCCGCCAGACGCCCCGGCGCCCATCTCCCAAACGACGCACTAATGCTCACAAGCAGCCGCCAACCACGCCCGAAGCTCCTGGTTCGGTGGCCCGTCTGATCGCGATGTGTTGACGGTCAGCCGGCCGTAGTAGGTGCCGTTCCCGTCAACGATCACGGGAGGATCGGACGCGTAGGGATTACATGCGCTGGTTGCTGAGTACTGCGACCCAAATTCACTGTACGGATTCATGATGCTCTCGGCGCTGTAGTGCGAGCCGTGCGTGCCGTACTCGTTGAACACGGACTCGGCGTCGTACTTTGAACAAGATAGGCAGCCGAGATACGTCTGGTGGCCCTGGCCGCCGAACACCATCATCTTCGCGGTTGGCGCAGCGGTACTGGCGACGCCCTGGGAGACTCCTTGCCAGAACGCTTGAGAGCACGCCGCAACTAGGAGGCCCGCGAGGGGCACGAGGGCGCGCACAAAGCCGAGCGGCATACGATGCCACTAGAATGCGATGTGCCTATCTCGCCCACTAGGCTGTTTTTGCGGCATCGAGGGGTGAGAATGCGACAGTGGGCCCTGTTGACCGACCGTTGACGGGTCCGACGTACCTTCTCCACCCATGCGTTACGCGCTGATTCCGCTGACGGACGCCCCGCTCAACGCGAGTGCGCTCACGGCTGAACCGCTGCACAGCTCGGAGATCGCCCGTGAGATCGAGCACGCCGGGGTCGGCGGACACAACATCCTCATGGTGGGGCTTCAAGACCCATCATATTCACAATGTTGTTTCAAGACCCCGAACATTCGGAGGTCGGATCGGGCGCGGTCTTGCATCGAGGTTGGCTAGGCTGTAAGGTAGTCTCGTAGGCACAAAAAAAACTGATACGCTGCTCAGAGCAAAGCCGTCGAAAGACGGTGACGCAGAGCTACGGGGCTACAGCGAGCTAATCGCCATGCCCGCCGGGCCGCCAGTGAACCGATCAACAAGATCGAGTTCGCCGGGCGGCCTTCTTTTTGGCAATCGCTCGGCGGAAAGGAAATGCTCTGTGAAGCGCGACTACTGGTTGCAGCGGATGAAGTTGAAGGCGCGCATCGGCATCAGTGCGACCGTCCTTACGGCCTGCTGCGTGATCATCCTCGGCAACTATCCCCTTGACGCAAGGACGTGGGCGTTCTTCATGTTTGGGCTCGTGATCGGGCATTGGCTGCGCTAGCGTGAAAGACAGCAGACTGAACGTGTGATGCACGATACGGAAGGGGAGGCGACACCATGAGCGAGGCGGCTCTATTCCTGATCGTCCTCGTAGTGCTGGTCGTTTTGGCTTGGCGGGCGTTGGCCGCCTTGAGACTGCTAGAGCGAACCTTGGCGGAAATGGCCCACACGCTCGACACTCACCTGAGCGACATCAGGGAGCGATTGAACCCCACCCTGGATGAGATCGACAGTCACCTGGAGCACGAGGCATACGGCGTTGAGATCGAAGGATGCCCCCAGTGCGAGCTATCCAAGGTGTATGGTAGACCGCGAGGACCATTCCAACTCACCAGCGAGCAGGAGCAACGTAGGCGGGAGGAAGAGATGGAGAAGCATCGGAAGTGGATTGAGGCGTATGACGCGACGAAGCACGTCTGAGTTGCTCCATGTCACAAATCCGCCCGCCACCTCCGCAAAAACGCGTGCTCGTCTCTGTTTGACGGGGGGGCCTCGTCAGGGTGCTCTGAGGGTGCAGGGTCCGGACGCAGCGGTCGGCTTCCACTTACTCAGAATTTGGTCTTTTCTTCGGCTGCCTTTGAATCCTTCAACCACTCCTTCATCACCGGACTGTCGTAGTACACATAAATGAGCTTCGCTTCTGGTGCTAACCATATCTCGATTTCGCTCGTGCCATCCTCCCAATGCGTGTCCCAAGAAGCCTTGCCAATCGTCACGCCACCGCAGAAGTCCAGTGAAGAACCATTGTGACGTTGTTCCTGTGGTTTGATACTGCTATACCGTTCTGTAATTGCTTCCTGAAACTTTCGATAGTTACGCTCGCAGGAGTCACCCATTCCGCTAAATTCAACGATGTAGCCCCCCCTCATCAGCCCGCCTGCAGAGTCGAACCCGAAGAAGGTTGTTACACTCTCCGACAAGACGGTCTCTTGGTACGTGATGAAGCGAGCACCAAGAGCCGCCTTATTGTCTTGCGCCGGTGTTCCGCGTTTTGCCATCACACTGGCCGGAGAGGCACCCCACGGGAAGGTCGCAAACCCCGCTATCTGCTGACCCTGGCCTGTGGTGTACGCAACGCCAGACTGGGCAGCACCTACCGTGTTCTTCTGGGGAGCGTTAGGAACGTCCGGAGTGGAATCGCTTCGTAGAGCCTTACAGGTCGGTGTGTTTTCGTCCTTGAGGAAGCACTCAGCTAACCACCTGGACCCACCGGCCTTGCGCGCCGAGTCGACATCGACACCCGCAGAGTTCCTATAGTGGAGATTTCTTATCGAGTCTTCTAGAACTTTGGCGGAGTCCCAGACAGCATCGCAGTGCCGATTGTGTACGGACTCTAAGCCTCTTTGACAATCGTCAACCGCCCGCGTCCTGACGGCCTTGCCCAGCGAGTCCAGATGCGCGAACAGCCGTGCTTTGTCGGTCTGGGCCTTTAGCGGCGATGACCCTAGTACGAGCGTTAGCGCTGCGAGGACACCCAGTAGCGATTTCATTTCCTGTCGCTCCCTCGGCTTAGTTCACCGTGCTCAACACGAACGCCAAAAGATGACTCCCTGCGGGCGGAACGCGGTGACGGGACTCACGCATGGACTGGCGCTCTTCTTGTACTGCGTCAGAGGTGGCAGCAAGTCCAGTGACCACGATGTGATCATAGGACCCCGTCTCGCTAGGGTGTTTTTGCGGCATGGAGGGGTCCGGATGCGACACCGGAGTCTCGTCAGGTCGCTCTGAGGGCTCGGGGACCGGAGGCGGCGCGGGCGGATCGAGCGGCGGTGACGGCCAGGGCCAATCGGGCCAGATGACGGTACACATGGATGCGCGTCTCGCTGTCGAGGACCGTCCACCATACGCGTGCGAGATCACCGTACCGTTAACCCGTGTCGCAAATCCGCCCGTCAGCGCCGCAAAAACACCCTAGCGTTGCCCACGTCCATTACCACCTTCTCAGTGGAAGACTCAGGCGCTGCGCTCCCCCTGTCATTAGGAGGGACCCGAGACCATGGGTGTTGGTGAGGACTTCCGTGAGTTTGTCAGCAACTTGGCCATTCGTGATCGGGAGAGTATTTCGACACGGTACCAGCTGATCACTCGTCGTCTTAATCTTGAGTTTTGGAATCTGGACTCGCATACCTCGCATAGCTTCTACACTGGGTCATACGGGCGCGGGACGGCCATCAGTTTGACCAGCGACGTGGACATGTTGTTCAGACTGCCTAACGACCTGTATTTCCAGTACGACGCTCATCAAGGTAACGGACAGTCGTCATTGCTACAGTCTGTGCGGGCCGCCATTCAAAAGACCTATCCGAGCACGAGTATCGGCGCAGATGGCCAAGTAGTCGTCGTACCGTTCAACGACGGCATCACCTTCGAGGTGCTCCCGGCGTTCTTAAACCAGAGCGATTCGTACACTTTTCCTGAGGCCACCGGCGGCGGTTCCTGGAAAACGACCAATCCAAAGCCGGAAATCGATGCGATGGCGACCGTGGATGCGGGTGTGAATGGGAACCTTAAGAACCTTGCAAAAATGATGCGTTCCTGGAAAGCACAGTGGGACGTGCCCATCGGCGGATTGCTCATCGATACGTTGGGTTATGCGTTCATTCAGACTTGGGGCTATCGCGACAAGTCGTACCTCTACTACGATTTCATGAGCAGGGACTTCTTTGACTACCTTGCTTCTCAAGATCCCAGTCAGCAGTACTGGAAGTCGCCGGGAGCGGGTCAATATGTCTTGCGTAAGGGAAACTTCGAATACAAGGCAACCCGTTGCCGTAACATTGCGACCGATGCGATAGACGCTGATTCGAAGGGGCACACATTCAGCGCGCGTCGGTACTGGAGAGAGGTTTATGGCACTTCCTATCCAGGCTGACGCCGAGGCAGCGGCCCTCGAAGCTCAGATCAGAGAGTGCTACGGTCGAGTCGTCTACTCGCACAAGGCGCACGAGAAGTGTGCAGATCTTTCCCTGTCCAAATTGTCTCGCATCAAACTTGGACAGATCCTTCTCTCCGCGCTCACGACGGGAGGTCTGATCGCCGTCGTTTTGGGCGATGCCTCGGTGTCTCATTCATCAGCGGTCATTGCGGCGTCGCTATCAACGGTCCTTCTAGCTCTGAATGCCTACATGAAGGATGTCGATCCCGGCGCACTGTCGCAGCGGCACAAAGAAACGGCACATCAGCTCTGGGGGATTAGGGAATCATATCTGTCCCTGCTTACCGACATGCACACGCGCGCATTAGGGCTGGACAGGGTGAGGACTCGACGTGATGAACTTCAGAAGGAGTTGACCGAGATTTATGCTGCGGCTCCGCGTACTACGCTTAGGGGTTACAAGGAGGCGTCAAAGGCATTGAAGATGAGGGAGGATTTGACCTTCTCCGATGAGGAGATCGACAAGTTCTTGCCGGGTCCGCTGCGTCGGGCGTGTTCCACTTAGGCAGCAATTCCAACTGCGGGTCAGGCCGTTGATCGTGGTCACCCATGTCGGAATTCCGCCTGTCAGCGCCGCAAAAACGCCCTAACCCGCCAAGCCGCCAGTACGCATACTTCCCACAGCCCTCTCACTCCGGAGGTGTGCCGTGCGGTCCGCACTGTTCACGTTCCTCGGGCTTAGTCTGCTGCCTTTACACAACACTGCTGCTCTGTCGGTCCCTCCCGTCTGTTTGACCGCCCAAGGCTATCGCATCGCTGACATTGCGTTGGGGTCAAACGGAGCGAGTGTTGAGAAAATGATGGCTGCCCAGGGCCATCAACGGCGTCGGGCCAGCCCTAGACCAGTCCAGCCTCGCGCTGCCGTTCGCCCCGTGGAGGGACAGCCCAAGCAGCACAAATTGCTCTTCGGTGGTTGGTTGGCCTGCCAGTTCGTAGGATTTTTCCTGGCCTCGTATGGCGTCCTGCGCGAGAGTTTTGCCAACCTTGCCCAGGAGCGCGGCTTTGGCGAGGGTCGATATGGCGAGGGGCCCTTTGGTGGCGTTCTATCGTGGTCGGAGCAATTCCTCGTCAACCTCGGCACCAAGGTCCGGTTCCTCCCGGCGGATCGCGCGCTAACGCTTACAGACCGGAAACGGAACGCCGCTTGGGCCATAGGCGGCATCGCGCTCGTTGCTCTATCGATGCTACTCGATCTTGTGCTAAGGCTCAGTGGGCGTTGACCGCTCGCCACGGTCGGGCTGCACGTAGCCGGTCAGTCCTACTCCGCAGTGAAGGGGCGGGCACTGACACGTCCCTATGGGTGTCGCGTTCTGACCGTCAGCGCCGCAAAAACGCCCTAACGGGTGTCTGTAGAGCAACGCAACTTGGAGCGAGCACCAAGATCATCCTGGGAGGAACGCTAAACTCGGGGAGGAACTTCAGATGAGCGAAGACTCGGTGAAGTGTCCCAAGTGCGGATCGTCGCAGGTGCACGCCGAGAAGCGCGGCTGGAGCGTCTGGACTGGAATGATCGGGAGTGGAAAGATCGTCCTTACCTGCCTGAAATGTGGCCACAAGTTCAAACCCGGCGATGGGGCGACCGAGTAGAGAGTCTCACGAACGCGGCGTTCTGCTATACGAGGTGAACATTGGGCTTCTATCTACGCAAAGGGTTCAACTTCGGGCCCCTGCGGTTGAACCTCTCGCGCTCTGGCCTGGGGCTCTCGGCAGGCGTCAAGGGATTCCGCATCGGACTCGGTCCAAAGGGCGCGTATCTCCACGCGGGACGGGGCGGGCTTTACTACCGCCAGAATCTCGGACGGCTTGGTGGCCGACCGACCCCCGGACCCGCGCCCTCGCCGCTGCGCCCGCAACTGGGCGACGTGCAATTGTCCGAGATCGAGACGGCAGGGACGGATCAGCTTGCCAATGTTACATCGAGTGAGCTTTTGGCCGAGCTTAATCGCGTGGCTAGGCGCACGGACCTCGCACCGATGACTGCCTTTCTCGTTCTGGGTGCCGCTGTTGCTCTCGGGTTTCTGGTGCATCCGTTGGCGGCAATTCCGGCTATCATCGTCGGGGTGCCCGTCATTCTCTGGGTGCGCCACCTCGATGTGACGCACGGGACTGCGGTCCTAGAGTACGACCTGCAAGGCGAAGCGGCCCAACGCTATGAGCACCTACGCGAGGCGTTCAAGCGGTTGGCGCAGTGCGCACGGATATGGCGCATTGACGCGGCGGGGCAGACCGACGATTGGAAGCGCCACGCAGGCGCTAGCACCGTGGTCAAACGCTCACTCGCACTCCCGTACTTCGGGCTGCCGCGCCGCGTGCAGACCAATATCGAAGTACCCGTTCTTCCAGCAGGGAATCAGCGCTTGTATTTCTATCCCGACCAAGTGTTCGTCTTCGAGGGCTCCCACGTGGGTGCGGTGGCCTACGCGGACCTCCGTGCTATCACGAGCACCTCAGAGTTTCGCGAGGACGAGCAGGTGCCCAGCGATGCGCTGGTCGTGGGGAGCACGTGGCGGTACGTGAACAAGAAGGGCGGGCCAGACCGACGCTTCGGGGACAACCGCGAGATTCCCATTGTGCGCTACGGAGGGCTAGAACTAACGAGCGGCGGGGGAATGCGCTTGTGGTACCAATGCTCGCAGCAGGACGCCCCGAAGATCATCGCGGACGCGGTTGACCAAATGCGGGCATAGGGTCGCGATAGATACCAGGCGCGCATTCACAGCCAATTCACCACGGAGGTGTCTTATGCGGCGCACCCTGTTCACCCTCCTCGGACTTGGCATCTTAGTCGCAAGCAACGCCGAAGGTCAGAAGAACTGTCGCAAGGGCATCCCCTGCGGCAACACTTGCATCGCGGCCAACAAGGTCTGCCACATCGGGACGCGTGCCACGCCCGCGAGCACTTCACGCAACGACTCGACTGCTGTCGCGCAGCAGGACAGCACGGCGTGGGTTGCTTCATCGCGGGGGCACACCTATTACCGGCGCGGATGCAAGACGGCGAACCGACTCTCGCGTGCAAACCTCATCTACTTCCGCACAGAAGAGGAAGCGCAGCGGGCTGGCTATCGCAGGTCAACATCACGCGGGTGTTGAGCGTTTCATGAACATTCTATGCAAGCTCACTCTTGTCGTTGCGGTGATCGGCTGTAATTCCGACAAGAAGGCCGCTGGTGTGTTGTTGAAGCAGTACTACGAGTGTGTCACGGTCACGGGCCCAGCGGCGAGCGAGCGAAACGCGCGCCTGGAAGCGTGCCTCATGAGCAAGGGATGGAGTCACGACTCCGCTTCCGCCATGTCTGGCGATTGGAATGAGATACTTGTAGCGGGCCTCACCGAGACAGCGAAAAATGGGAAGGCTGCGGGTGATTCGCTCATGAAGGCAGAAGGAGAACAGCGAGTCAGGCGAGCACGAATCGAGTCCATGAAATCCGGCTTAAGAGACTTAATTACAGCCGAAGAAGTGTATTTCGCTGACAATGTGAAGTACACGACGATGGTCACCTGCTCTTCGCAGTCACGTGGAGCGATCTTTTGTCTGGCACAGGACAACGTTCTCGGGACTATCAAATTGACCGGAGATGGCTGGGCCGTGACAATGACGAACTCTAAGCTACCGGGTGTCACGTGCACTGTATTCGTCGGGTCCGCGCCGATGGCTCCGGCAACTAAAGAGGGCCAGCCAGTTTGTCAGTAAGTAGAGCGACCTTTGTTACGTTTGGTCAAGAAAGGCCGGGACCGGGAGGAGTCTCCATGAAGTACGTGCTGATCGGTGTCCTATGCGTGTCTGCGTTTTCGTCTGTTCAGGGCCAATGGGTGTTCACGGTCAAGAAGGACGAGATGACGGATGAACAACGGGCCACCTTCCAGTTGCGCGCGTCCAACCAGACCAGGAACGCCGCTGGCCTGCCAACCACGCCCGCGTTGGTGATGCGATGCGCCAGCGGACGAGTGACGGACCTTTACGTGGTCCAAGACGCTTATGTGGGTGACCAGAGGAACGTTCAGTTGCGGTGGGACGCGGGGATTGCGTACGAGCAGCCCTGGTCCGAGAGCACGGATCACTCCGCCCTCTTTGCGTCCGAGCCTGATGCGCTGATTGACAGCTTGCTCCTGCACCGCAAGCTTGCCTTCCGCTTCTTCCCGTATGACGGCACGCCACAGACAGCGGTTTTTGCGATGGCTCCGTTGACCCCTCATGATACAGCCCTCCGTAAGTACTGCGGATTCAGTTCTGCTGGCCGGGTCGCGGCGATTCACGCGGAAGCGCGAGAGAAGATGGTGTACTTCGAGTTGACGCCAAGACATCACACGATCTGGCTTGCGGAGGGTGATGCGGTTCTGGCACGGACGCTAGTAAAGCGGGTGAGGAATTACAGAGGCATTCCGTTCACCTCCTATGAGGTTTCGTTCAACATCGAGTCCGTCAACCAGCGGAGTTCGCAGGCTTTCTTCGGTGATACGCTTCCCTTGCAGAGCGGAATCAACAACGTTCAAGTGTTCGTGAACGGCATCCAGGCAAAGCGCACGCTTACCTACATCGTGAAATAGAAGGAAGACCCAGCCTACACAGCTGGAAGCCAATTGGTAGGAGGATCAACGGGCTTCTTCGACAAGCTGGTCAAGCTGGCAAATCCAGCTCCAGCTCCAGCTCCAACCCACGTTTGCAGGAACTGCGGTAATGCGGTTCGGCCACTCGTGCGCGATAACGTGAACGGGTGTTTCTTGGTGGTGCTCCTGTGTCTCTTCGTGATACCGGGCATTCTCTACCTGCTGTGGGCCACTGACCAACGTTTCTACATCTGTCCCAAGTGCTACGCGAAGAACTCTGTCATACCTCTCGGCGCGCCGGAGGCTCAAAGGATGCAGAGTAGATCCGTTTCCCAAGGGACGACCAATCCAACGTCGACTCGAGTCGAACGCCCATGTCCCTCGTGCGCGGAGCCGATCCTCGCAGCTGCGAAAGTCTGCAAGCATTGCGGGCGAGATGTAAATCCGATGCCGGCCGAGTGACTCGCCCATTAGCGCAGCGTCAACCCCTCATCGACGTCCGCGCTTCCTTCCGATGGTAGCGATGGCCGCAATCGTCGCCGGCCTCGGCTCGCAGTACCTCACAAAGATCGTGGGGAAAATCCTGCGGACGGCCCCTGTTGAGAAGCACGCCGACTCGTCGAGAAGGGCGTCTAGCTCGCCTTTGGCTTCGGAGAACGCCTGGTCGAGATAGCCGGGCACTGAATCGTCGAAGAGGTTCGTAGGCAGACGGCAAGGCTCGGAGTCAGAGAAGGACACAGCGGCACGGCGCCGTGTTGCGCCCCTTACTTCGCGTCAGACCCCTTCGAATCCTCGACCGGAACCGCAAAGAAGGTCCAACAGTCTGGGTCACTACGCTTCGCAAATCCCTTGTCCTCCAGCTCACGAAGGGCCCCGAATAGACCACCCATGCGCTCAGGTACGATGGAGTCTAGCGTACTAGCAGAAATCGTGAACCCGTCTTGCCGAGAAAGACAGTAGGCTAATAGGCAGCGTCCCCGAAGCGAGAGCCGCGTGTCCTCGAGGACGTCGCAGATGGGATTGCCATCATACTCTTTGGCCCTAGGGAGATCGATTTTCATTTGGTCCTCAGCTGCAACCTGGGCGCGAAGCTTGTTCAGCAAGCGCCGGGTCTCGGGTTCGTACTCGGTTGTCATAGTTGGTAACTCCGCAATTGGGTAAGGATTGCTGCCCTATTTCTCAGAGGCTACTGGGCAGCTCCTGTAGTAAGTCGATTAGGGACCCTTCTGAGAGCAGTTGTACGCCGACTGTGGATACGCTCGGTGCGCTTGCCGTGACTGCCGTCCAGATCGGCCATCGATTGCAACGTCAGCGAAGTCTGGCGATGGTGGGGGACGACCAGGCAAGAAGGGGAGTTGAAGGGCCTACGCTTGGGCCCGACTGGGTGCGTGCCGAATTCTGATCCGTTCTCCGATGTGCCTACGCGAGGCCTTCTTAGGCCTCGGGGATGAGCTGATTCAGTTGCCCCCCTCCCCTCAGACCGCCTCGATGGGCCCAGTCAATCGCGATCACAAGTCGTAAGGGGCGGCGTTACCTAAATCACAGTGCGGCGCGGAGTTTCCCTGATGTCCCCCATCCTACTAATAGGCCGCCTTTTTTGCCGCCACGGGATTGTAGGTACGGTACGCACAGCGCCCAACAGTCTGCTTCTCTTAGAGCGATCACCGCCCGTCAGCTTCAAGCGCTCGTTAGACCGCGGCCTGCAGGCGCTTAAGGTCGGCGGGCGTCGATGTCACCCAGCCCATTAGGAGAGGGACTCCAGTGGAACGCGATGACAGCGCGAGCTTCCCTTCCGAAACGGGCGCTCCCATCAGGCCGCCAAAGCGAAGGAAGTCCTTCCAGCTCGTCTCATCGGCCGGCCGATTGAAGGACTGGACGATCAGCACCGCCCACTTTGCGCCGAAACGTTCCGCTTCCCTGAGGGCGGAGGCGGTACGATGAAGAAGCTGGTATCGAATGTCGGCCACGTCGGCGCCTTCGATTCCAAGGCGCGTCTGCAGGGCGGAGAGGCGCTCTGGCTTCCGGCTGCGTTCTCCCTCCTTCGGGAGCCAATCCCGAACAAGGACGTCGAGAGGCTCACCGGCCTTTGCCTCGACGGCCATTGAGATCAGCTCGTCGCGGACGCGGAGAAGGGCCCACAGGTCGTTTTGTGACGGATGCCCGCCGCCCTCGAAGGAGACTTGATGCTCGGGAATGCCGATGAGGAGATGGGCGCCGTTGAGTTTCGGGAACGAGTCGATTGTGGCGAGTACTTCGGGAGGAAGACCGCGATCGGATTGCTTGGCTGCCTCCCAAGAGACGGCCATCTCAAGGGCGGACTTGCGCGGCTCCCACTGCGACGCAGGATCGGCAAGGAGGCGTCGCCAGTCAGTCGGGCCCAGTGTGGGCACATAGAGTCGTTGCATCGGGTCAGATTGTGCCGCGGTCTAACGGATCGCGCTTGAAGCGGGCGAAAACGACATTGACCTCATGTCGGGTGGTCGCTCTACGCCCTTAATGATGATGGCAATTCACCAACATGGGTACGCCAGTCCCGTTGCCCATTTGATCGTCCCAAAGTTGACGGGTGTCACCGTCCAATCCCGCTGCGTTCCGCGTTAGTGACGGATTGGCAGACGCTCTGAGGGCTTCTGTGTAGTGGTCGGCTCCTGCGCCCACCTCATTATCCCCCGCAACAGGTCCAGACGATCAGGAATGACTCTTAGATCACATCTGCCGCTACCGCCTTGTAAGCGGAAAACGGTCGGCTCGTTGTGTTCCAGCATCGTGACCAACGTGTCCAGATCGTCGAAGGCTAGGCCATATACAGCGTGCTCTTGCTTCCCGATCGTCAAATGAAACTGAAAGGATGGCGCGACGTCGAGTTGGATTCCGTGGCGCCGCCAACGACCACTGTCGCTCACCACTAGGAGTTCGTCCCCCTGTCCACGCAGTACGATCGGAGGGTCTCCGAAGGTGAGTGGTGGCCGGACCACCCACACTGACACCACCGCCTGTGGGCCGGCTGACCCCCGGTCGGTGACGATCCAAACGCGGCCATCGCCCACTCGGCAGTCCGAGCGCTTCGTCTTCAACTCCACGGCCCGCAACTGTCGGCCCGTAACCGCGTCCTGGATCGTTTTGGATTGCCCATCGCCGACCGTCGCGAGGGACAAACTCAATCCAAACGTGATTAAGAACCGCGACTCGCTCATTCCATACCCTCCGCGCCGGCTATCAGATTGCGCTTAACCTGCGGGCGACTCGCCCGCCGGCGCAAGAGTAGTGGACGAGGGTCGACACGCGACAGGGCGCGACACTCCGCCTGCCCTAGTTCCATCACGCCCGCCAGCGACTGTCGAGCGTCGCAGCGCTGAAGGCGCGTTCGCAGGTTTGTCCAGCGGGTCCTGCCCCTACCGGCTCCTCCGACTGTCAGGTTTTGCGGTTTTCGCGGGGCCATATAAGCGTGGGCACGTAACCGACCCCAACGAGGCGTAGACCCCTTATGACCAAGCAACAATTCCACCACCTAGGGACCGCGATCGGACCGGACCTATCTCCCAGTATCGATTCTCGCCGCTCGTGCGTCCTGCATGGTGCAAGGCGCCTTGTTTGGGGAGGTAACGGTGTCACCGCGTCGTCTTGACCACCTCACTCTAGCCAGCGCGAAGGCAGGCGCAGAGCGAGCCGCACGTCGAGCAAACGCTCCGGGGTGCTCCGCCCTGGTGCGCGACAGACGCGGGAACCGGCGAGTCTGCAACACAAGGCTAAGCCAGAACCGAACTGAGCAAGAGCGCGGCGTTTGGTGGTGCCCACGGTGCAGACGCTACACGGACGGGTCTCGTGGGTTTCCGGCAGGTCATCCGCTACGGCCTGTTGTCACGGCTGTCGCCTAGCGGCTCGTGCTGACTTGGAGTCAGCGTCGCGCTCGCATCGGACGAGCGACCAAGCCTGCTGACATTCTTACCAGAGTAGGTGAGGCTTCACGAGTACCACGTAGCTATGAAGGCGGACGTCGACTGCTCCTTTTCTTCTGTTTCTTGCGCGGCGACCTATGCCTGGGCATACGAGCGAACTCTCGATCGATGGCCTCTAGGCGAAGCCGCTCGAGAGCTTCAAGTCTTTCCTGCTCGAAGGTGCTGACTCGGGTCATGTCTTCCCTGTCGAACATCTCGCCCTGACGTGGGTCCTTTTCTCGAAATCGTCCCATTCATCCCTCCCATATAGGTACTCGTGAAATCCGCGAAACCTGACAGGCGTCGAATAAGACATCCCAACATCAGGACTCACCTTCTCTGCGCCCTCTGCCCCCTTTGTTCTTAGTACTTCTTTTCTTCTCAATTCCCCGACCCTGCTGTCCGTTCGTGCGCCACTGTGCATGCCACCGCTGCGGGTGCCTCTGCCGCGTCGTGCAGCCTGACTCGTTAGAGCAACACGTCCCACCTGTCAGGTTCTGGGGTTTACGAGGGTCCCCTGTAACTGGGCGTGCGTTTACCGGAGTACCGAGGCACCGACTGATGGATCGAATCTTGATTAGGAAAGCACCCGCGGAGGTTGTGCGGGACGATGAGCATCGCTTCGGTCGGCGGAGGATCCACAACTTGATCCAACAATCCGGTCTCGCGCTCGACGCGCGTATCGCGGAACTGTATTGCCGGTGGTTCGTCGGGTCGGACTACGGGTGGCGGTCCAGTTGGACCAAGGATCGCTATGATGCCAGCTCAAGGCCGCGGCGATTCTCGACCGCGCAGCTCGCGGATCACCTAGCGCAATTGACTTCCGCGGGCGGTCGCTGCTACAGCCTGCATACGCAGTGCAAGGCCACGCAACTCATGGGCAAGCGTTTCTACTGGACCCCGTTTCTCGCGGTCGATCTCGACGATAAGGGTACAGCGAGTCAGCCACTCACCGAGCGATACCAGATATGCGTTGACCTGTTCGGAGAGCCTCTCGTCATCCTTACTCCGAACAGAGGCCTACACGTCTATTGGCCCTTGGCCCAACCGGTATCGGTCTTGGGTTTCGCTGCGGGAGGTCGGCTCGAGCTACCCGTCGTGGTCCCTGAGTTCATGGCTGCCCAGGGCCTTGTTGTGGCAGCCGGTAACGTCGAGGTGTTCCCCTCGACAAGTAAGACCCTCCGCTTGCCCCTGGGGGCAACCAGCGTTCAGCTCGATGCAGCCACGCTCAAGCCACTGCCTGTTTGCGGCCGCGCGGAGCAGGTTACCAGACTCGTCGAGACCATGGAACACCTCGCGAGGACTACTCCCTTGAACGCGTTGGCTTTGGTCGAGCGGCATCGCAATCTCGCGCGTCGCCCAGTGCCGGCCGGCATACGAGGACGTCCCAGTCAGCACTTGCGTGCTCGTCGCGTGGACGTGCAGAAACTGCTAACGCAGGGCCTGTATGTGGGTGTAAGCCGGAACGAAGCCGCGCTCGCCCTTGTCCGGTATTGGATGCTCTTCTGCAGCTTGGACGAGAAGGCGGTCGTCGATCGGCTCATGGACTGGACCGCGAGGCGAACGAACGGTCTGTCCAAGGAGGCACGAGACCTGAGTCGTTTGACCACGTATCGTAAGCTACAGCGTGAGTACATGCGCATGTGTCGGAATCTCGAGAAGCACGTTCGGTCTGGAAGGATGAGCGTCAAGGCAGGGGGATTCCTGACTACGACCGACGCGGAGCGCATCTTCTCCGCGGGGAGCGAGCACCCGTCAGGTCGGGATCGGTACTGGATGGAAGTGTTCGCGTGTTGCCTCATCGGCTTCGCCAAGCGGAATGGGGCTTCCCTGCTCCATCTACGATCGGCGGGGGACGTGCAACAGGTCCAGGTCGAGCTAGCTGCGTCGATGATGATCCAATGGCCGCGTTGCGCGGGATCGGGCTACAAGAAGCGACTCGGCTGGGCGCAAACGAAGGGTCTCGCAACCCTATCTCGCAGACACCGGCCGCCTCGACAAGGGCAGCCAGGTCGTGCACGCACCTATGTTCTGTCGGTCGACACGTTGGGCCCGTTGCCATTGACGCTTGATCCGGCAGCCCTGGTACGGGGAGCAGAGTTACTCGTCGTCGCTGGCCATCGAAGGCTCCACCCACAACAGGTCGAGCACGCGCTTCTGGCAGTGTGGCGATACGGGTCATCGCTGATGGAGCGATATGGCACGGCTGCGACGCAGCACATTCGTACAATCGCCGCCGCGTATGACCGTGCGCGTGAAGAGGGGAAGAGTACAACGGCCGCATGACCCCCGGCTCGAGCCAGACGCGGCCGCTCCGACTACGCGATCGGCTTCCGAGGGACGCTCGCTCTCACGCGAAGCCAGCGGGGCGGTTCTCGCCCACGGCTTCGATACGCCGCGACCAGCAATTCCCGGATCGCGCGATCCACCTTCCGAGTAGTGGGCAGGCCGAGCTCTGAGGCGACGTGCCGCCAGAGACCCCTCAGATGTCGATCGGGATCCTCGTGCCCAAGGTCCTCCAACGCCTCGCGGAGGTGTTGCACGGTCGTCGGACGGATCTTCTTGCCCTTCACGAGCTTGTGGATGACGAAATGAGACGTGCCTAACAGCGAAGCGACGTCGCGAAGCGAGCGTCGCCGCGTCAATCCCACAATAGCGCGCCGTACGCTCTCAACATCATCCATAAACCGTTTTATGTGTGTTGCCCCTTGACTGTGTGCCATCGTTCGTTATCGTTCGCGTTATCATTTGTTATCGTTATCGATCGGGCGAACGAGCGAGGCGGACGCGAATGTAGCCCGCCGTCGCCCAGACAACCAGACTCACATCAAGGAGGCTAGTCAGTGATTGTGCTTCACGGAATCGGACACGATGAGTGCGCGCGACTAAACGATGTGGTGGTGGAACTCTTGGAGAGCCTCGACGGCGTCGACGAGGATGACGACGTCGAATCCAAGGGAGAAAAGTACAGATACCGGTTCCCGGTGTGGACCTGGCTGCAACACCGCAAGCGCTGTATGCGGGCTCTTTGGGAGCTTCTCCTGATGGCCGAAGACGAGTACGAGCATGTTCTCGGGCCGTTTCACTCCCTGGTTCTTCACAACTGCATCGTGAACTGGACCGAACGGCTGAAGACTGATACGCCCGAGGCGATGGCCGACTCGAGCGACCTCGAAACCATTGCAGACCTTGAGGCTATCGCGCGCACCGCGTTCCCGAATACCCACTTCCTAGAGGTGGATCGCCTCGCCGCCGACCTCCTCCGGGGCGGCGGCTTAGCCAAGCGGCTCCACGTCGACTTGAGATGCTATGTCGATTTGTTGCCTGACGACATCCGGGCGGCCGTAGCTACTCGCCTCGGGCCAGAGGCCGACGCGCTGAACGGATCTCCACGTCGCGTCGAGCGCTGAAGCGATGGCCGACAAGAAGCAACGCCACACCGCGTCGAAGAGTCTCTCCGATGAACTCTTTGAAGGGCTTGCCGTCAGCGGGCAATTCGTCGTGCCGGACACGCGCGAAGGTTTGGTGCTTGGCATCGGGTGCTTGTATGACCGGAAGGATAAGGCGCTTCATGGAACCGTTTGGAGCGTCCGCCGGCTGGAGAAGCGGTTCGGCGGCTACCACACGGCGTTCGGTGCACTCGGCCTGTGGTGGGTGGTGGGAGAGCAGGCCGCTACGTTTGCCGCCGCGTTGGCCGAGTACCTCAAGTCCCCGGCCTGCGACGTGGACGCGAAGCTTCGGCAAGTCCGCCTTGAACAGTGCCAGACCGTGCTCAAGGTGCAGGAGCTTCTCCGCCGTTACGCGCCGGATCCAGCTGGCAAGCGTCCCCCGGACATCTTCGACCAGGTGACACGCGCCGCCGCCCGAATCGCGGAGCTTCAAGCGCAAGTTGGGACCGTGCCTGAGGCGTTCGAAGAGGCAGTCCGTCAAGCTGTGGATTCCGGGTTCGCGGCTGCGGCACTCGCTCCCCTCTACCCTCCGGAACGCCGAACTCCCGAAGAGATCCGTGCCGATGCAGAGCGTGCGTTCCGGGGCGAAGTGCCTTGGTCCGCCGACGGCCTGTTTCAGGCCGTGAAGGCTCACGCCAAGATCTTGAGGATGTCTGAGAAGGAGATGACGGAGCGGCTGCAGCGGCGCACCGGTCACGCCCCCGACAAACCGGCTGACGTGCCAGCGTTCGGGTTCGAACCGCACCTCGAGTTGCTCAAGGACTGGATGGATCGCGTCTATGCCGCTCGGCCGCAAGTCGAAATGTGGTCGCACTTCTGGCGCTACTTGGCGAGTTGGGCGTTCGTGAAGAAGAACTTGGTGCGCCTTGTCGAGGACGGCTTGCTGGTGATGAACACTCGTGGCGTGCGCCTTAGTCCCGACCTCATCGCCGTGCTGGCCGACACCCCGTATAGAGCGGGATACAACCCCGCCACCGACTCGGACGCCTTCGACTACGACGCGATTGTCCACGAGATACGCGGGCGGCACCGCCAATCCTCGAAGCGAGCGAAGAAAAAGCGGCCTAAGGAGAAGTAGTAACGGAAAGAGGCCTCCGGAGCCCCCGGTGCCCGATTGCGGTCCCCATCACGGCCGTTGTCGTCTGGATAGAGTCCAAAGGCATGATCGGATCAGGCTAAGGGAAGCAGTTCGCCGGCTGCCAAGCCGGGTGTCAGGTTTTCGGGTTTTCGTGTGTCTAGGGTAGCCCCGGTGAATAGCCGGGGTTCGACGAGGTGTACCGCCCCGTCGCGACACCGACCCCGGAGAACACGAGTGAATCGGCACACAACGCGTCGTCCGCGACGCCCCCTGCGCGCGGTACAGCACGCACATCGGCCGCACAGGGCGTCCACGTGAGCGCCCACCGACCCGCTCCAGCCCTGCGCCAGGACGTGCTGACGTTGCAGGAAGTGGCGACGTGGCTCAAGGTAAGGCCGCGCCAGGTGCTCCGAATGGGCGTGCCATGCATCGATCTGGGCCATCGGACCAAGCGCTTTCTCGAGGCCGACGTGCAAGCCTGGCTGGAACGGCGTCGGTCGGCTTAGCAAACGAAGGAGAGGCAGACCGTGAGTGAACAAAAGCCCCGTATCAGCACGGTTGAAGTGATCGAGGGGAAGCCCGTGACGGACGCTGAGTTGCAGGTCTGGGTGGATCGGCACGTTGCCTTGGTTGTCGACGAGTACCGGGACCAACACGGAAAGGAAGGCAACACATGAACGTGACTATGCGCGCGCTGCTGAAACGCATCAACCGACAACTCCGCAAAGAGGGTCAGGCGATCAGGACCACGCGTGGCGAGCGCTGTCGTGGAGACCTTGGCAACTACTACTGCACCGAGGAGAACAGGCTTGTGGCCCAACACGTCGACCCGGAGGAGTGGGGTCGCGAGCTCGGCGTACTTGCCCCTCACGAGCGCGTTGGCCAGGATGGCCTCGTTGTTCCGAAACCATCACAGGAGGACACACGATGAGTCGGGGACAGGGCCGGGTCTATCGGCCCGTTGTAGACGGCAAGGAAACGGCCGTCTGGTGGCTCGACTACTCAGTACGGCGGGAACGCCACCGAGAGTCGAGCGGCACCAAGAGCAAGACCGAGGCACAGCGCCTCATCCGGCAGCGGATCGACGGTCGCGAGAACGGCAGGATCATCGGCCGCCCGGACAAGGTGCTGCTGGCAGAATATGCGAAGGACGCCGAGGGCCACGACAAGCTCGTGGGCGGCCTCCGGTGGTTGCATGAGACGCAATACGATCTTGACGAACTGCGCTCTAAGGAGCGGATAGTACAGTGCTGGAACCGGATCGAGCACTTCTTCAAACCACCGACGCGGGTGACGCAGGTGACGACGCCTCGGCTTGACGAGTACGCGAAGTCGCGGCTCGTGGAGGGAGCTGCACGGCAGACGGTTAACAACGAGCTGTCGGCGCTCCGGCGTGCATTCAACCTCGGCATCGAGAAGGGCCTTCTTGCCACCGCGCCGAGGATCAAGCTCGCAAAGGTGAACAATGTGCGCGAGGGATTCTTCGAGGAGGACGATTTCGCCGCGGTCCTCCTGCAGCTGCCTGCCTACGCGCAGCCTGTCATCCGGTTCCTGCGGATCACCGGGTGGCGTGTGGAAGAGGCACTCCAGCTAACGTGGGACAGGGTTGACTGGGAGCGGCAGGGAGTCCGATTGAGCGCGCGCCAGACGAAGGGCAAGAAGGCGCGGCTATTCCCGTTCGGGCTTGCTCCAGACCTCAAGGCCGTGCTCGACGTTGCGCGGGAGACCCGTGAAGGACCGTTCGTCTTTCAGGGTCCCCGAAAGGGGAAGCGTCTCGGGTATACGACCCTCCTGCACCACTGGCAGGGGGCTACGAAGCGCGCGGGGTGCGAAGGCCGGTTAATCCACGACCTGCGCCGGACGGCTGCACGGGACTTCCGCGTGGCCGGCGTGGATGAAGGAACGATCATGGCGCTATGCGGATGGAAGACGCGAGCCATGTTCGACCGCTACAACATCGTCAACGAGGCCGACCTTGCCGACGCGGTCGCGAAGCGCTTCAACGGCAAAGCAACGGCAAAGTCGCCACCTTCCACGGTACCCGCCTAGTCGCTAGGTTCAACGGCCGCAACGTTGGAGAGGTGGCCGAGTGGCTGAAGGCGGCGGTTTGCTAAACCGTTATAGGGGCTAATACCCCTATCGGGGGTTCGAATCCCCCCCTCTCCGTGGTTGAGCCAGGGGTTCGGGGCTAGGGACAAGGGGCTCGGTCCTTCAAGCCCTACCCCCGAGCCCCTAATCCCTAGTCCCGATGAACGTCCGCGTCCGCTTCGCCCCCTCCCCCACGGGCTACCTCCACGTCGGAGGCGCCCGCACCGCGCTTTTCAACTGGCTGTACGCCCGTCACGAGGGCGGCAAGTTCCTGCTGCGCATCGAAGACACCGACAAGGCTCGCTCGACCGACGAGCACACCCAGGTGATCCTCGACGGCCTCACCTGGCTGGGCCTCGACTGGGACGAGGAGCTCGTGTTCCAGGGCGCCCGCGTGAAGCGCCACCAGGAAATCGCCGACCGACTCCTCGCCGAAGGCAAAGCCTACATGGACGAGGGCGCGATCCGGTTTCGCGTGCCGCCCGGTGAGATCGCCTGGGAGGATGCAGTCCACGGCCACATCTCGTTCCAGGGTGCGGACATCAAGGACTTCATCATCCTGCGCTCGGATCGCACGCCGATCTACAACCTCGCCGTGGTGGTGGACGATCTCGATATGCGGATCACGCACGTGCTGCGCGGCGACGACCACATCTCGAACACGCCCAAACAGATCGCGCTGTACCGCGCACTCGGCGCGCCGCTGCCGGTCTTCGGCCACGTCCCGATGATCAACGGACCCGACGGCAAGAAGCTCTCCAAGCGGCACGGCGCGACGGCGGTGGGCGACTATCAGCACATGGGGATCCTCCCCGCGGCGATGCGCAACTTCCTCGCTCTGCTCGGGTGGAGTCCCGGGGGGGACCGCGAGATCATGTCGCTGGAGGAGATGATGCGGCTGTTTTCCTTCGCCGGCATCCAGCAAAAGGTTCGACATGACGAAGCTCGAGTGGATGAACGGGCAGTATCTCTCGATGACGGCCGCGGAGGACCTCTACCCGCTCGTGGCGCCGCAGCTCGCGCAGCTCGGTGTGAACGGCAACCAGGAGGCGGTGCTCAAGGCGATCGTCGCCGTGAAGACCCGGTCGCGCACCACGCTGGATGTGGCGCGCCAGGTAGCGGCCCGGCTGGACGCGAAGCACGTCGTAGTGGACGAGAAAGCGAAGCAGGAAATCGCGAAGGACCCGGCGGGCTACCGGGCGTCACTCGAGGCGAGCCTCGCCGCGCTCCAGGACACCGACTGGACACCCGAGCAGCTCGAGCGACGGCTGCGCGCGCTCGCCGAACAGAAAGGTGTTGCCGCGGGGAAGGTGTTCCAGCCGATCCGCATCGCGCTGACGGGCGGCACCGTCTCGGAGCCGGTGAACGAGCTGCTGTATGTGGTGGGGAAAGAAGCGGCGCTGAGGAGACTAGGAGCCGCGATCTCCGGGAGTCCCCCGGGCTGAGAGCCCGGGCTCGGCGCGACGTGCGTCCTTGAAGGACGCACTCTCAGCCGAGCGCGCCCTCTCAGGGCGCGAACAACGGAACCTCGCACAGAGAAGACCCGTTGCGCCGAATAACGATCCCCGTAGACGAGGCGATCGGACGCAACTTTAGTCGATGCCGGTGCGCCTCTACGCCCTACTCACCTGGACGACTCTCCGCCGCCTACCACTCAGCCATCCCGGGGCTGCGGAGTTTCTGCGACGCGTCCTCCCGAAGATCGCTCACCGGCACGCCACGAGAATTCTCGGGATCGGGATCGTGCGCAACCACCTACATCTCGTCCTGGAACTGCCGCCCCATGTCGATATCCCGCGTCTGGTTCAGGGGCTCAAGGGCGCGAGTGCGAGAATCGCGAATCGGGATGGAGTGATGCCGCGTGCGAAATTGCAATGGGCGACCGGCTACGATCTGCGTTCGGTGGGCGTCCGGGACGTGACGCGGGCCATCACGTACGTCCGCAGTCAGGACCAGAGGCACCGAGACCTGGCGCTGGGTATTTCCCGGGCTGAGAGCCCGGGCTCGGCGTAACGGTGCGTCCTTAAGGACGCACTCCCAGCCGAGCGCGCCCTCTCGGGCGCGGATAACACGACTACGGTACGACGTTCACCGTATCGCGTTGTGTTTGCGTCGTGTCGCCCCGCGCCCGGCGCTCGGCGTCCCGCTCGGCCTGCTTCCGCGCCCGCAGGTCGCGCACGTACTGCTTGAAGAGGCGCAGTGTCTCGGTGCGTCGAGCCGCCTGCATCAGGTCCTGCCGCATCTCGTCCAGCTGACGTGCCCGCCTCTGCTCGTCGTAGTTCCCCTGCGGCAGGCTGATCGGCAGCAGCGCGAGCGCCGCCGTGGGAATCTTGATCCCCGCCACGTGGATGAACTGCGAGTCGATGCCGAACACCTTCCCTGCTACGTCCGTGGTCCAGACGGGGATTCGCCGGGAGCGCTGATCCTGGTCGATGAACACGTTGAGGGAGTCGACCATGGCGCGCAGCCGGCGCACCACCGTGGTGTCCCGGTTGTCTTGCGGCTCGTACAGCACGTCGGCGACATCGGACGGCAGCGCGGGGCGCGGCAGCACCCACAGCCGGCCGTCACCCACCTGGGGCAGGCTCACGATGTGGGGGCCGACGGCGGTGGGGCTCGCGGCGAGCGTCGAGTCGGGCCTTCCGACCGGGGCCGGAACGGGTCGTGTCGTATCGGGCGCGGCACCGCCCGGCAGCGGCCGTCCCAGCCCACCGCTCGGACCCTTGCCGCGTCGGCTGCCGCCGAACGGCGGCAGCTCGGGCGGCTGCGGCCGTGCAGGCGGAATGATCGTGATCAGGCCCTGCGGCCGGTCGATCCGCCACGACCCGCTGAACGCCGCGATGATGATCGCGACGTGCACCACGGCGCTGACGACCCAGGTGAGCCGCCGAAATTCGAGCGAGGGCCTCCGGATCTCAAACAGCGGCGAGCACCCTTCCCAGCCGCTCGGCGGCCTCGACCAGCCGCGGCGTGCCGACCGTGAGAGCGAGGCGGAAGAATCCCTCTCCACCCGCCCCGAACCCGCTGCCGGCGAGCGTGACCACGCCCACTTCCATGAGCGCGCGCCGCGCAAACCCCGCTGACGCGACGCCCTCGGGGAGCGGCACCCACACATACATGGTGGCCTCGGGCGTCTCGGGCTCGAACCCCTGGGCGCGAAGCACCGGCAGCATCGCATCGCGCCGCTCCTTGAAGCGCGCCACGTAGCCGCTCGCCAGCGCCTCCGCCTGCGGCAGCACCGCCGCCCCCGCGGCCTGCACCGCGAGGAACGCGCCCGTGTCCACGTAGTTCTTGACGCGCGCCAGCGCCGCGATCAGCTCCGGTCGCCCCGCGGCCCACGCCAGCCGCCACCCGGTCATGCAGAACGTTTTGGACAGCGAGTGGAACTCGACCGCGATGTCACGCGCACCCGCGATCTCGAAGATACTGGGCGCCACGTGGTCGTCGAACGTGATCTCGCAGTACGGATTGTCGTACGCAACGACGATTCCGTGCTTGCGACAGAACGCGACCGAGCGCTCGAGGTAGTCGCGCGGCGCGATCGCGGCGGTGGGATTGTTGGGGTAGTTCAAGTACACGAGCTTGGCGCGGCCAAGGACATCGGACGGGATTTCTTCCATCTCCAGCAGGAAGCCCGTTCGCGGCGTCAGCGCGTAGCGGTACGGTTCGGCGCCCGCGAGCACGGTCCCGCCCTCGTACACGGCGTAGCCCGGCTCGGGAACGATCGCCACATCCCCCGGATCGAGCAGCGCCATGGCGAGATGCGCGATGCCCTCCTTCGAGCCGATGAGCGGATGCAGCTCGGTGAACGGATCGAACCGCACGCCGAAGCGCCGCTTCATGTACGCGGCCGCCGCCTCGCGGAAGGCCGGCAAGCCGAGTTGAAACGCATAGCGGCTCATGGTCGGGTCGCGGACGGCATGCGCCAGCGCTTCCACCGCCACTTCCGGTGGCGCGAAATCGGCGTCTCCCGCCCCCACGTCGATGACGTCGACCCCCTGCTGAACGAGCCGGCGCTTGATCGCCGGAATCTCGGCCATCGGGTAGGTGGGCAGCGCTGCCAGCCGCCGGCTGAACGGGGTCACGATGTCGCCTCTCCGATGAATCTACGCTCCCCTGCGACGGCTCGTTACCGCCCCCTGCCGCCCTTTGCCGCCCTTTGCCGCTACCGCCCGCTCCCGCCCTCCACCACCCCCGTCTCCGCTCCCACGCCGTGTCGAGCAAAGAACTCCTCGCAGGCGCCGCGTACGTCCGCCCAGTGGCCCACGAGCCGCGTCGCGGGGGGCAACCCGTCGAGGATCATCGCGCCGTACCGCTTAGTCACCACACGCGGGTCCAACAGCACGACCGCCCCGACGTCGCCCCGGCTGCGAATCAGGCGCCCGAATCCCTGCTTGAGCTTGAGGGCGGCATTCGGGACCAGGTAGTGCACGAAGCCATTCAGGCCTCGCGCCTCCAGGCGCTCCAGCCGCGCGGCCGTGACCGGCTCCGTCGGTACCTTGAAGGGGAGCTTCGCGAGGATCAACACCCGCAGCGCACGCCCCGGCACGTCAACGCCCTCCCAGAACGAGTCGGTTCCCAGGAGAATCCCCGAGCCCGCCTCCCGGAAGCGTCGCAGCAGGTGGTCGCGCTGCCCTTCGCCCTGCACGAACAACGGCCACCGGCCCCCGATCGCGTCGCGCACCGCGTCCGCCGCGCGCCGCAGCGCCGCGTGGCTCGTGAACAGCACGAACATGCCGCCGTCCGACGCGTGGGCCAGTTCCAGCAGGACCCGCGCGACGGCGGCGCCGTGGCCCGATTCGTCGTCGCGCGGCTCGGGGAGATCGGTAGGGATCCCGAACAGACACTGCGAGGCGTAGTCGAACGGCGACGCGTGGATCTCGCGCACCTTGGTCCGCGCCGGCGGCAGGTCGAGTCCGAGCCGCTCCTCGAGGTACCCGAAGTCGCCTCCCGCCGCGAGCGTGGCGCTCGTGAGCACCACCGTCTCGGTCCGGTCGAACAGGTTCTGCTTGAGAACCGGCGCCAGGTCGAGTGGCACGGCGGCGAGGGACACGTTCGGGGTCTTCCGCCCGCGTCGCTCCAGCCAGCGGACCGCCGCGGGGCCCGCTGCCGGCGGCCGCAACGTCGCCGTGAGACCCGCCGCCGCGGCGTCCAGCCGCCGCACGACTCCATGGAGCTCGGCCGTAAGCTGGGCGCGCCGTTCCGAAGGATCGTCGAGCGTCAGCCGGTCGGCGATCATCGCCGCGCCCTCCGAGAGACGCGAAAACCCGAGCAGCAGATTGTCGAGCGCCACGCCCAACCCTTCGTCCCACACCGCGTCCGCGAGGAACTCGTCGCGCAGCCGCAGCACCGGCGCCGGACCCGGCTCGCCGTCGAGCCGCCGCGCCAGCCGGGTGAAGACGTCGTCCGCCGCGCGGCGCGCCGCCGCGAGCGCGTCGCTCAACCCCTGCTGTGCCAGCTCGCGACTCGGCGCCGAGATGAGATCGTCGCGCCTGAACAGCACCGACCGCAGTGTGGGAAGCAGCCCGCGTCCGTTCTTCTCGAGCCGGGAGAGAAGCCGCTGCACGCCGAGCATGCTGACCTGCGCGCCCAGATGCATGGCGGCCACGTCTTCGAGGTGATGCGCCTCGTCGAGAATCAGCCGCCGGTACGGCGGAAGCACCGCGGCCTCCTGCCAGTTGTCGGACGCCATGCGCACGGCGAGATCCGACGCGAGCAGATGGTGGTTGACGACTACGACGTCGGCCTCCGCGGCACGCCGCCGCGCCTGGAACAGGAAACAGCGGTCGAAATGGGGGCACTTGAGCCGCGTACAGAGATCCGATTCCGCCGCCACCGCGTCCCACACCTCGCCGCTCGGCTCGTCTGTGAGGTCGGCGAGCGAGCCGTCGCTGGTGCGGGCGGCCCACGCCGCGAGGCCGTCCAGCTCCGCCCGCCGCTCGTCTTCGAACAACGAGTCCCCCTGCTCCCGCGCCTGCTCCAGCCGGGACAGGCAGACGTAGTTCCGCCAGCCCTTGAGCAGTGCGAACGTGGGCGAGTGATCGCCCGTGCCGAGCGCGCGGGCGAGGATGGGAAGATCCTTGCCGACGAGCTGCTCCTGCAGGTTGATCGTGTTGGTCGACACGACGGTTCGTTCGCCGTTCTCGCGGGCCCACACGAGCGCCGGCACGAGGTAGGCGAACGACTTCCCCACCCCGGTTCCGGCCTCGAGCATGCCGATCCCGCCGTCGTTGTAGAGGTCGGCAACATAGGCCGCCATGTCGCGCTGGCTGGGACGATCCTCGAAGCTGCCGAGCGCGCGGGCCACGGGGCCCGAGGGAGAGAGCAGTCCGGCGACGTCGATCGCGTCGATCCGCGTGGTAGCGCGCGGCCGCGGGCACTCGACCACCACGTAGCAGTCGGTGACGGCGTTGTCCACGATCGCGAACCCGACGCCGCCATCGTGCAACCGCGCCGCGACGCTCAAATCCGCCCCCGACGGCTCGAGCACGCCGCTCGGGTGATTGTGGAGCAGCAGCTCGCCGCGGACCGCGATCCCCGGCAGGGCCAGCACGGCATCCACCGTCCCCCGGGCCACTACGCGCGCGTCCACGATCAGCCCGTCGGGATCGAGGCATGCCACGAACGACACTTCCCGCCCCCGAGCGGCCGCGATCTCGGCGCGCAACAGCTCGCGCACCGCGGGCGCGAGGCGCTCGACGCTCACGTCTTGAGCTCGCGCTTCTTGGCCGCCGGGAAGAGCACGTTGTTGAGGATCAGCCGGTAGCCCGGGGAATGCGGGTGCAGCGACAGGTCGGTCGGCGGATCGCCGATCTGGTG
>WNGI01000398.1_pt1 | contig 50569 bp, 51 predicted proteins | sample 5400621 | NCBI WGS metagenome assembly WNGI01 (sample SAMN13153374, study PRJNA577476) | soil metagenome | isolation source: 20 cm soil or saprolite under Garry oak tree replicate 1 | place: USA:California | collected 2016-06-15 | reverse complement strand
GGAATAGTGCGACCAGTCCATGTCGCGGTCTCGTGTTTAGCTCTTCGCCTTCATGCCATAGACATGTTGCGGCCCGGGAAAGGCGCGGGACCGCACGTCCCTGGCATAGCCCTCGATCGCGGCCTCGATCATCGGGCCGAGATCGCCATAGCGGCGGACGAATTTCGGCGCGCGCGGCGAAAGCCCGAGCATGTCCTCCAGCACCAGCACCTGGCCATCGCAGGCGGCACTGGCGCCGATGCCGATGGTCGGAATGGCAACGGTTTCCGTGATCTTCCTGGCCAACGGTTCCGCCACCGCCTCGATCACAAGCGAAAATGCCCCGGCTTGCGCGACCGCATTGGCGTCGTTCTCGATCGGCTGCCAGTCATTCTCCTCCCGGCCCTGGGCGCGAAACGAGCCCAGCGTATTGATCGACTGCGGCGTCAATCCGATGTGGCCCATCACGGGAATGCCGCGCTCGACAAGAAACGCGACGGTCTCCGCCATCCGCGCGCCGCCTTCAAGTTTCACCGCGCCGCAATGAGTTTCCTTCAGGACCCTCGCGGCGGAATGAAACGCCTGCTCTTTCGAGGCTTCATAGGAACCAAAGGGCATGTCGACCACGACCAGCGCATGTTGCGAGCCGCGCATCACGGCGCGTCCCTGCAGGATCATCATGTCGAGCGTCACCGGCACCGTGGTCTCGAAACCATGCATCACATTGCCTAGGGAATCGCCGACCAGAATGACGTCGCAATGGCGATCGACCAATGCAGCGGTATGGGCGTGATACGAGGTCAGCATCACGATCGGCTCGCCGTTCTTGCGGGCGCGAATATCGGGTGCGGTCTTGCGCTTGATGGCCGATTGCACGGACATTCTAAACTCCGAAAACAGGCACGCCGATCACGGCGGGATGGAAGGCGAAACCCAGCGCCAGATAGGCGACGATCCCGACCGCTACCGCAATCAGGTCGTTGGTGGGCCCGCCGACCGGGATCGGCGGGCCGCCGGCGTCGGCGCGATGTTTCAGCGAGATCCGGTCGTATACCGCCCAGCCCAGAAACGAGCCGAACAGGATGATCGAGCCGAGATCGCCATTGGCGAGCAAATGCGCCGCCGCCCACAGCTTGATGCCCGACAACATCGGATGCTTCACTGTGGTGTAGATGCGGCCACGGATATAGGCTGCCACCACCAGGATGACAGCGGGAAGCATCAAGGCCACGGCGATGTGCTTGAGCAACGTCGGCGGATGCCAGATGTCGATCCACCCGGTCGCGCGATAGTGGCCAAAACCCCAGACGATCAGCGCAAGGCCTGCGAGCGAGACCAGCGCATAGCCGATCTTGTAACCGCCCTCGCCCCAAGACGCGATCATACTCGCGCGCAGCTTGCGCTGGGTGGTGAGGGTGTGGACGCCCAGGAACAGTACCAGCCCCAGGATCATCACCAGCAGTCCCATGATGTTTTCCTCCGTTTCAGGGCTCGGTTAGCCGGGATCGGGTAACACTTTAAGGGCTTAACCTGCAATGCGCTAAAATGCGCGTAAGCTATTAGCCATAAGCCGTTATCCTGGGTGGTCCCGAAGGAGCAGACCTCAGATCTGCGATCGCGATTGTACATCTGGGCATCCTGAGATTCCGGGTTCGTGCTTTGCGCGTCCCGGAATGACGAGTGCTCACGGCGGGCCTGTCTGCCTGCCCAAATCGCGGTTATCGACATAGCGGATCGCGATCGGCCGCCCGGCGATCGCGCCGCCTAGTCCGTCCGTGAATTTTAGCGGCTCGCAGCCATCCAGCGAGGCGTTGATCGCCTTCAGATAGGTGTCGCGGACGTCGGCAGGGACGCCGGCGGTGGCATAGGTCACGCGCGGCGTCGCGATGATGCCGCCCGATCGCTTGAAACTGAAGCGCACCGTCATCTGCATGCCCTGGCGCGAGGCGTCAGCCGGCGGCGGCAACCAGCAGGATCGCAGCGCCGCGAACAGGTCGCCGATGGTATCGAGATCGTGGTCGGGCTTTTGGTATTTTTCGGCATCCTCGCGCGAAGGCACGGTTTCGACCGTGAGCTGCAGGTTTTCGCCATAGGGATAATCGATCTCGGGAATGCACGGCCCGTGATTGAACACGCTGCAGAAATACGGCGTGCACGGCGCTCCGTCCAGCACACTGCAGGGTGCATGTGAAAACGGCGTGGCATCGATGTGGCGGCGCTGCCGCGCGCTTGCCGCGTCGGCAACCGCCCACGCCGCAACGGCAATGGCGATAACGATGAAGATACGCCGGAGCATGACGAGCCTTCGAAGGCAACAAGGCCAATATGTTAGAGGAAAAGTGATGCGCACGGGAGGCACTATCAAGCCTGGTTTATTCACATCCGCGCGTTTTCAATCAGTCCCGCAACGAGTGCCGCGGGTATGACATGCTTGGGCCACCGCAGTTAGCCCGCCTTACGTCTTCTTCTTCACATCCTTGATACTGGAGAATGTGATGCCCTCGGCGCGCTCGCTGGTATAGCCGAGATAGAATTCATTTTTGGCCAAAAACACCGGATCGCCGTCGACGTCGTCGGCGACACCGGAGCCGTTGGCGGCGATGAACGCGTCGAGCTTCTTGCGATCGTCGGACGATATCCAGCGCGCCAGTTGAAACTCGCTCACCTCGAATTCGACCGGCAGGGCATATTCGGCGTCGAGTCGCGCCTTGAGCACGTCGAGCTGCAGCGGGCCGACCACGCCGACCAGGGCGGGCGCGCCGTCGCGCGGGCGGAACACTTGCACCACGCCCTCCTCCGACATCTGCTGCAGCGCTTCCTTGAGCTTCTTCGCCTTCATCGCGTCGGTCAGCCGCACCCGGCGGACGATTTCCGGCGCGAAGCTCGGCACGCCGACGAAAGTGAGGTCCTCGCCTTCGGTCAGCGTGTCGCCAATCCGCAACGTGCCGTGATTGGGAATGCCAACGACGTCGCCGGCAAAGGCCTCGTCCGCCAGCGCGCGATCCTGCGCGAAGAAGAACTGCGGACTGGAGAGCGACATGTTCTTGCCGGTGCGCACCAGTCTTGCCTTCATGCCGCGGCTGAGTTTGCCCGAGCACAGCCGCGCAAACGCGATGCGGTCGCGATGGTTCGGATCCATATTGGCCTGGATCTTGAACACGAAGGCGCTCATCCGCGGCTCGGCGGCTTCGACCTTGCGCAAATTACTCTCCTGCGCTCGCGGGGGCGGCGCGAAACGGCCGAGACCCTCGAGCAAATCGCCGACGCCGAAGTTGCGCAGCGCGCTGCCGAAATATACCGGCGTCAGGTGGCCCTCGCGAAAAGCCTCCAGTTCGAACGGCTTGCAGGCTTCCGAGACCAGCGCGAGCTCATCCTTGATCGCGGCAACGTCGAGATTGGGATTGCGGCCGGCGAGATCGGCGATGTCGATCTGTTGCGCGGCGCCGGTCTTGGCGCCGCCGCCTTCGAGCAGCCGCACGCCGCCATTGGCGACATCATAGGTGCCGAGAAAATCACGGCCGCGGCCGACCGGCCAGGTCACCGGCGTGGTGTCGAGCGCCAGCGTCTTTTCGATCTCATCCAGGAGATCGAAGGTGTCGCGGCTGTCGCGGTCCATCTTGTTGATGAAGGTGATGATCGGAATGTCCCTGAGACGGCATACCTCGAACAGCTTTCGCGTCCGCGCCTCGATGCCCTTGGCGGCGTCGATCACCATCACGGCGGAATCGACCGCGGTCAGCGTGCGATAGGTGTCTTCGGAAAAATCCTCGTGGCCCGGCGTGTCCAGAAGGTTGAACACCAGGCCGTCGAACTCGAAGGTCATCACCGAGGTCACGACCGAGATGCCGCGCTCGCGCTCGATCTTCATCCAGTCGGAACGGGTGTTGCGGCGCTCGCCCTTGGCCTTGACCTGGCCTGCGAGATTGATGGCGCCGCCGAACAGCAGCAATTTCTCGGTCAGCGTGGTCTTGCCGGCGTCCGGATGGGAGATGATCGCAAAGGTCCGCCGCCGTGCGACCTCTTGGGCGAGCGGCGAACGGGACGGCGATTCGGTTGCAATGGCGAGGTCGGACATGGGCTTGAGCGTTTGGCAGGGAAACCGGGCGGGATCAAGCAGGATCGGGCACACCGCATATATGGATAGTGCGGCGGAACTCCAGTTACGCCGCTTATTCGCCTAGCGGAGCAACGATACCGACCAGTACGTCAGCGCCGCGATGCCGGCTGCGGCCGGGATGGTAATCACCCAGGCATAGACGATCGAACTCGCCACGTTCCAGCGCACCGCGGAGACTCGCCGTGCCGCGCCGACACCGACGATGGCCCCGGTGATGGTATGGGTGGTCGAGACGGGAACACCGAGCCAGGTCGCCATGAATAGCGTCGCGGCCCCGCCGGTCTCCGCGCAAAATCCCTGCATCGGCGTCAGCTTGGTGATCCGCAGGCCCATGGTGCGGACGATCCGCCAGCCGCCCATCAGTGTGCCCAATCCCATCGCCGCCTGGCACGACAGCACCACCCAGAACGGCACCTCGAAATGGTCGCCGAGATAACCTTGCGAAAAAAGCAGCACCGCAATGATGCCCATGGTCTTTTGCGCATCGTTGCCGCCATGGCCCAGCGAGTACAGCGATGCCGAGACGAATTGCAGGATGCGGAAGGCGCGATCGACCGTGAACGGCGTCGAGCGTACCGACGCCCACGAGACGATCGCGACAAGCACCATCGCCAGCAAAAATCCGACCAGCGGCGACAGTACGATGGCGAGCAGCGTTTTCGACAGCCCGCTCCAGACCGCCGCCGAAATTCCGCCCTTGGCCATTCCGGCCCCGACCAGCCCTCCGATCAGGGCGTGCGAACTGGAGGACGGTATCCCCAATCCCCATGTGATCAGGTTCCAGACGATAGCGCCCATCAACGCCGCGAAGATTACCTGTGCATCGATGATACTGGGTTCGACGATCCCGGTGCCGATGGTTTGCGCGACATTGAGCCCGAACACCAGAAATGCGACGAAGTTGAAGAACGCCGCCCAGAACACCGCGTATTGCGGCCGCAGCACCCGGGTCGAGACGATCGTCGCGATCGAGTTAGCGGCATCGTGCAATCCGTTGAGGAAGTCGAACAGCAGCGCGACCGCAATCAATCCGACCAGGACAGGAAAACCAAGCGTGGCGTCCACTGCGCGGCCCTGCCCTATACCTGTTCGATCACGATACTGTTGATCTCGTTGGCAACGTCGTCGAAACGATCCGCGACCTTCTCAAGATGGTCGTAGATTTCGGCGCCGACGATGAAATCCATGGTATTGGCGTTGCGATGCTTGAGGAAGAGTTCCTTGAGGCCGATGTCATGGAGGTCATCGACCCGGCCCTCCAGGTTGGTCAGTTCCTCGGTGATCGCCGTCAGCATCGCGACATTGCTGCCGATCGATTGCAACAGCGGCAACGCGCGGCTGACCAAATTTGCGCACTCGACCAGCAGCGTTCCCATTTCGCGCATCGGGGGCTCGAAGGTGCGCACCTCAAACAGAATGACGGCCTTGGCGGTCTGCTGCATCTGGTCAATGGCGTCGTCCATCGCGGTGATCAGGTTCTTGATATCGCCACGGTCGAATGGCGTGATGAACGTCCGGCGCACCGCGGTGAGCACCTCGCGGGTGATATTGTCGGCATCATTTTCGAACTGGTTGACGCGCTGGCAAAGTGCCGTCGTTTCATCGCCGCCGCGCAACATGTCCTGCAAGGCCAGCGCGCCCTGCATGACCGTCTCGGCATGCCGGGCGAACAGCTCAAAAAACCGTTCCTCCCTCGGAAGAAAGGCGCGAAACCAACGCAGCATCTGAAATGTCCATGGTTGCGGAAGGGCCGGCCGGAGCGACCCGTCATATAACTGTCATAAAGCATTTTCCCGCAAAAGCGCGCGGCGAGCCGCCACGGGACGGGGTCATCCACCGCTTTGTAAGCCAAGGAATGTTCCGGATTTCGTTCCGCTTACAGGGAACGCCGGAAATAATGCGCGATCTCGCCGATCACGCCGCGGCGGAAGGTCAGCACGCAGACCACGAAAATCACGCCCTGGATAACGGTCACCCACTGCCCGAAGCCGGCAAGATATTGTTGCATGGCGATGATCACGAAGGCCCCGACGACCGGGCCGAACACGGTGCCGAGGCCCCCTACCAGCGTCATCAGCACGATTTCGCCCGACATGGTCCAGTGCACGTCGGTCAGCGAGGCGTTCTGCGCCACAAATACCTTCAGCGAGCCGGCAAATCCCGCCAGCGTCCCGGACAGAATATAGGCAAGCAGCTTGTAGTGATCGGTCTTGTAGCCGAGCGAGATGGCGCGCGGCTCATTTTCCCGGATCGCTTTCAAGACCTCGCCGAAGGGCGAGTTGATGGTGCGAAAAATCAGGAGAAAGCCGAACAGGAACCCGGCCAGAATGACGTAGTAGAGCACGGTGGAATTCGCGAGATTGAAAATCCCGAACAGATACCCTTGCGGAATGCCCTGAATTCCGTCTTCCCCATGGGTGAACGGTGTCTGCAGATAGATGAAATACAATAACTGCGACAGCGCGAGCGTGATCATCGCAAAATAGATACCCTGGCGGCGGATCGCGACGACGCCGGTGATGACGCCAAGGCCTGCGGCGCCGGCGGTGCCGATCAGAATTCCAAGCTCGGGCGTAAAGCCCCAGACCTTCAGCGCATGCGCGGTGATGTAGCCTGCAGTGCCCAGAAACATCGCGTGACCGAACGACAACAGACCGCCATAGCCGATCAGCAGGTTGAAGGCGCAAGCCAATAGCGCAAAGCACAGCGCCTGCATCACGAAGAACGGATAGATGCCGGTCAAGGGTACGATCGCCAGCAGCACGGTCATGATGCCGAACGCGATCATCTCGTCGCGGATGGCGCTCCGGGTCACCGGTATTGTGTTGTCGGTTATCGCCGCCATGTCAGGCCGTCCGTCCTGTCAGTCCCGAAGGTTTCACAAGCAACACCAGCACCATCAGGACGAATACCACGGTGTTGGAGGCTTCGGGATAAAAGTATTTCGTCAGACCCTCGATCACGCCAAGCGCAAAACCGGTGATGATCGAGCCCATAATGGACCCCATGCCGCCGATCACCACCACCGCGAACACCACAATGATCAGGTCGGCGCCCATCAGCGGCCGCACCTGATTGATCGGCGCCGACAGCACTCCGGCCAGCGCGGCAAGGCCGACGCCGAGCCCGTATGTCAGAGTGATCATTCGCGGCACGTTGACGCCGAACGCGCGCACCAATGTCGGGTTTTCGGTAGCGGCACGAAGATAGGCGCCGAGCCGGGTCCGCTCGATCAGGTACCAGGTGAGCAGGCACACCACGAGCGAAAACACCACCACCCAGCCGCGATAGATCGGCAGGAACATGAAGCCGAGATTCATGCCGCCTTTCAACTGATCGGGGATCGCGTAAGGCAGGCCGGACGAGCCGAAATAATTCTGAAAGACGCCCTGGATGATCAGCGCCAAGCCGAACGTCAGTAGCAAGCCGTAGAGGTGATCGAGGCCGGAAAGCCATTGCAGCATGGTGCGTTCGAGGATCATGCCGAAAATCCCGACCGCGATGGGAGCGATGATCAGCGCCGGCCAATAGCCGATGCCCGCCACGTTGAGAAGAAAATAGGCGCAGAAAGCGCCCATCATGTAGAGCGCGCCATGCGCGAAATTGATGATGTTGAGCATGCCGAAGATCACGGCAAGCCCGAGACTCAAGAGCGCGTAGAACGAGCCGTTGATCAGTCCCACCAGAAGCTGCGCGTAGAGGGCTTGCATCGATCGATCTTTCGCACTCGTGGGTAACTCGGGATGGAAGCCCGCCGGCAGCGAGCCGGCGGGCCGTTATTATTTCTTTACCAGCGGACAGGCGCTTTCCGAAAGCGGCCGGAAGGCCTGCTCTCCCGGGGTCGTTCCGATCAGCTTGTAATAGTCCCACGGTCCCTTGGATTCGGAAGGCTTCTTGACCTCGAACAGATAGGCCGGGTGAATCTTGCGGCCATCCGCGCGGATCGTGCCCTTGCCGAACAGCGGATCGTCGGTCGGCATTTCCTTCATTTTGGCGACGATCTTTGCGCCATCATGGATATTGCCGCCCATGGCTTCGAGCGCCTTGAAATAGTGGATCAGACCGGAATAGACGCCCGCCTGTACCATCGACGGCTCCGCCTTGTTCTTCGAGCGTTCGGAGAAACGCTTTGAAAACGCGCGGGTCCCGTCGTTCAGATCCCAATAGAAGGTTTCGGTGAAATTCAGGCCCTGCGCCACATTCAAACCGAGCGCGTGGACATCATTAATAAACAGCAAGAGACCGGCGAGTTTCTGGCCTCCCGAGACGATGCCAAACTCCGCCGCCTGCTTGATCGTATTTGTGGTATCGCCGCCGGCATTGGCCATGCCGATAACCTTGGCTTTGGACGCCTGCGCCTGCAGCAGAAACGAGGAGAAGTCCGACGAGTTCAGCGGGTGCTTGACGGCACCAAGCACCTTTCCGCCCGATTTGACCACGACCGCGGCGGTGTCGCGCTCCAGCGCTGCACCGAATGCGTAGTCGGCGGTCAGGAAGAACCAGGTGTCGCCGCCGGCTTTGACCAGGGCCTGACCGGTGCTGTTGGCAAGCATGTAGGTGTCGTAGACCCAATGGATGGTGTTCGGCGAGCATTGGGCATTGGTGAGATCCGACGACGCCGCGCCGGTATTGATCATGATCGAGTTCTTCTCTTTCACGAGATTATTGACCGCAAGGGCGACGCCGGAGTTCAGCACGTCCATGAAGATGTCGACCTTCTCGACGTCGATCCACTGGCGCGCAATGTTGGTGGCGACGTCGGGCTTGTTCTGATGATCGGCGGAAATAATGTCGATCTTCCAGCCCTTGGCCGCGAGCCCGGAATCCGCGACCGCCATCTGGGCCGCCAAGGTGGAGCCTGCGCCGCCGAGGTCGGAGTAGAGTCCCGAACCGTCGGTCAACACGCCGATCTTGATGGTCTTGTCCTGCGCAAGCGCGCCGCCGCCCGCGGCAAGCGCCAGCGCGCTGCCGAGCAAAAGAGCCGAAATCGTATTTTTCATTTTTTTCTCCGTGGGTTTTGCCTGGAGGCGCTGTTCAGACGCCGAGATAGGTGTGAAGCTTATCCATGTTGCTTTGCAGCTCAGAGTTGGCAAAGCCATCGATGATCTTGCCGTTCTCGATAACGTAGTAGCGGTCGGCCACTGTGGCGGCGAACCGGAAATTCTGTTCGACCAGAAGGATCGTAAAACCTTCCTTCTTGAGCCGCGCGATGGTGTGGCCGATCTGCTGGATGATGACCGGCGCAAGCCCCTCGGTCGGCTCGTCCAGCATCAGAAACCGCGCGCCGGTACGCAGAATTCTCGCGATCGCAAGCATCTGCTGCTCGCCGCCCGACAATTTGGTGCCCTGGCTGTTGAGCCGTTCCTTGAGATTGGGAAACAGTTCGAAGATTTGATCCAGCGACAGGCCGCCCGAATGCACGACCGGCGGCAACAGCAGATTTTCGCGGACATCGAGGCTGGCGAAGATCCCGCGCTCCTCGGGGCAGAAGGCGACGCCCATGCGCGCAATCCGGTCCGAGGACGCCCGGCTGATCTCCCGCTCGTTGAAACGGATCGCGCCGGTGCGCTTGCCGATGATCCCCATCACCGATTTCAGCGTAGTGGTCTTGCCGGCGCCGTTGCGCCCGAGCAACGTTACCACCTCGCCGGCGCTGACATTGAAATCGATGCCGTGTAGGATGTGAGACTCCCCGTACCAGGCTTCGAGATTTTGGACCGAAAGCACCGGCGCGGCTGTGCCGGGCCTTGGGGCGCGCTCGGTCGCGGCGGCTGCGGCCATTCCCGGATCAGGCATGCCCTGCCCCCAGATAGGCTTCCTTGACGCGCGCATCCTTGGACAGCTCGGCGTAATGGCCTTCCGCCAGCACGTGACCACGCGTCAGCACGGTAATGATATCGGAAAGGTGGGCGACGACGTTCAGATTGTGCTCGACCATCAGGATCGTGTATTTCGCGGAGATGCGCTTGATCAACGCGGCGATCTTGTCGATGTCTTCATGTCCCATGCCGGCCATCGGCTCGTCGAGCAGCATCATTTCCGGATCGAGCGCCAGCGTCGTTGCGATTTCGAGCGCGCGTTTGCGCCCATAGGGCATCTCGACCGCCGGGGTGTTGGCAAATTCACTTAAGCCTACATCGTCCAGGAGCTCATGGGCCCGGCCGTTGAAGCGGTCGAGCACGGTTTTGGACCGCCAGAAATCGAAGGAGTGCCCGTGCTGGCGCTGCAGCGCGACCCGCACATTCTCGAGCGCGGTCAGGTGCGGAAACACCGCCGAAATCTGGAACGAGCGCACCAGACCAAGCCGCGCCACGTCGGCCGGCGCCATTGCCGTGATATCCTGTCCCTTGTATAGAATTTGGCCGGCCGAAGGACTGAGGAACTTGGTCAGGAGATTGAAACACGTGGTCTTGCCGGCCCCGTTTGGACCGATCAAGGCGTGAATACTGCCACGGCGGACCCGAAGATCGACATCGCGAACGGCGAAAAAGCCCGCGAATTCCTTGGTCAGTCCATGGGTTTCGAGAATGAACTCATCGGCCAATCAAATTTCCCCCGTCAGCCATCGCCGCGAGGTGATATCGCGGGTCGCCATTTTTTTCCGAAACCGGCAGGTTCTCACAAAACGCCTTGGAAAATCCCGTCCGGGCCGCCTCCGGTTGCGAATATGCCGTCAACGGGCCGGTTTAGGCAAGGCGGAAAGCTCGGCGTCCGGCGAGGCCAGCAGGCAAGCGGCTTCGCCCTTAGTCGAATTGCGCGAGCTTATGACGGGATCGGTTCGACAAACGTTTCGGTGGCGGAAAAATTCGAGACCGCCGATCCGGCGGTAACGAGCCATGCTAGCCGCGGCGGGAGCGGCCCGATGGCGCCACTTCCCTCGCGTAGATTTCCGGCTTGAACCCGACCAGCAATTTGCCGCCGAGATCGAGCACCGGTCGCTTGATCATCGAGGGCTGCGCCAGCATCAGGGCTAGCGCTTTGCGCTCGTTCAGGCCCTCCTTGTCGTTATCAGGCAATTTGCGAAACGTGGTGCCGGCGCGATTGAGCAGCGTGTCCCAGCCCACCTCATCGGACCAGCGCTTGAGTTTTTCCTTGGCGATGCCCTCGGTCTTGTAATCATGAAAGCCGTAAGCCACGCCGTGGCTGTCGAGCCAGGCGCGGGCCTTCTTCATGGTGTCGCAGTTTTTTATGCCGTAGACGGTGATGGGCAATTTCGATGTCCCTCCCTAATCAGTTACCGCTCTTCACGGCGCGCGAGGGGTCAGGATCGCCCCGGCTCCAGGGCTTCGCCGACTTCGATCGGATGCGCCATCGCTTCGTGCAGTTTGTCCTTGTCGAGTTCGCCTTCCGAGCGGCTGATAACGACGCAGGCAACACCGTTGCCGATCAGGTTGGTGAGCGCGCGGCATTCGGACATGAATTTATCAATGCCGACCAGGATGGCGATTGATTGGATCGGTATGTCGGGCACGATGGAGAGGGTCGCGGCGAGCGTGATGAAGCCCGCGCCGGTGACGCCCGAGGCCCCCTTCGAGGTGATCATGGCGATGCCGAGGATGCCGAGCTCATGCCAGATCGTCAGGTTGGTGTTGGTTGCCTGAGCGAGGAACAGTGTCGCCAGCGTCATGTAGATATTCGTGCCGTCCAGATTGAAACTATAGCCCGTCGGAATGACGAGGCCGACCACCGATCGCGACGCGCCGAGATGCTCCATCTTCTGGATCATCTGCGGCAGCACGGTCTCCGAGGACGAGGTGCCGAGCACGATCAGCAGTTCGTCCTTGATGTAGGCAATGAAGCGGATGATCGAGAAGCCGGCGAACCGCGCGATCGTGCCGAGAACGAACAGTACGAACAGCACGCTGGTCAGATAGAACGTCCCGATCAGCGCGATCAGATTCCAGAGCGACTCGAGGCCGTAGGCGCCGACCGTGAACGCCATCGCGCCGAGAGCACCGAGCGGCGCGACCCGCACGATGATGCGGATGATGCCGAAGAACATTTTGGCCGCCCTGTCGACCGCATAGGCGATCGGCTCGCCGATTTTACCGAGATAGGCGATCGCGAAACCGGAAAGGATCGAAACCAGTAAAACCTGCAACAGGTCGCCGCGCGCGAGCGCGCCAAAATAGCTGTCGGGAATAATCGCCATCAGGTGCGCGACGATGCCGGCTTCCTTCGCCTGGGTGACGTAGGAGGCGACGGCCTTCGGGTCGATCGAGGCCGGATCGATATTGAAGCCGCGACCCGGTTGAAGGATATCTCCAACGATCAGGCCGATGGCGAGCGCCAGCGTCGAGACGGCTTCGAAATACACAAGCGTCTTCAAACCGACGCGACCGACGCGCTTCAGATCGCCCATCGAGGAGATGCCGTGCACCACCGTGCAGAATATCACCGGTGCGATCATCATCTTGATCAGCGCAATAAAGCCGTCACCGAGCGGCTTCAAAGCCTTGCCCAGATTCGGATAGAAGTACCCGATCAGGATTCCCAGCGTGATCGCAATCAGAACCTGAATGTAGAGGATCGAATACCACCGCTGGCGCGCGGTGGCGGGACGGACGGCCTCTGTGGTCATGGGCGGCACTCTGAACAGCGATGCTAAGGTAGCTGCGCAATGGCGCGATGAAATGCAAGCAGTCCGTCACAATTTTTCGCTTTTGATCACATTTGCCGCTGCAGCACCGTCACGTGGAGACGACGGCGGATTTCCATCCCCTGCCGCCGGTATAGCGCGATTGCCGAGGCATTATTGGAAAATACGTGCAGGAACGGAATCTCGCCTCGCGCCACGATCTGGCGAGAAATCGCTGCCAGCAGCACTTGCGCGTAGCCGCGACCGCGATGATCGGGATGCACGCAGACGGCCGTTATCTCGGTGTAATTGCCAGGCTTCATTCGCTCGCCCACCATCGCAACAAGCTGTCCATCGATCCGAATTCCAAGAAACGTTCCCAATTCATGCGTTCGCAGCGTAAAGGGACCGGGCTTGGTGAGCTCGGTTAACTCCACCATCGCCGGAGCGTCATCGGCGCCGAGCGTGACGGCTTCCACGCCGCGGATTGAGCTTTCCGCGGGCGTTCCGACCATTTGCTCTCCCGTCTCGGCGAGCACAATTTTGAATTCAGCGGGCGGCGCGACGGGGTCGGGTGTAAACAGCACGGCTACTTCGGATCGCGACATCAGTGCGCCGAGCTTCGCGAAACTCTGCGGGGACATGTCCACCGTTGCCGCGAAGGGCGCGACGGCAAAAGGATAGCGCCGCGCCAAGGCACCCCCTTCCGCCAACGCCTGCTGCCGGGTCGTCAGCGCGGTCCAGATCGGGTGATCAAGCGGATGGGTCGACGTAGCGGAAACGGACATGCGCTGTTTTCACTCCACTTTGGAAGTTTGCTATCCCCAACGATCCAGACCACTCTGTCTTAGCACCCATTTTGCACGTCATTGACTCTGCCTCATCTGATGCGTATATTGGCCTCAAATGATACAGGAGTCTTCATGAGCTACCAGGGCGCAACGGTCGCATCCCTTCTGGGTCTCAAACCGAAGAAAACCGAGACCGCGCTTACCCTGGCCTATTCCGTCAAGAAGGGCTTGCCGGTTTCGGCGCTGGACAAGTTTGCAGGCCGTCTGGCCCCGCACGATGTCCGCCGTTTCACCTATCGTGTCGTGCCGAAGCCGACCCTGGAACGCCGCCGCAAAGCAAAGCAGCTTTTGACGACCGAAGAGAGCGACCGTCTGGCGCGCATCGCCAAGGTATTCGCCTTCGGACTCGAAGTCTTTCGCGATGAGGCGAAGGTGCGAAGTTTTCTTGACCGGCCACATCCGATGCTGGACGGCAAGACGCCGCTCGAAATCGCCTTGACGACCGGACCGGGAGCCGATGCGGTGATCAATCTGCTCGGCCGCGCGGCTTACAGCGGCGGCGTATGAGTGGCCAGAAAAGCGATCGCGTCCTGACATGCTATCGCATCGGTGACCCGGATGGCGCCTTCCCGATCTATAATCCCGAAGGAGCCCGCCTTTATCCGGGACGCTGGAACACACACACAAGCCCCATCATCTACACGTCCGAACACTACTCCACCGCGCTGCTGGAAAAGCTGGTCCACGCCAACATGGTCCTGCCCGCCAATCAGCACTACATCGCAATAACCATCCCTAACGGCACCTCTTACGAAGTCTTCCAGACGGCGGCGCACCCCGGGTGGGATTCCGCCAATGAGAAGATCTGCAAGACCTTCGCGCAGGCTTGGTACGATGAGAGGCGCTCTGCGCTGCTAATCGTGCCATCAATCCCGGCGCGGGTGGAGCGCAACATTCTGATCAGCCCGGTTCATCCCGAAGCAAAGGGCATCACCTACACCATGCCTGAACCTGTGTGGTGGGATGAGCGGCTTTATTCCCGACGCTAAAAGAAGCGCGAGCGGCCGCTGTCAGTGCGCGGCGCCGTCCCGGTCACCAGCACTGCTTTGTCGACCAGCCCCGATCCAAGGCCACGGTTTCCGCCGGTAGGGGCGGTCTTATCGTCGAGACTCATCGTTCTGATCCACTGTCTACGCGAAGCCAGCACGATCGACGCAAAAAGAGTCGGCTCAACTTTCCGCCACGGTGAAGACGGCGCAGGGAGACGCAATACCGCGCAGCGCATGCGTTCCGAGCGGTATCAGCGATACTGCGGTCTCGGCGGCGAATGTGCCCGAGACCAGGACGGCCTTGTCGAGCGGCCGGCAGAGCCCCTCCAGCCGGCTGACCAGATTGACGGCCGGGCCGATCGCGGTGAAATCCAGCCGGTCGGCCGCACCGATATTGCCCCAGAGCATCTCGCCGAGATGCAGCGCCGCGCCGAACGGCAGCGGCGGCAGCCCCTCTTGACGTCGCGCATCGTCGAGATGCGACATTCCGACCCGCGCGGCGGCGACCGCACGGAGCGCGGCGTCGCAGGCGCTGCGCGGCGAGCCTCCGACCACCGGGAAAATCGCCAGCACGCCGTCGCCGATGAATTTCAGGACCTCGCCGCCGAAGGCGTGGACCGGGCCGGCGATGCGATCGAACCAGGCATCGAGCGCCGAGATGACCGCCGCTGGCGGATGGCTTTCGGACAGCTCTGTGAAGCCGCGCAGATCGGCAAAGAGCAGCGCGGCCTGGATGGTCTCGCCGACATTGCGCCGCAGAGGACCCGCCAGCACCCGCGCGGCGCTGCGCCGGCCGAGATAGGCCTCGAGCGCCGCCGTCAGCGTGGCGCGCGCCGCAACCGCGGCGAGCGGCGCCGCAGCAAAACGCGCGGCCTGGTGCAACGCCTCGGCCTCATCGGGCGTGAATGCACGCGGCCCGATCCAGGCGAGCGAAGGTCCCTCCGGCCTCGTGCCGATCGTGTCCTTATGCACGACGCCCGGTGCGAGTTCGGTGAGCCAGCGCCGGCCGGCATCGCCGGGCGCGCTCGCCGCTTCCGTGGCCGCGAGTCCTGCTGGGACGAACCCCAAGGCTTCGATCACTTCCCCGCTCTCGGTCCGCCAGAGCCAGGTACGCCGGGCAATCAGCGGGTGCGGCACCGCCAGCGTCAGAGCGCCGCCCGCGAGCGGCAGGCCATCCGCAACCAGATGCGCGCCGATTTCGGCCAGCAGCCGGTCGGCACCCGGCGTCTCGCTGGCCGCATCGACGAGCCAGGCGAGCGTCGAAGAGAGCTGCATGGCCCGATCATGGGGTTGACGCGGCTTGCTTGTCACGAGTTATCCTGACGCGGGCTGGCTCTGGGCGCGGCCATCCGCGCAGCTGCAATCAAGGAGACTCAAATGACGGAACCGCTCGTGGTCCGGCGTGAAACCCAAATCGCAGCCCCGCCCTCCACCGTCTTCGCGTTCCTGACCGATCCCGAAAGGATTGTGAGCTGGATGGGCGCCGAAGCGCAGACCGAGATGCATCCGGGCGGTCTCTATCTTCTCAAGGGGGTCAACGGCCGCAGGACGGCGCGCGGCGCCTTTCGCGAGGTCGTGCCGGTCCACCGCCTCGCCTACAGTTTTGGCTGGGATGGAGATGAAGAGGTGCCGCCGGGATCGGGCCTGATCGAGATCGACCTGATCGACCGGGACGGCGGCACCTTGCTGCGCATGACTCATAGCGGCCTTCCCAACGCCGCGCAGTGCGCAGGCCACGACAAGGGATGGGCGCATTACCTTGGCAGGCTGGCCATGGCGGCCGGAGGCCGAAATCCCGGCATCGATGCTGGCCCTGTGCGGCATGACGCTTAGCCAACACACGGCCGAGTTCATCGTCGGGCAGAGATCAGCTTCAGCCAAGGCGCCGAATGGAACGCGCTCATCAGCAGGTACATCGTGACCATTCCGCTCAGCGGAGACCCATGCCCGGCCGAGCAGAGCATATCCATCGAACCCCCGCCGAGAACACCCGTCATCAGCGCCATGATTGCGAAGGTCGGCGTAGCCGCGAGACGTAGCCACTTGGCCATGCCGAGCGCGGCCGCGGCGCCCTCGTCATCACAGCTCGCACCGCCGGTCGAGTTGGTGTGACAGGCCTCGGTCATGCCTTGGCCCCTGCGTCCTGATTCCGGAACGCGGCCTCCCCGGCGTCCGACACTTCGACCCACTTCTGGTCAGGCGTGGCTTCGGCCGCATAGTTGTCGTGCCAGTTCCACCACTTGTACGGAGGTGTCTGGGGATAGCCCTCGGGCGAGTCCTCCCAGACCTCCTGACGGCCGAGCGGCGTCGCGTCGAGGTAGCTCCAGGTGGTCCCCATCGCCTCGTCGCCGCGGCTGTTGATGAAGTAGGTGCGAAACACGCGTTCGCCGTCGCGGAAGAACACATTATGGCCGTGCCACTCATCCACGCCGAAGTCGGCGTCGAAGCTGTCGGTGATGGTGTACCAGGGCATCTCCCAGCCCATCCGCGCCTTCAGGCGCGCGATGTCCGCCTGCGGTGCGCGCGAGGCGTATGCAAGGGTGGTGTCGCGGGCGTTCAGATGGGCGAGGTGGGCAACCTGATCGGCCCCAAGGGAGCAGCCGCGGCAGGCATGCTCGGGCCAGCCGAACACGCCGGGTTCGAAAAAGGCGCGGTAGACGATCAGCTGACGGCGGCCTTCGAACAGGTCCAGCAGGCTCGCCCTGCCCTCCCGTCCGTCGAACTCGTACGTTTTCTCGACCGCCATCCAGGGCATCCGCCGGCGTTCGGCCGCGAGCGCGTCACGGGCCCGCATCTGAGCCTTCTCCTTCACCAGCAACTGCTCGCGCGCGGCCGCCCATTCTTGTGGCGACACGATGGGCGGGGTGTTCATTGCGAGCGGTCCGCCTTTCCGGCCGCTCTCAGATGATCTAGTCATGGTCGTTGTAACCTCCGAATTGGACGAGCTCCCGGGCCTTCGGGCTGAAGCGCCACTCCATCGCTGCCGATCGCTCGTCGTTGGTCATGAGCTAACTTGGCACCGGCGTAGCGGACGGTGGGAGTTACAAGTGTGACGGGATTCCGATGGACTCGCTGATCACGGCCGCGGCGCGTGCACTTGCGGCGGGCGATCCCCTCGGCGCACTGAACCGGGTCGCCTTGCGCGACGACGCGCCGGCGCTCGCGCTTCGAGGCCTCGCGATGGCGCAGCTCGGCGATCTGGTTCGCGCGAAGGCTCTATTGCGAAGCGCGGCGCGCGGCTTCGGTCCGAAAGAGGCGGTGGCCCGCGCCAGGTGCGTCGTCGCCGAGGCCGAGATCGCGCTGGTCTCGCGCGACCTCACCTGGCCTGCGAAGGCGCTCGACGCCGCGCGGGCCACGCTCGAAGCGCACGGCGACCGCGTCAATGCCGCGCATGCGCGCTATCTCGAGGTCCGGCGCCTCCTTCTGATCGGACGCCTCGACGAGGCCGAGCGCACGCTCGCCGACCTCGACCCCGCGCCCTTCCCGCCCGCGTCGCGAGCCGCCCACGAACTGGTCGTTGCCGGGATCGCAATGCGACGCCTTCGGACCAAGACGGCGCGCGCGGCGCTCGCCCGTGCCGAGCGCGCCGCGCACCACGCAGGCATCCCCGCGCTGACGGCGGAGGTCGAAAGCGCATCCCTCGAACTGAACACGCCCGCGGCACGCCTGATTGCGCGTGGCGACGAGCGCCCCCTCTTGCTCGAGGATGTCGAAGCGCTACTGGCGTCGAGGGTACTCGTCGTGGACGCGTGCCGAAACGTAGTGCGTGGCGCACGCACGGTGGTCTCGCTCGCAAGGCGGCCGGTGCTGTTCGCGCTCGCACGCGCGCTGGGCGAAGCCTGGCCCGGAGACGTGTCGAGGGCCACGCTCGTCGCGCTGGCATTTCGAGGGAAGCTCGCCGATGAATCGCATCGCGCGCGGTTGCGGGTAGAAGTCGGGCGGCTGCGCGCGGCGCTTCGGACGCTGGCCGGCGTCAGCGCGACGAGCCAGGGGTTTGTGCTGGTGCCGCGCGGCGCTCGCGAGGTCGTGGTGCTGGCGCGGCCGGTCGAAGAGCAGCATGCGGCGGTGCTGGCCTTCCTCGCCGACGGTGAAGCGTGGTCGAGCTCGGCGCTGGCGCTCGCGCTTGGATCGAGCCAGCGCACCGTGCAGCGGGCACTCGACCAGCTTGCGGCAGCAGGCAAGGTGCAGTCGTTTGGCCGCGGCCGAGCGCGTCGCTGGATGACCCCGCCGGTCGGAGGATTCACGACGACCTTGTTACTCCCCGCTCCCCTGCCGAGCGGCTAGGATGGAAATATGGATGATGGAAGCAAGGACGATGGAAACATGGATGGCGGAAGCAAGATGAAATCAGTGGCGGAAATCGTTCGTGAGTATGGACCCTTTCCAGGTGTCGACAGCGTGGCTGGCGTTTCGTTTGACGGTCAGCACGTCTGGTTTGCATCCGGAGACAAGCTAAACGCGCTCGATCCCGCGAGCGGGAAGATGCTGCATTCGATCGATGTCGCCGCGCATGCAGGAACCGCCTTCGACGGCCAGCATCTGTTTCAACTCGCCGAGGATCGCATCCAGAAGATCGATCCGAAGACCGGCCGCGTGCTCACCACGATCCCGGCTCCGGGCGGCGGTGGCTCGGGGCTCACATGGGCCGAAGGGACGCTCTGGATGGGGCGACATCGCGACCGCAAGATCCTGCAAATCAATCCACAGACAGGGGCCGTTCTTCGGACCATCGAGTCCAGCCGCTTCGTCACCGGGGTCACCTGGGTCGACGGAGAGCTATGGCACGGCACCTGGGAAGGGGACGAAAGCGATTTGAGGCGAATAGATCCTGAAACGGGGGAGGTTTTGGAGAGGCTCGAAATGCCGCCCGGCGTGAACGTGTCGGGGCTCGAATCCGATGGCGCCGATCGGTTCTTCTGCGGAGGCGGAAACAGCGGCAAGGTGAGAGCCGTTCGCCGGCCGAGGCGAGCCTCCGCGGCGGGCTAGCGGGTCTGCGCCCTGACGCCCGCGATCGCCGAGATGCCCTATGCCGGGTGCCGGCTTTCCCGCATTGCGGATGCATTTTGATGTTGCAGAAGAATCCGGAAAGCGAGTCCGTGTGTGATCAGCAGTAGCGGCACAACGACAGTTGGAATGAAGTAGGCGGCCCTCAACTGCCCCGGCAGGAGCCCGGCGTTATAGGCCTGGTAGAAAGCGTTCAGCAGATCGGTTGAGCCCCAGAGATTGAAGATCCATGCGGTGACGATGCCCGCTGCACGTGGCAGCAATAGCAGCGAAAGCAACGCCAGCGTCGCCGAAATGATGTCCCCATAGCCCGCGGAATGGGCGAAGGCGGGCGGCAGATCAGGCGACACGACACCCGGGACCAAAAACGCCAACCCGATAAAGCGGAAGCTGTGCAGCATAAGCAGAGGCCGCAACGCCTCGGAGCGAGGCCGGAGGCGCAGTTCCGGCCAGATGTATCGGACCGTGACGATCCCCCACGCGATGAGGCTGAATGCGATGCTCCCGAAAAAGCAGAGTTGCTGTAGCATGAGCGCCTCCTTTCGGAATTCCGGCAAGTGGCCGCGTTGGTACGGCATAGTACCACGATGTGGTACCATACGGTACCAAAGTCAAGGGCAGAAATGTGGCGACCACACCGGAGTCAAAACGGCGCAGGCGGGCGGCGACGAAACCGTCCTTCGCGGGCGCATCCTTTTGAGGCGGGCTTCGCGGCGTTCGTGAAGCGTGGCTGCGCGGCGACCACCACGCCAGCTCCGTCGGCACCCAGGACGGCCCGCTGCCCTGCCCAGCCGGGCAATTGGCTGGCTTGCTCTACCCAGCCGGCGAGCTGAGCTTCGTCGAGCTTGTCGGCTTCAAGCGCTCTTTGGCCTCTTCCGAGAGCGGACGGGAGGAGCGCCAGCTCGCACCGAGATGTTCAGTGCCACGGCGGCGCGAATGAGCGCCTTCAACGCCTTTTCATCGATCTTGTCGCCCTGATGGAAATCGATGGCACGCCTGGTGTTGCCTTCGAGGCTGGAGTTGAAGAGGCCTGACGGGTCTTCCAGCGAGGCGCCCCTGGCGAAGGTCATCTTCACGGCATTCTTGTACGTCTCGCCAGTGCAGATGATTCCATCGTGCTCCCAGACCGGAACCCCCAGCATCGCGTTCGACGGCTTTCTCCATTTCACCTCCTCGACCACTTCGGGGTCGGCCTGCTTTATGAGCATTCGGACCCGGGCGAGCGTCTCGCCCCGCCAATCACTCAGCTTCTTGATTTTCGCATCGATCAGCCGAGAGGGAGAGTCATCTTTGCTCTCGTTCGAGCCGCTCTTCTTCATGGTTGTTGTCGCTTTCCTAAGGGTTGTCGTCGCTCGCCCGCCGCTCACATTCGTTCGCCGCTGCGTCACCCGCTGCGCCACTTGGTGGCATGCGGAAGCACGAACATGTACAGACCGGAAAATAGCAGCAGGAACAGCGGGAGCAGTGGCGAGTAGACCACCCAGGCAGGAGGCTCGCCTAGTCCCATCGCGACGAAGTTGGCGATGACGGTCACCGTAAACGCGATCGACAGCCAGCGGTGGATCTGCCGAATCCACTTGTTCCAATTCATTGATACCTCCCTCGAGCCAAAGCGGATCAGGCGGTCCGCCTGACGGCGGCCTGCCTTGCAATCCGGCAGACTTCAATCGATCCGCGCCAACACCTGCTCCAGGTTTGCAAAGAATTCCTGCCACCCGTGCCTGGCGCCCCCGTAGGCCCGCTTCTGATCCGGCCGAAAACCCGACTGTTCCATGCGCAGCTGTGTCCCGGTGCTCGTTGGGGTGAGCGTAAAGGTCACCACACTCTTCAGATTGTAGGCCGCGTCGTCGTGCGCAAAATTCCAGGTGTAGGACAGCGTCTTGTTCGGCTCGACGGCGAGGACCTCGCAGTCCAACACGCCGCCCCAGTCTCCGCTAAGATTGAAACTGTGGCCCACGACAGGCCTGAAGTCGTTCTTCATGAGCCACTCCTCGATCAGGTGTGGTTGCGTGAGCGCGCGCCAGATCTTCTCCGGCGGATGAGGGATCTCCCGTTCGACAACGACGGAGAGCGTTTCGGTCGCGGTATTGGTCACTGGTCCATCCTTTTGAGCAGATCTTCGAGGTCGTCGAACCGGTTTTGCCAGAACCCGGTCATTTGGCTTGTCCAGTCGGCTAGCGGGGCCAAGGCGCCGAGCTGCGCGCTATAGTGCGTCTGACGTCCTTCATGGCGGTCGCGCACCAGCCCGGCCTGCTTCAGCACCCCAAGGTGCTTTGAGACGGCCGGTTGCGAGACCCCGGCCCGCGCCGTCAGGGCCCCGACCGTCTGCTCGCCTTCGCGGCACAGCCGCTCGAAGATCGCCCGCCGTGTCGGATCGGCGAGCGTTCTGAAAAGGACATTGTGGGCGTTCGGCATTGGGATCGATAACCCGCTGGTTATGGATTGGCGTATAACCGCCGAGTTATGTATGAGTCAAGCCGTAACATGGAGCGGGTTAGCGAAAGCGGAACCCAAAGCGTGGGTCAGTCGTGCACCACGACCATCTTTCCGCGGGCCTCGTTGGCTTCCATGATGCGGTGCGCCTCATGGATCTCGTCGAAGCGGAAGACCCTGACCGGCTTGACGTCGAGCCTGCCGGCCGCTGCGTCTTCCGCTATTTGATGAAGCGGCACGTCCGACAGAGGGAAGCCCGGCGTCCCGAACACGAAGCTGCCGAAGAAGGTCAGATAGACGCCGCTCGCCATCTGCAGCAGCGGGTTGAAGTCGGGGATCGGATCGAGGCCGCCAAGCCAGCCAGCCAAACAGGAACGGCCCCCACGGCGAAGCATGGCGAGGGAATCGAGCACGACAGTGTTGCCCACCAGGTCGAGCACCGCATCGATCTGCTTTGCTTCGGCGATATGCTTCGAGAGGTCAGGGCGCTCGATTTCGCTGCGCATGGCACCCAGTCTCTCCAAGAGAGCGAACCGATCGCGGCTTCGTGTCGTCGCGATCACCCGGACTCCGGCGTTGACCGCCATCTTGAGTGCAGCCTGGCCGAAGGCCGAGGTCGCGCCGCGAATGACAAGCAACTGCCCCTTCTGGAGCTGCAGATTGCGGAAGAGGCAGGTCCAGGCAGTCGCAAAGGTCTCGGGAATTGCTGCGAGCTCAGCCCAAGGTAGGTTCGATTCGATCAACGCGACATTCGACGCCGGCGCACGGGTATATTCGGCGTAGCTGCCGTTGATCGTGCGGCCGAGGCCACCCATCAGCGCAGCTACTTTCGCGCCAACCGGAAACTCGTTGCCCGGGCAGGATTTTACGATGCCGACGCATTCGATGCCACTGACCGGGGCCGCCTCGGCCCACTCGCCCCGGCGCATGTGTATCTCGGCCTGGTTGATGCCGAACGCCTTGACCTGGATGACCACATGGCCGGGCTTGGGCTCCGGCTCCGGGATGTCCTTGTAGACGAGGCTGTCCAGGCCGCCAAATTTGTCGAGAACGATGGCACGCATGCTGAACTCTCCATAAGTTGCGGGCCGGCACCGCAGCGCCGGCGCTGGATTGGAAATCAGCGGGGAAGGAAGTCGCGGATCGCGGACGAGATCTCGGCGGCGTGTGTCTCCAGCGCGAAATGGCCGGTGTCGAAGAAACGCACCGTTGCGTCAGGTATGTCGCGCTTGAACGCTTCAGCTCCCGCCGGCAGGAAGAACGGATCGTTCTTGCCCCACACCGCCAGGAAGGGCGGCTTGTGGGTCCGGAAATAATTCTGGAAGGTCGGGTAGAGCGCGACGTTGCTCTTGTAATCGCCGAACAGATCGAGCTGCACCTCATCGGCGCCGGGCCGCGAAAGATAGAAGTTGTCGAGCGAATAGCCGTCCGGCGAAACCTTCGTCGGCTCGGGGACGCCGTGGGTGTATTGCCAGACCGTCGACTCCGGCTTGAGGAAGTCGCGCAACGCCTCGCGGTTCTTCTGCGATGCATCCTGCCAGTAGGCCCGGATCGGGTTCCAGCCATCGCTCAACCCTTCCACATAGGCGTTTCCATTCTGGGAGATGATAGCCGTGATGCGCTCCGGATGTTTTGCCGCGATCCGAAAACCGGTCGGCGCGCCGTAGTCGAAGACATAGATCGCAAAACGCTTCAGCCCGATCACCTCGGTGAAGCGGTCGATGACATCGGCGATGTGATCGAACGTGTAGGTGAACCTGTCGCGCGGCGGCATGTCCGACTGTCCGAAACCGGGCAGATCGGGCGCCACCAGATGAAAGCGATCGGAGAGAAGCGGAATGAGATCGCGGAACATGTGGCCCGCGCTCGGAAAGCCATGAAGCAGCAGCAGGGTCGGCGCGTCCTTCTTGCCCGCTTCGCGATAGAAGATCTTGAGGCCGTCCACGTCGGCGGTGCGATAGTCGATGGTAGCCATGGGATTTCTCCTTCCGAGAGGTAACTTTTTACGACCCTACAAAGAGGTTATTGCCTGAACGAGCAGCCCATTTCACCCGCGGTGGCTTTTTCGCCATGAAGCGCCGCCATGTTGCCAATGATCTTTGCCCAGCTCCACCGCCAGGCCCATGCGCCATGGGCAAGAACAATGCTCACATCATTCAAGGACATCGCCGCTCTCCTTCCAAGGGACCCGCAGACCACATAACCTCATTAACCGTATGGAGATGGTTACTTCAACCACGCGTAACTTGTCAACAGCCGTTAAAGAGGTTATGTATGGAACATGTTCACAGATGGGTGATGGCGATGGCGGCCAGCGCCCGGAAGGGGTTGCGATGGACCAAAATCCTCCTGCGATGTTCGTCGCCGACGCGCCCGGACTCGATTTCCTGAATTCAATCGCCACGCCGGTCGATACGCCGGTCGACTGGATCGATAACGGCGAGGGCCTGCTGAACTGGCTCGAGCAAGCACAGTTTGTGCCTGCGGATGCGCTCAAGAGCATTCGGGCGCAGGCACTCCCCGGCGAACTCGACAAGGTCGCGGACCAGGCGAGAAGCCTGCGCGAGTGGTTCAGGGGCTTTGTGCGCGAGCATCAGGGGCGTCCGCTGACGGCGAAGAGTCTTGCCGAACTGGAGCCGCTGAATCGCCTGCTGGAGCGCGATGACTTCTTCAACCGGATCGTTGCCGGGCCGAGAGGCGAAAAGGCACCTCTCCGGTTTCAGAAGGTCCGCAGATGGCGCACGCCCGACGCACTTCTCTCGCCGATCGGAGAGGCGCTGGCACAGTTTGTCTGCACCGAGGATTTTTCAAACGTGAAGGCCTGCGAAGGGCCGGTTTGCACGCTCCTGTTTGCCGACCACACGCGCGGCCGCGCGCGACGGTGGTGCAGCATGGCGCTGTGCGGAAATCGAGCGAAACAGGCTGCTCACCGCCATCGGCTCAAGGCGCAACAGCACTAGACTGGGTACTTGGCTCGCATGAGGTGAGCGATGCGTCCCGAACTGCTGTCCCAATCCTCACGGGACAACAATTAGCTGCTTCCGGCTTACACGATAGTCAGTGGCCGGGGCGCGAAACGGACGCGCCGATTAGCCCGCGATGACATGTCGCAACGTCCCTCACTCCCATTCCATTGTTCGCACTGCAGCTAACATATTGAATTTGCCCGCGTAAAAATTTTCATTCTCAACTGCGGTGCGACCATCGCGCGTTCGCTGCAGCGGGACCATCACCCGTGCGCAGTCCGCACATGGGCTCCGGCATGAAGGCATATATCGCCGGCTCAGCGCCAACCGCGTTGCGGAGCTGGCAACTCGCTTTGCCTGTGAGGCAGGATGATCGTGCGCCGTTCCTCGGCTATACTGTGTCCGCGCATGAGAGGAAAAATTAACATGGCAATCAAAACTATAGTGCTCGTCCATGGGGCGTTCGCAGACGGCTCCTGTTGGGCAAAGGTCATTCCGCTTCTGACGAAGCGCGGTCTCAAGGCGATCGCGGTTCAGAACCCGCTGAGTTCGCTGGCCGACGACGTGACGGCGACGCACCGCGTCATCGGAATGCAGGAGGGGCCGGTCCTTCTGGTCGGCCATTCATGGGGCGGCGCTGTCATCACCGAAGCCGGCAACCACGCGCAGGTAAAGGGGATCGTGTATGTCGCCGCGGGTGCTCCCGACAGTGGCCAGTCGTTCGGCGACTGGTGGAAGGACTACACGCCAGCCCCCGCGGCCGCCGAGATCAAACCCTATGGCGAGGGCTATGTGGCGCTGACGCCCGAAGGCGTGCGCAAGCATTTCGTGCAGGACATTCCGGCAGAAGAGGCCGACATCGTCTACGCCACGCAAGGCCCACTCGCCGCCCGGTGCTTCAGCGATAAGGTGTCGGTGGCCGCGTGGCGCTCCAAGCGGTCCTGGTACATTGTCGCCGCGCAGGACGAGACCATTCCTCCGGCCGTCGAACGGGACTCGGCCAACCGGATGGGCGCGGAGACGCTCGTGCTTCAGAGCTCGCACGTGCCGATGCTTTCCCAACCGGAAGCCGTGGCCGAGTTTATCGCCAGCGCAGCGGCAACGGTTGCAGGTTAAGAGTTGAGAAGCCGCGCCCGAGAATGAGTGCGGTCTCGCGCGAACCGCTGCTCTCGACTAAGATCGGGGCATGCAGCTCGTTGCATTGAAATACTTTGTCGCGGTGGCCGATCACGGCAGCTTCACGGCTGCAGCGGAGCGGCTCGGCGTCTCGGCTTCGACGCTGACGCGGAGCATCAGCACCCTCGAGGACAATCTCGGACTAACGCTCTTCGAGCGAAGCTTACGTGGCGTTGCTCTCGCACAGGGCGCCTCACCCGTCCTGGCGGAGACCAAGAGGATGCTGGCGAGTCTGGAGGCGGTGACTGAGGCGGCCGGAGGCGCAGCGCGAGGAATAGCCGGCGATCTTCGGCTCGGCGTGCGCTCTCCGCCGCTTGGGGAGCCGTTGCGCAGCATGCTGGGCCGGTGGCGGCAAGATCATCCCGACGTCCGGCTGATCGTGCATGAACTTCCCGACCTTGAGATCTTCACGGAACTCGTGGCTCGCCGCATCGACGTGGCGCTCATCCCGAGCTTTGCGCCGTGGCCACAGATCGTGATGGAGCCGCTCTATCGCGAAAGGATGGTGGCGGCCGTGCCGCAGGATCACGCGCTTGCCAGCCGCGACGTACTGAAATGGACGGATTTTCATGGCGAGACGATTTACGTGCAGGATTGGGCTCAGAGCCATGCGATGCGGGAGTTCTACGCCTCGATGATGGGCGCCGGAATGCCGCTGCATCCTATGTCCGCCAGCAAACAAACTGTCTTCAGCCTGGTAGCGACCGGTTTCGGCGTTACGCTGGCACAGCAAAGCCAGGCCGAAGCCAGTTTCCCGGGCGTGGCATTCAAGAAAATCGAGGAGACGAATGCGTGGGTTGAATTCTCCCTTGCTTGGTCGCCACAGTCCGAATACGCCGTGATCGGCCGGTTTCTCGCATCAATGCGCGCTAGTGCCGCCGACAAGGGAGTGGGTGCTTCCGCGTCATAACCCCACCGCGGGCATCCCAGCTGGACCTACCAAGGAGCACCTCCACCAGTGAATTGGATTCACTTGTAAAGTGTAGTCCTTGGAGAACGGCGGAATATGGCACACGGTAGACCAACCTATGTGCATGCTGTTTTACGCTACAGCCCTCTCACTCTCTGAAGCTGCTCTACATCGTCCGAGGATTGTACCCAGATCGAATCTGCCAATTTTGAGAGGGAGACTAATGTCGCTCAGTGGGAGGCAGTAACGAATGGAACAGCAGCAGCACGGCGGCGCAAATCGCTGCCGAAGCTACACTGTCGCCGCCATTTACCCCCTCACTCCCATTCGATCGTCCCCGGCGGCTTTGACGTCACGTCGTAAACCACGCGGTTGACGCCCTTGACCTCGTTGATGATGCGGGTCGCGGTTAAGCCCAAAAAGCTCATGTCGAACGGATAGAAGTCGGCGGTCATGCCGTCGGTCGATGTCACCGCACGCAGGCCCGCGACGTATTCGTAGATACGACCGCCGCCCATCACGTCCACCGTCTTGACCGGAAGCAGCTCCGCGCAAAGGTCGGCCGGCTGTCATCGAGGACCTCAGCGCCACCACCCATCAGGCGAAGCTGCTCCGCAAGCGATCCGCCAGCATCGAAAGCGCACTCGCGAGCTGCCTCGCGGTCTCCGGCGGCGGCAGCGGTATTTTGAAGTTTTGAACGCCGGTTGCCGGATCGCGCTCGATCCAGGGATGCATCGGAGCAACGGAAGCATTGGCGGCCGCCAGAGCGGCGATGAACTGCGCCCCGACCTGGGCCAAGGCTTGCCATGGATCCGCGCCCGTATCGCGCGTCGTTGCCGCCGCTCCATTCGAAGGTGCGACTGCCATCCCGCCGGCGCCAATGTCTGCATCCGCGCTCGCATCTTCCGCGGACGCGACTTCGTCGGCCGCGGCGATATCTCCAACTTCCTCGGCCGACGTCACGGCCTTGCCATCGCCCATGCGCCCCGTGACCTTCTCCACATCCTTCATGAAGCGGTTGAGACGCGAGCCGCCGAGCGAAATCTCGCCGCTGCCACCGTCGAGAATTCCCGCCGAAAGGGAGCGCTTGAAGGCCAGTACCGAGAGCATGCCCTCCTCTATGGTGCCCTTCGCCACGAAATTGATGACCCGCACGGGCCGAACCTGGCCCAGACGATGGATGCGTGCGATGCGCTGCTCGAGGATCGCCGGGTTCCACGGCAGGTCCATGTTCACCAAGGTCGAGGCATGTTGCAGATTGAGCCCCGTGCTGCCGGCGTCGGTGGACAGAAACACGCGGCATGCGGGGTCTTCGCGGAACCGTTCGACCAGCGCAGGCCGTTTCTCCGACGGTACGCCGCCGTGGAAGCTGACATAGCCGAACCCGAGTGCTTCGAGACGCCGAATGACGATGTCGTGGGTTCGCGTCCATTGCGAGAACACCACCGCCTTGGCCTCGGGCTCGGCGAACAGATCGACAAACAGCGCCGCCAACTCGTCGGCCTTGACCCCATGGTCGGTCTCCTGGTCGAGCAAATAGGTGCTGTTGCACGACATGCGCATGTTCTGGAGGGCACATGTCAGCCGCCGCTGATCCTTGTCCGACAGGAATCGGACTTTGCGCCAGCGCTGGACGATCTTCGCCACCGCGTCGGCGTTTTCCTGATGATGGACCATCTGCATCTCGGTCATGGGCACGAGAAGGTTCTGGTCGATGCGGCTCGGCATTTGCCGAAGCACCTCCGATTTGCGCCGGCGGATCATGATCGGCTCCAGCGTCCGGCCGATCTTCTCAAGGCCCGTATAGCCGGTGACGCGCCCGCTTTCGTCCTTGACCTGATGCTCGTGAAGCAGCTTCCAGGTCGGCCCCAGGCGGTGCTGATCGACGAACTGAACGATGGAGATCAGTTCTTCCAGCCGGTTCTCCAAGGGAGTCCCGGTGAGCACAATTGCGTAGGGGCTATCGATGCGTTTCAAGGCGCGCGCCGCGATGGTATTCCAGTTCTTCACGCGCTGCGCTTCATCGACGATCACGATCTCGGGCGCCCAAGCGGCGATCAGCTCGAGATCAGGCATGAGCTTCTCGTAATTTGTGATCTTGCAGAAATCGTCCTGCGCGTAATCCTTCTGCCGTTGCGCCCGGCCGCCATTGACGACACGCGCCGCGTTGTCGCCCTGACGTCCCGAGAAACGCACGATCTCGCTCTGCCACTGGTATTTGAGCGAGGTCGGACAGATCACCAGCACTTTCGATACGCCGAAATGCCTTGCCAGTATCTCGGTCGCCGCAATGGCCTGGATGGTCTTGCCAAGTCCCATATCGTCGCCTATCAGCGCCCGGCCAATCCGAACCGCGAACAACGCGCCCTCGGCCTGGTAGGGATAGAGCGGCACGTTCAGAAATCTCGCGAGTTCGGGATCGGCCGCACCTCGCGGGAACAGCTGTTCGAGCTTCGCGGCCCGCTTTTCCGCATCCCGCCTTCCCGCGACGAAATCGAGCGCATCGTCATAGGCACGGAACTCGTGGCCGCTCTTTGACATCATGGCCATGAAAGGCTCAAGCTCGCCGAGACGCTCGTCGGGGAGCATACCGTTGTATTTGGCGTCGAACAGCGCGGCGGCGGCCTCGCTCACGGCCGGCGGACAATCCGTTCCGGCGCGAAAATGCACGCGGCGTTTGCCGTCATTGCGCAGATAGAGTTCGGAGAAGGGAGGTTGGTAGCCCCGCGCGAACGCCGTCTTGGCGCCGCGCTTTCTCTCCAACCGGGCCAGCGTGAATTCGAGATGCTTGCAGGTGCCCAATTCGCTGGTGGCATAGTCGGGGCACGAACAGAAATTGCCGCCCGGTCCCAAGCCTCGAACGGCCACGCGGTAGCTCGACTTCGAGACTGGATTGCTGACCCGAAACTCTGAGAAGAACGGCTCGCTCGTCAGATTCTCTAGCCCGAAGGTCTGCTCGCGGCCGAACTGCCGGCGCAAGCCTCGTTGCCACTCGATTGGCGAAAGATCGGCTGGCGCGTGGGTGCGCGAAAGCTTCTGCTGCTTCTTCACACCGATCGCGGAATTCAGGCGTCGGCGCTTGGATTTCCTCGCGCCCTTGTCCTGTGCTGATGAAGTTTCCCTGCCTACTCCCATTCGATCGTCCCCGGCGGCTTTGACGTCACGTCGTAAACCACGCGGTTGACGCCCTTGACCTCGTTGATGATGCGGGTCGCGGTTAAGCCCAAAAAGCTCATGTCGAACGGATAGAAGTCCGCGGTCATGCCGTCGGTCGAGGTCACCGCGCGCAGGCCCACAACATATTCGTAAGTCCTGCCGTCGCCCATCACGCCGACGGTCTTGACCGGCAGCAGCACGGCAAAGGCCTGCCAGATCTTGTCGTACAGGCCCGCCTTGCGAATTTGATCGATATAGACCGCGTCGGCATTGCGCAGGATATCGAGTTTTTCCTTTGTGATCTCGCCGGGGCAACGGATCGCGAGGCCCGGTCCGGGGAACGGATGCCGGCCGACAAAAATTTCGGGCAGGCCGAGTTCGCGGCCCAACGCGCGCACCTCGTCCTTGAACAGTTCGCGCAAGGGCTCGACCAGCTTCAAGTTCATGCGATCAGGCAGCCCGCCAACATTGTGGTGAGATTTGATCGTCACCGACGGACCGCCGGTGAACGACACGCTTTCGATCACGTCGGGATAGAGCGTGCCCTGCGCGAGGTATTCGGCGCCGCCGATTTTCTTTGCCTCGGCCTCGAACACGTCGATGAACAGCCGGCCGATGGTCTTGCGCTTCTGTTCGGGGTCGGTGACCCCTGCCAGCTCGCCCAAAAATTGCTTCGATGCATCAACATGTACCAGCGGAATGTTGTAGTGATGCCGGAACAGGTCGACCACGGTCTCGGCCTCGTTGAACCGCAGCAGGCCATGATCGACGAACACGCAAGTGAGCCGATCGCCGATCGCCTCGTGGATCAGCACCGCGGCGACGGCGGAATCGACGCCGCCGGAAAGCCCGCAGATCACTTTTGCCTTGCCGACCCGGGCGCGGATTTTTTCGATCGCTTCCTCGCGAAAGGCGCGCATGGTCCAGTCGCCGGTGAGCCCGGCTACCTTGCGGACGAAATTGCGAATGAGCTTTGCGCCATCCGGCGTGTGCACCACCTCGGGATGAAACATCAGCCCATAATATTTGCGCTTCTCATCCTGGATCACCGCAAACGGCGCGTTCGCGGAAACGCCGGCGACGACAAAGCCCGGCGGCATCTTTGTGATGCGGTCGCCGTGACTCATCCAGACCTGGTGGCGTTCGCCCATCGACCACGTGGAATCGAACAATTTGCTGGCGGCCTTCACCTCAACATCGGCGCGGCCGAATTCTCTGGCGTGGCCGCCCTCGACCTCGCCACCAAGCTGCGCTGCCATGGTCATCTGGCCGTAGCAGATGCCGAGCACGGGCACGCCGGAATCGAAGATCAATTGCGGCGCGCGCGGCGAGCCCGCTTCGTGGACCGATTCCGGGCCGCCGGAGAGGATCACCGCCTTCGGCTTCATCTCCTTGAACGCCGCTTCCGCCTTCTGGAACGGCACGATTTCGGAATAGACTCGGAATAGACGCCCTCTTCCCGCACCCGGCGCGCGATCAGTTGCGTGACCTGGCTGCCGAAATCGACGATCAGAATCTTGTCATGCGCCGAGGCCACCGAAGGCATCGACTCGCGGGCTTGTTGTGCGGCTGTCATGGCAAGCAGATACGCGACGGGGAACGGCCTCGCAACCCTCAAAAGGCCGTCTTGGCCGGGCTTGTCACCAACTTCCGGGGCGCCATTCTGGCGCGCCGTCACCCTGAGAAGCGCGCTTTGCGCGCGTCTCGAAGGGCGACGGCCCGGTTGCATCCACATCCTTCGAGGCTCGCTGCGCTCGCGCCTCAGGATGACGTCTGGCGTTTGAGGACTGACACGAAAAATCCATCGGTTCCGGTGCGGCGCGGCGTCATCAATAATCCCTCCGGGGATTGCAAGGTGGCGGCGGCAAACTCGTCCGCCTTGTCCCCGAGCGCTGTCACCGTCTGCGATGGCGGCACCACCGTAAACTCCGGATGGCGGGCGACGAATGCCCGGACTTGCCCGCCGTTTTCCGGCGGCAGCACCGAGCAGGTGATATAGGCGATGCGCCCGCCCGGCTTGACCAGGGTTGCGGCGCGGTCGAGCACCTCGATCTGATCCTTCAGCCGGACCTCGAGCGCGCCGGGGCGCATCCGCCATTTGGCATCCGGATTGCGCCGCCAGGTGCCGGTTCCCGTGCACGGTGCATCAATCAGCACCAGGTCGGCGGAGGCCCGGATATCGCCGAGGGTGTCGCCCTCGCCCTTGGGCGTCCGCACATCGGCGTTGTGGACGCCGGCGCGCGACAGCCGCTCGTGGATCGGCGCGAGTTGCCGCTTGTCGCGGTCGGTCGCGATCAGCCGGCCCTTGCCTTGCATCAGCGCCGCGAGCGCCAGGGTCTTCCCGCCGGCGCCGGCGCAGAGGTCGATTACCTGCTCGCCCGGCTTTGCCGCCGACAGCAGGGCCGCAAGCTGCGAGCCCTCGTCCTGAACTTCGATGGCGCCCTTGATGAAATCCTCCTCGGCATGAATGCCGGGATTGCGGGCGTCGGCGCCAAGCTCGATGCGCAGGCCCGCCGGCGACCATCGCGTCGGCCGCGCGCCGAGATGGGCGAGCGAAGCGAGCGTCTTTTCTCGCTTGGCCTTCAAGGTGTTGACGCGCAGATCGAGCGGTGCGCGGCTCGCCATCGCGGTCGCCTCCGCGACGCGGTCATCGCCGAATACCTGTGCCAGATATCCATCGAGCCATTCCGGGTAATCGCCGGCGATGGGCGCCGGCGCATTTTCGAGCGACCGCGAGGTGAGCGCGACGCGTTCACCATCGGTCAACGGCTCCGGCGCAAAGCGGCCGCCGTCACATAGCGCGGCGATGGCGTCGACATCGAGGCCGCGCTCGACCTTCAGCATGCCCAGCACCCGTGCGCGCGGCGTATTGTCGTCCATGATCCAAGCGCTGGAGGCGCGCCGGCGCAGCACATCCCAGATCAGGCCGGAGATCGCGGCACGATCGCCGGAGCCGGCATAGCGATGCGCGGTGCCCCACTCCTTCAGCGCCTTCGCCGCCGGGACGCGTTGGGCATCGATGGTGTCGATCAGTTCGATGGCCGCGGAGAGCCGGGCAGCAGGAGTCATTCAAAACTTTCAGTTCAAGAGCAGCGCATCAGATCAACAACAGAATCCTCAGCGCGAAATAAATCCACATCGCAAGCAGCACCAGCACGCCTGCGAACCACGCCAGCGAGCGTCGCCTCATGTCATTGGAGGTCACGAAAATTCCGGCGTGGACAAAGCGCGTGACGACGAACACCCATGACATCAGCACGATGAACAGATCGGCGTGACGCAGCGGCAGCGCCAGCGCGATCAGGGTGTAGAACAACAGCGGCAGCTCGAACTGGTTCTTGAAGGAATTGCCGACCTGGGTGGCGCGGGTGGGCCAGTTCGGCTGTCCCAGCGCGATATCCCTGACCCTGGTTTCCCCGCCGACCAGCGCCTGCCGGCGCGCCCCGGCCATCCACAACAGCAGCGCAAAAGTGAGCCCGACCATCGAAAACCGGCAGTAGAACCATTTGAGCCGACATGACAATTCTCCCCCAGCGTGAATCGAGCCCCCCGCTATAGCGACCGCGCTCCCCCCTGACAATAAAGCCCGCCGGCCGGGGTGAACCACAATCCCCGTTGCGGCGACTAACTCACGCCAATTCCAGTGATTTCGGCCTCGACCAAGGCTCCAGCACACCGCGAGACACTGCGATGAATCTTACGTCCCCGATCCTGAAGGGTGCGGTCCATGCGGCCGAACTCCCCGGCGATTGCGTGACCTCGTTTCTGAAGACGATCGCCTCCGCCGCCGGCTTTTTTCCCGACGACAGCCCCGACGGCTGGTTCGGCCCGCTGATGTCCGGGCTCTCAGGCGTCGCAGCCGCGCTCGCGGTTGCCATCATGCTGACCGTCCATTTTCGAAGCGGGTATCGCAGTTTCCGCGACATCGTCAGGCACGGCCTTGCCGCCACTCTGGTGTTCGGGCTCTTCGCCTTCGTGGCCTACGATCTGCGGCATGCGGCGCTCGCCTATCTCGGCATCAACCCGACAAAGCCTGCGGTCGAATTTGAAATCAGGCTGCCGAAGGCCGCTTTGTCTGATGTGGCCGACACCCAGGTCGAATTGCGCACCGACAGAAATCAAAAGCTCGCGAAGCTGCAAGGCGCGTTGGCCTCCGATGACGATGGCCGCAGCGTCCTCAAGGGGTCGGTCCTGCTGGATTATCGGACCACCGACCGGTTCGTGATCCTGACTTTGCCGGGCCAGGCCCAGTACCAGTTTAAGCTGCGGCTCGCGGCTAACCCAAGTCACTCCGATCAGTTCGGACCGTGGCATCTGGCCGATCGAATGACCGCTCCGGATCCAGCCGGAGCCACGGCCACGAGCACTGAACTCCATGACGCCTTCGCGATCCGCTATCGCGTGCTGTGACGCGTCAATAAACGCCGAGACCTCTAATAACGGTCGTCATGCCCCGCCACCGGGTCTCGCCCTTGGCGAGCCCAGTGACAGGCTCCAGCGGGGCATCCAGTACGCAGTGGCTTGTCGGTTTCATCTTCACTCGCTGGAATACTGGATCATCCGCCTTCGCGGATAATGACGGCTATGCATGGGTGACGCTGAAAATTCGTCACCATTCCGACACCGGCAAAATGTATGATCTGCCAGCAAGGAATACTGCATGACTGAATTTCGCCTGACCCAGATTTCCGACACCCATCTCGCCCGCCGCCATCAGAAGCTGACCGACAATTTTCACCGGCTGAGCGAACATATCGACGCCAAGCGCCCGGATCTCGTCGTCAACAGCGGCGATCTCGCCTTCGATGCTCCGACCAACGGGGACGATCTCGAATTCGCCAAAACGCTGCACAATTCACTTCCTGTCAGCTGTCGTTACCTGCCCGGCAATCATGACATCGGCGACAATCCGACGGAGGTCGGCCCGGCTCCGTCGCAACCGGCCACCGAACGCGACCGGCAGATTTTTCTCTCCATGTTCGGCGAAGATCGCTGGCAATTCGAGGCCGCCGGCTGGTATTTCATCGGGCTCAATTCGCTGATCATGAACACCGGCCTTGCGAGCGAGGCCGAGCAGTTCGACTGGCTCGCTTCGCAGCTCGCCGTGAGCTTCGGCAAGCCGGTGGCGCTGTTCCTGCATAAGCCGCTTTTCCTGAATTCGCCTGACGATCCCGAACTCCCGGAAACATCGATCCGCTATGTTCCGATGCCGGCGCGGCGCCGCCTGGTCGAGATGTTTGGCGCCGTCGACCTGCGGCTGATCGCCAGCGGCCACGTTCACCAGCGCCGGGATTTTACCTATGCGCACGTCCGACATGTCTGGGCGCCTTCGGCGGGCTTCATCATTGCGGATGCAAGGCAGGAAGTGATCGGCGTCAAGGAAGTCGGGCTGGTCGAGTATCGGTTCCAGCCTGACAGCTTTGAGGTTGTTCACCTCCGGGCGCCGGGCCAGACCGATGTCGATCTGGATTCGCTGATCGGCATGAGTTCGAAAACCTAGCAGGCCATACCGATCAAGGTCCGGCAGCTCACGCCCTGTCCGGCCCGACCCGCACCAACTGCTTGCCGAAATTGGCGCCCTTCAGAAGCCCCATGAATGCGCCGGGGGCGCTGTCCAGACCCTCGGTGACGAATTCGCGGTGCTTGACCTTGCCCTCGCGCAGCCATTGCGACATGTCTCGCAAAAAATCCGCATGGCGCGCGGCGAAATCGCTGACAATGAAGCCTCTGATGGTCATGCGTTTTGTCAGTACCGAGCGCATCATCGACGAAGCCCATTTCGGCACCTTCGCCTCGGTGTCGTTATACTGCGCGATCAGGCCGCATACCGGAATGCGCGCGAAGGTATTGAGCAGCGGAAACACCGCCTCGAACACGGCGCCGCCGACATTCTCGAAATAGACATCGATGCCTTTCGGGCAGGCCTCCTTCAGCTTTGCCGCCAGATTGGGATCGCGATGATCGAGGCAGTCATCGAAGCCGAGCTCGCGCTTGACGTAATCGCATTTTTCCTTGCCGCCGGCGATGCCGACGGCGCGCGCGCCCTTGATCTTGGCAATTTGCCCGACCGCCGAGCCGACTGCGCCGGAGGCCGCCGCCACGACCACGGTTTCGCCGGGCTGCGGCTTGCCGATTTCGAGTAGCCCGGTATAGGCGGTCATGCCGGGCATGCCGAGCACGCCCACCGCGGTCGAGACCGGTCCGAGCTTCGGATCGATCTTGCGCAGGCCCTTGCCATCGGACAGCGCGTGCGTCTGCCAGCCGGTGTGCGCGAGGACGACGTCGCCCTTGGCAAAGGAAGGATTGTTCGAGGCGATCACCTCGCACACCGTGCCGCCCTCCATCACCCCGCCGATCGGCACCGGCGCCGCATAGGACGGGCCCTCGCTCATCCGCCCGCGCATATAGGGATCGAGCGACAGCCAGATGGCGCGCAAAAGCACCTGGCCCTCGCCCGGGGTCGGCAGCGCGTAATCCTCGATGCGAAAATCCGACGTCTTGGGCTCGCCCACGGGGCGAGAGGCAAGAACGACACGTTTTGCAGATTGCGACATGGTTTCCTCCGAGTTTTTATTCTTCTGTCATTGCGAGCAACGGAAGCGACGAAGCAATCCAGCTTTCTTTTCGTGACCAAAAATGGATTGCTTCGCTGCGCTCGCAATGACTGTTTCTATTAGCGACGGTTTGAGGCTCAGGCGGTGATCTTCGCCAGCGCCGCGTCGAACGCCGCGGCCGCGCTCGGCAAATCCTTGAAGGCGCGGATGTGCCGGGTCTCCTGCAAATCCTTTTCCGAGATGCCTGGGCGGACTTCGGAGAAGGTTTTGCCGCCTTCGATCATTTCAGCCGGCGCGCTGACATGAAACTCATGGTTCTCGATCGGCGCATCCTTCAACAGCCAGACACCCAGCGTCACGATGTCGTTGCCGCGCCGGTATGAGATATAGCGATCGACCGCGACCGTCCCGTCTCTCTGATGCCCGCCAAGTTTTGCATAGCCCTTGGCATCCAGAAGCTTGTGGGATCGAAATCCCTTCACTCCCGCCGATTTTGCCTTCGCGGTTTCTTCCGAGAGGTCGTACTTCTCCGCCATCTCCCTGCCGACCGCGGCGAGCTGCGCGGACATGTCGTGCTCGAATTCCTTCAATTCGGTGCGCGGCTTCGATGCCTTGCGGGGTTTCAGGGCATCGCGCTTTTCGATCTCGGCCCTGCATTGCGCGACGATTGCGGCGGCGGATTTGCGTTCAGCATTGACGAGCAGGTTCTTCAGATCCTGATCTGAAAGCGCGGCAATCCTGTCGTCCGACCAATCGACCATAGTGAGCAACTTCTTATTCGAATTGCGTTGAGATGAATCCCTGAGAACCCGGACGCATCGCGAGCGCGGATTGCCGTGCAGAGCCGGCGATGCGCGGTTCGACAGTACCGCGTTTCGCTGGGCTTGTGGGGGTCAATTTAGCCCTGCAGAACTACACCCCGCCGGGATAATTCGGGCTTTCGCGGGTGATGGTGACGTCGTGGACGTGGCTTTCGCGCAAGCCGGATCCGGTGATGCGTACGAACTGCGCCTTGTCATGGAATTCGGCGAGGTTTTTCGCCCCGACATATCCCATCGCCGCCCGGAGGCCACCGGCGAGCTGATGCATGACGTTGGCGACCGGACCCTTGTAAGGCACCTGGCCCTCGATACCCTCCGGCACCAGCTTGAGCGTGTCCTTGATGTCCTGCTGGAAGTAACGGTCGGCGGAGCCGCGCGCCATCGCGCCCACCGAGCCCATGCCGCGATAGGCCTTGTAGGAGCGGCCCTGCCAAAGAAACACTTCGCCCGGCGTCTCGTCGGTGCCGGCCAGCAAGGAGCCGACCATGGCGATGTCGGCGCCGGCGGCGAGCGCCTTGGCGAGATCGCCGGAATATTTGATGCCGCCATCGGCGATCACCGGGATGTCGGCCTTCTTCGCAGCTTCGACCGCATCCATGATCGCGGTGAGCTGCGGCACGCCGACGCCGGCCACAATGCGCGTGGTGCAGATCGAACCGGGACCGATGCCGACCTTGATCGCATCGGCACCGGCATCGATCAGCGCCTGCGCGCCCTCTTTCGTCGCGATATTACCCGCTATGACCTGCACGGCATTGGAGAGCCGCTTGATGCGGTTGACGGCCTCCAGCACCCGCGAGGAATGACCGTGCGCGGTGTCCACCACGATCAGGTCCACGCCAGCGTCGATCAACCGCTCGGTGCGATCGAAACCGTCTTCGCCGACGGTTGTCGCGGCCGCAACACGCAAGCGGCCCTGCCCATCCTTGCAGGCCAGCGGATGCGCGACCGCCTTTTCCATGTCCTTGACGGTGATGAGGCCGACGCAGCGGTATTGATCGTCGACCACAAGCAATTTCTCGATTCGGTACTTGTGCAGCATCCGCTTGGCCTCGTCCTGGCTGACGCCTTCGCGCACCGTCACGAGGTTTTCGTGCGTCATCAGCTCGGAGACTTTCTGGTGCGGGTCGGTGGCAAAGCGCACATCGCGGTTGGTGAGAATGCCGACCAGTTTTCCCGGCACGCCTTTTGCCGCGCCGGTGACCACCGGAATGCCGGAGAAACCGTGATCCTTCATCAACGTCATCGCGTCCGACAGCTTTGCGTCGGGACCGATGGTCAAGGGATTGACCACCATCCCGGATTCGAACTTCTTGACCTGCCGCACCTGCGCGGCCTGGCCATCGGGATCAAAATTGCGGTGGATGACGCCGATGCCACCCGATTGCGCCATGGCGATGGCCATTCGCGCTTCGGTGACGGTATCCATCGCAGACGCAATAATGGGAATGTTGAGCGCAATGGCGCGGGTAACGCGGGAGCGGATATCGACTTCGGAGGGCAGGACATCCGAGAGGCCGGGTTTCAGAAGCACGTCGTCGAACGTGTAGGCTTCGCGAATCCCCTGAAGTCCCTGTGCCAGCGCCATTACCAACTCCATTCGGCGGCTTGTTCGCCGCGATACGATCTCGGGATGAACGTCTCCTTCGGCGATGCTGTCGGCATCGCCGTCGAATCGAGCCCATCGGTAGGGTTGGCGGTGGTCGATAGCATGGCCCCACGACGATTCAAAGGGGCCGGTGCCTCAAATCCCGTTCAGCGCAGGTAACCCGGCGGCGGGCCGTGCTGGCGGATCGCCTCCACCACCTCCCGGTGCCGGCGCTCTTCCCTCCTCATGTGGACCGCGATCACCGCATGCGCCGACGGCAGCAGCCACAGGACATGAAAAACCAGCCCGAAAATCGCGCAAAACAAGATCAGGAACAGGCTGAAAATCGCCGAAAAGGGCTGTCCGTTCAGGAGCAGCCCGAGCGGCGGCAGTAGAGCAGCGAGGACATAGATCATCGTCTGATCTCCGGCGGCGTCACCACGCAAATCTTGTGGCGCAGATTTAGGTGGTTTCCGGGGTTCCGCAATGGCCTATGCAGCAGCGGGGTGATACAGCCCGTTCTCCCTCTGTTGTCCCTCCCCGAACCTCCATGAACAAAGAACGCCTGATCCCGCTCATCGTGGCCACAGCCCTTTTCATGGAGAATATGGATTCGACTGTGATCGCGACCTCGCTTCCGGCGATCGCGGCCGATATCGGCACCAGCCCGCTGACGCTGAAGCTCGCCATCACCTCCTATCTCCTCTCGCTCGCAGTCTTCATCCCGGCCAGCGGCTGGACCGCAGACCGCTTTGGCGCGCGCATGGTGTTCAGTCTCGCGGTCGCCGTTTTCATGATCGGTTCGATCGGTTGCGCGCTGTCCACCTCGGTCAACCATTTTGTGATCGCGCGCATCCTGCAAGGCGCCGGAGGCGCGATGATGACGCCGGTCGGACGGCTGGTGCTGCTGCGCTCCATCGACAAGAGCGCGCTGGTCAACGCGATGGCGTGGGTCACCGTGCCGGCACTGGTCGGGCCGGTGATCGGTCCGCCGCTCGGCGGCTTCATCACCACCTATTTCTCCTGGCACTGGATCTTCCTGATCAACATCCCGATCGGACTGATCGGCATCTTCATGGCGCTGCGCTACATCGACCCGATCCGCAGCGAGAACCCTGAACGGTTCGATCTTTACGGACTGGTGCTGGCGGGAATTGGCCTCGGCGGCATCGCGTTCGGGCTTTCAGTCGCAGGCCTCAATTTGTTGCCGTGGACCGTCGTCGTCGCGCTGGTGGCGGTCGGTTCAATCTCGATGACGCTCTATGTGATCCATGCCAGGCGAACCGGATCGCCGGTGCTCGATTTTTCGCTGCTGCGGCTGCCGACGCTGCGCGCCAGCATCATCGGCGGCTTTCTGTTTCGCCTCGGCATCGGTGCGCTGCCGTTCCTGCTGCCGCTGTTGATGCAGGTCGGCTTCGGCCTGTCACCGTTTCGATCGGGATTGGTGACGTTTGCATCCGCGGTCGGCGCAATGGGGATGAAGACGCTGGCAGCGCGCATCATCCGGACTTTCGGCTTCCGCAATATCATGGTGGTCAACGCGATCGTGAGTTCACTGTTTCTTGCAGCGTCCGCGCTGTTTACGGCATCGACGCCGCTCTTGCTGATCATGATCATCCTCGTGGTCGGCGGCTTCTTCCGCTCGCTGCAGTTCACCGCCATCAACACCGTCGCCTATGCCGAGGTCGAGCCGGCGCAGATGAGCCGGGCCACCACTCTGGTCAGCGTCAATCAGCAACTGGCGATTTCCGCCGGCGTCGCCGTTGGCGCGTTCTCCGTGGAAGCCACCATGATGCTGCGCCATGTCGGCGAGCTGACCGCGGCGGAGTTTCCGCCGGCGTTCCTCGTGGTTGCGATCATCTCCGCGGTATCGGCCTATTTCTTCTGGCAAATGCCTGACGATGCCGGCCACGAGATTTCGGGGCGCAAGGCGGTCGAGATCTCCAGCCGCAAGGGCGCGGCGAAAGCCGCCGCCAAGGCCGCCAGCGAAACCACCGAAGAGGCGCGCGATCAAAGGCTCTAGCCGGCACGCAGGCCGGTCTTCTCCGTCGTTGCGAGGAGCCGACGGGTCCCGCCTTCGGCGGGCCCGATGATAAACTCAGCGACGAAGCAATCCATGTCGCAGCAAAACGAAGCTGGATTGCTTCGCGGAGCCTGTCATCGAGCGCGCGTTCGCGCGACCCGTTGGTTCGCAACGACCGTTGTGTCTCAGGCTGGCGCCTTGGGCTGACCCCGAAATCCCATCGCCAGCACGTAGCGTTCGGAAGAGTCCGGCCGGCTCGACGCCGGCTTGACGTGGCGGACGCTGGCAAAATCGCGCTTCAGCTGCGCCAGCAGTTCGGCGTCCGCGCCGCTCTGGAACACTTTTGCGACAAACGTTCCGCCGGGATTGAGCACTTCGGCGGCAAAGGCGGCCGCGCCTTCGACCAGACCAAGGATGCGCAGCTGATCGGTCTTGCGATGGCCCGTCGTGTTCGCGGCCATGTCTGAGAGCACCACATCCGCGCGACCGCCCATCATGGCAAGCAACCGTTCCGGCGCGTCTTCCTTAAGAAAATCAAGCTGCGCAAAGCTTACGCCAGGTATCTCCGGCATCTCCAGGAGATCGATGGCAACCACCCTGCCCTTGCCATCGGCCGCGCCGATACGCTTTGCGGCGACCTGGCTCCAGCCGCCAGGCGCCGCGCCGAGATCGACCACCGTGATGCCGGGCTTGAGGAAATGATACTTGTCGTCGATCTCGCTCAATTTATAGGCCGCGCGCGAGCGCAATCCCTCGCGCCTGGCCTGCGCCACATAGGGATCGTTGAGCTGCCGCTCCAGCCAGAGTTTCGAGGACAGTTTTCGTTTGCCGCCGCTCTTGACCGTGACGTGCAGCCGCCCGGTGGTGTCTTTCGCCATCATTGAGGCTCTAGCACATCACCGGCTGTCGCGCCTATCGGCATCCGACGAGAGCGCCGTCCTCGCGCATCATCTCGACCAGCATGCCTTCGCGCAGGCCGCGATCGGCGACGCGCAGCCGCGGCAGCGGAAACGCATTGCGGATTGCATCGAGGATGGCGCAGCCCGCCAGCACCAGATCGGCGCGCTCGACGCTGATGCAATTGTTGTTGGCGCGTTCCTGATAGCTCATGCCGAGCAGGCGCGCGATGGTTGCGGTGATATCCGCATCACTCATCCAGATGCCATCGACCCGCCTGCGATCGTATCGCGGCAGATTGAGATGGACGCCGGCCAGCGTGGTCACCGTGCCGGAGGTGCCGAGCAGGTGCATATTCCTGAGATCGCCGCCATGCTCGGACGCAAACGGCGCGACGTATTGCGCGACCTCCTGCACCATCAGCGCGTAGGACTGCGGCGTGACGTCCCTGCCGCCAAAATGCTCGGCTAGCGTGACGACGCCGAGCGGGATCGACATCCAGGCCTTGATGCGCGGCGCTGCGTCCTGCGCATCCGGATCGCGCTCGATCCGAACCAGCTCCGTCGAGCCGCCGCCGATATCGAACAGGATAGCGCCGCGCCCTTGCGGATCGAGCAGCGGCGAGCAGCCGATCACTGCGAGCGCCGCTTCGGTCTCGCGATCGATCACCTCAAGCCGGATGCCGGTCTCGGCCGCGACCCGGTCCCGAAAACCGTCGGCGTTCGACGCCGCGCGGCAGGCTTCGGTCGCGATCAGGCGCAGGCGTTTTGCCTTTCTGAAATGGATTTTGTCCCGGCAAATGCTGAGCGCGGCGATTGCGCGCTCGATCGCGGCGTCACTGATGCAGCCGGTCGCCGAAATGCCCTCCCCCAAACGGATGATCCGCGAGAAAGAATCGACCACGCGAAATCCGTCGCCGGTCGGACAGGCGATCAGCAGGCGGCAATTATTGGTGCCAAGGTCGAGCGCCGCGTAGACGCCGGTTCCCGCGGCGCGAGCGGCCGCGACCGGCCCCTGCAGCCCGCTGCGCCGCACCTGGCCCTCGCCGCTATGCAGCCTTTGGCCTTCGTCTCCGCGCGGCACGGGGCCATCGCGAAGCCGCGTGTCCTCATCCATTTAAAATGTCTTTCCGCAGCCAATTGAGGCCGACGAGGAATTTCCGTTCACGGAAACTTTAGCAGCGCGGAGCGACGGCGCAACAGTCCAGACATGGCACCATGCCCAATCAGGCGTTGTCGTTCAGATTGGGGTGCGTTATCTGGATGCGGCCCCGCGAAATCGCGCAAAAACCCGGCATTTCAGGTGTCTTTCAATGCAAGATCATACGTCTTCATCCGCTCTTGGAAATGCTATCGCACTGCAAAAATTCGGCGTCGGGCAGCCGGTTCGCCGCAAGGAAGACGACACGCTGGTGCGCGGCAAAGGCAAATACACCGACGATTTCAACCTGCCCGGCCAGGCCTATGCCTGGATCGTGCGCTCGACCCATGCCCACGGGCTCATCGGCAACATCGACGCGTCAGCCGCCAAGGCGATGCCTGGCGTGCTCGGCGCCTGGACCGGCGCCGACCTCGCTGCCTCCAATTACGGCCCCTACACCTGCGGCCTGCCGCTGAAGAACCGCGACGGCACGCCGTTGTTGCAGACCAACCGCACCGCGTTGATGACCGACAAGGTGCGCTATGTCGGCGACCCCGTGGCGTTCGTGGTTGCCGAGACGCTTGCGCAAGCGCGCGATGCGGCGGAAGCTGTGGTGGTCGAGATCGACCCGCTGCCGGCCGTCACCGAACCTGAGGAAGCGGCAAAGCCCGGGGCGCCGCAGCTCTACGATCACATCCCCAACAATGTGGCGCTGGATTATCACTATGGCGACACCGCCAAGGTCGACGCTGCCTTCGCCAGCGCCGCGCATGTGACGAAGCTCGATATCGTCAACACCCGCGTCGCCGTGGTGGCGATGGAGCCGCGCGCGGGGCTTGCGTCCTACGACAAGGCGAGCGAGCGCTACACGATCCAGGTGCCGACCCAGGGCGTCGCCGGCAACCGCATGAACCTTGCCAGGAACATCCTGAAGGTTCCGAACGAGAAGGTTCACCTGCTGACGCCCAATGTCGGCGGCTCGTTCGGCATGAAGAACATCAACTATCCCGAATATCTCTGCATCCTGCATGCAGCCAAGGCGCTGGACCGTCCGGTGAAATGGACCGACGAGCGCTCGACCAGCTTCCTGTCCGACAGCCATGGCCGGGCGCAGAAAATTCATGCCGAGCTTGCGCTCGATGCCGAAGGCAAGTTCCTCGCGGTCAAGGTTTCGGGTTACGGCAATCTCGGCGCCTATATCACCGGCGTCGCGCCAAGCCCGCTGTCGCTCAATGTCGGCAAGAACCTCGCCAGCGTCTATCGTACGCCGCTGATGACGGTCGACATCAAGACGGTGTTGACCAACACCACGCTGATGGGCGCCTATCGCGGCGCTGGACGTCCCGAGGCGAATTACTTCATGGAGCGGCTGATCGACCGCGCCGCCGACGAAATGGGTATCAATCGCCTGACGCTGCGCAAGCGCAATTTCATCAAGCCGGCGCAAATGCCATTCGAGGCCTCGTCCGGCGTCACCTATGACAGCGGCGATTTCCAGGGCGTGTTCAACAAGGCGCTCGAGATTTCCGATCATGCCGGTTTCGCCAAGCGGAAAAAGGAGAGCCGCAAGCGCGGCAAGCTCCGGGGCATTGCCGTCGGATCCTATCTCGAAGTCACCGCGCCTCCCGGGGTCGAACTCGGCAAGATCGTGTTCGAGGATGACGGTTCGGTCCGGCTGATCACCGGCACGCTCGATTATGGCCAGGGTCACGCGACGCCGTTCTCGCAGGTGCTCTCGGCACAACTCGGCGTGCCCTTCGAGAGCATAAAGCTCGAGCAGGGCGACAGCGACGTCGTGCATACCGGCAGCGGCACCGGCGGCTCGCGCTCCATCACCGCCACGGGGATGGCGATCGTCGAAGCCTCGCAACTGATCATCGAGAAGGGCAAGCGCGCGGCGGCGCATCTGATGGAAGCCTCCGAAGCCGACATCGAGTTTGCGAACGGTAGTTTCACCATCGCCGGTACCGATCGCTCTATCGACATCATCGAACTGGCGCGCCGCCTGCGCGAAGGCAAGATGCCGGAAGGCGTACCGTCGTCGCTCGATGTCGACCATACCACCGAGCCGATACCATCGACCTTCCCCAACGGCTGCCACGTCGCCGAAGTCGAGATCGATCCGGAAACCGGCATCGTGCAGATCGTCCGCTATACCGGCGTCAATGACTTCGGCACCATCGTCAATCCATTGCTGGTGGCGGGACAGTTGCATGGCGGCGTCGCGCAGGGCATCGGACAGGCGCTGATGGAATGCATCAGCTACGATTCAAACGGCCAGCCAATCACCGGCTCGTTCATGGACTATGCGCTGCCGCGCGCCGAAGACATTCCTGTCATGGCGGTCGGCGATCATCCGGTGCCCGCCAAATCCAATCCACTGGGCACCAAAGGCTGCGGCGAAGCCGGCTGCGCCGGCAGTCTCTCCACCATCGTCAATGCCGTCGTCGATGCGCTCTCCGAATACGGCATCGCGCATATCGACATGCCGCTGACCCCGGAGCGCGTCTGGCGCGCGATAAGGGACGCGAAGGCGAAGGCGGCGTGAGGCTTAGTCTTTAACTGTCGCGGTCGTCATTCCAAACAGAGTTGTCGTCGCCCGGCTTGACCGGACGATCCAGTATTCCGGAGGCCGGTTGCGATAAATGGTGGGGCCGCGGCGTACTGGTTCCCCCGCCTTCGCGGGGGATGACGAGGAGGTTGCCGCGGCGCGCAGCCCTTTGCCTCTCTACTCTTATGCCGCCGCCTGTTCGCGCGGCTGGTAGATCGCGATGTGCTGGCAATGCGCGAGCGGGGTGCGGCCGTTGGCGAGGACCAGCGCGTCCAGCTCGACGAAGCGGTGGCCTTTCTTCTCGTAATTGCCGGTGACTTTTGCGCGCGCAGTCAATTCGTCGCCGCTGCGAGCAGCGTTGAGAAGCTGCATCCGGCTGCCGACGTGAATCCATGGACCCAGGATCGCGTTGTCGACCAGCACCCTGTTCATCACCCGCTGCACGAGGCCGGGATGGCCGAGTCCTTCGTTGGTGTAGATCGGGTCACGCTCGCGCACGTCGCTCAGATATTCTTTTGCCGCATCACCAGCCCATGCGCGCGGCACCGTGCCAAGCCACTTGCCGAGTTCATAGGATCTCGCATCCACCGGCCTGCGCTCGCGGACCGGCGCGGCATCGGCGAAATCAGCAATCGAGACCGATGGCGCGGCCGCCGGCAAGGACGCAGTGCCGGTCGCACAAAGCTGTCCGCGACTTTCGACTTGAATCGAAAGCACGCCATCGCTCTCCCCGCCTGTCACATCAACGGTCTCGCCATCATAGACCGGCTTGACAAAACGCGCCTCGATCGACCCGCGCTCGAGAAAGGCGCGGCCCCATTTTGTGACCGGCAGGTGCATCATATAGGCCATGACATCGACACCCGGCACCAGCCCGCCGCTGAAGCCGAACCGTTTCGCAACGGTATCGTCGTGCATCTTGTTTTCGGAAAGCTTTGCGGTGTTGAAGGCCTGGACGCGGTAGGGTTCGAGCCGGCTTGTCATTCTATTTCCCTGATCATGGTCATCTCTTCTGCCGCCAATCGTACGGGAAGAAAATGCGGTGGCAAGCGCGTTGGCAAGCAGCCTTTTGCTCGCAATTCCTGTTCCGATGGAGTACCACGCGCGTCTTGAGAACGCACGCCGCGTTGCCTAGCTAATCCTCAACCGATGACATCAATCTTGAACACCACCCGCATCTACGTCGACGCCGATGCCTGCCCGGTCAAAGACGAGATCTACCGCGTCGCCATCCGGCACGGCCTGCCCGTCAGCGTGGTCGCCGGCAATTTCATCCGGGTGCCGCAGGATCCGCTGATCGAGCGCGTCGCCGCGGGTTCCCGGATGGACGCCGCCGACGACTGGATTGCGGAGCGCGCGGGGAACGGCGATATCGTCATTACCTCGGATATTCCACTGGCGAGCCGCTGCGTGAAGGCCGGCGCCGAGGTGATCGCGCCGAACGGCAAGCCGTTTACGGAACAGTCGATCGGGATGACGCTTGCGGTCCGCAACCTGATGACGGATTTGCGCTCATCGGGCGAACTGACCGGCGGTCCCAAATCCTTCGCGCCGCGCGATCGCTCGGCGTTTCTCTCTGCGCTCGATCAGGCCATCCGCCGCGTCCAGCGCCAGCGGGCAGAACGCTCAGCGCAGAACCAGAGTTGAATTGCAGAGCATGGCCCCCCCGCTGATCCAGTTGAAAGGCATCGCGCTGACTTTTGGCGGCACGCCGCTATTGTCAGGCGTCGAACTATCGGTTTCCGATGCCGAACGGGTGTGCCTGATCGGCCGTAACGGCTCCGGCAAATCGACGCTGCTAGAGATCGCGGCTGGTCTGGTCGAGCCCGACAGTGGCAGCCGCTTCGTGCAGCCCGGCGCTACCATCCGCTATCTGCCGCAGGAGCCGGATTTTGCCGGTTTCATGACGACGCTGGGCTATGTCGAGGCCGGCCTCGGCCCCGGCGACGACCGCTATCAGGCACGCTATGTTCTGGAGCAGCTCTGCCTTCGCGGCGACGAAGACCCCGCGCAGGTGTCCGGCGGCGAAGCCCGCCGCGCAGCGCTGGCGCGCGTGCTGGCGCCCTCGCCCGATATTCTCTTGCTGGACGAGCCGACCAATCATCTCGATCTCCCCACCATCGAATGGCTGGAACGCGAGCTCGACAGCCGCCGCAGCGCGCTTGTCATCATCAGCCACGACCGCCGTTTCCTGTCGAACCTGTCGCGCTCCACCGCCTGGCTCGATCGCGGCCAGATCAGGCAGATCGATCGCGGCTTTGGCGCGTTCGAGGCCTGGCGCGACGAAGTGCTGGCAGAGGAAGAGCGCGAGCAGCACAAGCTCGACCGCAAAATCGTCAACGAGGAGCACTGGCTGCGCTACGGCGTTTCCGGCCGCCGCAAGCGCAACGTCAAGCGGCTCGGCAATCTCTATGCGCTGCGCGAGCAGCGGCGGAATTTTCGCGGCGCCGCCGGTAATGCCAACCTCGCCGCAGCCGAAGCGGATAAATCCGGCAAGCTGGTCATCGAGGCGAAAAACATCGGCAGAGCGTATGGCGACCGCAAGATCGTCGAGGGCTTTTCGATCCGCATCCAGCGCGGCGACCGCATCGGCGTCGTCGGGCCGAACGGGGCCGGCAAGACCACCCTGGTCGACATGTTGACCGGCGCGAAGCCGCCCGATACCGGCACCATAAGGTTCGGCGCCAATATCGAAATGGCAACGCTCGACCAGCATCGTGAAAGCCTCGATCCGAAAGCGACGCTGGCTGAGGCCCTGACCGGCGGACGCGGCGACCACGTGATGGTCGGCGGCAAGCCGAAGCACGTGGTGGGCTACATGAAGGACTTTCTGTTCGCCGAGGTGCAGATGCGCACGCCGCTGGAGGTGCTTTCGGGCGGCGAACGCGGCCGGCTGATGCTGGCGCGCGCGCTGGCAAAGCCGTCGAACCTGCTGGTGCTGGACGAGCCAACCAACGACCTCGATCTGGAAACCCTGGATGTTTTGGAGGAAATGCTCGGCGACTACGAAGGCACGGTGATCCTGATCAGCCATGACCGCGACTTTCTCGATCGCGTGGTGACCTCGGTGATCGCACCGGAAGGCAATGGCCGCTGGATCGAATATGCCGGCGGCTATACCGACATGCTGGCGCAGCGCGGCGCGGATTTGAACCGCGAGGTGGTGAAACCTACCGTTGTTCGAGACCACAGCCAGTCGAAAGCTAGCGCACCGTCAGGCACTTCAAGGCGCCGGCTTAATTTCAACGAAAAGCACGCACTGGAAACGCTGCCCAAGAAGATTGCCAGACTGCAGGCCGAGATCGCAAAGCAGCAGCGGCACCTTGACGATCCCGATCTGTTCCAGAAGGATCGCAAGAAGTTCGACCAAGCCTCTGATATGCTTACGAAAGCCCAGAGAGAACTGCAGCAGGCTGAGGACAGGTGGCTGGAGCTTGAAGTGCTGCGTGAAGAAATCGAACGGGCCTGAAAATGCACGCCGGCATCCTTTGAGGCTCGCCAAGAGGCTCGCACTCAGGATGACGCTCTCTTTTGCCGTCACCCTGAGGTGCGCGCGTTCATGCGCGCCTCGAAGGGCGGCGGCACAACCGGAGTAGACTTGATGACCACGCCCCTCGCCGCCAAGGTCGCCCGCGACTACGGCACGCCCGCCGCCGTCATCGACATGGACCGCGTCGAGCGCAACATCGCGCGCATTCAAGCGGCATGCGACGCGGCCGGCGTTGCCAACCGCCCGCACATCAAGACCCACAAGAGTCCGATGCTGGCAAAGCTGCAGATCGCCGCCGGCGCCAGGGGCATTACCTGCCAGAAACTCGGCGAGGCCGAGGTGATGGCGGACGCCGGTATCGACGACATCCTGATCAGCTACAATTTGATCGGCGACGAGAAGATGGTCCGGCTCGGCGCGCTGCAGGCCAAGGCCAAAATGACGGTTGCCGCCGACAACCCGGTTGTTATCGCGGGGCTGCCGCAAGCGGCGGCGGCCTCCGGTCGTCCGCTCTCGGTCGTGGTCGAGTGCGATACCGGGCGCAAGCGCGCCGGGGTGGAGACGCCGGCGGAGGCTGTCGCGCTCGCGCGCGAGATCGCGGTGTCGAAGGGGTTGGTGTTCGCGGGGTTCATGTTGTACCCGACCGAGACCGGCTGGGCGGAGGCACAACGTTTTTACGATGAGGCGCTTGCCGGCGTTCGCGCGCACGGACTCGATGCCAAATTGGTCTCCACCGGCGGCACGCCGAACCTGAAGAATCTAGGCAAGCTCAACGGCGCCACCGAACACCGGCCGGGCACCTACATCTATAATGACCGGATGCAGGTCGCGGCCGGCGTCGCCGCTTGGGACGATTGCGCACTGAACATCTATTCCACCGTGGTGAGCCGCGCGGGCCCGGATCGCGGCATTCTCGATGCCGGCTCGAAAACCCTGACCTCGGACACCGGCGGCGGGCTCGACGGCCACGGGCTCATCCTCGAGCACCCCGAAGCAAAGATCGCGCGCTTCGCCGAAGAGCACGGTTTTCTCGACCTGACACGCAGCAACACCCGCCCCAATGTCGGCGATGTCGTGCGGATCGTGCCAAACCACGTCTGCGTGGTCGTCAACATGATGGACGAAGTGGTGATGGTGCGCGGCGAGGAGATCATCGGCATCCTGCCCGTCGCGGCGCGGGGAAAGCTGCGTTAGTTAACGTCATCCTGAGGAGCGGCGTCTTCGCCGCGTCTCGAAGGATGAGGTGCTTGCTCACGGCCTCATGGTTCGAGACGCGCAGCGCTGCTGCGCTCCTCATCATGAGGATTAAGCCACTTCAACGCCCCTCTCCCCGCCGCAGCTCCCGT